>Ga0209941_1002545_pt1 | contig 9867 bp, 9 predicted proteins | sample ThiBiot_300_plan_FD_183945 | JGI IMG/M metagenome (GOLD analysis project Ga0209941, IMG submission 183945) | Wastewater bioreactor microbial communities from Cape Town, South Africa - Thiocy_solids_1 (SPAdes) | ecosystem: Engineered > Bioremediation > Thiocyanate > Unclassified | place: South... | reverse complement strand
TCAAATGACCTAAAAATATAATCAATATGGCCATTTGAATCAAAACATGCCCATCCTCCCATATTATTTGTTCCATTTTCAAATGTATTTATTGCAGTTCTAGAATTATTTAGAGGTTTGAAACGGTCAGGTATATATGTATTTTGTCCTGAAATATATGGGGATAACATCATATAGTTTCCATTTGAATATGAACTATTTGTTGTAAATGATATACCAGGAATTATTACAGTTACAATTTTTCCAACTCTAATAAAATTTAAATTCATAGTTGTTGGACTTGCTGGACTTGCATTACTTCCTGTTTTATTAAACATCATAGTTAACGTAAATTCTTCATAATAATTTAATGAACTTGGTGTTCCACCCGTTGTTGGTAATTTTAAATTTGTTATTGTTTTTTCACCATTTATAGTTTGTTGGCCTTCACTTAATATAAATATAGCATTAGCTGTATTAGCATCAGGAATAATATAATATCTATTAGCTAGTGGTTGATAAGCTTTAATAAAATAAATATTTGAACCATTATCAGGTTGAAGTTGTAATTGTGTACCAGAATATCCTCTTATTGATGGCGCCCCATAAAATACTAATTGACCTGTGTAACTCTGATTACCGTTTGCAAGCAGGAAAGTAGAATCTTCGCCTACATCTGGTATAATTATATTTCTAGATGCAGATGGATTTGAAGCTGTTATATTATAAGAATTTCCACTAGGTGGTCTATATGTAAACATATTTGATATTACTATATTATTTAATATAGCTGAATTTTTCCATCCAATCCCACCACTTGCACTTGAATCACATGTTAATAACATATCATTTGTAGATGCTGATATTTTTACTAAATTGCTTCCATTTGAAGTTAATATATCACCTTTGGAGGTCAATATATTTGTATATCCAGGTCCTGTAGGACCAATAGCACCTGTAGGACCTGTTTTACCTGTTGGACCTGTATTTCCTTGCAATCCATTTGCACCAGTAACACCATTAGGACCAGTTGGACCAATTAAACCATTTATCCCATTTGGACCAGTAGGACCTGTATTACCAATAACACCAGTAGCACCAATTGCACCAGTAGGACCAACAGGACCTGTAGAACCACCAAAACCACTTGGACCTGTAGGGCCTGTATTACCCATTGGACCTTGATTTCCCATTGGACCTTGTGTTCCATTAGGACCTGTAAATCCAGTAAATACATCTTCATTCATTGAAAAGAATGGATTAGCATATCCAAACGTTGAAAACATTGATGAACTTGAATACATTATCTATTATTATTATATTTATACTTAACAAAATTAATATTTCAATATCTTATCAAATTTATTTCTATATCTCATATCGTTATTCTTAAAGTCTAACATCATAAAACCAAATTTATTTTTCATACAATCATTATATAATTTGAAGAATAAATCGTCTGATATGGTTATACTATAGAATTGTTTTATCGTTAATAGTTCTCTTTTACCTAAATCAAATAATATTATATAGTTGCAATTCTTTCTTATTGTTTTATCTAACGCTAGGAATGATTGCGCTTGATATATTACACTAATACCATGTTTTCTACCTCTAATGAAATATTCACTAATATGGTGTTGTATTTTAGAGTTTTCATTAATAAAATCGTCAATTATTAATAAATGTTGCTTATTACAATCAAATTCATTAACATCTTTTAATTCACTTGCATCAGTATATACATTTAATTCAATTGGTTCTTTCTTTAATTCTACTCTTAATTCATTTACTTTTTCAATGTAATCAACAATGTATTTGTATTTATCTTCGTCTACATCCTTTATTAATAAGGTCAAGCTATCAAAGTATAAGTAATAAAAGACTAAACAACATATAACATTGGTTTTTCCACCTCCAGAAGCGCCTAATAATGCCATTCTAAACGGCCATTGCGGCGCAAATTCATTGATATTCTTATAGACCTTCTTAGGCATACACCCTTCAAAAATTTCATCAATATTGGTAATTTCCATCTAAATATATAATATATATAGAAAAAATCTATCAAACATAAAGATAATAATTATCACATTTCTATTATAACTATAATATTTTTATATATGCTAAATAATATAAATATATTATGCAGACATTAGAACCAATTGATTTTAAGAATAAAAAGAAGTTAAAGGAATATATTGATAAGGTTGTTGCAATGCAAAATGCAAGAAAAGGTGTTTATGATACTGATTTTACTAATAGAAGCAATTTTGAAAGAAATGCCTTTAATGTATTTGATGTTGCTAATAGATTCAAAAATGCTAATACTCAACCAACAAAGGATTTACTAGGATTTGACACTAATCAAGTTGCTCCTAATAACAATGAAGCACAACAGTTGTATCAAGCTTTCTATCCTCAACAACCTGTTCAACCAGCAGCACCAGTCCAACAACAACCAAATAATGATGATTTTTTTGATGATGTCCAACCACCTCGTGTTGATGAAACTCTTCCTGAAGGCATTGAACCTGAAGAGGATGTAGACGTTCAACAGCTTCCTGAAGAAGAAAAAAGTTATAATTACCGTGGTTATGAAATTGATAAGATATATATGACACCTAAACTATATAATTATTTTTTGTTGGATTTTGATGAAAGTGATTATGATGAATTATATGAAGGTTTTTATAATGATGAATACATCATTGTTGATAGGATAAGAAAAGGAGGTAATAAAATATTTAAATTTAAAAACAGTCCAGATCTAAACACAGGCACCTATATATTTGCTATAACTAGAAAAAAAACAGAAGCTGAAAATGAACCTATTTATTTACGATGCATTAGAAAATATGCATCTAAAAATAAAAAGTTAGAATTTTATATTGCATTTGATGTTCCAATTACAATAAAGTTTATTAAATTATTATTTGCCACTGAGAAAGATGTAGAATTAATATTAATGAGGAATGATTTATCGAATGAGGATATTGAAGGGAAGGTTACATTGTTAGATAAATTTACGAACAAAGAATTAGATGATTTAGCATTGATATTACATAAACAAAATTTATCACTAACGAAAACTGATGTGGGTAATATGACGAAATATGAACGATTTGTGTATGAAGATATTAACGTTGCGTATATGGATTATTTTAAATCCTTGAACCAGGTATTGACTCACAACAAAAAACCAAAATTGAAAACAGCTAATCGTAATACTTATAGTTATATGTATTATTTTATGACTTTAGATAGAACTACAATAGATGCAAATTTGGTAACATATGCTAACCAAATAATGAAAATATTATTATCTAATCCTATTAAAAAATTACCTCAAAAAGAAATAGAAGAAGGTGATGACTCACTAAGTGAAACTTCCCTTGAGAGTGGTGGTAATGGTTTGACCTTTAGAAACAACACCCGTGATAAATACAAACTCAAAAAGATACCAAATACAAAAAATTATGCATCATTTGGTAAATTAGTTATTGATTTGAAAGAATTAATGCATCATAAATTAGTTGTATATAAGAATAATAAATTGTTATTTACTAGTAAAAGAGGTGTTAATAATGACTTTTTAGATTTGATTATGAAGAAATATAATAGCAATAGAATATACAACAATGAAGCAATTAGGTTGTTTAAGAAACTATGTGAAAGTGCTGAAATCAATTGTAAATACTCCAAAAAGCATCAAAACATGGTAAATCCACCTAAAACAAGCATTTACTATCAAAATGAAAACCAAATGATTGATAGCCTTTATAAAATCATAGGTTCAATTGCAAGTGGTAATAACAATAATATTGCATTACGAAATGAAGGCATTTTATTATTAGATGAACTTTTAAAAGTAGGTGGTATTGACTTATCATTACATAAATCATTATATAATAAATTTTTTATCTAAATATAATATATATTAATATGACTTTAACGCATTGTTATAGATGTAGACACGTAAATGTTGGTGGAAAACAAATGAAGATACCAATCAAAGGGAGGGGATTTCTTGATAGTTTATGGTCGTTGGGGAAAACTGCGTTAACAACATTGGCATCAAATCCACAAATACAACATACAGTATTAAATGAATTAGCACCTCAAGCAATATCAACTGTAAAAGGATGGTTTGGTGGAAAGAAACCTGAAGAAAAAACTGGAAATGGATGGGTGGACCCTAATATATACAATTACAAACCACAAACAAAAGCTGTTGTTAATACACCAATTGTTGGAAGTGGTTCATCAAAACCAAGTAAAAGATTAACAAAGGATAGCTTAAACAAGTTAAATAGATTAGAACAATTAGTCCAAGGTAGTGGATTGATTAGATATTGAATGTGAATTTATAAATATATTTCTATTTATAAATTATTTTCGTGACCTATAATATACTAATATATTAAAAATGTCTGAGAAAGTTATTAAACCTCAAAAAATATCCTCAGCCTATTGGCCTATTAATAACACTTCATATGTAGATAATTCCACCTCTAGATATGATTATATTGAATATAAACCAAGTGAAATTGATGTAAATAACAACAATATCAACTTTGTTGTAAATGCTAGTGATGCATATAAGATTGTCAGCGATAGCTTCTTAGATATGGAAATTGAGCTTAAAAGCACCGATGACCAATCTAATAAATTTTTCCATATTTCAAATCCTATTTCAATATTTTCCAATTATAGATTATCTATGAACAATAGTGAATTAGAAAACAAAATTGATCACACAGATGCCTGGGAAATGTATAATCAAGTATTTTGTGGTAAAAATTGTAATAAATCATCATTTGGATGGTATTATGATAAACGAAATAATCCTCTTGAATATAGCACTATACAAACTGAGACAGCTGTTAATGGACAAAAAACTAATATTCTTGATTTGATTGGAACACTTGAAGCACTTGACCCTATTGTTCAACGTGAAAACAATATGACTCAAACTTCAGGCACACGTAATCCTTTAACTACAAAGGGACGATACAGTATACCATTAAGCGAAATTTTTGGACTATGCAAGACTAGATTCGTCATTAGCGGTCAATCGATTGAGTTAAATTTAACCCGTTCAAATCGTCTAAATACAATAATTTATAGTGGTGTAGATTCTTCTAATGGTGTATTAACTATGTTAAAATTAACGTTGAGGGTTCCTTATGTAAAGCCAGAATTATCGGTATTAAGTGAAATAATGGATATTAAGAACGTCTTTATTCCATACCAACCCTATTCATTTTTTAGAAGTAATCTTTTCAAAGGTAGTGTTGCTAGTGACACATGGACTGTTAGCACACAATTTAAGCAAGTTAATTCAATTATTATAGGATTTAAAAGAAAATACAATTATGATAAATTTAAATCTTTAAAGGGAATTTATGAAGATTTGAGTTTGAAAAGATTACATGTTAGATTAAATGGTCAACAATTTCCATTACTATCTTTAGTCGCCCCTGATGATGGTAATTATTTACAATTTTATAATTCATTGTGTATAAATGATACTACGATGAGTAGCCCTAATACATGTGATTTATTAATCAATTATAACAATTACACAAACCATTTATTATCATATATTGATTTATCTAAACAAGATAATGCCGTTTTTTCAGGTTCTAGTTCAGCCCAAATCGAAGTAGTCTTTGAAAAAACAACTGGAACAGATGGAAGTGGTTTAGGACAAGACGATTTCTACATCTTTGCATGTGTTATCCAAGACAAACAAATCATGTTGGATTTGACAACCAATAACAATGTGACTGTTCAAACCGTTGTATAATTTATTTTATGTATAAATATTATTTTCAATGTTTATTATATAACTTCTATATAATAAACATATAATGTTTGCTCAACACGGCTTTAATTTTACGCCTTTACAACAAAAGAAAATTAGAAATGCTATTTTGAAAAATGAACCTTGTAAGATTAAAATATCTTTGAAAACCATGTTTGGTAATGATATGTTCTTAATAACTAAATCACAATCCAATAGAATCAATAATAGAAAACCTTTTGTAATGACAGTTTCTGTTAAACAATTAGAATCTAATAAAAAGGCATTGAAAGAAGATAAAGTAGGCGGGTTTGCTTTCCTTGCACCTTTGTTATTATCAGCAGCAGCACCATTAGTTTCAAGTATTGCTCAAAAAGTTGGTTCATGGATATCTGGAAATTCTGGAAGCGGTTCTTTGATGTTAAATGGAACAGGAAATGGTGGTTCTTTGATGTTAAACGGCACTGGATGTCCAACTTGCGCTTCTGGTGGATGTAATTCATGTGGGGGAAAATTGAAAAAGAAATTGAATATGTCAAAAAACGCGTTAGTTCAGATGTAGTTACCAATAAAATTCATCCATTAACTATATCTGAAATTGATTATAAATTAAGGAAAATACATGGATTTAAAGGATGTTTTATGCATGATGAAGTTGTTAAACAACCTCCTTTGAAAAACAATGAATCAATGGTCATTAATTTAGATAATTCAAATGGAACTGGAACACATTGGGTATGTTGTTTTTCAAGAGATGGCAATAACTATTACTTTGATAGTTTTGGATATCCACCAAGTGATGATATTAAGCAATATCTAAGCAATAGAAGTTCCTATTTTAGTAGTAATCATATACAAAATATTGATTCTGTTGCATGTGGATATTTTTGTTGTTACGTTATTAAAGAAGCCGATAAAGGCGTTCCTATTTATGATATCATTTACAAATTCAAACTTAATAATGATAAATCTAATGATAAAATTGTTGCTAATATATAATATTATTTTCTGTTTAATATTATATACTAATATAAACAAACTTAAAATGGAAATTTACTGTGTTAAATGTAGAAATTTTACACCTAATAAACCTGGAAGCGAATATAAAGCTGTTAGTAAAAATGACAAATTGTGTGTTAAAGCTTTATGTTCTGTTTGTAATTCCAAAAAGAATATGTTCATTCCTAATGACTCATCTAAAAAAATCAAAGTTAAAGGGGGGAATTCGTCATTAGTATCCAAATTCATTGATAATCTACCCTTTGAAGCGCATTTATTTGATTTTGAAGGCGGCCCTAACCACAATAAATTTCAAAAGTATTCATTTGCTGGACCTGCTACCCGACTAGATAAAAGACTTGTATTGGACGAAAACAATAACATACAAAAGATTATCACACCTCCTGTAAATAAATTAGATGAATGCGCAATGTATCATGATATCGCTTATATATCTAAAAATCAAGAAGATAGATTAAAAGCCGATAAAGTTTTATTAGATTGTAGTGAAAACTTCCATCCAAAATCTAGATTTGAAAAGATTAACAAAGCAATTGTTCAAAATGTAATGAAAGCTAAACTTGCAACAGGACAAGGAAATCAACCGACAGATTTCTTAGAATATTACGATTATTCAAATAAGAAACCTAAAAGAGGTGGTGATTTGAATAATCAAGTTGGTATTTAAGGATGTTATCTTTATATTATTTATAATTTAAATAATATAAATTTATTGAAGTTCAACAAATTCTAATGTGTAGTATATTGGTGATTGTAAATAAACAGGTCTTCCTAAATCGTCAACAACTTGCAATCTTATTGATGAAAAGATGTTTTCACATGGAATATACGTTTTTTCTACAGGACGACTGAATATGGAAAATTGAGGGCCTTCCTGTAATGGCACTGAATAGATAATTGATGCACTTGTATTGTTGTTATACAATGATGAACCAGCCTTTACAATATTACATGTTATATATAATTTATTGATATCATTTGTTATGTTTGCTATTTTATCACCGTAATATATTCCATCTGCTAGTAATTCTTGAGATTGAGTAAACCCTAATAATTTACCAAAATTTGATGCTGTTGGTGATGAAAACTTCAATTTATAACCACCTGATATTGTTATGTATACCTTTCCATTTGTAAAATCAGGGGTTATTTGTATAAAAGATGAATTCGCTGGTGTATTATAATCACCATTAGCGCGCATTGTTTTATAGAAATGATCGCTTAGCTGCGGGATTTGCCAGAGGCCGTCTGGAAAAGTAATAGTTTTTTGTGTTCCTGTTGCATTTACATAATCCACTGTATTGTTTAATAATGCACTTGAAACGTTGAAGAAATCATAAAAACAGTTCACAGAAGCTAGAGCTATTCCAAATTTTGATGATTGAGCCCCTAACACAACTGGATTATCAAAATTAACATTGATATCCCAAGGTGGTTGTGTTGTATTTACATTTGTTACATATAATGATGTTTTTGCACTTTGCATGTTATATACTATGAATTTAGATAATTAATTTATAATATATTTAATAATTAAATCTTGTTAAACCGTTCTATTATAGACAAGTTCCATTTTTATATTAAATGTTATTCCTATTTCATAATACCAAGTATTATCTTCACCTAAATTTGGTGCCATATCAAAAGCAATCCACCCATTACCAGGGTCAACCGTATATGCAACTAATTTCTCTCTATTCAATTTTACTTCAGAAGGATGAGTTATATGAAGTTTAGTAACACCATATAACCAATCTGTTGGACGTATGTCTAGGCCTAATGCCCCAATTGTCAATTTTCCATCACTATCCGGGGGTATAGTCATTAAAAGTGAAGCATTAATATTTACAAATACTGCGTTTGAAATTTTCGTAACATGTGCTGGAAAATGAATTTGACTATCTACAAATGACAAATTAATTGTATACATATCAATCATTTTGTCGGTATAAACACTTGCTGCCATATTTGTTATATTGTTGATTATGGATGTGTCATATGCATAGAATCCAAAAAGGGTATACATTATAAATTTTTTATATATATATTTATACAATAAAATATATTTCAATATGCAATCAATTACAATGTTAAATCCATCCATCTCGCAACGCATCTCAAAATATCTCCCTCTTTTACTAAATTTTTCAAATTGTTAACCAATTCATTCAAAAAGGGTTGATTTATAACTCTATTCTTTCACTAATTCATTACTTTCTAATCCTATTACAATATTTCTATTTTATTACCATTTAGAAATATTATTTTTACACAATTTACATTTTATTCAAATGTAAATATATTTAACCATTTATTTAATTAACAATTTTCTATTTTATTCAAATTTAGAAATTTATATAAATTGTTCACTTAACAATTTTCTATTTTATTCAAATTGAGAAATATATATAAATTGTTCACTTAACAATTTTCTATTTTATTCAAATTGAGAAATATATATAAATTGTTCACTTAACAATTTTCTATTTTATTCAAATTGAGAAATATATATAAATTGTTCACTTAACAATGTAGGGGGCCAACCCCCTAGCTAACGCTACCCCCACCAAATATAATTTCTTAATTTCTATTATTTAGAAATATAGACCTTCAAGATTGTATTCTTAAACAATGTTTTTATAGCGAGATGAATCCTTTGAAAGTGAATTTATTAACTTGAAAGTAGCTTTTGAATCAATTTTCAATTTTGAACGAAATCGGGCCACCGGATTTACCGGAAGCCCGCTTGAAAGCCCAAAATGTGCTTTCAAAGTTATCTCCACTTCAAGAAAAGTCTATAGTTTGCTAGAGATTTTTCAATTCCTCTACTTGCTATTATTAACTACTCTCCAGGCCAGTCTCTATTTCGAATTGAAAAGGCTTTGCTTGTTATATTCGATGATATAGTCTATCGGTTGACTCTAGGAGGCCCAGTGTTCTTCTGTTTGATATTTTCTCGCACTACTGCCATTGTATGTACCTTTTACAATGCAAGGCTGATATTAATATAACAGGAACCGTATCGGATATGACTCAGATGTTGCGTGAGGGCTGACTCT
>Ga0209941_1002538_pt1 | contig 9893 bp, 5 predicted proteins | sample ThiBiot_300_plan_FD_183945 | JGI IMG/M metagenome (GOLD analysis project Ga0209941, IMG submission 183945) | Wastewater bioreactor microbial communities from Cape Town, South Africa - Thiocy_solids_1 (SPAdes) | ecosystem: Engineered > Bioremediation > Thiocyanate > Unclassified | place: South... | reverse complement strand
ACACATCGACGAGAACAACCACGTCAACAACGTCGTCTACGTCGGCTGGCTGCAGGACGTGGGCACGGCCCACTGGAACGCGCGCTTCGACGACGAGACGCGCGCCCGCTGGTCGTGGATCGCCCTGAGACACGAGATCGACTACCTGCGCGCCATCGCGCCCGACGCGACCGGCGTCGTCGCCCGCACCTGGGTCGGCGATCCGCAGGGGCCGCGCTTCAACCGCTATGTCCGCATCGAGGACGCCCAAGGCCGCCTGTGCGCGCAAGGCCTGTCCGAATGGTGCCTGGTCGACGCCAAAACCCTGCGCCCCGCCCGCATTCCCGCCGAGATGCTGGGACCGTTCACGGCCTAAGCCTCCCTTCTCCCCTTGCGGGAGAAGGTGGCCCGTCAGGGCCGGATGAGGGGTCTTGCGACGGTGAATGGAGGGGGCGAGGTGAATGTCCCGCAACCCCTCATCCGTCTCGCTTCGCGAGCCACCTTCTCCCGCAGGGGGAGAAGGACGATGGATCAGCCCGCGATCTGGCCGAAGTCGGCGACGCGGTTCATGACGCCGCGCACCTGAACCAGCAGCTTCAGGCGGTTTTCGCGCTCTTCGGCTACGTCCGAGTTGACCATGACGGCGGTGAAGAAGGCGTCCACCGGGCCGCGCAGGGCGGCCAGGGCCGTCATGGCGGCGGCGAAGTCCTCGGCCTCCAGCGCCGCGTCCACGGCCGAGGCGGCGGCGGCGGCGGCGAAGGCCAGGGCGGTCTCTTCCGCCGGCTGGTTCGGCAGGCCGGTAGCGACGGCGCCTTCCGGCAGCGGCCCCTTCTTCTCCTCGGCCTTGAGCAGTTGGGCGGCGCGCTTGTAGCCCGCCAGCAGGTTCGCCCCGTCGTCCGTCGCCAAGAAGGCGGCCAGCGCCTCCACCCGACGCACGATCCGCACCAGATCGTCGTCGCCCAGCGCAAAGACGGCCGCCACGAGATCGTGACGCTGGCCCTTGTCGCGCAGCAGGACGGTCAGGCGGTCGGCGAAGAAGTCAGCGACAGAAACACGGACAGGGGCAATGAACGCCTCCGACCACTCGGGCTCGCCGCCCCGACGTTCTAGTTCTTTCCCACGCCGTTTAGCTTCATCCACCAAAGCATCGAGTTCGTCGCTCAAGTCCTCAGCGTTTACCTCGCCCTTCGCTACCTCAGTAGCAAGTCGACCCAAAAGGCCATCGCTAAAGGCGAGCGTGAACACACCGGAGCGCAAGAACTCGACCAACGTCTCGCCGCGACGCTTATTGGGCTCGATCAACTGGATCAGGTGGAGGATGGTTTCAGCGAGGTCCAATCCATCTCTGTCGCTCGCCAATTCGCGGCGCAGCCACGAAGAAGTGATCCCGGACAACGGCATCCGCACCCCATTCTCCAGCACCAGCCGGATCACGCCCAGCGCCGCGCGGCGCAGCGCATAAGGGTCCTTCGACCCCGTGGGCTTTTCGTCGATGGCGAAGAAGCCGACCAGGGTGTCCAGCTTTTCGGCCATGGCGACGGCGACCGTGACCGGGGCGGTCGGGACGGTGTCGCCCGGTCCCTGCGGCTTGTAGTGGTCGCGGATGGCGTCGGCCACGGCGTCGGGCTGACCGGCCAGACGGGCGTAGTAGCCGCCCATGATCCCCTGCAGTTCCGGGAACTCGCCCACCATGCCCGAGGCCAGGTCGGCCTTGGACAGGCGCGCGGCCTGTTCGGCCTGAGCCGGGTCGGCGCCGACCAGCGGGGCGATCTCGCGCGCCAGCGCCGCGATGCGGTCCACCCGCTCGGCCAGGGTGCCCAGCTTGGCGTGGAAGGTGACGTCCTTCAGCTTGGCGTTCCAGGCGTCGAAGCCGACCTTCTGGTCCTCGGTCCAGAAGAACTCCGCGTCGCTCAGACGCGCCGACAGCACCTTGGCGTTGCCCGCCGCCAGAGCCTGACCGCCGTCTGTCGCCTCGACGTTGGCCACGACGACGAAGTGGGGGGCCAGGCCTTCCTTGCCCGGTTCGCGCACGGCGAAATACTTCTGGTGCACCTTCATCGACAGCTGGACCACTTCCGGCGGCAGGGCCAGGAACTGCGGGTCCATGTCGCCCAGGATCGGCGTCGGCCATTCGGCCAGACCCGACACCTCGTCCAGCAGGCCGTCGTCATCGACCAGGGCCAGTCCCTTGGCCGCGCACACGGCCCTGGCGCCTTCGAGAATGCGCAGCTTGCGATCGGCGGCGTCCAGCAGGACGAAGTTGCGCTCCAGCTTGGTGCGGTAGTCGGCGAAGTCCTTGACCGCGAACGGCTGGCCCGCGCCCATGAAGCGGTGGCCCTCGGTCACGTCGCCCGATTGGATGCCGTCGACTTCAAACGGGATCACCGCCCCGTCGTACAGGGCCAGAATGCGCTTGATCGGCCGCACCCAGCGCAGGGTTCCCGTGCCCCAGCGCATCGACTTGGGCCAGGGGAAGTGGCGGATGATGTCGTCGACGCTCTCGGCCACGACTTCGGTGGTCGCGCGGCCCTTGCTGCTGATTTCGGCGAACCAGACGCCGTCGCGCTCGACCAACTGGTCCTGCGTCAGGCCGGTCTTGCGCAGGAAGCCTTCCAGCGCCTGCGCGGGCGCCGAGGTCTTCGGCCCCTTCAGCTCTTCGTTGCGGTCGGGCGTGGCGGCGGGCAGGCCGTCGATCACCAGCGTCAGGCGGCGCGGCCCGGCGTAGGTCGTCAGCGCGTCCCAGGTCAGGCCCGCGGCCTTCAGGCGGTCCGACGCCATGCGCTCCAGATCGCGCGCGGCGCCCTGCTGCATGCGGGCGGGGATTTCTTCGGAGAAGATTTCGAGGAGAAGCTGGGACATCAGGCGGTCGCCCGTTCGTGTTCGACTTGAGCGAGGGCGCAGGCTTTGCACAGGTCGCGGATGCGGCCGATGTAGCTCTGGCGTTCGGCGACGGCGATGGCGCCGCGGGCGTCCATCAGGTTGAACAGGTGCGAGGCCTTCAGCACCTGGTCATAGGCGGCCAGCACCAGCGGCTGCCCCTGCGGCCCCTTCATGGTCAGGAAGTGCGCGGCCTCGCGCTCCATGTCCTCGAAGCGGCGTTTCAGCGCGGCGACGTCATAGCCGTGGAAGTTGGCTTCCGACTGCTGGCGCTCGTTCTCGAGGAAGACTTCGCCGTAGGTCAGGCCCTCCTTGTTGAACTTCAGGTCATAGACGTTGTCGACGCCCTGGACATACATGGCCAGGCGCTCCAGCCCGTAGGTCAGCTCGCCCGAGACGACGTCGACCTCGATGCCGCCGACGCCCTGGAAATAGGTGAACTGCGTCACCTCCATGCCGTCGCACCAGACCTCCCAGCCCAGGCCCCAGGCGCCGACGGTGGGGTTTTCCCAGTCGTCCTCGACAAAGCGGATGTCGTGCAGGCTGGGGTCGATGCCGATGGCGCGCAGGCTGTTCAGATACAGCTCCTGCAGGTTGTCGGGGTTCGGCTTCAGGATGACCTGATACTGGTAATAGTGCTGCAGCCGGTTGGGGTTCTCGCCATAGCGGCCGTCGCCGGGGCGGCGCGACGGCTGGACGTAGGCGGCCTTCCACGGCTTCTTGCCCAGCGCCCGCAGCACGGTGGCGGGGTGCAGGGTGCCGGCGCCGACCTCGATGTCATAGGGCTGCAAAATGGCGCAGCCCTGCTCGCTCCAATAGTGGTGCAGGGTCAGGATCAAGTCCTGAAACGAGAGAGGTTCAGCAGCGGCCACGGTCGACATTTCGGTCCGATTTCGGGAGGCGCGGACCATAGGGCCGCCACGCTTCGCCAGCAAGGCGAGCGGACCGAAACCTTCATCCTTCTGCAAGCGCCGTTGCGCTAGAAGGCGCCCATGATGCAGCAACGGATCGATCAGATGCGCCGCCGGGCGGCGCGCTATATGGGCGTCAGGCCGACGACAGTCGCGCCAGCGCGCGGGATTCTCAGCCTCAGCTTCGACGACTTCCCGGCCAGCGCCTGGACCGAGGCGGGGCCGATCCTGGCCGAGCACGGGATCAAGGCGACCTATTACGTCGCGGGCGGCCTGTGCGGCGGCGAGAACATCGGCAAGGCCCAGTTCGAGGTCGAACACCTGCAGGCCGCGCATGAGGCCGGGCACGAGGTCGGCTGCCACACCTTCGACCACGTCAGCGCCCTGCGCCTGAGCCCCGCCGAACTGACGGACCAGTTGGCGAGAAACGCCGCCTGGGTGGCCGAGCGGCTGGACGGCCACGTCATGACGACCTTCGCCTGGCCCTTCGGCGACGTGGCCCTGGGCGCCAAGACGATGATCGACGAGCGGTTCCTGCTGGGACGCGGGGTGCGCGACGGGGTCAACGCCGGACGCGCCGACCGGGCCAACCTGCAGGCCATCGGCCTGGAGTCCCGCCGCCTGCCCCACTACGATCTGGAGGCCCTGATCGCCCGCGCGGCCGACGCGCCCGGCTGGCTGATCGCCTATGGCCATGACGTCGAGAGCGATCCCACCCCCTACGGCTGCACGCCCGAGGATCTGGACCGCCTGATCCGCCTGGCCAAGGCGGCCGGGCTGGAGATCCTGCCGGTCGGCGAGGCGTGGGAGCGATTGGGCGGCGCCTAGTTCCCGCTCACCCCGCCCAAAGAAAAACGCCGCCGCCCGCTGAGGGCGACGGCGTCTGTCCGTCAGGATCGCCGGGGCCGAAGCCCCGACGCCCGCCTTATCAGAACCGGAAGCTGACGCGGCCGGTCAGGCGGTGGTCCTTGTAGTCGTCGTTGAAGACGCCCGAGTAGCCGACCTCGATGTTGGTCGACTTGCTTGCCTCGATGTTGAAGCCCAGGCCCGCCTGCAGCGCGCCCGAGTTCAGGTCGGCGCCTTCGACGCGGAACACCGGACCGTCCGAGAAGGCCGCGTTGAACACGGGGCCGTCGCCGCTCAGGTCTTCGGTCCAGGCCAGGTGGCCGATCGCCGACAGCGCCGGACGGCCGTTGCCGCCCGCCAGATGCGTCTCGGAGCGCAGACCCGCCGTCAGCAGGTCCGAGGTCTGGGAAACGTCGCCCGACAGGGCCGCGTCGCCGCCGCGCTCGACCACGTCCGCATCATATTCGACGCGGGTGTAGTTCAGGTACGGCTCCAGCACGGTCGAGGCCATGACCGGCTTACGCCACGACACTTCGCCGTAGGCCTGCCAGGCTTCGCCGTCGTAGCGGCCGGTCAGTTGCTCATTGAAGCGGTTCAGCGAGGCCGAACGGTCGGTGCGGGTGCGCGAATCCATCCAGGCGCCGCCCAGACGGAAGTCGAAGCCGCCCAGCGTCGCGGCGCCGTAGACGCCGATGTGCTGGGTCTTGACCTCGCCCGTCGACAGCAGACGGCTGGCGCGGATTTCCGACTGGCTCTCACCGACGGCGACGCCGATGTGGGCGCGGCCGTTCAGCGTCTTCTCGACGCCGGCCAGATAGCCAGTGGCCTCGCTGCGGAAGCCGGCCAGTTCGCCGTTGTCTTGACGCCCGCTGCCGAACACGCCCGAGGCCCAGACGGCGACGCCGCGGCCGTCGGTCGCTTCCGTCGCGCCGTTGCGGCCGCGCGTCAGCATGGCGTCGCGGATGAAGCGCGAGTCGCCCGAAGCCACTCCCGCCAGGGTGGCGTGAACCTCGCCCGTCAGGCTGTTCAGAGCGCCGCGGACGTTGGCGACGCTGCCGTCCAGAATGGCGTCTTCCAGCGCTGTGTTACGGCCCGCTGACGGCGTCATGGCCGAAGCGGTCATGACGTCGAGCGCCGCGCCGACCGACTTCTGGTTCGGCGTCACGCCGACCGAGGCGATGGTCACGTCATTGCGCGCCAGCGTCAGCTGCACGGCCTTGGCGCTGTAGGTCAGGATCGGCTTCAGGAAGGCCAGGTCGCTTTCGGCCCCCGCGAAGACGCCGGTGACGCCGCCCTCGGACTGCAGGATGTTCATCCGCGTGCGCAGGTTCCACTCGCCCTGGTCGGCCTTCAGGATGACCTTGCCGCCTTCCAGCGTCGTCGCGCCTTCCACGGCGACGCGCGAGTGCTGGGCGCCGTTCACGCTGGAGCGGATCCACAGATAGGAGCCGTCCTTGAACACCAGGTTGTCGGCGATGGTCAGCGTACCGAACGGGTTGGCCGCATCGCCCGGCGCCAGGACGCCGCCCTTGTCGACGACCACGTCGGCCAGACGGCCCACGCCGCCCAGCATGCCCAGGTCGGCCACGGTCGAGGTCGAGTTGATCAGGCTGCCGTTGACGGTCAGCAGGCCGCCCTCGACGCGGGTCGCGCCGGTGTAGTCGTTGGCGCCGGTCAGGATCAGCTCGCCGCCGCCCTTCTTGACGATGCCGCCGATGTCGTCCGGGTATTCGGCCAGCACCTCGGCCGAGTAGCGGTCGCGCGCGTCGCCGATGTCGTTGCTCCACACATCGACCGTGCCGACGCGGACATTGACGTCGCGCACGTCGCGCAGGGCCGTCGGGCCCTTCAGCGCGACCTCCATCTGCGGCGCGCCCCAGCCGGACTTCAGGTCCACGCCCGGCGTGTCCAGATCCAGCGAGCTGGACACCAGGATGTCGCCGATCAGGGCCGTGTCGTATTCGGCGAAATGCTCCATCAGCAGGGCGGCGAAGCCCGAGATGTTCGGCGCCGCCATCGACGTGCCCGTATAGGCGGCGTAGTCCGGCCCCGTGTAGTTGAGGATCGTCTCCAGCTTCTCCACCAGGATGCTGTTGGCCAAGGTCAGCACCTCGGACGAGAACTCCGGCGTCAGCACCGCCATATTGCCTGCTGACGTGAGCAAGCTCGCCAGATCGGCGGTCAGACCGTCGGGATCGGTAAAGAGCGCGCCTGAGATCACCGTGAGAGCCGCCGCCTGCTCAGCGACATGACGGCGGGCGGCCGCTTCGTCGAAGGGTTGACCGGCGAGTTCGGCGGCTTCCTTGGCGTCCAGGTAGTCGTTGAGAACACCCACGAAGCCATAGATCACCGCATATTGCACTTCTTCGACCGTCGTCGCCGTGTACAGCGGTAGATAGTCATCCCACGCATAGGCCGCGAGCAGAGCCGCATAATCGTACTCGAACCCAGGCACGGCCGACACGATCTGATGGCCCGGACCCGCGACGCACCAGGTCGCGGTCTGACCGCAGAAACTGGTCGAGGCGCTGGGCGTCAGGTCGGCCTTATAGTTGGCGACGGACAGCCAGTTGGAGCGCAGGCGCGGGTCGAACATCGGCGCAGCGGCGTCAATGCCCGCGTGAGCGCCGTAGCCGTTGCCGGCCGAGAAGACGACCAGAACGTCATTGTCGAGCACCGGCTTGTAGAAGTCGCCGTAATTGCGGCTCAACATGCTGCGCACGACGTCCGCCGGAGCATTGTAGGGCAGGCTGTTCCCCGAACCCCAACTGTTGTTGATGATCCGCACCTCGCCCGTCGCGGCCAGGTCGACGATGTTGGTCTGGGCCGTGCTGACGATGTCGCCGTTGATGTAGACGTCGCGGAACCACAGGAAGTCGCCGGCGGCGAAGTTGGTCGTGGCCGAATAGATGTTGGCGCCGAAGGCGTTGCCGAACATGGCCTCGCCGTCGATGCGGGCGCCGCCAATGGTGCCGGCGACGTGGGTGCCGTGGCCTTCCCAGCCGCGGCGCGGGTTGATGCGGCCGTCGTTGCCGTAGTCGCTCGAAACGACCGTTTTCAGACCCTTGATCTTGCCTTCCCCGCCGAACAGCGGGTGATCCATGTAGACGCCCGCGTCATTGACGCCGATCGTCAGCCCCTTGCCCGTCAGGCCCAGGGCGTAGGCGTGCTCCAGCCCTAGATAGGCCTTGGAGTAGTCGACCGAGAATTGAGCGTCTTCGCGCCAGGACGTCAGCGCCGCGTCGTAATCCGCAGTGCGCGACCCGTCCGCCATGTAGAACCCGCCCGGCGGCGGCGTAACACTCGTCTGAGCGGAAACATCACTCGCCCAAACCAGGGCGGAACCAGCGGCTGCAACCAAGAGGCCAGCCTTGAACGCGTTAATCATAGATCCCCACAAGAGCGACAATGGCTATTCGAAGAGAGGCCGCCTCCGTCTCGACAGCCCCATGACCGCCGCTCCACGCGCCCCTCTCCACACCATTTGAGACGGAAACCTCCGCCTACTGTCAATCATGGAACGAAGATCATTCACCAAAACGCCCATCAGCCAAAATGGTCACGCTTGAGTGTCTCGAAATTAGAATTTCCCTCCAACCCCCGCCCTTCATGACTCCCAAGGGTTTGGACGCCGCCTCAATCGGGCCTTTCTTCGCCCAATTTGAGCCACAGCCGCGTCACTCCGCCGCACTTCTCGCCTTAGGGTTGAAGCAACCCTCGCGCCTCGGCCCAGCGAATCAGCGGTTTGCGAGGCCAGCACAGCAGCCAGGAGCAGGCGCTGTATTCGCCCGCCTCGATCATGGCGCGGCGGGTGGGCGATGAGGCGGAGGCGCGCTCGTCGTGGATCTCGCCGCCGCCCTGATGGATCATGAAGGCGCCGTTGTTCACAGGCGTGGCGCGCAGATAGGTCAGGCGCGGGCTGATGGTCTCGAGCGGCGGATCGAAAAACCAGCTGGAGCCGATGACGCCCGCCAGCTCCGGCCGCGTCTTCAACAGGGCGGCGGCGGCGGCCCAGTTCCGCTCCCAGCCCGCTTCGTTGAAGTCCGACAGGTCGCGCGCCTCGGTGTGCGTCTCCAGCCACGGACGCCAGCCGCCCGCCTGGACCCAGGCGATCAGCGGGCCGGGTCCGCGCCCGCCCAGCATGTGCCGCACCACCAGCCCCGGCCCGACGGGCGAAGACAGGTCCAGCATCTGGGTGTTGCTGCCCGGCACGCTGAGCGCCAGGGACACCCGCACGTCCTTGGCCCAGAAATCGGGATCATACGGGTCCGCCCCGCTGTCCAGATAGGCGGCGAGCCGGTCGATATAGGTCGGATAGCCCGCCAACACGGCCTGCGGCAGGCGCTCGGCGGCGATGCGGCCGGGCAGCTCCAGCGCCCAGGCGGCGATCAGGCCGCGCCTCTGGTCGTCGTTCGCGCCCTCGCCCAGCAGGCCGTCCACGGTGCGGGCGGCCAGTTCGAAGTCCCAGTGCGGGGCGACCTCGGCGGCGGCGCGGGCGGCGGCGTCCTTGAGCTCGTTCACGCGGGCGCGGTCGGCGGACGACAGGCGCGACAGGGCGCGTTCAAAGGCGGCGGTCTGTTCGGGCGTCAGTTGGGTCATGACCGCCAGCTTGACCGCAGGGGCTGTAAATCCGGTTAAATAACCGCACGCGGTTCGATGTCCGGCGCGCCCAGCACCACCGGCCGCGCCCACCAGCCCAGCCGATCCAGGGCGAAGGCGGCCTCGATCGCCGCCGCGCGGTCGTCGAACAGGCCGAAGACCGTCGCGCCCGATCCCGACATCCGCGTCAGCCGACAGCCCGGCGCGGCGCGCATGGCGGCCAGCGCCTCTTCGATGCCCGGCGTGACGGCCAGAGCGGGCGCCTCCAGATCATTCCGCTGTGTCGCCAACCAGTCGATGACGGAGGCGACATTCCAGTCAGCGGGCGATTGCGGCCGATCCGCATGCCCGGCGGGCGCAGCGTCATAGGCCCGATAGACCGCCCCCGTCGGCGACGGCAGGCCGGGGTTCAGCAGGACTCCGTGCAAGGCCGGCAGGCGCGGCTCGTCTTCCAACGCCTCGCCGATCCCCGAAGCCCAGGCCGGGCGGGCGCGCAGACACATGGGGCCGTCCGCTCCGGCGGCCAGGGCGAGTCGCTCCAGTTCCGCCTCAGCCATGTCGAGGTCCAGCAGGCGCGCCGTCAGCCGCAGCGCCGCGCCTGCGTCCGCCGAGCCGCCGCCCAGCCCGGCGGCGATGGGCAGACGCTTGTCCAGGGTCACGGCCACAGGCGGTTCGCCGATC
>Ga0209941_1002528_pt1 | contig 9909 bp, 2 predicted proteins | sample ThiBiot_300_plan_FD_183945 | JGI IMG/M metagenome (GOLD analysis project Ga0209941, IMG submission 183945) | Wastewater bioreactor microbial communities from Cape Town, South Africa - Thiocy_solids_1 (SPAdes) | ecosystem: Engineered > Bioremediation > Thiocyanate > Unclassified | place: South... | reverse complement strand
ATCTAGGACTATGGCATTTTCCAATCAGACACCGACAATTGTCGTATTGAAAGAGGGCACTGATGCGTCCCAGGGTAAAGGGCAAATTTTGAACAACATCAATGCCTGCTTGGCGATTCAAGATACGTTGAAGCCTACTTTGGGTCCCTTTGGGTCCGATATCTTGATTGTTTCCTCAAACGGAAAGACTACTATTTCTAATGATGGAGCTACTATTTTGAAATTGTTAGACATTGTCCATCCAGCTGCCAAAATGTTAGTTGATGTTAGTAGAGCTCAGGACGCAGAAGTTGGTGATGGGACTACATCGGTAACTATTCTTGCCGGAGAATTGTTGAAAGAATCCAAGACTTTTATTGAGGATGGGATTTCTTCTCATTTAATTAACAAAGGTCTTAATAAAGCTTGTGAGTTGGCAGTTGAAAAATTGAACTCCATTGCAGTCGATATAAAGAAGGAAAATGATGGTGAATTCCGCCAATTATTAGAAAGATGTGCTACTACAGCCATGTCGTCGAAGTTGATTAGTCAAAACTCGTCATTTTTCACCAAAATGGTTGTCGATGCCGTGTTGTGCTTGGATCAAAATGACTTGGACGAAAAGTTAATCGGGATCAAGAAGGTGCCAGGTGGTTCTATGGAAGAATCCTTATTTGTTGACGGGGTTGCATTCAAAAAGACATTCTCTTACGCTGGTTTTGAACAACAACCAAAGAAATTCACTAATCCTAAGATTGTTAACTTAAACGTTGAATTGGAATTGAAAGCAGAAAAGGACAATGCTGAAGTCAGAGTAGAACAAGTTAAAGACTATCAAGACATTGTTGATGCCGAATGGGAAATCATCTTCAAGAAATTGGAAGCTATTGAAAAAACCGGAGCTAACATTGTGTTGTCGAAATTACCTATTGGGGATTTAGCAACCCAATACTTTGCCGATAGAAATATATTCTGTGCTGGTAGAGTTTCTAGTGAAGATATGGACAGAGTCATTAAAGCTGTCGGAGGTAATATTCAATCGACATGTTCAAACATTAGTGAAGAAGACTTAGGTACTTGCGACAAGTTCGAAGAAGTCCAAATTGGATCAGAAAGATACAACTTATTCACTGGATGTCCACAGGCCAAAACATGTACATTAATTTTGAGAGGTGGTGCTGAACAAGTAATTGCTGAAGTTGAACGATCATTGCATGATGCCATTATGATTGTTAAACGAGCAGTCAAACACCACACTATTGTTGCTGGAGGAGGAGCAATCGAGATGGAGTTATCTAAATACTTGAGGGAATATGCTAGAACCATAGCCGGAAAACAACAATTAATCATAAATGCATTTGCCAAAGCATTGGAAGTTATTCCAAGACAATTATGTGAAAATGCTGGATTTGACGGAGTTGAATTATTAAACAAATTGAGAAGTGCTCACGCCAAAGGAGAAATATGGTATGGTATTGACTTCCAAAAAGAAGATGTCGGGAATAATATGGAATCATTCATTTGGGAGCCAGCATTGGTCAAACTCAACGCACTTCAATCCGCAACTGAAGCCGCCACGTTGTTATTATCAGTTGACGAGAGTATAAGAAACGATGAACAAGAAAATGGTAATCCTGGTGGACGAGGTAGAGGTGGATATTAATAGATAGCTAACTGAATATAGATCTCACCAACATGTGTACGACTTTTATGAAGAGTAGACCGTGCAGACGGACAAATGAAAGATTTGGGAAGCCTTCTCAATCACCTGTAGAATTCCCAACAATCATGGATAGCATATCAAACTATGATTTCCCAACAATTAACGAGGTCTTGACAAGGTACAAATCTTTCGAAATGGAAAGTGAATGTAAGCGGAACAGGGTCGGAAATGCAAAGTTGCAAATAATCCGATTGCATGTTGATGTGCTGAACAAATGAGAAAATAATTATACTTGAAGTATGCACTAAACAATAACTAAACCACTACACAAATTAAAAGGTAAGACTTGCCAAACACATGTGTTCTACTTAAACAATGTATTCAAACATCTCGCAATTTGTGAGGCAAGACTTGCCAAATACTTACATCTGCTCTACATCGAACAATGGATAAACCATTGTGAAAATTACAAGGCAGGATTTACCACGTAAATATGTGCTTTACATCGAACAATGACTAAACCATAACCAGCACTCCATGGCAAGATTTGCCAATTGGACCTGGGCTGAACATCGAACAATAGGCGAAAATTTTATCTGACCAGGGGTAAAAAAGACTGGGACTGAAAATTTTCATGACAACGTCTCTCCCAGAGAACACTTTTAAGGTACAGCTTGAAGGATAAAAAATATTTTTTCAACAAAGAATTTACTAATTGGGATACGATCAACTTTCACCTACGAACCGTAATAGGGTCCGCAAAGAAAATCCATGCTAAACTCGTCAATTGCATTCATATAACCGCGAATATACGATGGCAGCCACCGTTATGGTGCAGCACACTCGTAGTGTTGTTGTAAGCTTATTTGTGCACAAACACCAATAGGATAGGTTCGGAAATATTAAATAATCATGTCGTATTACCGAATACAACTGAAACTAAATCCACCAATACTTGTCTAGCATTAGGGCCAGAGGTGATGCGCCAATGTAGATCTTTGAACACTAATCCGTATTTATAAAAAATATGTACGAGCATGTTAAACAATAGTCTGAGGTACAAAGGAATACAAATGACTAGGCATGACCAAACAACACTACAGGGTACGAGCATACAATACGAGCATACATTTACCCGCATACCTCACACATGCTAGCTAGCAGCATATATGTTCCTCATTGGTACAAAATATGAACAATGTAATTGTAGTACAAATGTAACACAAATGTACCACAAATGGAATACCAATGTACCACCAATGTTCCAAAACAATTGAAAGCCTTTGGCAGTGTCAGGATTCCGACAGTATATCCGAGCCGCATCATTTGTAGCCATTTTTCCACTAGAGTTCGCATAAGAGTTGTCATTATCATAAAGAATGCACAAAGTCGCATTTACCGTGCCAAAAAATTAAAGCTGCAACTTGCAACAACCTTCCATGTGGCCAAATGGTACATTCGGGTACCTGAGGCATCCTCGAATACCAAAGCCATCAGTTGTAAACCTGAGCCGTGAGAATTCTGTCCTGCAGAATTGACAGGGCATTATGGCATATAAAATTACGACAAATGTACCGCATCTGTAAGAGTAAAAATAGAGTATTGCATATGACACATGGATTTTACTATACACGGTGAAAAATGAACATTATGCAGCACAGTTAGTTGCAAAATTTGGCAACGGAGTAGCCAGGAGATTTATACGGAAGCACCCCAGCATAATCTGTAGCACCATCGGAGTTGCATTGGCTGGTACGAGGAGTGGTACAATGAATAGTGCTATGGAATAGCCAAAATTAGCGTGATGGGTAGGGCCCTGGTGACCAGTGGTATGTTGGTAAACGCTGTCGGCTTTAAAGTGAACTAGAACACTCTAGCACACGAATCAACACTTTGTTATCATACAACATGGCACAAATCACACCAACATCGTAGATATCTGCTTTGTTGCTTCATGGCGGTGATGTATCAGTGTATGGCCTGGACCAACTCAATGTGGTATTGGTATTGCAATGAGCGTGCCATACAGTACATGTTGTAGTGCGGTTCAACTGATTAAGGAACACAACGCACATGAAAGACACCAAACGCGATGCCACGAAGTGGCATATGACTACGCCACGGCTGCGCTGCCACCTTTATTTGCATCGCTGATGTTGCCTGCATCTGTCTTCTCGAGTGTTCGTGGATACCAGAGTATTTTTTGTGGAGCTATATGGCTCCATTGAAAATGTGTATGTCAACAAGGTCCACGCTATTCACAAAATCGTGTCTACGAATCCCCACCGCGGGTCACAACAGAGTTGCAACATCAAATCACTACAATCGGCCTTCTATATTTGGTCCACGGCTCGCGTCGCGACGCTTGGTACAGACAAGGCCGACCACACCGGCACGACGATGACCTGAGCAACAATCCCATGTCCGTGCTGCAATCGCCCTGTCGGTGAACGAGGTTTCACATTGCATCAGATCTAGTATGTAGAACAACTGTTTTTCATTCCTTGACGTGTGAACGAACGCGCATGTCGCGTTTTAACGGTTAACGTGGTAGTTTGACGACCCTGGCTGCCTTAGACGTAGGACGTCGCGGACGCAGTACCACCTCCAGGGATAGAGACAGTGGTTTACTACCATCAAATGTGTCACTGTATCACCATACAACTACCACCAGGGGATTACAACATGACAATGGGTTGGATGTTGCTACAACACGTACACTAGGTACCACTTGGCACAAAAGTCGGGCGTGAAAATGTTGTCGATGTTCTGGAATGCCTAGGCGGTCGGTGGAGTGATGCGGTCGCATTATTGCTACACGGAATTTTATCCACGGTATTTCTTTAAATTATACCAGATACGCGTATACTATGGCTACACCTCCTTATAAAATTTTTAGTAGTCCCATACTATGAGCATAGTATAATACGTCCGTGAATCCATAGTTTCGTAAATTGGATTTCAGTATAATTGAACTTAGCCAGGTCCTGTCAGTGGAGCATTTAGTACTGTTACAGTTAAGATTGTTTGTTGGTTATTACTGCTGTTGCATCTAGTGTATCTATCCTATTGCACCATCTTTGCTTAGCCGTTATCAAGTTTGGTACTACCCACTGAATATCACCTCCTAGTCTCCATTATCCACATCAGCTCTATACAATCACCATAGTTGGCTGATCCTACTCTACGTCTCTATAGTCTATAATCATGAACCCGGTTAAATATGGTCCTCCTCATCACATAAAACACAAGCCCTACAATGTCATGTTGGAAATCTTGGAAACCAACGCCAACAGAAAGTTGATTGACGAATATTTTAGTGACGTATCCAAGACGTTGGCAAATTTGGAATCAGCTTCGTCCGTCAATTCGGCCATGATTGATTTGCAGCCCGAGATTCAATGGTTTATGAGACCATTTCTTTTGGACTTCTTGATCGAATTGCACTCGTCATTCAAATTGCAACCTTCTACATTGTTTCTTTGTTTGAACATCATCGACAGATATTGCGCCAAAAGAATTGTCTTCAAGCGTCACTACCAGTTGGTCGGATGCACTGCTCTCTGGATTGCAGGAAAATACGAAGACAAGAAATCAAGAGTACCTACTTTGAAAGAGTTGACAGTCATGTGCCGTAATGCCTATGATGAAGAGATGTTTGTCCAAATGGAAATGCATATACTTTCTACGTTGGAATGGTCGTTGGCCCATCCAAACTTGGAAGACTGTTTACAATTGGCAATTCACCATTCCAAGATTTCCCAAAAAAGTGACTCGACCCCTTGTAAATATAATAGTGTGGGAAACTCATCGACTTCTGCATCAAATTCATCGGTTTCTGCTGTCACTGCTGTGGGAAGGTTCTTGTGCGAATTGTCTATGTATGATAAATGTTTCATGAATTTACCAACTTCTTTGGTATCTATTACGGCAAACTTGTTGGCGTGCAACATGTTGCAATTACCTCATGCATCTAATTCTTTAAAGGAATTGATGAGAAAACTTAAGAGAAAATCATCTAACCAAACCCTTTATGCCAATTCGAATGAATCCAACTTTTCGCATAATACCATCAAGTACACAATGAACTTAAATAGTCAAGACCCAGAAAATTTCACCATGGTGGACGATGATATGGACTCTGACTATTTCAGTGAGGACATTGATGAATATAACGATGATAATGATAATGATGACAAAAATGACTCTATCAAACTGGAGCTGGAAAATATCCAACCCGACGTATTGGGTGCCTTTCTATCAGGGTTCGATGAATGCGCACTACAAAATATCAAGAAAATAACCCTTTATTTTATTGTCCAGTTGACCAAAGTCACTGAAGTCTTGACAAAGAAATATGAACAGCTCGGGGTTATTCAAGTTATCAACAACTTTCACTCCAGATTCAACCACATAATCCAATCGATTCATAACAAACAATCAAACATATTACTGGATAGTATCGATGACCAGTTGTATGAATCGGCGGAAATTTTGTTAAATTTCCCTAAGTTTGATGTTTCCAATAATAGCTCATTATTTTCGTTAGACAAATCACCCTTAGTCGTTATGCAAGACAATATCCCTGTCCCTGTCACCCCACCATCTGCAACCTCACAATATTCAGTATTTTCTAACAAACGAAGTTCTGCGAATACGACACCCACCTACTCATCATCAATTTACAACAGTGGTTCATCCATTCTACGAACCAAATCCAAAATATCAAAACATCGTGGAGGGCACTCATCTTCCACCACGTTCCTGGACTATTCTCCATGTGACAGCAACAATCCCAGTTTGACTGCCATAAACAAAGCTAGTATGAGTACAAACCATTCTACATGCCCTGTGTATGATACCCAAGAATGGTCTTCACCGTTATGCAATTAGGTATCCGATAATACTTGCACTCCAATACCTGATAATTAATTCGAAGCATACAACGCTTCACCATTTAGTTTCCAATCACTTGCAAACAAACTATCTCATGGCTTTTCTTGCATTGTTCAGTTCTACCAAGTATAATTATTTCTAAGCACTAGTCATATATATGAACTTTCAAAATACATGCTCAACATACATCACTTTGTGTATTCCATACTCGTTACTACAAAGGTAAACTCTCACCCATACAGCTGTTTCATAATTTTGAGTATAAGCATCACAATTCGTAAGTGGAGTTACTAAGGTGCATTTGCATTTGCAACCACGAATCGATGCTGCTATTACAGTGCGCAATTGCATGCTACGCCAAATTCATACTTTATCTCGGACATGCACTACATTGGTATTATTCAAGGGAAGTGTGTTTCTCGTTTCATACCAAGGATGTCCAAAATAGTCTTAGTGTACATCTAAAAATACTATATTTTGGTCACATGAATATCTTAGGGTTTTCTCAAAATTGTAATGTACAGTTGGTTTTAGTACAATTTTAGATTCAGTGCATGGTGACATGAAATTATGCAAGTATTTTTTAGATGCGAGATGCATACGACTACGAATTTATCTAATTACTACCAGCATAAATTGAGTAAGTTGAGCCCTTCTGCATCATTTACACAGCATTTCCTATCTGGGAGCTTTAAGGAATGTGTAAGGAAGTGTTCGTGTTTCCGTCGTAACTTCTCGTCAAAATCATCACAAATGACGTGGTTAACAATTGTCTCGAGAAGCATATAAGTTACACATGTTCGTAAATAGTGGTTGCTCCGAAAGAAATTGGTTATGAACAATAAAGGCACAACAAACTTGTCAATTGGTGACATCACCATTGACCAAAAAATTAATTGGTCGATTTAGAACACCTAATATCTGCTTTATTGGGACCTAAAATGCTAAGAAATGGGATTCTCTACATTTCTTCAACAACGCCTAGAGTTAAAATTTACGCAAACCTTCGGAGAATTACTAGTATGGTAGAGTTTCGTCTAAATCTGTGGTTGACCATGCCTTAAGATCGAAGCGAGGACACAATACAAATTATTTTGTATATTTAAATAATTTATGCAAGATGGTGATAATGGTAAAACCATTTGTAAAATAATGCTGCAAATTGTCAATATCTCTCTTTCAAGTAAATGTAATACTCGAGCTACCCTGACATATCATTAAGAAATTGCTCATATGGCATACTAGCATTATTGAGTTAAATGAAAATGCATACACAAGCTTGGTGCTAGTTCCATATAATTTCACGGGGCCCAGGCAACCAGGTAATTCGAATCAATTTTACTCATAGGTAAATAGTAATGACAAACGGACAATTGTGGATTACATACACCAGCTGAAACATTTTACATTTGCAAAAAATACTGAATATTGGCAGTGGTATGTTGCTCCAGTAAAATTTACTAGCGGGTAAATATTTGAATTGGCAGTAAAATAACTAGAAAGTATACCCGTGTTTTCTAATATTGTTGTCGATTGTTTGTCATCTGGTTGTCGTGTAACAATTAATTTTTTGGTGGATGATTGTTGGCTTCCCTTTCATAAAACTTGGTATTATGACTTGATTACAAAATAATTGTGATCGAAATAAATTTGCAGGTCTACGTTGGTTTAAAAATTAACCTGCATCCAAACTATACATGCCTATTAAAACCAATTTGGGACAATAATATTTTCGATATGCGGATGTTTACGAACAAGTAGATCTACATGCATCCTTTCCAAGAAAAGTGTTAATGCATTCTGCAATCATTAATAAAAAATATGCCGTTTTCGTCCTATTGTTTTTGGCGATTGCAAAGTCTCCGGAGTATGGTGTAAAGCCTTCATGGCATTTCCCAGGTGGGTATTTAATGAATTAAAATTTCCATGAACTGAACTTCTGATTTTTGTAATTGCATCTGAAGCTCAAAGATAACAATATGTTAGTCAAAAACCTCTTGGTTGGTGCAGCTTCTATTGCTACTGCAATCAACGCTCAAACAATTAGTCAAGATACTGTAGTAAATGGTCTTGTAAATTTGCAGATCAGTAATCTTGTTGTTGACCCTAACGTTTACTATTCTATTTGGGATAGTACTATTTCAGCTTTAGTTGGGTCGTTGACGGTTGGTCAAGGTGGTGGTTTCTACATTACCCAAACCAGTGGAGCATTAAATCTTAACGCAAACGCATTAACCACAGTTGATAACGACGGTATTGTTGCATTTAATTCCCTTCAAGATCTTGTGTCTCCAGTTTATGCCATTATTGCAGCTTCGTTTCAAAATTCTGCAACCGGTCAAATGTTTTTTGGTGCTGGTGGTTCTCTCACTGATACCCCTGTTATGTCAATTATTGCACCAGATTGGGATAATGAAGGTTTACTTGAATTTTATCAAACAGAAAAATCCGGAGGGGTCGTTGAATTAGGTGTTCCTGCTTTGACTCCAATCACAAACAACGGTGATATTTGCTTGCATAATACTGATTATATTTTAACTAGTGAAGTTCTGGGAAGTGGTTGTGTTAGTGTTGAGGGTACTTCTTCTGTTACCATCCTTGGTGGTATTACTCCTGTTGATCCAAACCAGACCTTCTACTTGAACGGTGCTGATGCCACATTGAATGCATTGAATGCATTAGGTTCGACTCCAACAGTTGCAGGTTTTGGTGATGGTAACTGTATCATCACTCTTATTCCATTTGTTCAATCCACTGTCAGTTATGATTCAAGCACAGGTGTATTGACTATTAATCCTCTTACAGTACTGGCTGTTCTTGATGCTGCTGGTGTACCTGCTATTCTCACTCAAACTGTTGGAACAGCACTTGACGCGGTTCTTAGTCCTATTCTTAATGGTATCGCTAGTCAATCGTTCCAAATTGGTCCCGGTTACGATACACAAAGTTTCACATACTCCCCAGTAACTGACTTGTCCACAATCACCGATAAACTTTCACTTGTTGGTCAAGGTGGTGCACTTAGTGGAATCCTGGATAGTCTTAACGTGCTTACCAGTCTTATTAATACCATCAATGGGGTACTTTCTACATTTGGATTAAGTATTCCATTGAACTCGATCGATAACAAGATCTGTTACAGTGCAGCACACCCAGATTCTATTCCAAGCGTTTGTCAAATGTGTGCCCCAATGCCAGTGCCTCCAACGGCAGCATCTTCTTCTTCTTCTGCTCCAGCATCATCTAGTGCTCCAGCATCATCTTCTGCTCCAGCATCTTCTAGTGCTCCAGCATCATCTTCTGCTCCAGCATCTTCTAGTGCTCCAGCATCATCTTCTGCTCCAGCATCTTCTAGTGCTCCAGCATCTTCT
>Ga0209941_1002512_pt1 | contig 9983 bp, 6 predicted proteins | sample ThiBiot_300_plan_FD_183945 | JGI IMG/M metagenome (GOLD analysis project Ga0209941, IMG submission 183945) | Wastewater bioreactor microbial communities from Cape Town, South Africa - Thiocy_solids_1 (SPAdes) | ecosystem: Engineered > Bioremediation > Thiocyanate > Unclassified | place: South... | reverse complement strand
ACAAGATGTATGTGACATTACCCATAACGGGCCATGGTTTTACCTGGTTTTCCCGATCCATAGTTCTCAGACAAGTGTTTACGATATTTCGGTCAAACTTTACACTTCTCTACCCTAGCGTGACAGTTTCTGCCAGAGTTAATCTGTGGACAACTGCCATTGTATGCGCGCTACCATACAAATTTGCTAAACCAACTTAAGTATAAAGCGTTCATCTGGACGACAAAGCCCTCCTGACTTATTCTGGTCCCATTAGAGCATTCCAAGCTTAGTTTCGGAGTCTTTACAGTACGGTTGTGTGAAAACTTTCTTTAGGTGTGACGTCGTCATTTCGCCACCACGACCTCAGCCTACATGTACCACCACGCGGTCCACTACTTCTCACCACATTTACTACCACTCCCACCTAAGGTTACAACGATCCGCATCATTACTTCTACCACCGTCAATGATCATCTTCAAATCAACACCTCAATTACACCATGGATAACGTCGATATCACTCAATTAATCAACAGCAAAGACGAATACGATATCAATGGCAACAACCCCATTGCCGAACCGTACTTTTATCTTACACAAATCCCCAGTAACAACCTTAGCATCAGAAATCGTTTTCTCCATGCATTCAACGAGTTGTATCACCACATTGAAAATGTGCAATTGCTTGAGCTAATCGGCGAAATCATATCGATTTTTCATGATTCATCGTTGCTAATAGACGATATTGAAGATAACTCTCAGTTTCGGCGAGGGATGCCCACGGCCCATACTAAATTTGGTGTTCCGTTGACAATTAATTGCGGAAACCTTATGTACTTTGTAGCACTACAAAAAGCCCAGATTGACCTTTCTAACTTGTACGGACGGTTACATACGGAGGTTAATCTTGACAGGTTAAAGTTTGACACTTCTCAAATTCTTATTAAAGAAATGTTGAACTTGCACCACGGACAAGGTCTTGATATATATTGGCGAGATTACTTGCTCCAAAGCACAGAAGAGTTACCTTCTATTCAAGATTATCTTCAGATGGTCAAGAATAAAACAGGAGGGTTGTTTCGACTTTCTATCAAGCTTTTGAATTTGTTCTCTACTGAACATGAAGACCTTATTCCCGTAGCTAACTTGTTGGGAATTATATATCAAATACGTGACGATTATATGAACTTGGTGAGCGAAAAATACACCCACATGAAGGGCATGGTGGGAGAAGATTTGGTCGAGGGAAAGTTGTCTTTACCTATTTTGCATTGTCTACTTACCACCACAGACTCGCCAGTTCGTAGGATGATCACGAAAACGAGCCAGGAGCAACGAAACGATAAAAAGCTTATAGATGAGTGTATTTCGTTCCTCCATGAATGTGGTTCGTTGGAATACACGAAGCAATTGTTACTAAAGTACTATGTGGAAGTCAAGAAATTGCTAGAACAAACCGGTGTTGAAGTTAAAAACACCAAGTTGATGGGAATAATTGATGCTATGTGTGAGGTTTAATATGGCAGTGTGTTTATAGAAAGTTTCTGTTGTAGTCAAGGAAGGAATATGACATAAAGGAGTTGGCCTGCTTTGTATTACAATTGGTTATTAGCTTATACTTGTGATATATTGGTTATAATGTGAATTATCAGTTCAAGGTTTTGTTTATAATTACCGATGATCGATCAAAAACAGACTAAGATTGTGCTTCATTGTCTGGTTTAGCATCTCAAATCTGTGCTCATGTTCTGCCTACATTGGCTAACACTATTGTATAAACGATGCTTGTTCCATATTTACTCGCAATACGAAACACTAGCGCAAGAGCTTCTCAAGCTTTGACTATAGCGGCCACAAATGCTTCATCTTGTTTAAAAATGTGCTTATACTTCATTTGGGTTTTCTTTCACAATTCAAATTAAGCTTTATATTAGCTCGAACTTGATATTAAAATCAACTTGAGGTTTTGCTTAATCCAAGCACTAATCTTCTTGTATTGGCAAAATGTGATTTATCTGATGAATGCTGTGTTTTTCAGCCCTAGTTCATTCGTCGTGTCATTAAAACTTGGCATCATTCTCACTTATTCATTCTGAAATGCTTTATGATATCTCATGAATATCGAATGAAAGCCCCAATTATGCTATACAGCCTAAAAATGGTAACTATGTGTCAAACTGCTACTCCCAGGGAATTCATCCACACAAAATTCCCATTGTAAGTTACCTGAGATATGCTATAGTTTCTCAATTTTCTATGCTTGTTCACAAGATCTTATATAGTTATCTTTGCAACTTTGCAGTTCAAACAATACTAAATTTACCTCGATGATGTGTTCATTATAATCATGCAAATGGGACAGATTTAGAATCTTGTTTTGCCGTTTCAAAGGACCCAGTAAAGTTTTCAAAAAACAAGTCTATATCTCCACTACTGAAGGATTTAAAGTTTAGTGGAGATTCTGCCCAGTAATCTGTGATGTTGAACCTCTCACGTTCGTACACAAGATTCTTCTGAATAAAATGGTGATGGAGCGGGATATCAATTGCGCTGTTCTGAGGGTTCTTGACGTCAATATTACGGTTTATGATTTTTACAAGCTCTTCATAACTGTGGTCTAATAGTACTTTATGGTCGTAATTTTGAGTGGACAACAGGGAAAGTTTAGGAGGACAAACATTGTTTGTGTTCCGATTCTGTGAAACCAAAGACAGTGTACTAGCATCGCCTTTGGTGGATGTTTTAGGCTTTTCTATAGGTTTCATGGCTCCAATATACTTTGGGCGAATAAGACACGAAGTCTTGCTAGAACAGACGGGATTTGGCACAGGGTTCTTGGTGCGCGGTCTCTTGTGGTCGTACAGAACAGTCTCCACCTTGAAGTTTGCCCTTCGTGGCGGTATATCTTTCTCCAAATCGTTATTTTGGTCCAACAACTGGTAATATCGCGTTACATCCTTCTGAATTTCGTCGGTATTTCGCCTAATTCTGTTGCGTTTTCGCCTGCTGGCTACACAGTCATCATGTTCTCGCTTGACACTCGTCATTATCTCCAACTCTCCCGCTAATGTCGTGGTGTTTGCGTTCAAAATCGAAAGTTTGAAAATTAAAGATTTTCACGTGATCTCATCGCAGCTCATCGCATCGCTAAATTTAAGCGATAAAAATTTCACCATTTGATTCAAACCAGAGAACAGCACCGTAGACCACAACAATGTTGTATTTGATCGGGTTGGGATTGTCGCACGAGACAGATATTACCGTCCGTGGGTTAGAAACCGTGAAAAAATGTAAACGTGTTTACTTGGAAGCCTATACCTCGATATTGATGACTGCCAGTGTAGAAACCCTTGAGAAGTTTTATGGCAAAGAGGTCATTGTTGCCGACAGAGAGTTGGTGGAGTCTGGTGCTGACACCATTTTAGAAGGTGCAGACCAGGACGATATTGCATTTTTGGTTGTTGGTGATGTTTTTGGTGCCACAACCCACATTGATTTGGTCATCAGAGCAAGAGAATTGAACATTGCCGTGGAGTCTATCCACAATGCGTCGGTAATGAACGCTGTAGGAGCATGTGGATTGCAATTGTACCAGTTTGGACAGACTGTCTCGTTGGTTTTCTTCACCGATTCGTGGAAACCAGACTCGTTCTACAACAAAGTTATGGAAAATAGAAAAATCGGATTGCATACATTGTTGTTGTTGGACATCAAAGTAAAGGAACAAAGTATAGAAAACATGGCCAGAGGAAGATTGATCTACGAGCCTCCTCGGTACATGGACATTGCCACGGCAGCCCAGCAATTGTTGGAAATAGAGGAGATTAGAGGTGAGCAAGCTTATACTCCAAATACTCCCTGTGTAGCTATCTCTAGACTAGGCAGTCCTACTCAGAAATTCAAAGCAGCAACGTTGAAGCAATTGGCTGAGTACGACTCCGGTGAGCCATTGCACTCATTAATTATGCTAGGCAGACAAGTGCACGATTTGGAGTTGCAATACTTGTACGAATTCTGTGATAACAAAGAAGAGTTTAAAGCCATGGTCGAACAAGACCAGGAATTTTTCAAACCTCCACCGTACGTGCCGGAAGAAGAGGAATTCAGCGACTAGTGGATGTCAGTATTGCTTGATGTAGTACGATGTTTCGCGGTTGTGGTATTCATTTAGTTAATAAATACATAAGATGAAGTAGATCTACGTAAACAGTAGGGAAGCCCAGGTCGAAAATAAGCAGCAGAGACGACCCAGGCTGGGTGGACGTGGTGGGGTGGTCGAGGTTGTGAAAATACCGCCAAAAGCCCCCCAAATGGAAACTTTGTCGTTCCAACTTTTTGACCAAGTGCCATAAATTCGTAGAGAACCAGCTTCCTACTGGGATTTTTTCTCCTCGACAGCTCTGAGGTCTGCCACGACGTTTTCAGTGATGTCCCAGATCATCCAGTCGTACCAGCCGTAGTACACGGGCACTATTGTCACCAAGTGCCATAAACTATGAGCATCAACCAAATCGAAAAAAACTGGTGGAAAATCAAACACCTCCAACGAGAGCCCCACGGCGACAATCGACGCAAGAAATAGAGCGTACAAGCTGTAGAGTTTAGGCGATCTTCCGTAAAAGCTCGACAAAAGCATTTTCGAAGACTCCATATACGTTAAGTGGTTCAAGTTCTGATTCTGGCGGTCCAGCTGCTCCTCGCGGTAGTACTGGCTGTAGATGTTGAAGCAGAGCTTACCGAGACAGATGTTTTGCAATATTCCCACGGCGATGTTCGCTTGCATGTTATAAGTGTACAGCCAGTCAGTTTCTAGACGGTAAATATGTCCAGCAAATGCCAAAATACACACAAGGAAAAACACCCACCGCCAGAGTGTTGTCTTGTGCAACTCCATGAGTCTGGCTGCAATCCCGTGGAAGCTGGATAACACTGTGGCCCCAGCAAAATAGTAATCGAGTTTTTCTGTTGTGGGAAAGTCTCGAATGTGAAAAATGGTGGAGGAAACCCACGCTCCCATCGTTACTACCGAGATCAACAACACGTTGTAGTAGTTGGACCGCAATTTTGCTGGCGTTTTGGCTATTACATTCGCCAATTTCTTGAACCCAATATAGTGAACTACAAAATTTCCTATAGAAAAAAGAGCAGACATCAACTCCTGGACCCCTAGAATTCTTCTAAATGGCCATTTTCCGTGGAATTGGACTACTGGTTCCTCGACTCCCTCGTCAATTCTGTCTTTTGTGACGATTCTTTGGCACTGGTAATCACAATTTTGCTCACAGGTCCATGACAACAACCTCAAATGAAGTGGAAGTGGCATGGAATCAAAGTGCCAGTCAGGACGATACAACTTGAAGTCGAAATTCTGGTCCTGGAGCTCTTTGTGGAACTCTTCTTGGACAATGTGGTATGGGTTGTTGTAGCACGTAAGTTGCTCACACTGGTAAAGACAGTCGTCAAAGATGTACAAGTCGTCTCCATGGGATGCAAGGATGTGGGAGACATGCGCTAGCACGAGCACAATGGCCCACAATTTGTTCATTTGGCTCGAGAGTTGATGATGAAGTAGTTTTCACAAGACGAGTTGAGATGGTCTGGTTCAATGAGATGGTAGCGCGCGTGTAGGGTGGCGAGAGGTGGTGGTATGGTCTGTGTACGGTGGTACAAGATGGTGGAAAGCTACTACTGACTAGCAGGTGGTTGTACCCTGTGGCATGAGGCATGGTACCACGGTACCACGACACTGTGAGCGGGATTTTCCATTATTTGACACCGCAGCCAACAATTACCCACCAAACCACCACAAAGTAAAGCAAGAACAGGTCCTTGTACAGCGTATCGTTTATTGGAGTACAATTCTCTCCAGTACCACCGTATAAAAATCCATTGCACCGCAGAGCACCTACCACCAGCTCGTGGTGAGCAGTGGTAATCTTACGCCCGTTTAAATCAGTTATCACTCTACACCATTTACAGTAGTACAAATACGTTTCAATAAATACAATAGTGTTACATCCTACTTGCGCAGTGTCTCTGTTACCAGGCACGCCTGTTCAGCACACATCCCCTTACCAGTAACGCAATTCGCTTACACGTTAATACTTATCGCCAAAAAACAACTCGTAGTTGACATAGTTGTACGGCAAGTCCGTCTTGATCACCGACTCCGTATTGGCGTTTGGCCCAATGAAATCTCCAATAGAAGCAATTTCCTTGGGGACAAATCCTTGTTGGAACTCTAGCATTGATTGTAAGTTTCCGTTCAAGTCACCGAGGAACTTCAAATCAGCCAAATCCCAGCTGATGGTGTATTCTGGTTTTGCTGGGTGTTTACTACGAACAAGCGCCTCCACCATGTTCTCAATGATCTCTCCGTACCTGCCTGCGGTTTCAAACGTCACTCCGAACGAGGTGAGAAGGTTTTTCGCAATCTTCAACGTGTCCATGTACTCGCTATTATCTTGCTTGGACTGAGACAAGATTTCTGTGCCGATGAGCAACGCTGCAAAGAAGCAACAATTGGACACCACCGCCGACTCGTAGAACCTTGTGCCACACAAATTTACGTAAAAGTTCACGAGCGTAATGCAGAGCACTGAAGCTTTGATTGCTGCCTGGTGAAATTCTTTGGTGAGGCTATCTGATTTTGTACTCTTGTTGAATCTGGAGATGGACTCAAACATGTAGAATGGCCTGCTTAGCAACATGATGCCGTACAAGTTGAGCAAATGCATCAACAAGAGGCACCGGGAAATCGGCTGTGGTTTGGTGCTGTTGAGCAAGGCCTCGATGTTCAAATCCTTGTCGAGGTTGTAGCTCCAGAGCTTCAATTCTACTGCCAACTTCTTGGTTCTGTCGCCGTCAATGACTCTGTCTCGGTAGAAATTATCGATGATTCTCGAGATAATGGCGCAGATTTTTGCCGATTCCATCTGGCACTTTTCGAGCTGGGTAGAGTTGTTGGAGAACGAAGACTGCTGGATCAGTCGTAATTCGTCCCAGTCGTAATCGTGGATGGCTAGAGGCCGGCCGTGGATCAGGGCAAACACCCTGTCGCTGATATAGAGGCTACGGAAGATTTGTTTTCTGAATTTGACCTGGTCAGAAAACTGTTCAACTATAAAATTCCGGTGAAGACCAAGGGCCTGGGCGTGTTTTATCGCCATGTTGAGGTAGATCCAGCTGGTGGACTTTCTGCATACTCCCAAGTAGTAGAAATGGGTGGTGTAGTAGATTAGCACCAACCAGAAGTCGTCAAAGTCGTCTATCTGGGACGTGAGGTACTGGCTACGACGAAAGTACCGGGCGGTGGTAGGAGACTCGCGCCCGCCGGTGCTGAAGTCGTCGTACAACGAGCTGATCGCGCTCACTAAATACACCACCACCGCCTTGTACGTCACCGCGCCCGGGTCGGCATACACGTCGTTGGCCAAGTCGGTCAAGAACGCTAGGTCGAAGATGAAGTACATATCGTTGATTTGCGCGAAGAACGTCTCGACGTACCGGTCAAACTGGGCCCGCGGCGGTAGGTCCACCGGGTGGGGCCAATTACTGGAGTATGGTTTGTCGACAATCGGACATGCCTGTAGATCCTCGGCAAATTCGTTAGTTCCGCAGTACTGACGGAAGATGTTTCTACATTCGTAGAGCAACGACAACGGGGATGTCTCAGCAACGTAACGGTAGGCACCTTCAAAGTCGGCCATCCATATGGCACATTTTCCCTCCTGGTTGGTGATGATGTCTGCCGAGGCCCTGGGCGCGGTGGTGGTAGCGGCGTCGTGGTGGAGGGGGAACGTGAGCAACGGCTGGAACGACTTGGGGATTTCCTGGGCCTGGGCCGATTGTTGTCGTAATCTAGCGAGCCTTTCTCCTTTCAATGATCGCTTATCGATATGGGTAAACGTACAGTTCAACGACTTCTTGACGCAGCGCTCACAGGGACTCTCGCCGGTGCACTGGTGGTGTTAGTTGAGGTTAGGGCGTGGGGATCGCAGTATACATACCTTGTATTTGATCTTCTTGCAGTGGTCGCAAGCTGTGGAAACCTTTCTACGCTTTTCTGGCGGTAGCTTTGTCGGTTTCAGCGACATCATGATGGAAACAACAAGAATACGTGGTGGTGAAGAATAACAGAAACTGTCATTTAATTGAAAATTACCGTGAACTTATTTGACATTTGTGCAGACCCGTGCCACGATGCCGACGCAGTACCGCGAGGGGCGGATGCTGCGGCACTACTGCCGCGGGAGTGGTGGTAATTCCCTTCACCACCAACGATAGTAGCCGTGTAGTACCTGGTACCACCGCTGGTAGTAGCCGGCTACCACCATCTCATTGTGGTGGCTGGTTTCCCAGCATACGCACGCATCACCCAGAGATGTTGGTGGAGATTACGTGCCACGGAGCCAAGCACATTGTGGTGTGCCAGCATGGGTCATTGCCAAGATTGTGGTTTCGTGGTATTGCCATCTTGGGAGAAGCAAAGCGTCGCTAGTGTTTCTCGCGATATCGTGGCACCATCTTGCACCACCACTGGTGGTGCAGATGGTGCGGCATAGCTCGGCTCGAGCGAGGCGTCTCGCTACAGCACACGGGGATCTCGGCCCACAGGTACTGTCAGCGAGTCACATTTAGACTTTGCTAGGTTTATTTAGAGTTCATTTAGGGTCTATTGAGAGCTTGTTTCGAGTTCATTTAGAGTTCGTTTAGGGTTTATTTAGCTCATTTGGGTTCTCGTGGCATTGCACTGAATAACGCAGACGCTAAAGATGCAACGAACTTCTTGCACGATGCAGCGAACTACGCAGCGAACACGCCGACCATTGTGTCCAGGCGGTGGTAGGAGATTCGGTCTACAATACGTGCACGACTTGCAAACTTCTACAGTTATCGCAGTACTGGCAGTACTGGTGCTATTTTCATCGCTGTGTGGTAGATGTCTCGTCGCAAGCAATGTGCTCTGCTGTTGCAATCGTTGGTCCAGCCCCAGCCGAACTGGCATTCCATGTCTTTGATATTCTTTGTCTGGCGCGAGCTTAGTGCGACGTCACGCAACGTTTTGCATGACCGTAGGTCGGGCTCTGTCTAAAACTGGGCGTACCGGTTTTTGTCAATATTTCCTGACGGGTACACATGGTGTGATGAAATGCCTCCCTACGTCAGTTTATGTGTGGTTTAGGTGGGCATCACCGGCTTCTCTCTAGCCACTAACGTTGATTAATCCACGGAGAAGAAAAGTGGGCCCAACAGTACAATTGAAGGTGGAAACTGTAGAATTGAAGATGAATTGCATGTAAGAATGGTATCAGATTACAAGTTACGTGCGTGTCCTGCATGTCGTAGACTGATAAGATGTTACAGGTTTTGTATCGTCGCTCAAGTGTCTGGTGTCACCAGTGTCCACAGCCCCTCCATGATTATGTGCAGGATTTGTGCAGGATTCCTCTCCCCGGTATCCTGCCCCTTTTATGGCGTCGATATCGATACGTGGGGTAACAGGTCAAGAGTAGTGTCTGCGCCTAACTTGCCGTATTGGGACAAGATCCCTCCTTCAACAGGAAGTGACGCCGGGCATCACCACCTTCGTGGTGAGCTTCCAAATGGGTCCTCTGCGCCTAATATGCCAAATGCGGTATCGGGCTCATCGCAGCAATATATAAAGACCAAAATATCCAGGAAATTGTCACCTCACACCATCATCTTTACAATGGCCACAAAAACTCAAACTGTCGAAAAGATCGAAACAAAAGTCAGCGGTACAACCCACAAGGGCTACTCTGTTGACACCAGAGGATCGCACAACCTCGCCAGAGGTGGTGAACACCCATACCAATTGCCTAAATTCGATGACATGTACAAAAAAAGAAGATGGATGTTGCAACACATGGCCGGAGCATTCAGAGTTTTCGCCAGAAAAGGATACACCGAGGGTACTGCCGGTCATATCTCCATCAGAGACCCGGTTGATCCAAACACCTTCTGGATCAATCCTTTGGG
>Ga0209941_1002506_pt1 | contig 9992 bp, 8 predicted proteins | sample ThiBiot_300_plan_FD_183945 | JGI IMG/M metagenome (GOLD analysis project Ga0209941, IMG submission 183945) | Wastewater bioreactor microbial communities from Cape Town, South Africa - Thiocy_solids_1 (SPAdes) | ecosystem: Engineered > Bioremediation > Thiocyanate > Unclassified | place: South... | reverse complement strand
CCCCCCGCCACAGACGAACCCCGGCGCTCACCGCAGCACCGCCATTGCAAGGTCAACCATCTGGATGGTGAACCATGAGACAGCGAGCGCGGCGACGATGGCAGGGACCGGCGAGGCCCCAACCTTGACGCGCGGGGCGCTCACTGCCCGATCCTTTCAAGGGCATCCATTACAGCGAGGCTCAGGCCCGTGCCGCCCTTGGCAAGCTGCATCATCCCCCTGATTGCCGGTTGTCCGTGGACAGCAAAAGCGGTCAGCTTCTCGAACGCCTCGGCGGGCATGGCGTGGAGCATGGCGACCATTAGCCAGCGTTCAGGCGTCATGGGATAGATTGCGCGGGCGATTGCCTCGGCTTCACGGCGCAAGGGCGGGCAATAGTCGAAGCGCACGGGCTGGGCCTCGCGCATTGCCCGCTTCGCCTCTCGCGACCATTTGTTGCACGGCTGCTTGACCTGACGGCGCGCAGCGGTGGGCAGCTTCACGACGGCGGCGCTCATGCTGCACCGCCCGCGAGGCGCTGAGCGTCGATCTTGCAAAGCTCGAAATGCTCGTCGTTCACCGGATCGGCGATTTCCATCTTGATGACGAGCGCGGCAAAGGTAGGCGCTGGCACGGCCATGAATTTGTCGCGCGCTGCCTGATACATCGGCAGGCGTTCTGTGAATGCCTTGTGAGCGACCAACCGTTCCTCCAGCGTCGGCATGGCCTCGGCCTCGTCGTAGTCTTGGGGCCAACGCTGGCGGGTCGGCTCATATTCGGCAAGCGCAGCGTCCCATGCCGCTGTGTCGGCCTGTTGCGACTGCATCGCGCGGAGCGAGCGGATTGCCGAAATGATAAGGCGCACGTTCCAATCGAACGCGGTTTCGTGGTCGAGGAAGTGGGCAAGATCGCAGCGGTTTGCCGCCGCGTCGTCCGTTGCTTCGGTGACGGTGTGCGCCAGCGCAAGCCAAAGCTGGCGCTCTACACCTTCGGGCGTCTGCGCAATCGCGCGCTGGATCGAGATTTCCGCACGATCCATTGCATCGGTCTGCGCCATTTGGGCGGGGGTCTGTGCGCATCCCTTGCCAGCCTGTTCCAGCAGCGCGCAAAGGGCTGCGTTCGCCTCGACATACTGGCTCCATGCGGTGAGGATTGCCGCGTCTTTCGCGGGCGCAATTGTGGTGGTAACGGTTTCCATAGTCTTGCCTCCTTTTCAGGCTTGATTAGCGCCGGGGTTCGGATTGCCGTCCGTTCCTCGGCGCGCCTTGGTTTCTGTCCTTGGCGATAACATTGTTATCATGGCTAAGGGGCTTGTTCAATCCCCCAAATGAGACTATTGTTATCACCATGACCCCTGCACAATCTCGAATGGCGCGCGCTGCGCTAAAATGGTCGCTATCTGATCTGGCTGCTAACGCTGGCATTGGGCGCGCAACCGCTGCCCGCTTTGAGCTGGGCGAAGGCGAAACCTCCGCCGAAACCATTGGTAAGCTGCAAAAGGCGCTCGCTGACGCTGGGGCGGACTTCACTAAGCGCGCCGGTCGTGTTGGGGTGACTGTCCCAGAATGACTCTGACGGCCAGCGCTCCTGGCCGATCCTTGACGCGTTGGAACGGATAAGCGACAAAACGCCCCCTAGCAGGGGTGATAGATGCTCGACGTTCTCGCAAGCGATGCCGTCCAAGCCGGTCGCGATCTGGCGGTCGCTGGCCTTGTCTATCTCGCCTACAAGATTGCCCGCGATGCCGCGCAAGGGTCGGGCCGTGTCCCCGCATTGCTCAAGGGCGCCGGGGTGGTGATCGTGCTGGGAGCGATTGCTGCGCTCATGGTCGGCAATGGATCGTGCGGCGATAGCGAACCCATGTTCGGCTATTGCAGCCAGTCAGAAGGCGGGTTTGCTCCGTCAATCGCGCAGCGCGCGGCAACCTTTCTATACTGGCTGATCCTGTTCGGCGTCCCCGTTGTCATGGGCGCGATGGCAGCCCGCGTTGATCCCCTGAACCCTTGGGGCAAGCCGAAACCGAAAGCCCCCTAGCTCGCCCACATCGGGGCAAAGTCTGGCGAAACTTTGCGGGTATCGGTGATATCGGTTTAGCCGATCACTGGCCCCGTTCTGATTGACTTTTTCGATTAATCGTGCTAAGCAAAATCCCACGGCTGCGGCTGGTTTGTCGCACTAACGGTTAGCCGATACCCCGCCAGCTTACGCGCTGCCGGTCGCAGCCATTACCCTACATCGCGGAGAGTGCCATGCACCCCACCAACGACGATTCCGGCGGCGACGACTTGCGCCCGCTCGATGCCGCATTGCGGGCCAACCGGGAAGGACGCGAGGCGCGTTACCGCATGACGAACGCCGATATCCATTATTGTGCCAACGCCATTGCGGCCCACCACGGCCTTGACCCCGCCGTCATCGTCAACGGGCTGGCGAATAGCTCGGTCGATCTGCTCGCCAAGCTCGATACGCCCACCGGGCTAGCTGAAATCGGGCTGCTCTTTGCTGAGCATTTCGGCGGGCAGACTAACCGCCTTTTCTCCCCTGCTATCCACTGAGGAACCGGACAATGGACGTAAATCCCACCGATGCGCAAAACGTGGCCGATCTGCGCCTAGCCGCAACCGGCGATGCCTCGGCGCAGCTTCGCTTGTCTCGCACCGCTCGCGACCTCGTATTGGCAGGCGTTGCCGATGACATTGTAGGATCAATCGAGGGGGTGAACTTTGCCCGCCTTGCCGCCGCTCAGGGTGTGCCTGATGCGCTGGTCTTGCTGTCCGATCATTGCGCCCACCTTGGGCAAGCCTTTGCCGAGTGCGGCGAACATGACGCCTCCGACAACTGGATAGGCCAATCGCTCGCCATGCTCGAACTCGCGGCGGAAGTGCTGCCAGCCGCCAACGCTGCCGCGCTGATGGATTCGCTCAACATCGCCGCTGACAATGCGAACCCCGCAATCATGCAAGCCGCGAAGGAATATCGGGCGATCTTCGCCCCTGCCTTCGGCGCCGCCGCTTTTGCCTGACAGATAGGACCAACAGACAATGACCACCCGCCAGCCGCAGACCGCACAAGATGCCGCAATGCTCGGCCTGATCCCGTTTCCCGCTCCGAACCTTCCGCGCGGCCTGTTCGGTGGCTCGCGCCGCCGCCCCCTGTCGGGAACGTCCGGCATGTCCCCTATCGAGCCGGGAAGCCCCACGGCCTACGTTGCCGCAAGGCCTGACACTATGGCGCCGCCGTCGATCGATCAGGCCCCGCCGCCGCCGAGCAACTGGCCGCAGCTTGTCGGTCCTGACCTTATGGACCAACTGCCGGTGCAGCCTGTGGCTTCTGCCCCCGCAATGCGTGGCGGCCCGTTCGGCGCGCCTCGTAGCCTCATTGGCTCGACCCCGCCCGCTGGCGTCCCGGCCGACAGTGCAACCCCGCAAATGGGCATCGCGCACGATCAGAAAAAGAAAGGCGGGTTTGATTTCCGTATGCTCGCGGGCATCCTTGGCGATGCGCTTCTAGGTGCGAACGGACAGGCTCCGATGTTCGCGCAAACCCGCATCCGTGAGAACCAAGCCGCAGCCGATCACCGCCGCCGCCTCGCTGAGATGGCGCAGGAATGGCAATTCCGCAATTCGCAGCCTGACTATGCCACTGTCGGCAATCGCCGCTTCGCTTACAACCCGACAACTGGAGAATCGCAGACGCTCTACGTCGCGCCGTCTGAGGCCCAGGACTATGCCGCGGCGCTCGGCGCGCAGCCGGGAACGGAAGAATATAACACGTTGATGGCCGATTACGTGCTGCGCCATAGCGGCCCGACCGCGACCGCGAACGCGATGCAGGAAGAGGACAACCGACAGGGCAACCGCGTCAGCCTTGAGGGCGTCCGTCAACAGAATCGCATCGGAATGGAAGGCGTGAGGCAGGGCAACCGTCTACAGCTTCGCGGCTCCCCGACCTATCGCGAGACGCACCCCCGGCCCACGTCTGGCGGGCGTGGTGGCTCGGCTGCTGGCAGCGTCCGCGAAGGACAGACCGCAACCAATCCCAAGACGGGCGAAAAGGTCGTGTATCGCGGCGGGAAGTGGGTGCCGGTCAAGTGAGCGAACTTCCCCCCGGCTTCCAGCTCGACACGCCGCCGAGCGGCTTTCGGCTCGACAATCCGCCTTCGCGTCCCAAGCGCGGACGGGTGAGCCTCGATCCCTATAGCGGCCCCGATATCACTGATCGCGGCTCGGTCTTTACCGCGACCGGCGAGGCCGTGGACGGTGACACCATCCGGCTTAACAACAATCTGCTTGGGCGGCTTTTCGGCGTCGATGCATTCGAGAAAGGGCAAATGGGCTATCGTCCCGGTCAGCCCCCGGTGAACCTTGGGCAGATGGGGACCGAAACCCTATCGAGCTATATCCGCCCTTCGCAGCCCGCGTTCGGCACTGGCAAGGAGTCCTATAACCGGCCCGTCGTGACGCTCGGCAATGGCTGGGCTGATCCTGTCCGCAAGTCGTTGCTGAGCGGGAGCGCCCTTGCTGCGCCTGATTTCATGGGCGCTGATCCCGCGCGCCGCGCTCGCTATATGGAGGACGAACGGCTTGCCCGCCTGAACCGACAGGGCGGGCACCAAACTGAATATATGTCGCCGGACATTTATCGTTCGGCAAAGCGGTGGAATCAGAAGCTCCGCCCCGATGAAGAAATGGTGTGGTCGAGCGACGTTCCCGAACTCAAACCCGATCTAAAGCGCCTGACCAACGAACAGGAAGCGGACTATTTTTCGTGGCTGTCCACGCAATACGGCAAGCCTGACTTTGGGCAGGCTGATCTTGATGCCTATTGGAAACAGCGCGGGTTCAAGGGTTCGGCACCGGCTGACGAGAAGTTTTTTGATGCCATCCGCAAAGGGCAGCGGATTGGCACAATCGACTATTCCGGCTGGGACGCGCAGGCGCTCCGCGATTTCAAGATGGCCAATGGCTTTGCCGGTCTGCGTCCCGAAGTGCAGCAAGCCTATAACGCTGTCCTGAGCGATCCGAAGGCGGACGCCAACGCGCTGCAACAGTTTGCCGACGTAAACGGCCTGACCTTCGATCCCCGCGACGTGGATGCGTTCTTCAAGGCCCGCGCTCGCGGTGAAAATCCGAACGTCCCTATCCCGATTATCGACCCCGGCGACGGTGCATGGGGTGCGGCTGGTCGCGGCCTTGCCGATCCGTTCGGCTTTATCGACGAGGCAGGCGGCGCGATTGATGCGGTCGCCCCTTCGTGGCTGCAAGGCGCTATCGGTGGCCCGACCAACCGGGAAACGATCTGGAACAGTGACCGCGGCTTTGGTGATATCTACCAAAACAACACGCGGCAGAACCGCGCAATCATCGATTTCGATGAGACGCAGCACCCCTTTGCACGGGCTGGCGGTCAACTCGCGTCGGGCCTGCTGCTGCCTTATGGCGGTGGTGTGCGAAGTGCCAGCGGCCTCGCCAAGCTGGGAACCGCAGAGGGCGCAATCTACGGTTTCGGGTCCGGTGACGGGACGCTAGGCCAGCGCCTTGCCAACGTGCCGCTAAATGCCGCTGCTGGGGGCGTTCTAAGCGGCGCCTTGGGCAAGGGCGGCGAATTGCTTAGCCCGCTGCTCGGTCGCGCTGGTAGGCTGCTGGGGCGTGGAGAGGCTGAGCCTGTGGCACCGCCTGCCGGGTTCGAGCTAGACGCGCCCGCAACCCCTGCTGCCAATATGGATGCGGAGGCCATGCCCGCGCTGCCCTCGCCGCGCCTGCGTGACGTGCTGGACGTGAACGCAAATCGCCCCACGCGCCTGCTCGATGGCCCCACAGACGCCATGATGCGCGCTGCTACTGCGCGCGTTGAACCGGGCGACGTTCTCCCGCGTCCCGCCAATGAGGCGACGGCGGAAGATATGGCGGCGCTGGGTCGCGGTCCCTATCAGGACGTGACCGCGCCCCGTGAGCGTGATTACCTTGAGACGCAGCAATATCCCTCGGCCCGCAATCCTGACGTGATGGTCAATCGTCGTGGTCCTGCTGACCTTGTGACGTTCGCCCGTGCGCAAGGCGGTCTGCGTGACGAGGGCGGCGAGCTTGCCGCATCGGGTATCACCAACGCGCCCCGCAAGGGCGAGGACTTCACCGGGGGCGAAAACCGCCTCGGTCGCCTTGTCGATCAGGAACGGGGCCTGTCTGTCGAGGACATGGCGCAGCGCGCTTACAATGAGGGGTATTTCCCCGAACTCGACCGGCCGCCGACCAATCAGGAATTTCTTGCCGCGCTCGATGATACCTATCGGGGTGTCGGTCGCCGGTTCCGTCCTGAGGACGAGGGGCAGATTCAGGCATTCGAGGGCGCCCGCGATCAGCGTTTTGCGGTCGAGCGCGCACGGCAGGAAGGCGCACCGCTGGCGCAGGACGTGGGGCAGCCCGCCACCCTAGACGATGTGATCGCAAACACCCCGCCCGCAACGGCCTATGACGATTGGGCTAATGCCGTGGTGTCCAAGGTCGGTAACGTGCGCGTCGATAAGCTGGAGACGCCGCAGGATATCGGGCAGGCGCTCAAGATTGCGGACAATGTGGCCGGCGGATTCGATGCTGCACGGCGCGGCAAGATCAGCTTTGCCGAGACGCAGGCGCTTGCGCAGGATTTAGGAATGACTGCCGACGATTTGCTCGCCCGCCGCAAGGGGCAGGCATTCAGCGCGGAAGAAGCCTATTCGGCCCGCGTGATCCTCGCCAAGTCGGGCAATGAACTGGTCAACATGGCTAAGCGTATCCGCTCGCTGGGTGATGATCCGGGTTCGGAGGCGCTGGCGATGTTCCGCAAAGCCCTTGTGCGCCATACCGCAATTCAGGAAGCGGTTAGCGGCATGACGGCGGAAGCTGGCCGCGCGCTGTCTGCGTTCCGTATGGCAGCCGATAGCCGCGATCTGCCCGGTCGAGTGCTGGAAGGATTGGCGAGCGCCGGGGGCGGTGCTGGGCGGTTGAAGGATGCCGCCGACCGCATCCTTGATCTGGCGCAAGACCCTGCCAACCTGAATCGCTTTGTCGAAAAGGTGAGCAAGCCGACCTTTGCCGATCGCGCGCAGGAAGTCTGGTATAATTACCTGTTGTCCGGCCCGCAAACTCACATGGTCAACATCCTGTCCAATACGATGACGGCGCTAGGCCAGCTTCCCGAACATGCCGTAGCGGCTGGCGTCGGGGCAGCTCGGAAAGCCTTTAAGCGTGACGAGGCCGACCGCGTTCTGTTCACTGAGCTAGGCGCCCGCGCCGTGGGCCTGCTGCAAGGGACCAAGGAAGGCTTGCGCGAATTTGGCCGCGCGTTCCGCACTGGCGAGGCTGCGGACTTTGTGACCAAGATGGAATCGCAGACGCAAAAGGCAGTGCCGGGGATCAAGGGCGAAATCCTCCGCGTCCCCACGCGCCTGCTGACTGCGGAAGATGAACTGTTTAAGGCGATGGCTCGGCGTATGGAACTGGCGGGCCTCGCGGTGCGCCAGGCGGGCAAGGAAGGGCTAAAAGGACAGGCGGCAAAAGATCGCGCTGCCGAGCTTCTGGCCGATCCCACGGACGCGATGATGGAAAAGGCGCTCGATTACGGGCGCTATGTCACGTTCCAGCGCCCGCTGGGTGACGGGCCTGCCGGTGGGCTGTCGCGCATTACGCAGAATCATCCCTATCTGAAAGCCGTTCTCCCGTTCGTCCGCACCCCGACCAATCTTATCAAGTTTACGGCCGAGCGTTCGCCGCTTGCCCCGATGGTGAAGGAATGGCGGAAGGACTTTGCAGCCGGTGGCGCTCGCCGCGATCTGGCGCTTGCAAAGGTCATGGTCGGTTCGGGTATCGGCGCGATGATTGCCGAGCTTGCCCGCGATGGCGTCATTACGGGTTCGGAGCCGAGCGATCAGAATAAGCGCCGCCTCCTGCTCGCGAACGGTTGGCAGCCCTACAGCATCAAGATTGGCGATACCTATTATAGCTACAAGCGCCTTGATCCCTTCGCCATGACGTTCGGGACAGCCGCGGACATTGCCACGATGGGCGATGACGTGCCGACCGATGAAATGGACCAAAATGCGTTTCTGTGGGTCGCCTCGGTCATGTCGAACTTTGCAAGCCGCACTTGGCTTTCAGGGATTACGGACGCCCTAGACGCGCTGAAAGACCCCGAACGCTATTCGGGCAACTTCATCAAGCGCCTTGTCGGCTCGGCCACTGTCCCGACCGGAGCGGCGCAGCTTGCCCGCGTTATCGATCCGACCATGAGGGAAGCGCCGGACATTGGCAGCTACATGCAATCGCGTATGCCCGGTAAGTCTGACGAGCTTCTGCCCAAGCGTGATGTTTGGGGGCAGCCGATTGTCAGCGAGGGCGGCGTCGGGCCTGATATCATCTCGCCCATTTGGACCAGCACCGACCGGAAAGACCCGGTTACGCAAGAGGCGCTGCGCGTGGGCGCGACGGTTTCGCCGCCTAAGATTGGTGACATGACGCCGCAGCAATTCGACCGGCTGCAACCCATTGTCGGCAACCTCGCTCGCAAGTGGATCGGGGAGCTAATGGCCTCGCCTGATTACCGGGCGATGGATCGGGAGTCACAGGCAGAAGAAATCAGCAAGGCCCTTGCTGCGGCGCGCAAGGCTGCAAAGGCGCACGTGGCGGGCGGTGAGCCGCTGAACGCTGAGAGGCCGGAACGCAAGCGCAAGGGTGGGCGCTCGTCGCCGCCCGCCGGGTTCCAAGTCGATCCATTGCCGGATGGCTTTGTATTGGACCGCCCTTAGCGTTCTCGCCCCTGCTGAACTTTAGCAACTTTAGCAACTTTAGCAGGGGAGGGATTGCCGAATTGCGGCGGTCGCCCTGATAGCCGAGCCACGCCACAAAAAAACTTGTGGGGTATCGAATGAGGGAACAGATTTAGGCCTGACCGAGAAAGCTTAGTATTTTCAACCCTCTAAGGAAAGAAAATGGAGGAGAGTGAGGGATTCGAACCCTCGGTACCGTTGCCGGCACTTCGCATTTCGAGTGCGACGCTTTCGACCACTCAGCCAACTCTCCTCGCTGAGGCGGTTGCCCCTAGCGGCGGTCCGCATATGTTGCAACCCCTTCGTCACAAAATTGCGTCCCGCCGCCATTTTTCACCGGTGCATCAGGGTCGGTCGGCCTCCCACCAATAGGGATCGCGCTTGCGATTGCCGGTTTCGGCTTCGTTGAGCGTCATCGGGTCGTAGAGCCGTCCGCCGAGCATCACGCGGTGGATATGTTCGGTGTTGCGGATATTTTCGGTCGGATCGGCATCGAGAATCAGTAGGTCGGCGAGCTTGCCGGCCTCGAGCGAGCCGACGTCCTTTGCATAGCCGAGCGCCGTGGCCGGCATGATCGTTGCGGCGCGCAATGCATCGATATTGCTCCACCCGCCGCGCACGAAGGACCAGATTTCCCAATGCGCGCCGACGCCGGCCTGCTGGCCGTGCGCGCCAATCGACACGTTGCGGCCGACCGCGGCGATCTTGCCCGCCTCGCGCGCCGAATCATCGTCGACATAATCGCTTTCGGGCGCAATCACGCGGCGCTTGTTGTCAGCCGCCAGGATCGCAGGCGGGATGTGGCGCGCGAGGATCGGCTGTTCCCACACATTGGTATGCGCGCGCCAATAGGGATCGCCGGCAGGGCCGCCGTACGTCACCACCAGCGTCGGAGTATAGTCGGTCTTCGTCTGGCCCCACAGCTGCACCAGATCCTTGTAGAAGGTGTGCAGCGGAATATTGTGCTCGACGGTCGTGTTGCCGTCCTGGATGAGCGTCAGGTCCATCGTGTAGAGCGAGCCGCCCTCGGGCACGACCGCCATATTTTCGGCCTGCGCGGCCTTGACCACCATCTGTCGCTGTTCGCGGCGGGGCTGGTTATAGTTTTTGACGCTATGCGCGCCCTGGGCCTTCAGGCGGCGGACATGCGCCAGAGCGTCTTCATAGCCGTCGATTTCGGCATAGATGCCTGCGGCCTTGGCGCCGTAGATGA
>Ga0209941_1002504_pt1 | contig 10004 bp, 6 predicted proteins | sample ThiBiot_300_plan_FD_183945 | JGI IMG/M metagenome (GOLD analysis project Ga0209941, IMG submission 183945) | Wastewater bioreactor microbial communities from Cape Town, South Africa - Thiocy_solids_1 (SPAdes) | ecosystem: Engineered > Bioremediation > Thiocyanate > Unclassified | place: South... | reverse complement strand
ACGCCATGTCGACCACACGCCCCAAGGGCCAGTCTCTGGCCGTGATGTTGCTGCTCGTTGCGCTTTTGGCGCCGACGTTGTTGCTGGTCGCGGTCTGCGGCGCGCGGGTGGGCGTGTGGAGCGCTGATTTCAGTTTGGGCGTGCTGGCCCTGAAAGCGGGGCGGGTGCTGGCCTATCTGGGCTTGGCGGCCGCCCTGATCGCCTGCCTGATGGCGTTTCGCGAGCGTCGACTGTTGGGGATTGCGGGAGCGGCCCTGGCGATTGCAGGCGTGACCCTGGGCGGCTATCTGGTTCAGGAGCGCCGTTTCACCGATGCTCCGCGCGATGTGGCGACCGATCCATCGGAGCCGCCGGCCTTCGCGCGTATTCTGGCGGCGGAGCGGCGCCTTGCGGGCGTGCCCGAAACCCGGCCTCAGGCCTGTGAAGGATTGAGTCCCGCGCCGACCCAGGTCGCGCCGGAGACCGCCGCCTGGGCGCTCGAAAAGGCGGGGTTCACGGTTCTGGGCACGGCGCCTTTCCGTGTGGACGGGCGCAAGGAAGGCGCGTGGTTCGGCCTGACCCATGATGTCACTGTCCGGATTCGTCCTGGCCGCACCGACGTTCGCGTCGCCGGGCGCGACAGCCTTCAGGTCGGGGATGAGGCGTGTCGTCTCGCCAAGGCCGTCGTCGCAGAGCTGACGCCTTAGAGGGCTGGATCGGTCAGTCGCCAGTTCGCGGCCATCTCTGGCTGAGGGGATGCCTGGACGCGTCCGTCTTTCGCCAGCTTGATCAGATGGGCGAGCACAGAAAGGCTGGCGGCGGGCCACAGTCGCGGATCGACGGCGGCGTATAGGGCGGGCACCATGTCTGCGATCATCTGGTCGCCTGACGCGAGCCGAGCCATGATCTGGGCCTCACGCTCCAGCCTGTGGTCGCGATAGGCCTTCAGGAAGGGGGCGACCTGGGTGATTGCCGGGCCGTGCGTCGGCCATATCGTCGAAAAACCGCGCGCCAGGACGGCGTCCAGGCTGTTCATGTAGTCGGCCATATCGCCGTCCGGCGGAGCCACCACTGTGGTCGACCAACCCATCACATGATCGCCGCTGAACAGGGCGTTCTCCTGTCGCAGCACGAAGGCCATATGGTTGGAGGCGTGCCCAGGCGTGGCCATGGCTTCCAGCGTCCACCCGTCGCCCTCGATCCATTCGCCTCCGGCTAGGAGCGCGTCAGGGCGGAAGTCGGCGTCATCATCCTCATCCAGTGCGGCTGAGACGTGCAGGGGCCGCTCAGGCGGTCGAGCCGCCAGGATCGGTGCGCCGCCGACGGCCTCGGCCAGCGAGCGGGCGAGGGGGGCGTGGTCGCGATGGGTGTGCGTCACAAGGATGTGGCTGACCACGCGGCCTTCAATGGCGCGCAGCAGGGCCGAAAGATGAGCGTCATCGTCCGGTCCGGGATCAATCACTGCCACTTCGGCGCCCGGCAGGCTGCGTCCGACGATATAGGTTCCTGTACCTGTGAAGGTGAATGGACCCGGATTGTCGGCGATCACGCGTTGAATCAACGGGGAGACCTGATCGCGTCGCCCGTAGGCGAAGTCGAACTGACGGAGATAGGGGATCATATAGCCGGACTCGAGAGTGAGCGTGTGCTGGTCGTTTATGCTACTGCCGTTTGACGCGAACTGCGCGGCTGTTTTCAGCGGTCAGTAGATAACTGCCCAGTGCTGCGCGGCGCACTCTAACTTCCACGCCGCTGCGATTCTGGAAGATAACCGGAGCTGAATCGATCTGCCGCCATTCGCCGCCGTCGGCCAGACGAAAGGTCCATTTGCCTTCAAGATCGCGACCGGCGCTCACCAAGGTCGTTTCAAGGGAGCCGAATTCCGGTTCGCTATCCGTTTCATTATCGCGGCGACTGAAGAGCGCGGGAAGAGCAGGCGCGCTGAAGCCGAAAAGTTGGCGCCGCACTTCGCGAATCTGCTGACGCTCCATGACCACAAGTTCGCCTTGGCGTTCCGCCGTGTCCAATGCATCTGCCGTTCGGTCGAAGCAATCCAGGCGAGCGGCGGCATCCGGCACGGCGCGACATTCCGAGAGAGCGCTCAGGAGTGTCGAGCGCTCAGAGGGTTGAACTTGCGCCAATGTGTCGCAGCTGAGGCTGAGTGTGCTGATGGCTGCAATGCAGAAGGTCAACGTCGTTCGCATTTTTGGCGCATCCTGAAATCATTATCTTGAAGGTCTCGGGCCATATTATGAGGCCTTTGGGCTAGCCGCCAGAGTCATTCCGTGGCGAAATTGCGACATACTAGAGGCTCAATCATGAAGTTCATGTAATTTGCGTGGTCTGTAGTCACATGTCGTGCCTACCCTTTCGATCGGGTATCGGGCGCGCCTTCGAAACGGGCGACGGTCGAGATTATCCCGTGGTCGACGGATGAAGGCAGACTTCGTCAGAGTCGTTCACAACTTAGGAGGATAAGCTTTGAATTTTCAGATCAAACGTGAGCGTCTTCTGGCGTCGACGATGATCGCGGGCCTTGCGTTGGTCGGCTTCGCTGCGCCGGCTGCAGCCCAGACCACGCCGAGTCCCGAGGCCGATCAACCGAGTCAGGTGAGCGACATCGTCGTTACCGGCTCGCGCCTACGTCAGCCGAATCTGACCACCACCAGCCCTGTGACCCAAGTGACGGGCGAAGACATCGACGTTCAGGGCGTGACCCGCGTTGAAGATCTGGTCACCCAGCTGCCTCAAGCCTTCGCTGCCCAGAACTCGACGGTCGCCAACGGTGCTTCCGGCACGGCGACGGTGTCGCTGCGGAACCTCGGCTCGTCGCGCACGCTGGTGCTGATCGACGGCAAACGAATGGGTTACGGCTCTCCGCAGGACGACGCGGCTGACTTGAACCAGATTCCGGGCCAAATGGTCGAGCGTGTTGAAGTGCTGACCGGCGGCGCCTCGGCCGTCTATGGTTCGGACGCCATTGCTGGCGTCGTGAACTTCATCATGCGTCGCAACTTCGAGGGCATCGAGATCGACGCCCAATACGGCTTCAATCAGCACAACAACGACTATGACGGCGTGGGCAACCTGCGTGACGTTATTAAACGTCGCTCCGCCTCCAACCCGTCGCAGTTCCAGTTGCCGGACGACAACGTCTATACGGGGTTCAGCCGTGAAGTGAACCTGCTGATGGGCGTCAACGCCCCTGACGATCGCGGCAATATCACATTGTATGCAGGTTATCGGAAGAATAACAAAGTCTTGGGTCGTGATTACGACTATTCGTCTTGTTCTCTATCGGCGCCTGCGGCCAGCACGCCTCCTGGTGAATTTAACTGCGGTGGTTCCGGCACATCTTTCCCAGGTCAGTTCACAGATTTCGGCGGAAATGAACTCGTTATCAACGATATTGACGTCAATCCGCTGCCGAGTTTCGCCTACACGGTAAACGGCACGGGATTCCGTAATTATGTTGGTGCGACTGACGCTTATAATTTTGGACCTTCCAACTATTTCCAGCGTCCAGATGAAAGGTATACATTAGGGGCGTTTGGTCACTATGATGTAACCGACAAGATTGAAGTTTACACGCAGTTGATGTTTAGCGATTATTCTACTATCGCTCAAATTGCGCCTTCAGGAAACTTCTTCGGCGAGTTCAAGAACGGTTTCCGGACGACGGATGGGTCATCGTTCATCAACTGCGACAGCCCATTGCTGAATGCGCAGCAGGCAGCGGCGATTGGTTGCGGCGCGCTAGCTACCGAGGCCTACAATACGTGGGTGATCCAAAACGATGACAAGACGTTCTCGCTTTCGGCTCCGGGGGGCACGACACCGGGCGGCAACGAGGCGTTTCGTCTACTGGAAGACCCTAACCTGGTGCCGCTGTACATCGGGCGTCGTAACGTGGAAGGCGGCGGACGCCAGTCCGACATCCGTTTCGAGTCGTATCGCGGCGTGATCGGCGCCCGTGGCGATCTGAATGACGCCTGGAGCTACGATCTGTCGATCCAATATTCTCGCGCGCAGTACACCAACATCTACCGCAACGAATTCTCGAACACGCGCTTGGCGCGTGCTCTGGATGTCGTGTTGGACCCCAGCACTAACACGCCGGTTTGCCGGTCCGTTCTAGCGGGCATCGATGCAGATTGCGTTCCTTACGATATCTTCAAGCCGGGCGGCGTGTCGCAGGAAGCGCTGAACTATCTGCAGGTGCCGCTTGTGGCGACCGGCTGGACGACCCAGCAGGTGGCTTCAGGTTCGTTGACGGTTGATCTGGGCGCCTATGGCGTGAAGTCGCCTTGGGCGACGCGGAGCGTTCAGGCGGCCTTCGGCGGCGAGTATCGCCGAGACGCTCTGGACCTGACTCCTGACGTGTCGTTCTCGACTGGGGACGGCGCCGGTCAAGGCGGTCCGACGCTGGGCCTGAATGGTGCGAACCAGGTTTACGACGTCTTCGTCGAGGCTCAGATCCCGATCGCCGAAGGTATGGCTTTCGCTGATCAGTTGTCGCTCGACCTAGCTTACCGTCATTCGGAGTATGACCTTGGCGGCGGTACGGATTCGTGGAAGATCGGCGGCGACTGGGCGCCGGTTCCTTCTGTTCGTTTCCGCGCCAGCGCACAACGCGCGGTTCGTGCGCCGAACGTCATTGAGCTGTTTACCGCGCAGGGCTTCAACCTATTCGATATGGATGATGACCCCTGCGATTTCACTGACCCGGGCGACGATGGAACTGCGTCTCAGGCTGCCTGCGTCGGTACTAACCCGTGGCAGGTCTCGCCAAACCAAGCGAACAACGGCAGCCTGAGCAGCCCTTCTGGCCAATATAATGTGCTGCAAGGCGGAGAAACCAGCCTGACGCCAGAAAGCTCTGACACTCTGACTTTCGGTGTGGTTTTCACGCCGGAGTTTCTGCCTGGCTTTAATCTGACGCTGGATTACTTTGACATCCAGATTGACAACCTGATCTCATCGGTCGGCCCGCAGAACGCCTTGGACGCCTGCTACGAGGGCGGCTTCATGGCGGCCTGTAACAGCATCCAGCGGAACGCCAACGGACAGCTTTGGGTCGGCACCGGCAATGTGGTGGATCTGAACACCAACATTGGCGGCTTGAAGACTTCCGGCGTCGACGTTGCAGCCAACTACAATATCGATCTGGCTGATTTTGGTTGGAGCGGCGTCGGCAGCTTGGGCTTTGCCATGGTCGGCACCTGGCTGGACAAGCTTGAGACTGACACAGGTCTGGGCTTGGCTCGCTCGACGTATGACTGCGCCGGTTTTTACGCCAACCAGTGCGGCGTGCCGAACCCCGAGTGGCGTCACCGCTTCCGGGTTGACTGGAACACCCCGATTGATGGTCTGAACCTGAACGGCACGTGGCGTTACTATGGTGAGGCCGAAATCGCGGCTCTGGGCTCAGATGGCAGTCTGAACAACTCGCCGAGTGACCGTATCGATCGCGTTCTGGACTCTCAGAACTATTTCGATCTGGCGGGCACTTGGCAGATGCGGGATAATATCTCTCTGCGCGCCGGCGTGAATAACGTCTTCGACTCCGATCCGCCGCTGTCCTACAGCGTCGGCACGACGGGTAACAACAATACCTACCCGCAGCTGTATAACGCCATGGGTCGCTACTTCTTCTTTGGCGTCACGGCAAACTTCTGATCATAAGGTATGCAAAACGGGGCGGCGGGTTTCACACCTGCCGCCTTTTTGCTGGAAGGACTTTGGGTGAAAGGCGCTACCTCCTGATTGGGAGGGGCAAGGGGCGCTTCACTATTGACGGCGGGCTCTTACCGCAGGGCTGTCGCCGACCTTAAGCATGTAGCTGCCCACAGCGGCGCGACGAATCCGGACGGGCATGCCTTCGCGCGGGCGGAAGTTCAGCGCAGTCGTATCCACCTGCCGCCAGACCGAGCCGTCAGCAAGACGGAACACCCATCCGTCGCCTTGGCTGGCGCTGATCAGAGTTGTCTCGACAGCTTCAAGCGCTGGGCCTCCAGACATTATGTCGGGAAGGCTGGGCACGGCAAATCCGAACAAGGCCCTTCTGGTTTCCTCTACTCGAGCGCGGGGCATGATGATGACAGCGCCGCTCTGCTCGGCGGCTTTTAGGCGGGCGGTTTCGCGGTCGAAGCAGGCCAAGCGATCCGCGTCTGGCGTCACGGCGGAGCAGGCGATGAGATTTTGGTACTCGGCGGAGGTCGGAGCTTCCTGTGTGTTTGGCGCGATTGCTGCGCCAAGTGTGAGCGATGAGGCAATAATTTCTACAAACAACGACGTTTTCCTGAATTATTTTTTGCTATAACGCGGCGAAGGTGGGGTTAATTTCTGACGCTTGAGGGGCTTCTGCGTGGCTTTTCTGCGACAATCCGGTTCGGACGAACTCGAGAGCGGCAAAAATATGAGGCTTTTATGGCGGCTCAGTCTATCAGCAACAACCATGGCTGCCCAATCCGGGTAGCCGAGAGTGAGGGGGAGGCGGGGTGCGATAGTATTCGTGTTCTGTTCTTCTCTTATTTGGAGGTTTAAAAGTGCGATTCTCAGTAAATCGTAAGCGTTTGCTTTCTACGACCATGATTGCCGGTGCGGCCGCTATGGGCCTGGCCATGCCGGCTGTGGCCCAGGAAAACGATCAGGTCAGCCAAGTTAGCGACATCGTTGTCACCGGGTCGCGTATCGCCCGCCAAGATTACAAGTCGAGCAGCCCCATCGTGACCGTCAGCGCGGAAGATTTCCAAGCGACGGGCGCTGTCACGATTGACTCGCTGATGAACGACATGCCGCAGTTCACGCCGTCGGTGTCGTCGACCTCGAACAACCCTTCGAACGGTGGCCAGGCCAACCTCGACCTGCGCAGCCTGGGTTCCAAGCGCACCCTGGTGCTGATGAACGGTCGCCGCCTGGTGCCGTCGAACTCGGACGGTTCGGTTGACGTCAACCTGATCCCGACGGCCCTGATCAAGTCGGTCGAAACCATCTCGGGCGGCGCTTCGGCGGCCTATGGTTCGGACGCCGTCGCCGGCGTGGCCAACTTCATCATCAACGACAGCTTTGAAGGCGTGCAGATCGACGCCCAGTACGGCCAGACGGACCGCAATGACGGCGAGACCGAAAGCTACTCCCTGACCATCGGCGGCAACTTCGCTGACGACAAGGGCAACGCGGTCATCTCGATCAACCGTTCGACGCGCTCGATGATCTATAATGCGGCGCGCGAGTTCTCGGCGATTTCGGGCGCTTCAGGCACCACCCCGCTGGGGTCGACGACGTTCGACGCTAACAACCTGCCGAGCGACGCCCTATTCAAGCAATACTTTAACAGCCAGGACGCCGTGAATACAGGCGCCATTGGTTACAACACTGATGGAACTCTGTTTGCGCACCAAGGCGCCATGGGCTTCAAGAGCCCTGGCGGCATCGAGTATGACGGCTTCCATACTCCGGGTTCGAACTATTTGTTCAACACCGGCGCACTGAACTACCTGCAACTCCCGTTGGAGCGCTGGAACGTTTATTCGAGCGCGCGCTACAAGGTGAATGACAACGTTGAGTTCTACGGTAACGCCCTGTTTAACCAATATACGGCTGAACAGGAACTGGCGGCTACGCCGGCCTCCACGGCGACCGGTTTCCGTGTGCGCTCCACCAATCCCTTCATCGGCGCAGATCTACGCCGCATGCTGGATTCTCGTCTGGCGGTTGATCCTCGTGACCCAAGCGGCAAGACTCTGACGCCGTATATCTATCGCCCCGTCTATGACGACGATGGTGAACTCATTCGCTATGATCAAGCTTTCAGGGCGAACGGCGATCCTATACTGGCCAAGGACCAGTCGTTCCAACTCAGCAAGCGCTTCACCGATCTGGGCGGTCGTCACGCCAGCTACGACTATAACGTCTATCAGGTCACGGGTGGAATCCGTGGCCAGGTGCCGCAAAGCTCGTGGACCTATGACATCTATGGTTCGTTCGGCCGTGTCAGCGCCAATGAAACGCAGACGGGCAACGTGTCGCGCTCGGCCGTCCAGACCCTGCTGGATGATCCCTGGGGCGGCGCCGGCAACGGCGTGGACGAGGGCACAGTTCTCTGCGAAGGCGGCTTTAACCCCTTCGGCCTAGCTCCGATCTCGGCAGACTGCCTACGTTACATTGGGCGGACTTCGCGTACGGCGACCACAGTTGAGCAGAACGTGATCGAAGGTACGCTGCAAGGTAAGGCGTTTGATCTGCCGGCTGGCGAAGTCCGTGTCGCCATGGGCGTGCAGTATCGTGAGAACAGCTATCGCTTCGACTCGGACCCGTCGCTTGAGAAGATCAATCCGAAGGTTCCGCACCTCGATGCTGAGGGTGATTTGGACGGAGGTGAAATCGGCGGCGTCGAGATCGCCGGCTTCAACCCGTCGCCGTCGGTGAACGGCAGCGTCAACTCGATCGACCTCTTCGGCGAAGCTCTGGTTCCCCTGCTTTCGAACCTGCCGTTCATCCAGCAGTTGGATATGACGCTGGGCTATCGTTACTCGGACTATAGCTCCATCGGCGGCACCCAAGCCTACCGTGCGGATTTGGACTGGACCATCATTGACGGTCTGCGTCTGCGCGGCGGCTACAACCGCGCCGTTCGCGCCCCTTCGGTCGGCGAACTCTACTCGCCGCTGGGCGTGAACTACATGGCCATCGGTCAAGCCAACGCCTCGGCGGCCGGCGGCGACCCGTGCGATCGTCGTGGCTTCTATATGAACGGCCCGAACGCCGCTCAGGTGAAGCAACTGTGTATCGCTCAGGGCGTCGCTAACCCCGACAACTTCATCTACACCGACAACCAAGTTGCCGGATGGGATGGCGGTAATCCGAACCTGTCGGAAGAAACGGCTGACACTTGGTCGTTCGGCGTGGTCTATCAGCCGCGTTTCGAGGCGGCGCTGTTCTCGAACATGTCGTTCGCGATCGATTATTATAACATCGAAATCGAAGACGTGATCTCCAGCATCTCGGCTGCTGACATGCTGAAGGGCTGCTTCAACGGTGCGGGTGAGAACCCGACCTATGACCCGAACAACACCTACTGCCAGCTGTTCAAGCGTAACCCGCTGAGCGGCGCCATCTTCGACGCCACCTCCAACCTGGAGAACCTGGGCGTTCTGAAGACGGCCGGTGTCGACGCTCAGTTCGACTGGCGCTTCGACCTGGTGGACCTGGGCGCTCCTGACTGGGGCACGCTGAACTTCAACGCCGTGGTCAGCTGGCTGGCCGAGCGTGAAGACAGCGTCGTCGCCGGCGGCGCGTTCACGGACCGCAAGGGCACCATCTCGGACGACTTCGGCAACACCTTCCCTGAGTGGAAGTCGCTGGCGTCGGTTGACTGGGCCAAGGGGCCGTTCTCGGCCACGGCGCGCTGGCGCCGTGTGGGCGAGATGACCATCTACGGTTCGGATGAGAAGCTTGATGCGACTCACTATTTCGACCTGATGGGCAGCTGGGCCATCAACGACACGGTCTCGCTGCGTGCTGGCGTGAACAACGTCGGTGATCAGCAGCCGCGCGTTTGGGATCCGGGCGTGCAGGCGAACACCGATCCGTCGACCTACGACGTGCTCGGCCGCCGCTACTTCGTCGGTCTGACCGCTCGCTTCTAAGCCAAGCGGTTTGAGTAAGAATGGGCGGCGGATCATGATCCGCCGCCCATTTTCTTTGGACGCTATTCAAGTTGCGACCAAGCCTCTGGGTGTGAGCAGGCCCTGGCGGCTTGTTGAGGTGTAGTGATCTGATTGCGCCAGTGCTTGGCCGAAAATTTGCTGCACAACACGACGCCATGCGGCGCGGCGCGTATGAAGCAGCTTGTTGAGCGCAGTAGATGGCGCGCACGACGACGGTGCCTGCGTTCAATCTAATTTGTTGGAGTATGGAGAGCGGCGGCGCGCCACTCCCTCATTTCTGAGAAGGAGTGGCGCGAGTGACGGGGCTCGAACCCGCGACCTCCGGCGTGACAGGCCGGCACTCTAACCAACTGA
>Ga0209941_1002503_pt1 | contig 10013 bp, 9 predicted proteins | sample ThiBiot_300_plan_FD_183945 | JGI IMG/M metagenome (GOLD analysis project Ga0209941, IMG submission 183945) | Wastewater bioreactor microbial communities from Cape Town, South Africa - Thiocy_solids_1 (SPAdes) | ecosystem: Engineered > Bioremediation > Thiocyanate > Unclassified | place: South... | reverse complement strand
GCCCAGCATCGACAAGGTCATCGCGGTGAAGTCGCCGAGCGCTACGCCGGCCGCCATCGGCAGGGCGGTGCGCCAGCCCTGGCCGAGCGCGTAGGAGACCACCAGCAGGATGGTCGGCCCGGGAATAACCAGGAGGACGGCGGACGCCGCGCAGAAGGCAGCCCATGTCTCGAATGTCATCGTCCGGTTTCCTGTTGCGCGGCGAGCGATTGAAGCCCCAGCCGCGAGACGATGTAAAGCCTGGAACTTGCCGCCCACGCCACCTGGGGTTGCGGATGGCGGCCTGATTCACGCTTTGTCAACCATGATCGATAAAAATGGCCTATCGGGGCCAGCGTATGCTCGTGCCCGCCACAACGGGGTTTCGTATATGCGTGAGTGCCTGCCTCATGAGGTCGATCCGCAAGCCGGCGAGCCGGCCGGGGCGGGGAAGCCGCTTTCCCGCCGCGCGGTGCTGTCGGGAGCTGGCATCATGGCGATGCTTGCCGCAAGCGGCTGCACGTCGCGCCCGCTCGACATGTCGGCGCTTCAGCTCGACACGATGAGCACCGGGTCGGTGCGGCCGATCCGGCCGGCGATCAGCGTCGACAGGAACATCACCACCCCGGACGTCATGTATGCCGGGCTGACCGACGGCGGTTTCGTCCTGCCTGCGGTGCCTTATCAGAAAGTGAAGCCGGAGTTCCGCCGGCAGATCGTGGTCGACCCGACCGGAGAGGCGCCTGGCACCATCGTCATCCGGCTTCAGGAAAAGCATCTCTACCTGGTTCAGCCGGGTGGCGAGGCGATCCGCTACGGCGTCGGCATCGGCAAGGACGGGTTCCGCTGGTCGGGGCGCGCCAACGTGCAATACGGCCGCGAATGGCCGACATGGACGCCGCCGCCCGAGATGATCCAGCGCAAGCCCGAACTGGTGAAGTGGAAGGGCGGCCAGCCCGGCGGGCTGGACAATCCGCTCGGCGCAAGGGCGCTCTATCTCTTCCAGAACGGGCAGGACACCGGCTACCGCATCCACGGCTCGCCGGAATGGTGGTCGATCGGGCAGGCCATGTCGTCGGGCTGCGTGCGGCTCATCAACCAGGATATCATCGACCTCTACAACCGCGTCTCGAAGAGAAATCCGGTTCTGGTGGTCTGATCTCCCGGGCCCTGCGGGCGCCAGCCCCCCACTCCGTCGCGCTTCGCACGCTTCCTCTCCCCCTCAAAAGGGGAGAGGAAGGGCGTCGTGCTTACGATTGGCGTTTCCTCTCTCCCGTCGACCGGGGGAGAGGTGGCTCTGCGAAGCCGAGACGGAGTGGGGGTCGAACTTCCTCCCCTTGCCTCCTGTGCCGTGTGATGCCAAAGACAGGCGAACGCCTGTCGATTGAACCGACCGCCTGGAGGAGCAAGAATGTCCGGAACCTTCGTCATCGCCCAGGGCGGCGGCCCGACCGCCGTCATCAACCAGACCATGGTGGGGGCCGCTCTCGAGGTTCGCAGGAAGCATCCCGGCGCCCGGGTTCTGGGTTCCCTGCACGGCGTCCGCGGCATCCGCGACGGCAACTACGTCGACCTGTCCGCCATTCCCGAGGCGCAGCTCAGGCTGATCGCAGGCACGCCGAGCGCCGCCCTCGGCTCGACCCGCGACAAGCCGGACGCCGCCTATTGCGAACTGGTGCTGAAGGGCTTGCAGAAGGCGGGCGCCGACGCCTTCATCTATATCGGCGGCAACGACACGTCGGGCACCCAGCAGATCCTGACCGACGCCGCGGGCGGCAAGATCGCCTTCGTGCATGCGCCCAAGACCATCGACAACGACCTTGAGGAAAACGACCACGTTCCGGGCTTCATCTCGGCGGCCGAGTTCGTCGCCGGCGCGTTCCTGTCGGTCGATCTCGATTTCCGCGCGCTGCCCGGCATCTATGTCGCCATCGTCATGGGCCGCCATGCCGGCTTCCTCACCGCCGCCTCCGCCGCCTGGCGGCTGGACGGCGACAGCGGCCCGCATCTGGTCTACGTGCCGGAGCGCGCCTTCTCCACCAAACGCTTCATCGACGACGTGCGCGCCACGCTCGATCGCCACAAGCGCTGCATCGTCGCCGTGTCGGAAGGCGTTTCCACCGCCGACGGCAAGGCGCTGGTCGAAAGCCTGGTGCCGCCGGAGAGGCTGGAGCGCGACCAGCACGGCAACGTGAAACTGTCGGGCAGCGACCTGACGGCGGCGCTCGAACATGCGTTGGCCGAGGGCCTGCCGGGCAAGCGGGCGCGCGTCGATGCGCTGGGCTACATGCCGCGCGGCTATGTCGGCGCCATCAACGCCGTCGATGCCAAGGAAGCCTTCGATGCCGGCGCCTTCGCCGTGACCGTCGCCGGCGAGGGCGGCGGATCGGTCGCCGTGACCTATGGCGGCGAAAAGACGGTGCTGAAGAAGGTGCCGCTGAAGAACGTCGCCGGCAAGCCCCGCCATATGCCGGAGGACTTCATGCAGGCCGACGCCAACCATCTCTCCGAAAAGGGCATGAGCTACCTGAAGCGGCTGGTGCCGCAAAAGTACCAGGTCGGCAAGCCGTTCGTTTAGAGCCTTTCAGGGCTCCTTCCTGTTGACGATGTGTGCAGGACGGGGTGAACGCCGAGGCGGAAACCTTTTTCGCCGATTGCGGCAGCCATGCCCTAGTCGGCTGAAAACGCTCGGGAAAAATGTGGCGCTAGGTACGGATGCGGCGATTTCAACCGGTTGATTCATGGTCCAGCCGGCAAAACTTCGTGACTGGAAAGTGTGGGCGGCTTCTCCCACATCGGGCTGGTCCGAACGACGCGCTTTCCTCCCAAGACACGCCGTTTGACGGACAGACTGACAATCTGGAGTTCAAAAAATGAAGACCATTGCTCTTACCACCGCAGCCCTTCTCGTCGCCGCCGGCAGCGCTTTTGCGGCAAACGGCAGCTTGCGGGACACCTCGGACAACAATGCCGCCGCGACGGCGACGATCGACAACACCTATACGGCCTCGGTGCGGTCGGGCGAGATTTTCGGCCAGCCGTCCCCGCTGGATACGGCTGCCCAGGATCATCGCACCCACTGGGGCAACTGACCGGAAGCGGCGAACCGTTTCCGGCGTCTTGCGGCACCTGCAAGGGGATCGGTACCGCAGGACCTGTTGACAGAGCGGCGGGCCTGGCCCGCTGCTCTCTATTTTCCAGCATTAATTCAGGCCAGCGTTCAATTCAGGAAAGCCTCGGCCTTCATCGTGGCCGGGATGGCGACGCCGAGCCGCTTGAGAACGGTCGGCGCCAGTTGCAACTGGTCGAGCAGCGCCCCTTCTGCGGGGCCTTTTGCTGGCCCGAAATAATAGAGCGCGAAATCCTGCTGCAAGTCCTCGTGGCCGCCATGGTGGCCGCGGTCGGTCTGGCCATGGTCGGCGGTGACGATCACCTCGTAGCCCGCCTCGCGCCAGCGCGGCAGGAAAGCGGCCAGCATGCCGTCCATGGCGTAGCAGGCATGGTCCATCTCGCCACAGTCGTGGCCGAAGCGATGGCCCATCGAATCCAGCGTGCAGGTATGCAGGATGCCGTAGTCGATCGAAAAGCGCTTCGTCAGCATGGTCAGCGTCGCGAACAGGTCGACGTCGCTCGGCGTCATCTGGTTGCGCGCATTGTAGCCGGTCATGGTGTGGAAGCGGCCATGCGTGATCGGCCCGCCCGGTTCGTCATATTCCATGTCGTCGACCAGATCGAACGGGAAGCGGTTGAAGAATTCCGACCAGTAGGAATGCGTCACCGCGCCGGTCTTGCCGCCCGCCTTGCTCACCTGCGAGAAGATGTCGGGCTGGACAACGCGGAAGCGGTCCTCGTTGGAGCGGATGCCGTGGACTTGCGGCGAAACGCCGGTGTGGATGGAGGCATAGCAGCAGGCCGAGGTGGAAGGCAGCACCGAGCGCATTTTCCACACGCGTGCCTCGCCCGACTGCACCCAGCCTTCCAGATTGCCGAACAGCCTTCGCCAATTCCGCCACGGAACGCCATCGAGAATGATGAGCAGGAGTTTTGCTGAAAGCGCCATCTCGGCCGTTCACCCTGATGACCGGCCGCCGTCAGTTGCCGGCGCTTTCCATGCGCCGGTTGCGGATCGCCTTTTCGAGCCAGCCGATCTCCATTTCCGGAACGGAGGAAAGGAGAAGATCGGTGTAGGCGTCGAAAGGCGGCTTCAGCACCTGCGATTTCGGCCCGTAGCGCACCACCTCGCCGCGATACATGACGGCGATGGAATCGGCGATCGACTTCACCGTCGCGAGGTCATGGGTGATGAACAGGTAGGCGACGTTTTCCTCCGCCTGGAGGTCGAGCAGCAGCTTGAGGATGCCGTTGGCCACCAGCGGGTCGAGCGCCGAAGTCACCTCGTCGCAGATGATCAGCTTGGGCTTGGCGGCGAGCGAGCGGGCGATGCACACGCGCTGCTTCTGGCCGCCGGAAAGCTCGGCCGGGTAGCGGTCGACGAAGCCCTTGCCCATCTCGATCTTGTCGAGCAGTTCGGCGACGCGCGCGTCGCGCTCGCGCCCCTTCATGCCGAAGTAGAACTCCAGCGGCCGGCCGATGATGGTGCCGACGGTCTGGCGCGGGTTCATGGCGACGTCCGCCATCTGGTAGATCATCTGCAACTGGCGCAGGTCCTCCTTCGGCCGGTCGCGCATGCGCCTCGCCAGCGGTCGCCCGTCGAAGGTGATGGTGCCTTCCTCCGGCGGCAACAGCCCGGTGACGGCGCGGGCCAGCGTCGACTTGCCGGAGCCGGATTCGCCGACCACCGCGAGCGTCTGGCCGGGATAGATATCGACCGAGACGTTCTTCAGCACCTTGACCGCGCCGCCGCCATAGGCGGCCGTGACGTTCTTGACCGACAGGAAGGGGGCGGCGCCCGGCTTCTTCTCCTCGTGCGCGATCTCGTGCACCGAAACCAGCGCGTTGGTGTATTCCTGCCGCGGCTCCTTGATGATCTGGCGCGTTCCGCCCCACTCGACCAGGCGGCCGTGGCGCAGCACCATGATCTCGTCCGACACCTGGGCGACGACGGCGAGGTCGTGCGTGATGTAGAGGGCAGCGACCCCGGTCTCGCGGATGGCGTGCTTGATTGCCGCCAGCACGTCGATCTGAGTCGTCACGTCGAGCGCGGTGGTCGGCTCGTCGAAGATAATCAGGTCCGGCTCCGAGCACAGCGCCATCGCCGTCATCACGCGCTGCAACTGGCCGCCCGACACCTGGTGCGGAAAGCGTTCGCCGATCGTCTCCGGGTTGGGCAGGCTGAGCGCCTTGAATAGCCGGATGGCGCGCTTCTCGGCCTCGGCGCGGCTTGCCCGGCCGTGCAGCAGGGTGGCTTCGATCACCTGGTCCATCAGCCGGTGCGCCGGGTTGAAGGCGGCCGCCGCCGACTGGGCGACGTAGCAGACTTCGCGCCCGCGCAATTTGCGCAGGCCGCTCATGCCGCCTTTCAGGATGTCGCGGCCGTTGAGGATGACCTCGCCGCCGGTGATGCGCACGCCGCCGCGCCCGTAGCCCATCGACGACAGGCCGATGGTGGACTTGCCGGCGCCCGATTCGCCGATCAGGCCGAGCACCTTGCCCTTTTCCAGCGTCAGCGACACGTCGTGGACGATGACGATGTTCTTGGGCGGCTCGCCGGGCGGATAGACCGTCGCCTCGATGCGCAGGTTACGGATGTCGAGCAGGATGCCGGGCTTCTTTTCGGGCGCAGTCTTGACGTCGGCCATCATCCGCGCCCTCCCTTCAGGCTGGTCGTGCGGTTGAGGATCCAGTCCGCGACGAGGTTGACCGAGATGGCGAGGATGGCGATTGCGGCCGCCGGGATGAGGGCGGCGCCGATGCCGAAGACGATCCCGTCCTTGTTTTCCTTGACCATGCCGCCCCAGTCGGCGTCCGGCGGCTGCACGCCGAGGCCAAGGAAGGACAGCGCCGACAGGAACAGGATGGCGTAGATGAAGCGCAGACCGAGTTCCGAGATCAGCGGCGACAGCGCATTGGGCAGGATTTCTCGGAAGATGATCCAGCCCATGCCTTCGCCGCGCAGCTTGGCCGCCTCGACATAGTCCATGACCTCGATGTCGACGGCGATCGCGCGCGAAAGCCGGTAGACGCGGGTGGAATCCAGGATGCCCATGACCAGGATCAGCGTCACCAGCGTGGAGGGCAGCACCGACAGCACCACGAGCGCGAAGATCAGGGTCGGAATGGCCATCAAAAGATCGACCAGCCGCGACAGGCCGGTGTCGAACCAGCCGCCGAGAACGGCGGCGCAAAAGCCCAGCGAGGCACCCAGCGTGAACGACAGCGCGGTGGCGAGCACGGCGATGAAGATGGTGATGCGCGCGCCGTAGATCATGCGCGACAGAAGGTCCCGGCCAAGGTTGTCGGTGCCGAGCCAGAACTGCGAGGAGGCCGGCTGCCATACGTCGCCGACGATCTGGCCGTTGCCGTAGGGCGCGATCCACGGCGCGAAGATCGCCGCGGCGAGGAACAGGATCGTGAAGACGAGGCCGAGCAGGGCGGGGAGGGGGATGTTCTTCAGCATGGCCTTCCCCTCACTTCGGATGCCTGAGACGCGGATTGGCGACGATCGAGGCAATGTCGGCGACGATGTTGAGGGTTATGTAGACGGCTGCGAAGATCAGGCCGACGGCCTGCACCACCGGCACGTCGCGCTTGGCGACATGGTCGACCAGGTATTGCCCCATGCCGGGATAGACGAAGATGACCTCGATGACGACGACGCCGACGATCAGGTAGGCGAGGTTGAGCATGACCACGTTGACGATCGGGGCGACCGCGTTGGGCAGGGCGTGCTTGCGGATGATGGCGAACGCCGACAGGCCTTTCAGTTCGGCCGTTTCGACGAAGGCCGACTGCATCAGGTTGAGGATGGCGGCGCGCGTCATGCGCATCATTTGCGCCAGGCACACCAGCGTCAGCGCCGCCGTCGGCAGCGCGATGGCCTGTAGCCTCTCCATGAACGGCATGCCGTCGTAGACGGTGGAGATGCCGGGGAAGATCTGCCACTGCACCGCGAAGAAATAGACGAGCAGGTAGCCGATGAAGAATTCGGGGAACGAGGTCGAGGCCAGCGCCAGCCCCGAGATCAGCTTGTCCACCCAGCCGTCGCGGTAGCGCACGGCGAGCAGGCCGAGCACGATCGCCAGCGGCACCGAGATGATCGCGGCGCAGAAGGCCAGGAACAGCGTGTTCCACAGCCGCCCGCCGATCGAGCTCGCGATGTTCTGGCCGCTCGACAGCGCCGTGCCGAGGTCGCCGGTCAAGACGCCCCCGAGCCAGCGGAAATAGCGGATATAGGCGGGGTCGTTGAGGCCGAGTTCGGCCCTGAGGTTGGCCAGCGCCTCCGGGGTGGCCGCCTGGCCGAGGATGGATTGCGCGACGTCGCCCGGCAGGACTTGCGTCCCGGCGAAGATCAGCACCGAAACGGCGAGCATGAGAAGGATGCCCAGCGCAACGCGCTGGGCGACCAGTTTCAGGATGGGGGAAGACATGCGCGCAAAGCCGGCTCAGGCTTCCAGCCAGCACATCGCCAGTGCGTAGCCGCCGCCCATCTCCTGCGCCGGGTTGCTGACCCAGCCCTGCACGCCCTTGCCGGTGGCGTCGATATATTGGTTGAAGAACGGCACGATCAGCCCGCCCTCGTCGCGCATGATGAGGGCCATGTCGCGATACATCTTCTTGCGCTTGTCCTGGTCGAGTTCGCCGCGGGCGTCGAGCACCATCTTGTCGAAGTCCGGCCGCTTCCAGCGCGTGTCGTTCCAGTCGGCGCTGGAAATATAGGCGGTGGAGTACATCTGGTCCTGCGTCGCCCGCCCGCCCCAGTAGGAGAGCGAGAAGGGCTGCTTGTTCCAGACTTCCGACCAGTAGCCGTCGCCCGGCTCGCGCTTGATCTCGATCTTGATGCCGGCCTTGGCGCAGCTCTGCTGGTAGAGCTGGGCGGCGTCGACAGCGCCGGGGAAGGCGACGTCGGAGGTCCTGAGCAGGATCGAGCCGGAATGGCCGGACTTCTTGTAGAATTCGGCCGCCTTGTCGGGGTCGAACTTGCGCTGCTCGATGTCGTCGGAGAACAGCGGATAGGCTTCGTTGATGGGGAAATCGTTGCCGACCGAGCCGTAGCCGCGCAGGATCTTGTCAAGCAGTTCCTCGCGGTCCATGGCGAGCTTGAGCGCCATCCGAAGGTCGTTGTTGTCGAAGGGCGCGGTGTCGCAGAACATGTTGAAGGGATAGAAGCCCTTCCCCGACGTGGTCTGGATGGTCACGCCCGGCACGCGCTTGATGAGATCGACGATCTTCGGCTCGACGCGGTTGATCATGTTGACCTGGCCGCCCTGCAGCGCCGACATGCGCGCCGTCGGATCGTTGATGACGACGATCTCGACCTGGTCGGCATGGCCGAGCTTGTCGCCCTGCCAGTAATTGGCGAATTTCTCGCCGCCGTAGCGCACGCCGGGCTCGTCGATGGTGACCTTGTACGGGCCGGCGCTGATGCCGGCGTTCGGGTTGTCCTTGCCGCCGTTCGGCTGGATGACGAGGTGGTAGTCCGCCATCAGGTAGGGGAAGTCGGCGTCGGCGCTCTTGAGCGTGACGACCACGCTGTCGCCGTCCACCTTCATCGTGTCGATGCCTTGCAGGATGCCGAGCGCCGCCGACTTCGACTTCTCGTCGCTGTGGCGCTCCAGCGTCGCCACCACGTCCTCCGGCTTCACCGTCTTGCCGTCGTGGAACTCGATGTCCTTGCGGATTTTCATCGTCCAGGTCTTGGCGTCCGGCGAGGAGCCGATTTCCTCGGCGATGCGGTTTTCCAGGCTGCCGTCGGGGTTGAGCTCGACCAGGAGTTCGCCCCAGCATTTGCCGAAATTGAAGTTCACCTGCGAGAGGTTGAGGGCCGGATCGAGCACGTTGGAGGACTCGCCGCCTTGCAGGCCGGCCTTGAGCAATCCGCCCTTGACCGGGCCTTCTGCGCGCGCCGCGTCGGAAAGCAAGGTGTTGGCGAAGGCGGCGGAGACGCCGAGCGCCGCCGCGCGACCGAGGAAGTCGCGGCGGTTGAGCTTGCCGGAAGCGACGCGCCGGCTAAGAAATTCAAGTTCCTTGGACATTTGGGTGTTCCTCACTCTGTTTGGCCCAGCCGGTATGGCTGGATTGAATTTTCTTGTTGTCAGGATAATGAGGGCAAGCAGAAGCGGAGCGCAAGACCGAAAGCGACATGCGGCGGCGTAAATAGCACGTCGCTTCCACACCGATCGGAGGAACGCTTTTTCTCCCGTCGCCGCAGGCCGCGGGAAAAGATGATCGGCCGCGTCGAAAGCGCCTTGCCGGCGTCAGTTCAGCGGGATGTCGTTTGCAGCCTTGCTTTCCTGATACCGATCCGAAAGCGCGTCGTATCGATCGGAAATCCCGGCGATGCGCGCTTCGATCCGCTGGCGCTCGGTATCCGGAAGCGTGCGTTGAAGCTTACGGATGGAGAAGCTTTTCCAATAGGCGTTCTCGGAATTGTAGCCGCCCGGATCGAGGGTAAACACTTCCTTCAGGATTTTCAGGTCGTGCGGGATGGCGAAGGAATCGCGCGAATCCTCATGGGAAAACAGATAGTAGAAATTGTCGAAGCCGGCCCAGGTGATCGCCGACAGACATAGCGAACAGGGTTCGTGCGTGGCGAGGAAGATGGCGTCCCTGGTGTCGACGCGTTCCGCCCTGGGCATTTCGTAGAAGCGCTTGAGACAATGCACTTCGCCGTGCCGGAGCGGGTTTTCAATCTCGTTGTTGGTCTCGGCGATCACCAGCGAGAGGTCGCTTTTCCTCAGGATCGCCGCGCCGAACAGCTTGTTGCCTTCGGCCACGCCTTCCGTCGTTTTGGGCACGATATCGTTTTCGATAACGTCGAGCAGGCGGTCGATCAGCGAAATGTCGGTCATGAAGCAAAGCCGTCCGGCAGATGGATTTCGTAGGGGCGGGGAAAATAGAATTCCTCGAGGTTGGGG
>Ga0209941_1002501_pt1 | contig 10017 bp, 10 predicted proteins | sample ThiBiot_300_plan_FD_183945 | JGI IMG/M metagenome (GOLD analysis project Ga0209941, IMG submission 183945) | Wastewater bioreactor microbial communities from Cape Town, South Africa - Thiocy_solids_1 (SPAdes) | ecosystem: Engineered > Bioremediation > Thiocyanate > Unclassified | place: South... | reverse complement strand
CCTGGAGGAAGCGGCGCTCCTCGACATCGGCGATGTGCATATATTCAAGGCCGACGTGCCCGCAGTAATTGGCCTGCAGGATCGACACCACCTCGCGAATCGTCGCCTTCTCGAGCCCCAGCGTGCCGCCGAGGAAAATCGGGCGGTCTTGGTCGGCCCCGACGAAGCCGTGATATTCGGGCGTCAGATCGGCCGGCAATTCGCGGTGGGTCAGGCCCAGCGGATCGAGCGTCGCCGCAAGGTGCCCGCGCACGCGATAGGTGCGGATCAGCATCATCGCGCGGATCGAATCGTCCGCCGCCCGTTCGACCTCGGCGTTCGAGAGCGGGGCCCCCGCCTTCGCCGCGGCCGCCTTGACCGCGACCTGCATCTGCTGCGGGTCGAGCGCGGCGGTCAGATCATCGCTGTCGATCAGCGGCCAGTTCTTCGGCGCCCAGCTCGGGCCGGCCTGGACTTCATCGACGTCGAAGCTTTGTCGTTCGAGGTTCATCTGCGATTCCACGGGGAGGAAGGGATGGGATATTCGGGGAAGGGAAGCCCGCCGGCATCAGGCGCCGGCGAGCCATCCGATCAGACGCGTTCCTTCAGCACTTCGGCAAGCGTCGTGCCGAGTTCCGACGGGCTGGCCGACACGGTGATGCCGGCGGCTTCCATCGCCGCAATCTTGCTTTCGGCATCGCCCTTGCCGCCCGACACGATGGCGCCGGCGTGGCCCATGCGGCGGCCCGGAGGCGCGGTGCGGCCCGCGATGAAACCGACCATCGGCTTCTTGCGGCCGCGCTTGGCTTCGTCGATCAGGAACTGCGCCGCCTGCTCCTCGGCGTCGCCGCCGATTTCGCCGATCATGATGATCGACTTGGTCGCTTCGTCGGCGAGGAAGAGTTCAAGGACATCGATAAAGTTGGTGCCGTTGACGGGGTCGCCGCCGATGCCGACCGCGGTGGTCTGGCCGAGTCCGGCGTTGGTGGTCTGGAACACCGCCTCATAGGTCAAAGTGCCCGAGCGCGAGACGACGCCGACGCTGCCCTTTTTGAAGATGCTGCCCGGCATGATGCCGATCTTGCATTCGTCGGGGGTCAGCACGCCGGGGCAGTTCGGGCCGATCAGCCGCGACTTCGAACCCGACAGCGCGCGCTTTACCTTAACCATGTCGAGCACCGGAATGCCTTCGGTAATCGCGACGATCAGCTCGATCTCGGCATCGATCGCCTCGAGGATCGAATCGGCCGCGAACGGCGGCGGCACATAGATGACCGACGCGGTCGCGCCGGTCGTTGCCTTCGCTTCGGCGACGGTGTCGAACATCGGCAGGCCGATATGCGTCGTGCCGCCCTTGCCCGGCGTCACGCCGCCGACCATCTGCGTGCCATAGGCGAGCGCCTGTTCGGTGTGGAAGGTGCCGGTGGCACCGGTCATCCCTTGCGTGATGACCTTGGTATTTTTGTCGATGAGGATGCTCATTGGCAATTGCCTTTCAAAGTTTTCAACGGCGCGAACCGCTACATATTCGCGTTAAATTTCGATCGTAGTTATTTGAGTATTGAAATCCCTGTCGGACTGCGCGGGACTGATCACTGCTCGATATTTCTCGTTGGCGATCAACGTAAAGTTGCTGCCAGTTTCATCGCGCTTGATGCCATCTCCATGTTCAGCCTTCAAACTCGCCTCGATCAATTGCGCAGAATCAGCGAGCGACACCGCCCCATCTCGATTTCCGAGAACGGTGCATATGCGGCTAAAAACGACCGTTTCGACCTTCAATTGGATCGCAACGCCGTCTCGGCGAAATATCCCGCCAATCGGCGTCGTGCGATCAATTTTCCAGCCGCCCGACTCAAGCACCTTCAAAACATCGGATGGTTCTTTGGCACCCAGAGCGTCGAAGCATGCACTTGTCGCATTGGCGAATTGCTCGGGAGAAGCGGCCGTTGCTTCCGCGGCATGAGCAACCACAGACGATGCTGCCATCACCGCAGCAGCCATGCCGCAAGCAACCCGCATTACTTCAGGCTCTCGTCCAGAGTCTTGCACGCGTCGAGCAGTTCCTTGACCGCATCGACCGACACCTGCAGGCCCGCCTTGTCGGCATCGTCGAGTTCGATCTCGACGATCTTTTCGACGCCGCCCGCACCGATCATCACCGGCACGCCGACATAGAGGCCATCGACGCCGTACTGGCCATCGACATAGGCGGCGCAGGGCAGGATGCGCTTCTGGTCGCCGAGGTAAGCTTCGGCCATCGCGATGCCCGACGCCGCGGGCGCGTAGAAAGCCGAACCGGTGCCGAGCAGCGCGACGATTTCGCCGCCGCCGCCGCGGGTGCGCTTGACGATCGCGTCGATCTTGTCCTGGCTCGACAGGCCCATCTTGACGAGGTCGGGAACGGGGATGCCGTTGACCGTCGAATAGCGGACGACGGGAACCATCGTGTCGCCGTGACCGCCGAGGACGAAGGTGTTCACATCCTTCACCGACACGTCGAATTCGTCGGCGATGAAGTGGCTGAAGCGCGCCGAGTCGAGCACGCCGGCCATGCCGACGACCTTGTTGTGCGGCAGACCCGAGAATTCGCGCAGCGCCCAGACCATTGCGTCGAGCGGGTTGGTGATGCAGATGACGAACGCGTCGGGGGCGTTCGCCTTGATGCCTTCGCCAACGGCCTTCATGACCTTCAAATTGATGCCGAGCAAATCGTCGCGGCTCATGCCCGGCTTGCGGGCGACACCGGCGGTGACGATGATGACGTCGGCGCCTGCAATGTCGGCATAATCATTGGAGCCGGTGATCTTCGCGTCGAAGCCCGCGATCGGGCCAACCTGCGACAGGTCGAGCGCCTTGCCCTGCGGCACGCCTTCGACCACGTCGAACAGGACGACATCGCCCAGTTCCTTCTGCGCGGCGAGCAGCGCCAGCGTCCCGCCGATATTCCCGGCTCCGATCAATGCGATCTTCTTGCGTCCCATGGCGCGCGGCACTCCCTTCCTGGCAAAGCCCGGCAGTGATTTCCAGATCGGCGGGGCCACGGGCCAAAGCCGCCTGCCGATCCCAAAGACTCGCGACGCCCTACGCCGATTCCGTTAACGAAACAACCGCGAAAAGGACGAAAAACCGCGTTTTTATGCAAATAGTTCGCAATAGCTTTATTGCAAGATCGGGCACGATTCAGACCCGAAGCGCGAGCGATCCTAAGCGATTCATATCGGCTGCGTGAACATCGCTTGCGCCGGTCGGCCACAGGCGTAAGACAGGCGGTGGCGATCTTGGGGCGTCGCCAGGCGGGGCCGTGCGCCCTGCGCCTGCAAAAGGATCGACGCCACCATGACCAAGAGAGCTTTTATCCCTGCGCTGTCCTGCGCCATCCTCATCACCGCCGCCGCAACGCCGCCCGCCCATGCGGGCGAAAAGACTTGGAATGACGCGGGATCGATCACGCGCGACGCCCTGGTGATCGCCGCGTTCGGGGTTCCGCTTGCCCAGAGCGACTGGGACGGCACGCTGCAAGCCGGCGCCAGCCTCGTCGCTGCCGCCGGCGTAACCGCCGGTCTGAAGCAAGCCTTTCCCGAGCAACGCCCCGACGGAAGCGACAACAAGGGCTTCCCCTCGGGCCATACGTCGGTTTCCTTTGCGGCGGCGGCGACGCTGCAGAACCGTTACGGCTGGAAAGTGGGGCTTCCCGCGCAGGCGCTTGCCGCCTTCGTCGGATTGAGCCGCGTCGAAGCCAGAAAGCATCATGTCCATGACGTGCTGGTCGGCGCCGCGATCGGCGAGGCATCGGGCTTTCTGATCACGCGCCGCGCAAGCGACCGGGTTCAGGTCTTTCCATGGGCCGATGCCGGGGGCGGCGGCGTCGCGATGACGATGCGCTTCTGAAAGGTCGGCCTGAACGATCAGCCTGAACGATCGCTGCGGGGGAGCCGCAGCGGCCGCTTAACGCTTCGTTACGCCGATGTTGATAGCGCGGGCGGGTGACGCGCGCGATCATCAGCTTCGATACCGAATTGTCCGCCGGGCTCCATCGCCGCGGCGCATGCGCGCGCACCAATTTCGAAAGCTCGATCCTCGGGCGCTGCCGCGACGGCGATTTCGGCATCCATTTCCAGATGGACATGCTCGACCGTTTCGGCCTGAAAGGCGTCTATTTCGTCGACCCCATGCCCGCACTTGTCCACGGCCCCGGGATTGTCGATGCGATCGTCGGCCCGATCCTGGCGCGCGGCCATGAAGTGCAGCTCCATCTCCACACCGAATGGCTGGAGTTTGCGCGGTTCAATCCGGTCGGCAAGCTGCGCGGCCGCAATATCGGCGATTTCCCTTTCGCAGCGCAAAAGAGGCTGATCGCGCTCGCCCGCGACATATTGACGAGCGCCGGGGCGCCCCGACCGATCGCCTTCCGCGCCGGTAATTTCGGCGCCAACGACGACACGCTGCGCGCCCTCGCCGCGCTGGGCTTCCGCTTCGACAGCAGCTTCAACGCCGCCTGGCAGGGGCTGGGGTGCGACATCACGCTCGACCCTGCCAATCTGGGCATGCGCGTCCATCATGGCATTTGCGAAGTGCCGGTCAGCGGCCTGCGCGACCGCGCGAACAGCTTTCGTCCCGCGCAGCTGTGCGCCATGTCCGAAGAGGAAATGCGCGACGCGCTCGATCATTCGGCGGCGAGCGGCGCGATCCAGTTTTCGGCTTTCAGCCACAGCTTCGAATTGCTGAGCCGCGACCGTCAGGTTCCGAACGGACTCGCAATCGCTCGGATGGAGGCGCTGTGCCGGGCAGTCGCCGACGATCCGCGAGTCCGCAGCGGGGGCTTCGCGACCCTTCCCGCGCCGCCGACCCGCCCCGGCCGCATCCCGGCGGCGGCACCCAAGCCGCTCCGCACGCTGCGGCGCGTCGCAGAGCAGACGGTTGGACATATCGCGCACGAAATCCGCTATGTCCGCGATGTCGTCGCCATGACGATCAACTCGTCGCGGTGGGGCAAGGTGCTATGCGGTGTCATCCTGGCCGTGGCCTAGCGCCAGATATTCATCGGACTGCATTTCGGCGAGGCGGCTCGCGGTGCGCTCGAACTCGAAGGCGCCATCGCCGGCCACATAGAGCGCATCGGGCTCGGCCGCGGCGCTCGCGAGCAGTTTGACCTTATATTCGTAGAGCGCGTCGATCAGCGTCACGAAGCGCGCCGCCTCGTTGCGGTTCTCGGGCCCCATGCGCGGGATGCCGACGATGATCACCGTGTGAAAATGCCGCGCGACGGCCAGATAGTCCGACGCGCCGCGCGCCTCCGCGCACAGGCGCTTGAACGAAAAGACCGCCACGCCCTTCAGCGCCTTGGGCACATGCAGCGTCCGCCCGCCGCCGACGTCCAGATCGAGCGAGGGCACATGCGCGCGGTCCTCGGGCGGATAATCGGTCAGGCGAAAGAAGGCCGCTGACAGCGCCTCGGTCGCCGCCGCGTCGGCTGGCACGAACCAGCGCTTGCCGTCGCCGAGCCGGTGGCGCCGGTAATCGGTCGGGCCGTTGAGACCCATCACATCGAGCCGTTCCTCGATCAGTGCGATGAAGGGCAGGAAATGCTCGCGGTTTAGACCGTCCTTGTAGAGATCGGCGGGCGGACGATTCGACGTCGCGACCACCGTCACCCCGTGCGCGATCAACGCGGTGAACAGGCGCGAGAGGATCATCGCATCGGCGCTATTGTTCACCACCATTTCGTCGAAGGCGAGGCAGCGGACATTATCGACCAGCGAGGCCGCAACCTGCGGGATCGGATCGCCGCTCTCGCTCTTGCGCACCTCGCGCATCCGCGCGTGGACGTCGAGCATGAAGGCGTGGAAATGGACGCGCCTTTTGCGCTGGATGGCCAGATGGTCGTAAAACAGGTCCATCAGCATCGACTTGCCGCGGCCGACGGCGCCCCACAGATAGACGCCGCGCGGCGCGTCGGGTTTGCGCCCGGCGATCCGCCACAGGATGCTGCCGCGCGGCGGCGCCGCCTGCAGATCGGATTGCAGCGCGGCAAGGCGTTCTGCCGCCGCCCGCTGTTCGGCGTCGGGCTTCAGCTCGCCCGCGGCGACCAGCGCGTCATAGGCGGCAAGCAGTCCGGTCACTTGCGGCTTGCCTTGCGGATCGTCCCCGCAAAGCTCAGCACGATATGCTCGTCACCCGGCCCCTGAACGACCAGCCCGCGCAGGAAGATCAGCCGCCCCGTCTCGCGCACTTGCTCGACCACCGCATCGAGCGGTTCGTCGAGGCGGCCGCCGCCGACGAACTGCGTCGACAGGTCGAGCGTCACCGAATGGCCGGCCTCGAGCGATCCGAACTGGTGCGAGGCGGCGAAGAGCGCAATGTCGACCAGCGCCAGCGTTACCGCGCCATGGACATTGTCGCCCAGATTGCTGTGTTTGCGCGTCGGCAGCATCCGCACGCGGGCGCGCGGCCGGCCGTCCTCGGTCGGGCTTTCGAGGCGCACCGACAGCGGTTCGATAAAGGCGTTGAACCGGCTCGCGTCCTTAAGGTTCCAGCTGATCCAGCCGCCCTCCAGCGCCTCGGCACTGAAATGATCCGCGCGCTTGGGGTCTTCGATACCGTCATTCATACCTTGCAATATCCGTCCAGTTTCCCCGATCGTATCCGCTCGCCATAATAATCGGCCATCGCCTTTGCGCGCGCGGCATCGCTGCCGATCCATTCGGCAGCATCCTCCGTCCAGCCCGCCGAACAGCCCTCAAGCGCGCCCGAACCGCGCGCGCAAGCGATAAGTCGCGTGAACGCCCCGCGCCATCGGCCGAAAGCGACGCGATCCATCGGCGGTCCATGCCCCGGCACCACCCGCCGCGCGCCCGACGACGCCACCGCCCCAAGCGCACCCAGCCAGCCTTCGGGACAGGCGGTGTCGAGGAAAGGGACGGGCAGCGTGACGAGGTCGCCGACAAAGGCGCGCCGCCCTTCGGGATCATAGACCCACAGGTCGCGTTCCGTCGCGGCGTGCGGCGCAACGCGCAGCGACAGTCGCCGCCCGGCGAGCGTCACGTCGCGCGATGCGTCGACCGCGACATCGGGACGCAGTTCCGCCCCGCGTGCAATCGTCGCGAGATCGCCTTCGACGTCCGGAACCATTTCGGGCGGAACGAGGCCGTCGGCGAGGGCCTTGCGCGAATTCGCCGCGCTATCTTTCAGAAAGCCGTCGAGCGCGCCGTTGATCGCTGACGTCGCATAGACGCGCACGCCTGGATGCGCGGCTTTCAACGCCGGATTGCCGCTGACGTGGTCGAGATGCCAATGTGTGTTGACGATCGCGACCAGCGGCACATGCAGCGCCGCCAGTTGCGCCTCGATCCGCGCAACCTGGCCGGGGTGACGCCCCGTGTCGATGAGAAGCGCGCCACCGGGACCGCGCAGCAGGATCGAATTGCCGTCGGGCTGGCGGCCTGCCGGGAAGCGCCCGGCAATCAGCCAAGCCTCGGCGCCCATCGCCACGGCGCCCGGCACCGCGGGCTCCCGAACGGGACTCGATGCGCAGGAGGCAAGCGCCAGCGCGACCAGCGCCGACAGCCGGCGCCGCATCAGACCTGCCGCTCGGCCTCGAGCTTCTTGATCTCGGCGATCGCGCGTGCGGGGCTCAGCCCCTTGGGGCACGCGTTGGCGCAATTCATGATCGTGTGGCAGCGATAAAGGCGGAACGGATCTTCGAGATCGTCGAGCCGCTCGCCGGTATATTCGTCGCGGCTGTCGGCGAGCCAGCGATAGGCCTGAAGCAGGATCGCGGGCCCAAGGAACTTGTCACTGTTCCACCAATAGCTGGGGCAGCTCGTCGAACAGCAGGCGCACAGGATGCACTCGTAAAGACCGTCGAGCTTCTCGCGCTCTTCAGGCGACTGGAGCCGCTCCTTGCCGCTGGGCGTCGTCGACTTGGTCTTCAGCCACGGCTCGATCGAGGCATATTGCGCATAGAAATGGGTGAAATCGGGGACGAGGTCCTTGATGACCTCCATATGCGGCAGCGGCGTGATCTGGATGTCGCCCTTCAGATCCTCGATCGCGGTGGTGCAGGCGAGGCCATTCTTGCCGTTCATGTTCATCGAACAGCTGCCGCAAATGCCTTCGCGGCACGAACGGCGGAAGGTCAGCGTCGAATCCTGCTCGCTCTTCATCTTGATGAGAGCATCGAGCACCATCGGGCCGCATTTGTCGGTGTCGATCTCGAACGTGTCGAAATGCGGGTTCTGGCCGCTGTCGGGATTGTAGCGATAGACCTTGAATTTTTTGACGTTGCTCGCGCCCTCGGCCTTGTGGACCGTGCCGCCCTTCTGGACGCGGCTGTTCTTGGGCAGACGAAATTCGGCCATATCGCGGGCTCCCTATGCAATCGCGGGCTGCGTAGCCCCATTGAACCGCCGCGACAAGAGGGTGTGCGGCGGTACACGCGCGAAAGCGGTGGCGGCACGCCAAGCGAGCGGCTAGGCCCGGCGGCGATGAGCGACGCCGCCGCCCCCTTTCGCCTTGCCGTCTATGATCTCGACCGCACCGTGCTGCGGACGCCGACGTTCACGCTCTTCCTTCTGTGGGCAGCCGCGCGCAGCGCGCCATGGCGCCTTCTGCTGGCGCCCGTTTTCCTCGGGCTGCTCGCGGGGCATGCGCTGGGCCTCTACAGCCGCGATGCGTTGAAGCCTGCGGCGATCGCCTTGATGCTCGGGCGGCGGGTGCCGGCGGAGCGAATGGCGCATCTGGCTGCGGACTTTGCCGCCTGGCGCGTTCCCGCCGACGTTCAACCCGGGGCCAGAGCGGCCATCGCCCACGACCGCGCCGCCGGCTACCATCTGCTGCTGGCAACCGCGGCCCCCGAATTCTACGCCGCCGCCTTGGCCGAGGCGCTGGGCTTCGATTCCTGCATCGCCACCCGGCATCGGCGCGCCGCCGACGGAGGCTGGCTCGCGGCGCTCGACGGTACCAATTGCTATGGGCCGGAAAAGGCGCGCCGCGTCGCCGAATGGCTTGCCGCCGACCCGCAACGCGCCGCGCACCATATGCGCGCCTATTCGGACCATGCGAGCGACGCACCGCTGTTCGCGCTCGCCGACGAAGCCTTTGCGATCGGGCGTGGCGGCCGCATTGCCAAAGCGGCACGCGACAACGGCTGGACGCTGACGGATTTCGGGACGGGCTAGCGCCCCTCGACGAAGGCCGCCAGCGCCGCAGCGCCCCGCGCAACCGACGTCTCGCCCGCCCGGTGGTCCATCGTGTAGGCGAACAGCCGATCCTGCTCGGCGCGGTGCAGCGCCGCACTTTCGCGCCAGTGCGGAATCCGCTCGGCAAGCTCAGCGGGGGCGTACAAGACCTCCCCGTTGCGCCAGAATTCATAGCGCTCGGCCACGCCGTCGGCGGGCTTGCCGTTTGGATCGAGAAAATAACAGGCGCCGCGGTGCAGCAGAAACTCGTAAACTTGGCTGCTCACATCGCCGATGTAGACGTCGGCCGCCATCGTGTAGCTCATGTCGAAAAGATTGGGGCCGTCGACGTCGATCAGGATATTGTCGGCGGCGCGGAAGCGGTCGGCGATGTCCGGCCGGAGCTTGGCAGTCCGATATTCGAGCGAATAGTGCAGCCGCTTGCGAAACAGCATCACATGCGGCGCGACGATCAGATTATAATCGCGATGCGCGAGGAAAAAATCCATCACCGCCTCGCCCATGCCGTACCAGGACGACAGGTGCGGATCGAAGTGCGGATTATAGAGAAAGACCGGACGATCATTGTCGAAGAAGCGCTTGCGCACCGCCGGATCGATCGTGTCGAATTTGGGATAGCCGATGACGCGGCATTTGTCGGCGGTCGTTATGCCGTGGCGCACCATTTCGTCGACCAGCTTCGGTCCGCTGAGCAGCATGAGGTCGAACTGCGCGAGTTCGGGGTGATAGGCGACATTCCGGTCGCCCGATCCGTGCGGCACATAGGCAAAGCGCGGCCCCGCCGCCCCCAATCGGCGCCGGACGCGCAGACAGGTGCGTTCGGTCGACACCACCAGGT
>Ga0209941_1002500_pt1 | contig 10020 bp, 10 predicted proteins | sample ThiBiot_300_plan_FD_183945 | JGI IMG/M metagenome (GOLD analysis project Ga0209941, IMG submission 183945) | Wastewater bioreactor microbial communities from Cape Town, South Africa - Thiocy_solids_1 (SPAdes) | ecosystem: Engineered > Bioremediation > Thiocyanate > Unclassified | place: South... | reverse complement strand
GATCCCGGTTCCGGCCAGCGGAGCAAGCGCATTGAGGACGTCGGCGGCTTCCGTAACCAGGATCGCGCCGTCCTTGATGAGGGCGTTGGCGCCGCCGGCGCGCGGGTCGAGCGGCGAGCCCGGCACGGCGAAAACCAGGCGGCCCATCTCGCCGGCAAGGCGGGCGCTGATCAGCGAGCCTGAGCGTTTCGCCGCTTCCACTACCACCAGCCCGAACACGGCGCCCGCGACCAGCCGGTTGCGGCGCGGAAAGTCCTGCGCGCGCGGCTGCCAGCCGAACGGCATTTCGGAGACGACCGCGCCGCCGTTCCCGCATATCTCGTCGATGAGGCCGGCGTTTTCGGGCGGGTAGGGCATGTCGAGGCCGCCGGCGAGAACGCCGACGGTGCCGGTGGCAAGGCTGCCCTGATGGGCGGCGGTGTCGATGCCGCGTGCCAGCCCGGAGACGATCGCGTAGCCTGCCCGGCCGAGCTCCGCGGCCAGCGTGCGTGCCATCTTGATGCCGGCGAGCGAGGCGTTGCGTGCGCCGACGATGGCCGCCGTCGGCAGGTCGAAGACGGAGGCTTCTCCCCTGACCGCGAGCAGCGGCGGCGGGTGGTCCATGGCCTTGAGAAGCGGCGGATAACCCCGTTCGCCGATGCCGACGAAGCGCGCCCCGGCCTTTTCCGCTGCTTCCATCTCCGCCTCGGCTTCCGCTACCGAGGGGATGCGCACCAGCCGGTTGACGCCGCCGGAAACCATCAGCTCCGGCAGCATTTCAAGGGCGGATTCAGCCGAGCCGAAACGGTTGATCAGGTCGCGGAAGGAGGCGGGGCCGACGTTTTGCGTGCGGATCAGCCGAAGCCAGGCCAGCCGCTGCCGGTCGCTCAGGCGCGGCGCGGCCCGCCCGTTCATCCCTTGGCGCCGATCCGGCCTTCCGTACCGGCGAGGAGCCGGGAAATGTTGGCGCGATGCTTGATGAAGACGACGACGCTCATCACCGCGAACAGGCCGGCGACCGGCGGCGAGGCGTAGAACCACAGGGCGACCGGCGCCACGACGGCGGCGGCGAGCGCTGCGAGCGAGGAATAGCGGAACAGGGCGGCCGTGATTAGCCACACCGCCGCGAAGATCAGCGCCACCTGCCAGGCGAGGCCGATCAGGACGCCGAGATAGGTGGCGACGCCCTTGCCGCCCCTGAAGCCCAGCCACACCGGAAAAAGATGGCCGATGAAGGCGCCGAAGCCGGCCCACAGCCCCAGTTCCGGGCCGTAGCGGGCCGCCGCCAGCACCGCCGCCGTTCCCTTCAGCATGTCGAGGATGAGCGTCGCGGCGGCAAGGCCCTTGTTGCCGGTGCGCAAAACGTTGGTCGCGCCGATGTTGCCGGAGCCGATGGAGCGCACGTCGCCAAGCCCCGCCGCGCGGGTGAGCAAGAGGCCGAAGGGGATCGATCCCAGCAGATAACCGAAGACAAGGGCTGCGATTGCGGTGAACGTCATATACCCCCCTCTAGCCTGCCGGCCATCTCCCCCCAAGGGGGGAGATCAGATACATGTCTCTTAGCGCGTTAAGCCGAAAATACTGTGCGACCCGCAACCAGCGTTTGCAAGACCTTGCCTTGCAGGCGCGCGCCTTCGAAGCAGGTGTTCTTCGAGCGCGAGCGGATGCCGGCCTCGCTCACCACCCACGGCTCGTCGAGATCGACCAGCACCAGGTCGGCTGCGGCGCCCGGCTTCAAGGTGCCAGCCGAAAGGCCGAACAGCTTCGCCGGTGCGGTGGAAAGCGCCTCGACCAGCCGAAGCAGCGGGATATCCTCGTTGTGGTAGAGCCTGAGCGCTGCCGCAAGTAGCGTTTCCAGCCCGATCGCGCCGGCCGCCGCGTCGGCGAAGGGCAGGCGCTTGGTGTCGACGTCCTGCGGATCGTGCGAGGAAACGACGATGTCGATGGTGCCGTCCCTGAGCGCCTCGATCATCGCCAGGCGGTCGTCCTCGGCCCTGAGCGGCGGGGTGAGCCTGAAGAAGGTGCGATATTCGCCGACGTCGTTTTCGTTGAGGCAAAGGTTGTGGATCGAAACGCCGGCCGTCACGCTGGCCCCGTCCGCCTTGGCGCGCGCGACAGCGTTTGCCGCCATCGCCGTGGAAATCTTGGCGGCGTGATAGGCGCCGCCGGTCAGCCGCGCCAGGGCGAGGTCGCGCTCCAGCGGAATCAGTTCGGCCTCGCGCGGGATGCCCGACAGGCCGAGCCAGCTTGCGTAAAGCCCTTCGTTCATCACGCCGGAGGCGGCGAGGTCGGCGTCCTGCGTTTCATGCGCGATCACCGCGCCGAAGTCGCGCGCATAGGTCAGCGCCCGCCGCATGACCAGCGAGCTGGCGACGGTGTGGCGGCCGTCGGTGAAGGCGACCGCGCCCGCCTCGCGCAGCAGGCCGAACTCGGTCATTTCGCGGCCGGCGAGGCCCTTGGTGACGGCCGCGGCGGGATGGACGTTGACGGCTGCGGTGTCCCTTGCCGTGCGCAGCACGAACTCGACCAGCGCCACGGTGTCGATGACCGGATCGGTATCCGGCATCATGACGAGCGAAGTCACGCCGCCCGCCGCCGCCGCCGCGCTTGCCGAGGCGATGGTCTCGCGATGCTCGCCGCCCGGCTCGCCGATGAAGACGCGGCCGTCGACCAGGCCGGGCAGGATCGCCTTGCCGGTGCAATCGACCACCTTTGCGCCGCCCGGCGCGCCCTGATTGAGCGCGGCCTTGCCGGCCGCCGAGATTTTTTGTCCGTCGACAATGACGGTGCCGACCTCGTCGATGCCGCGCGAGGGATCGACGACGCGGGCGCGCTCGAAGACGGTGACGGTCATGCGAGGCTACCCCCACCCCTGACCCGTCCCCACAAGGGGGAGGGGGATTTCACGGCGGTGCCGGGCCGAGCCGCAGGAACGTTCGTGACAACCGTGATGACGGCGTCTCCCTCCCCCTTGTGGGGAGGGGTCAGGGGTGGGGGTACTGCGTAGACGCCTCTCATTGTCCGCGTCCCTCCGCGTTGCGGCGCGGATCGAGCAGCGCTTCCATCACCGCCATGCGCACCGCGACCCCCATTTCCACCTGTTCCTGGATGACGCTTTGCGGCCCGTCGGCGATCTCGGAGGCGATCTCGACGCCGCGGTTCATCGGGCCGGGGTGCATCACCAGCGCATCGGGCTTGGCCGCCTTCAGCTTCTCGGCGTCGAGGCCGAAATAGCGGAAGTATTCGCGGATCGAGGAGACGAAGGCGCCGGCCATGCGCTCGCGTTGCAGGCGCAGCATCATCACCACGTCGGCGTCCTTCAGCCCTTCGGCCATGGTTTTCGCGACGATGACGCCCATGCGCTCGATGCCGGAGGGCAACAGCGTCGAGGGGGCGACGACGCGCACCTGCGCCCCCATCGCGTTGAGCAGAAGGATGTTGGAGCGCGCCACGCGCGAGTGCAGGATGTCGCCGCAGACCGTCACGATCAGCTTCGACAATTCGCCCCTGGCGCGGCGGATGGTGAGCGCGTCGAGCAGCGCCTGCGTCGGGTGTTCATGCGCGCCGTCGCCGGCGTTGACCACCGAGCAGCCGACCTTTTGCGCCAGAAGGGCGGCCGCGCCCGCCGACTGGTGGCGGATGATCAAAATGTCCGGCCGCATGGCGTTCAGCGTCATCGCCGTGTCGATCAGCGTCTCGCCCTTCTTCACCGAGGAACTCGCTACCGCCATGTTCATGACGTCGGCGCCGAGCCGCTTTCCGGCCAGCTCGAAGGAGGACTGCGTGCGGGTGGAAGCCTCGTAGAAGAGGTTGATCTGCGTTCGCCCGCGCAGCGCCGAGGTCTTTTTCTCCGACTGGCGCGAGATCGCCACCGCGCGGTCGGCGCGTTCCAGCAGGAGTTCGATGTCGGGTGGAGAAAGCGTGCCGATGCCAAGAAGATGGCGGTGGGGGAAAAGCGGCAGGTCAGGGGCGTCGGTCATCTCAAAGCGCTGCTATAGGGTGCAGCCGGTGCTCCCGCAAGCGCCGGTGTGGCCTCAGCCGGCTTGTCCCCGTATTTTCATCGCGCAGTGGGTCGCGCATGGGCTATAACCGGCCGCCCGCGCGGATTCTCCGGCGCGGCCCGCAAGCATGAGGAGAAGGCGTGAGCGAGGACGTGACCAACCAGCCTCCGCCGTTGACGGGTGGCAACGCCTGGCGCGGCGACCCGCTGCTGATCCAGCTTGCCGACGGATTTTCCGAGCCGGTGCGCAAGGATCTCGACGCGCTCGGCCGCTTCGTCCTGACGCACGAGGCGCAGGACCTCGCCCGCCTCGCCAACAGTGAGACGCCGAAGCTCAGGACCCACGACCGGCAGGGCAGGCGGCTCGATCAGGTCGAATATCACCCCGCCTACCACGCGCTGATGCGCCGCTCGGTGGCGAACGGCCTGCATTCCTCGATCTGGGAAAACGGCGATGCCGAGACCGGCCGCCGCCACCAGGTGCGCGCCGCGCGCTTTTATCTCACCGCCGAACTGGAAGCGGGGCACCTTTGCCCGATCACCATGACCAGCGCGTCGCTGGCGGCGTTGATGGCCAGCCCGAAGCTGTTTCGCGAATGGGCGCCGCGCGTCACCACGCGCAAATACGACCAAAGTCAAAAGCCGCCCGTGGAAAAGTCCGGGCTGACGCTCGGCATGGGCATGACCGAAAAGCAGGGCGGCACCGACGTGCGCGCCAACGTCACGCGCGCCGAACGCGCCGGCTCGACCGGCTTTTACCGGCTAACCGGCCACAAATGGTTCATGTCGGCGCCGATGTCGGACGCCTTCATGGTGCTGGCGCAGGCGGCGGAAGGGCTGTCCTGCTTCCTGGTGCCGCGCCTGCTCGGCGACGGCTCGGGTAACGGCTTCCGCTTCCAGCGGCTGAAGGACAAGCTCGGCAACCGTTCCAACGCCTCGGCGGAAGTCGAGTTCGAGGCTGCCATCGGCGAGATGGTCGGAGAGCCTGGCGCCGGCGTCAGGACGATTATGGACATGGTGACGCTGACCCGGCTCGACTGCGCCGTCGCGTCCTCGGCGCTGATGCGGGCAGGGGTGGCCGAAGCGGTCCATCATGCGCGCCATCGTCTGGTGTTCGGCACGCGGCTGGTCGACCAGCCGCTGATGCAGCGCGTGCTTGCCGACATGGCGCTGGACGTCGCGGCCGCGACCGCGCTGTCGTTCAGGCTGGCGCGCTCCTTCGACGAGGCGGCCGGCGACCGCGGCGAGGCGGCGTTCGCGCGAGCCATGACGCCGGTGGTCAAGTACTGGGTGTGCAAGGCGGCCCCGCCGCTGCTCTACGAGGCGATGGAATGCCTCGGCGGCAACGGCTATGTCGAGGAAGCGCCGCTCGCCCGCTACTATCGGGAAGCGCCGGTCAACGCGATCTGGGAAGGGTCGGGCAACGTCATGGCGCTCGACGTGCTGCGCGTCCTGTCGCGCGCGCCCGGCCTGTTCGACGACGTGCTGGCCGGTATCGAGCGCGATCTAGGCACCGGCGGCCATGGCACCATCGGCGTGCTCAAGGCCGCCATGCAGGTGGCGGGCAACGACGAGGGGTCGGCGCGGCTGCTCACCGAGCAGCTGGCGCTGTCGGCGGCGGCGGCCGAATTGCGCAGGCTGGGCGCCGGCCGCATCGCCGACGCCTTCGTGGAGACGCGGCTTGCTGGCCAGTGGCGCAATACCTACGGCATGCTGGACGCCCGCCACGACGCGCGCGCCATTCTCGACACGCTCTATCCGCCGACCAACTGAGGCGGCCGGAGGCTCGACCCCCACTCCGTCTCGGCTTCGCCGAGCCACCTCTCCCCCGTCCGACGGGGAGAGGAAATGCTTCCTGTAAGCGCAACGCTTTCCTCTCCCCTTTTGAGGGGGAGAGGTGGTTTGCGCAGCAAACCGGAGTGGGGGGTCTGCTGCTCCTGTGTGCTGTGAGTTTCCGTTAACCTTAACAAATGGTTTCCATTGCGGCGCCGGCCCGCAAGGCTCACTGTTATGGTTACCGAAACGAAAGCGCCATGCCCCAGATTCCCGCTTCTCCACCCGCGCTGCTCACGACAGGGCACGAAAGGACAGCCCGATGCGCTATCTGATCGCCGCATGGGTGGCGCCGCTCGGCCTGTTCTGGGGCTGGTACTTCCTGTCGCTCAACGACATCAATTTCGGCTATATCATGCTGAGCCGGCAGCTTCACGACCTGGTGTTCCAGCTTTACGGCGAGACGCTCGGCATCGATCCGGCGACCATTCCGGGCCTGATCGCCAAGGCGTGCGTGTTCGATTCGCTGATCGTGCTGGCGATCTGGGCGTTCCGCCGCCGCCGCACCATCGCCGGCTGGGTCAGGACCCTTCGGGAACGCTGGGCGGGCGAGGGGACGCGGCCAATGCCCGGAGACGGTCCAACGCTCCCTGCAGAATAAAGGCGGCGGCGGCCGAATCGATCTTGCCGGCGCGTTTCTTGCGCGAAAAATCCATCTCGATCAGCGTGCGCTCGGCGGCGACCGTGGACAGGCGCTCGTCCCACAGCACGAACGGCAGGGCGCTGAGCGGCTTGAAGTTACGCACGAAGGCGCGCGAGCGTTGCGCGCTCGGCCCTTCCGACCCGTCCATGTTGACCGGCAGGCCGATGACGACGGCGCCGACGTTTTCCTTCTCCAGAAGGGCGAGCAGCGCCGCCGCGTCCTGCGTGAACTTCCTGCGCACGATGACCGGGCGTGGATGGGCGAACGACAGCGTGCGGTCGGAAACGGCGACGCCGATGGTCTTGTCGCCGAGGTCGAGGCCGGCCAGCGTTCTTGCGCCGGCCAGATATGGGGGGACCTCTTCGATCGCGACGATGCTCACCGGCTTTCCTTTGACTTGACTGGTAAGCGTTCTATCCTCCCGGTCACGGAAAATCGAGGAGACGCTTGCCATGAAACTGACCTGGTACGGACACTCCGCTTTCAGGATCGAGAGTGGGGACGCCAGAATCCTGATCGACCCGTATCTTGTCGGCAATCCTTCATGGAAAGGCGGCTGGGAAGGCCCGGCCGAGGGCGTCACCCATGTGCTCCTCACCCACGGCCATGACGACCATATCAGCGGCGCGCTCGAGGTGTTGAAGAAAAGCGGCGCGCAACTGGTCGCCAATTTCGAGATCTGCATGTACCTCGTCGGCAAGGGTGCTGACGGCGACCGGATCAATCCGGGCAATATCGGCGGCACGGTCGATTGCGGACCCTTCACGACGACCTTCGTGCAGGCGCTGCATTCGTCCTCCACGCAGGGAGAGGGCGGGCAAAACACCTATCTCGGCAATCCGGGCGGGCTGGTGCTGCATTTCCCCGATGACAGGACGCTCTATCACATGGGCGACACCGACATCTTTTCCGACATGGCCCTGATCCACGAATTGCACGAGCCGCAGATCGGCATCGTGCCGATCGGCGACCGCTTCACCATGGGCGGGGCGGTGGCCGCGCTCGCCTGCCGGCGCTATTTCCGGTTCAAAACCGTGGTTCCCTGCCACTTCGGCACCTTCCCGATCATCGACCAGAGCGCCGACAAGTTCGTCGCCGGGCTGGAGGATTCCGGCATCGAGGTGGCGTTGCCCAAGGTCGGCGAAACCATCACGCTGTGAGCGGCGCATCCGCCGAACCATGTTGCGCGGGGGCCAAGGCCCCGCTATAGCCGGGCCTTGTTTTCAGGGCTGTCTTGATGGGGCTGTGCGATGTCCGTTGATCTTGCGACTGTGAAGCGCGTGGCGCGCCTTGCCCGCATTGCGGTGAGCGAGGACGACGCCATGCGCATGACCGGCGAACTGAATGCGATCCTCGGCTTCGTCGAGCAATTGCAGGAGGTCGACGTGGACGGCGTGGAGCCGATGACGTCGGTGACGCCGATGGCGATGAAGAAGCGGCAGGACGTCGTCACCGACGGCGACAGGGCCGCCGACATCGTCGCCAACGCACCGGCGAGCGAGGAGAATTTCTTCCTGGTGCCCAAGGTCGTCGAATAACTCACCCTTGTAGCGATTTCAATAATTTAAGCGGTTTTCCGCCCGAACCGAAACGAACCCGCCATGACCGACCTGACCAGACTGACGATCGCCGAGGCCCGCGCCAAGCTCAGCGCCAGGGAGATAACGGCAAGCGAACTGACCGACGCCTATCTCGGCGCGATCGAGCAGGCCAACCCGGCGCTCAACGCCTATGTCGCAGTCACCGCAGACCAGGCGCGCGCCATGGCCAAGGCGTCCGACGAGAGGCTGGCCAGGGGGGAGATGCGGGCGCTCGAAGGCATCCCGCTCGGCATCAAGGACCTGTTCGCGACCGAGGGCGTGCACACGCAGGCGGCGAGCCACATCCTCGACGGCTTCCGGCCGCGCTACGAATCGACCGTTACCGCCAATCTGTGGGCCGACGGGGCGGTGATGCTGGGCAAGCTCAACATGGACGAGTTCGCCATGGGTTCGTCCAACGAAACCTCGCATTACGGCGCAGTGATCAACCCGTGGCGCGCCAGGGGATCGAACAGTCAGCTTGTCCCGGGCGGCTCGTCCGGCGGCTCGGCCGCGGCCGTCGCCGGCTTCCTGTGTGCGGGCGCCACCGCCACCGACACCGGCGGCTCGATCCGCCAGCCGGCGGCGTTCACCGGCACGGTCGGCATCAAGCCGACCTACGGCCGCTGCTCGCGCTGGGGCATCGTCGCCTACGCCTCCTCGCTCGACCAGGCCGGGCCGATCGCGCGCGACGTGCGCGACGCCGCCATCCTGCTCAAATCGATGGCCTCGGTCGACGACAAGGACACGACCTCGGTCGACCTGCCGGTGCCGGACTACGAGGCCGCCCTCGGCCGTCCGGTCAGGGGCATGAAGATCGGCATCCCGAAGGAATACCGGGTCGACGGCATGGCGGCCGAAATCGAGGAGCTTTGGCAAAAAGGCATCGCCTGGCTGAAGGATGCGGGCGCCGAGATCGTCGAGGTGTCGTTGCCGCACACGAAATATGCGCTGCCGACCTATTACATCATCTCGCCGGCCGAGGCCTCGTCCAACCTCGCGCGCTACGACGGCGTGCGCTACGGGCTCAGGGTGCCCGGCAAGGACATCGTGGAGATGTACGAGAACACCCGGGCCGCCGGCTTCGGCAAGGAAGTGAAGCGCCGCATCCTGATCGGCACCTATGTTCTGTCGGCCGGCTATTACGACGCCTATTACATCCGCGCGCAGAAGGTGCGCACGCTGATCAAGAAGGATTTCGATACCGTGTTCGCCGCCGGCGTCGATGTCATCCTGACGCCCGCGACCCCGTCCGCCGCCTTCGGCGTCGCCGACCAGGACATGGCCGCCGATCCGGTCAAGATGTACCTCAACGACGTTTTCACCGTGACGGTGAATATGGCCGGCCTGCCGGGCATCGCCGTTCCGGCCGGCCTCGACGGCAACGGCCTGCCGCTCGGCCTGCAACTGATCGGCAAGCCGTTCGAGGAAGAGACGCTGTTCAAGACCGCGCATGTCATCGAGCAGGCGGCAGGCCGCTTCCAGCCGGAAAAATGGTGGTAGCGCTCCAGCCTATGCGGTGAGGAATGTTCTTCATTCTCTCCAAGGTCTTCGGCTTCTTCGTCCAGCCGCTGAATTTTTCCATCGTGCTGCTGGCTGTCGCGCTCATGGCCATGGCCTTGCGCTGGCGAAAGCTGGCTGTCGCGGCTACGGCAACCTCCTTTGCCATATTGGCTTTGGCGACGTGGACCTCGCTCGGCGCGCTGATGCTTTCGCCGTTGGAAAACCGCTATCCGAAGCCGGCGTTTCCGGCGGAGGTCGCCGGCATCGTCGTGCTCGGCGGCGGCTTCGAAGGCGCGATCAACCGGGCGCGCGGCGGCTACGAACTGAATTCCGGCGGCGACCGCTTCGTCGAGGCGGCGGTTCTGGCGCGGCGCTATCCGCAGGCCAGGATCGTGGTCACCGGCGGCACCGGCGCGCTGCTTCTGGCCGGGGAGGGGGATGCCGACACCGCGCCGCGCCTGCTTGCCGCCCTTGGCGTCGAA
>Ga0209941_1002498_pt1 | contig 10020 bp, 9 predicted proteins | sample ThiBiot_300_plan_FD_183945 | JGI IMG/M metagenome (GOLD analysis project Ga0209941, IMG submission 183945) | Wastewater bioreactor microbial communities from Cape Town, South Africa - Thiocy_solids_1 (SPAdes) | ecosystem: Engineered > Bioremediation > Thiocyanate > Unclassified | place: South... | reverse complement strand
TAGCAAACTTTTTAAACTGCTGCAAAGGCTCTTGTGCTGCCTCTTTAGAGCTGGCATCCACATGTATATAACAGGTATCATCGTTGTGTGCTTGTGTCTGATAATGCACGAGCGCATCCATCGGGGATACGACAAGTACCACTTGTTTTGCTTGCGCTAAATCCCCTTTTAATACCGATAAGATGGGAGTGTTCTGGGCATGTACCCGAATCCCACGCTCATGGTCCCATTGTAAGCTCCACGTGGCCTGTACATCTTCCTTATTTTGATTATTTTTCTCCCTTAAAGCCACTATAATATTCTTCTCATCAGCTTTTATGGTATCCTTAAAAGCATCTGAAGTTTCTTTTTCTATACCAAGCTGCTGCAATAATGATCCCACGTAAGGCTTTTCTTCAAATGCTTGCCAACTCTTGCTGGCTGCCAGCTGGCGCTGGGGCTCACGTACTTCTACCAAGGTATGGGTATAGGCAAGTCCCGTGTTTTGCAAAACCTCTTCCATATCCTTTAACAGATGACTATTCTTTGGGTTAGCCGTGAGCACAACATTTGCTACGTTAGCTTGCCTGACAAAGTCTATCAAGATCCCCTCTAGTTGTACTTTCGTATTAGCATGGGCATATACATAAGCCGTATTACCATCTTTATTGTCTTGATTTTGATAGTGAACAAGCGCATCGATGGGGGAAATGACCAGTACAATTTGATCAGCCTTTGCAAGATCTCCTTGCAGGACAAATAAGGTGGGAGTAGCTGCTGCATGAATATATGTCTCAAACCTCTTTCCCTTAGCAGAATCTCCTTGCAAAGTCCATGTATCAATAATTTCATTAGATGATGTGCCACTGCCATAAAGAGCCATTACCATTGCCTTTTCACTTACTTTGGTGCGTGGCTGGAAGGCATGATAGGTACTCTGTTCAATACCTATAGCATTCAACAGAGAGGCTGCATAAGGGCTTTCTTCAAAAAACTCCCACTGCCCTTGGGCTATTTCTTGCGTGGCTTTTATATCCGCTTCTATGAGCTTAATAGGCCCTTGCATCAGGATCTCATTCCAATCTTTTCCATATTTAGGGACTTCTATTAGATAGTTACAGCCCGCATTTTCCAGCATATGGACAAGTATTTCAGTCATCTTTTTGCCGGCTAGATCATTATCAAGAGCAAGAGCCACCAGCTGGTTATTTTGGGCAGCTAATTTAAATAGCCGCTCTAATTCAATTGTAATATTATCGATTAAATTGCCACAAGTACTGATAAATATAGTCTTATCTATCTTTGCTTCTAGAGGCGTTCCGAATGCGTCTGATTTAACCCTCTTCCAACCTTCTTCCCCGTTTAACACCAGTTGCCGGTAGCTTAAAGCATCCACTGGGCTTTCTGTGATAACAAGTTTAGTAGCCTCCCGGGTATCGAGTCCCTTTTCCTTTAGTATGGAGAGTCCCCTAGGTAGCCTTCCCTGGAAACGTTTATCATGGTTACCCACACGATCTTTATAATAGCTTATTGTGCTGCAAAGTCGTGCTTTACCATCATCATCAAAGTCTTTATATAAGGCAAAGGCAGCAGTTTGGCCACTCACTTTTAAGCCTTCTAAACTTTGATAGGTTTTTATCTCAATGGCCCGATCTTCTAAAAGTGGATGCTCTGTAACATTTGTTATAGTATCTAAGTAATCTTGTGCTTTCTGGGTTTGTTTCAAAGGGTCCTCTTCTACATAGTGCTTTTTGAAAGGCGGCGTGTAAGCTATAGCATCTATTGGGCTAGCTATAAATTCACCACTTGCAAGCGATCTAATTTTATCTGCACTCCAACCTGCATCCTCTAGCAAATGGATTAAAGTACCCCCTCCACCGTGTACACGCTTAAACACCCAGTGTCCTGTTTTAGGATTAGGAGTAGTACGCACAATAATCTTGCCATGCTCGGGATGCTCGAGCTTCACATGACCACCCACTCCTTTACTTTTATCAATAGTCCACCCCAGCTCCTGGATTAGAAAAGGGATCATTTTAATGTTTGTTTTTATCCAATCATAAGTTCTTCCAGCAGTATGTTCTAACGCTTTCTCGAAAGCTTTTACCTCATGTTTGTCCATGAGTGTTTTGTTGGTAATTGATGTATAGTGGTTTTTAGTTATTGCCTCTGTAGCTAAGATCTGTGCTTTTTGCGCTTCTTCTAGAAGTTCTTGCTTGACTTCAGGAACTCTGAAGAGGTTCTTTACATTGATTTGTCCAACAGCTTCCTTATTTTTTATGTTTTGCTCTTTAACAGTACGGTTAAAATCAGAAGTTTTAATATGAACTCTACCAGTTAATTCTGTATAAATACCCCTTTCAAGGCCGAAGGATGCCATAGCGTCGGCATACTGGTCTTGGATGCGTCTTAGCTGCCTAGAACCGTTGATAAAGCTACGGGCAGATAGTCTTCCCTTATCGTTAATAGGCACCACAATACAATGAAAGTGTGCTGTTTTTTCATCTATATGCAGGGTAAAACGTACGATATTTTCTTTTCTAAATAAGCGGCATGCAAAGTCAAAATTATCTTTTTTCCAACGGTCAAAAAGCTTGGGGTCTGCTTCAATTTCTTGCATCCGCTCATGAGAACCAGTCAAAATAACCCCTAAAGCAAGAACAGCATTTTCTTTTATAGTTTCTATTTTTCCGCTTTTATTAGTTACTGTATGCCCTTCTTTGATGCGTTTCCAAACATCTTGGGATAGTGTTTGGGTAGGCTTCACATTGTGGAGGTGGTTTAAACGAGTCTTATCCCTGTCGATAGTATCGCCTAAGATATCAAGGAGTTTTGCGTCTCCATATTCAACAAGATTTTCGTTAAAATCTACCTTTTCTGGGTTGGCATTTTCGGGTATATGGTGCCTGTCGATATGTGCTCCAATACCTCCTAATTCTTTGTATTTAGTAATATGTAAAACAGCGTATTGACTCATTTTTTCTCCCTGTTGTGTACTAAGATTAAGGCCCTGTAGCGAAGGCTAACTCACAGCATCACTTTCTGTGATGCGTAGTGAGCTACGCATCACAGATGCATCCACTCCTTTACTATAAAATAAACAATTAAATTCAACCCTGCAAAGATGATTAAAAGCAACGGGGAAAAAAGGTAGTTTTTTCTTTTTGATAGGACAAAAAATTAAAGAACGTTTTTGTTAAATTTTATAGTTAGTAGTTGGGGCCATCAATATGAGAAAGGTAGGACCTAAGTGGGTTAGTTTGATGGTACTACTGTTGCCAGTATGGTTGCGACTAGAACCTTATACGTAATACGTATCGTGTATATTTCTGGCTGGCAGAATATATTTCTGATAGGAGCACCAAGGCGGCTAATAAATCAATTTTAAGGCACCAAAGAGGACCCACAATCAATTTTTGGGTACTTAGTCATAACTATTTACCATCGACATATAAAAATCGATCTAAGGGCCTGTATGGAGCTCGCTTCGTTTAACTAGAAGGATAGGCGACATTTATATACCTCTAAAACTTCATTAGAAGCTCTAGAAACGAATTTTATTAGTTGGGGCAAGCTTTTATAGTCCAAAATAGACAAATACCTCTAAAGCCTTCTATGGAGCCTAAAATGAATTTTAACTCTTTTTCTGATTCACCCTAGCTAGGCGCAGAGTATGCTTACATATATAAGAGTAAACGATATTATTTATTCCTATTTTTGCGCGCGCGCGTCCCCAAATTCTTAGTTAAAAACTTTTGCTTGCTCTTTTTGACGTTTTTCTTTTTTCTAAGCTAGCCCAAAATTTTTTGAAAAATTTTAAAAAAAATCCCCTTACAATTGTAAGAGATTTGTAATATATAATTGTATATATATTGTAGGGTGATGTAAGTGATTGATTGTCAAAAGGTTACAAGCAGTAAAGGTAAGTTTTTCTGCAGCAAAGGTAAGTTTTTCTGCAGTAAAGGTAAGTTTTTCTGCAGTAAAGGTAAGTTTTTCTGCAGCAAAGGTAAGTTTTTCTGCAGTAAAGGGTATCCTTTCTCCACTAATCCCAAGTTTTTCTCCATCTAATCCTAACTTTTTCTGTAGTAAAGGTAAGTTTTTCTGCAGCAAAGGTAAGTTTTTCTGCAGTAAAGGTAAGTTTTTCTGCAGTAAAGGGTATTCTTTCTCCACTAATCCCAAGTTTTTCTCCATCTAATCCTAACTTTTTCTGTAGTAAAGGTAAGTTTTTCTGCAGCAAAGGTAAGTTTTTCTGCAGTAAAGGGTATTCTTTCTCCACTAATCCCAAGTTTTTCTCCATCTAATCCTAACTTTTTCTGTAGTAAAGGTAAGTTTTCCTGCAGTAAGGGTAAGTTATTTAAAGAATTTTTCTATTTTAGTTTTTACTATATTTAGTATTTATGGAAAACAAAGTTTTTAGAGAGGATAGCCCTATCAAAATTAAGCAACATAATGCTGTTACAGAAGCCCGTTATGAGATGACTGCTTTGCAGAAAAATATCCTTTATTTACTATTAGCACAGTTAAGAGACGATGATCCAAGCATAAATAAATATAGCTTATCTATTCAAGAGCTTAAAAAAATTAGAAACATTAGAGTAAACAGGGAAGAATTCTTACAATCAGCTAGAGGGCTTATAACAAGTGGACTAACTTTATACAATGAAGCACAAGATAAATTTGTTACAATTGGAATCTTAGCCAGTGCTGAGTACGATGTGACTAATAGTAAAGAAAACTTATTAATAATTGAGTTTGACAAAAGGTTACATCCTTTTTTATATAATGTTAAAAGCCGTTTTACCACCTTTACTTTAGACGATGCTTTAAATTTAAAAAGTAAATATTCCAAACGGATATATGAAATGCTATCTCAATTTAAAGATACAGGGATTTTTAAAATATCTGTTAGATTATTAAAAACCAGGCTGGGGTTGATCGATGAAAAAATGGGCAAGGAAGAATATATTAAATTTGGATTATTTAATAAATATGTCCTTGAAGTTGCTAAAAAAGAAATCAATGAACAGACAGATATCAATTTTACTTACGTTACTGAGAAGACGGGTAAAAAAATAACTAATCTGGAATTCTATATTACCTACAAACCTAATAACATTAAAAAACATACTACGCCTGCATTAAATCTAAGTATATCCAATGAAATTTCTCAAAAAGAATCCGAGCAATTACAAAAAGCTACTTCTAAAAAAGAAAAAGAATTTAAAAAATTTCCTCCAGAACAATGTCGGCTTTATAATCGGTTAAAAGAGTTAGCGCTTAGTAAAGAGTTGGCTACTTTAGTTGTAAAGAATATTCCTACTAAAGAATTAGAATCAGAGATTAATGACTTTCATAATTCCGTTACACAAGGGAAAAATACAACAACAGTCACTCCCCATTTCCAAGAACTGCTATCTCGATATGCGGGTATAAGAGTAAGGCGAAACTATAAAGCAGATTCCATTTCAAAAAAAGGACCAACCGATGCGGATGCAAAAGAGTCAAATTCAGTAAAAGAGATAGATCCAGTGTATACATTTTGTTTTGACACATTAAGGACTTTTGGTATAAAATATGCAGATATTCAACTTCTTCTCACGCAAGCAGCTTTAGAGGAGGTAAAAATTTTTTTAGAAGAAGTCCGCAAGGAGCTTGAAAAGAATAAAGAACCAAATAAAGCGGATTATGTTATAAAGAAATTTTATACAGCGTTTGGCTCTCCTCATACAAAAAGTAGTGAGCAAGAAAAGGTACAAACTTTGGGCGAAAGACTTAAAAATAGAATTTATACAAAACAAGAAAATTTGAATAATGAGGAAAAATAGTGATAATTTTACACTATGTCTAAAAAAGTTATCAAGCAACATAATGCTATTACAGAAGCACGTTATGAATTGTCTCCCTTGGAGAAGAATATTCTATATATGCTGCTAGCTCAGCTAAAGGAGGACGATCCGGAAGATAAGAGTTATTATAAAATTAGTTTCCATGAGCTAGAAAAGCGCTTCGGTAAAAAATTAACTATTCCTACACTGATTGAAGCTGCAGAAGGGTTAGTATTCCGTGTTTATACTATACGAAAAGAAAATGGAAATATTTTATTGACTACACTTATATCCTCAGTAACTAACTTACCAGAAGAGAAAAGTATTGAATTGGGGATTAGCTCTATGGCTAGACCTTACCTATTTGATCTTAAGAAAGATTATACTGAATTTGAGTTAGACATTGCTTTAAAATTAAAGAGTAAATATTCCAAGCGTATTTATGAAATGATCTGTGAACATAAGAAAGAAGGCAAGCTTACTATATCAGTAGAAGATTTAAAAGATCGTTTCCATTTGTTAGATTCCAAAACAGGCGAAGATAAATATCCGGGTTGGTCTATGTTTGCTAAGCATATTTTGGAAATTCCTCAAAAGGAATTAGATGAGATTGCAGATCTAACCTTTAACTACATACCTAAAAAAACTGGGAAAAAATTTACGCATATAGAATTTACTATACTGCCTAATTCTAAAAAAGAAGCTAAGTATGAAGAAGGTCTGTTTGATACTAAAGAATGACTTCTTTAATAAGGCAATTTAATTGAAGGTTTGTTCAATAGCTATGACAGTACTTGAAAAAAGCTATACTGAATTCACATTAGATATGGCTTCAAAGCTTAAAGGTAAATATTCTAAAAGGATGTACCAGTTTCTTAATGAGCATAAAAAAGAAGGTACGCTTACCATATCCGTTGAAGAGCTTAAACATCGTCTTGCTTTAATAGATTCTAACACAGGAGTAGAAAAATATTTGGGGTGGCGTATGTTCGCTGAACAAATCTTAGAACGCCCACAAAAAGAATTAAATGAGCATTCAGATCTAAGTTTTACTTATACGCCTAAGAAAACAAGCCGCAGCTTCACACACATAAAGTTTAATGTTTTTCCTAATTCTAAGGATTAATCTATCTGGCTTCACAATAGGTTTATAAGTCTAAAGCGACTTAAAAAAAGTTACCTTTATAAAAATTCTAAACTCTTCAAGTCGGAAACATACGGATATAGCCTTTTGGGGATCTAAGCGTTTTTATTAAATCTAGGTACTTATAGACGCTTAAAAGGTTAAAAAAGATATTAAGTCCCCATTCTCCAAATCTTGTAGAGCTTTCTAACTTTTATAATAATCCAAAAAGGTGTATAGAAAACACCGACAAAAAATGAAGCATACAACTTTATAAATACATAGAAGGCCCATCCTATAATAGACAAAGACAAGAAATAATTATCTGTTAGTCGATTTAAAGCTTTCCACCCAACTACTGTAGCCACTGCAGCGTAAGCACATGCAATTGAAAAAGATTGTTCAGAAGTAACGTTAGCATAAAATATCAAATCCTTTAACTTTTCTTGAGTCAACAGCCCAGTGCCAAAAAACATCATAACAACCCCAAGAAAGGCAACAGTTACAAGCTCCTTGATAATTTCTTTACGCGATTCTTTTTTTAAGCTGCCAAAGCAAGTATTGCATATAGGGGATTGATAGTAAGAAGCACAGGTGGTGCATAATCCTTTTTGGCATCCTTGACACATAGCAACACTTGTTGTATCAGAATGATTAAAACAATTCATGAAATGCTTGTTTAAAATGTGATCGTAATTGTATTAAAAATATTCTTTTAACACAAAAACTTTGCCCAATATCTAATCTAAAATCGACAGAGTGTAAAAATTAAATTCTAGAATATTGCATAATGTTTACAAGTACTAGGTCAATTAATATCCTTTAGGCATATCAAATTAATTAGGTGGATTTCCTAACTATAAATTTAATCCTAAGCCTTACAGACTTCCAAAATTTCTTTGATAATATATGTTTAAGTGTGAGCAATTATGTATCTTGCATGATGTAGCTGTTAAGGCCACCTGTTAGCTAGAGCGGAGTTATACTTTTGTACTTACATTAGTTACTTTTTTCAAATTTAATGTGTATTTTATAGATATAGCATGCCATCAAAAACTATCTCTATGAATCACACAAAAGGGCAAAATCTTGCCTCAAGAAAGCAAAGTAAACAAATACAGAAGGCTGTAACGACCATTTCCACTGACAGAGAAACCTTACAAAAGATCAAGCTAATAGCCTGTTTAGAAGGAAGGCTGGTTAAAGAGCTCATGAATGCTTCACTTAAAGAGTATATCAGGACATATGAAACCACACATGGAGTTATTAAGCTGGGCTTACAGCAAGCAAAAAACTAGGTAATTAACGCTATTAATTAAAAACCTATGCTTCAATTCTTAACCAATCTCATTCAATTTATTGAGCTCATTAGGCTCCCTCTTATAGTAATTATTATGGTTCTAACCATTCTTAAAGTATTCAGTTTAAGAATGATTGATAATCAGTATAAACAAAATCTTAACAAGAATTCTAAACTAGAAGATGACAGGCTAGAGAATTAAATGATCACAATTAAACTATATCTATGGACCAATTTTTAAATAAGCTTTTGGCAGCACTTAAACTAGTTAGAGTTCCTGCTATTACAATTGCTGTTATTATAACCATTATAAAGTTAGCTTACACGGGATTTATCGGGGATGGAGATAAGCGTGGTATGTTTTCAACCATACTGATGCTGATGGCTGTTGTGGCGCTACTTTTTTATGCCGACCAGCTCATACTTTGGATTCAAAGAATAACCGCTTAGAAGAAAATGGAAAAAGGCAAAATGATGAGCACCCGTGTTCTAGACAAACATGGAAGAATTGGCCCTTTCTTTTTCAAAGAGTTTCTCTTTGTAACAGTTGGATGCGCGATTTTATACTTTGTTATTCTAGAGGTGTCTCTTTTTGTGCCACTTAAAAAAAGCCTGCTTATAGTCTTGCCTCTTTCCTGCCTTACGCTAGTGAGTCTTGTAAGATTTGTTTTCATTAAAAAGGTTGATTCGCCTTGGTATATTCATAAGTGGGTTGCTTATCGTTTTCTAATGCCTCAAAGTATTGAGGCCAACTCCTTTCCAAGAAAAAAAATCAAACTATGCATGCTCATCAAAAAGAAATAGAAGGTGGTTGGCTTTACGCTCCTTCAAAAAAAGCTAGAAAAAGCTATTTAAGTGACTCCCTTAGCATAGCTGGAATAGAAGAGGGCTTTGTCATTAATAAAGATGGAAGTATTGCCGTAGGATTTGAGATCGAGCTCCCGGAAGAAGAAAGCCTAGATGAAGATGGCTTTTTAAGTATGATCAATGAATTTAGTGCCGCTTGCCGGAGGCTTCTTGTTGGAACTGTGATCCAAAAGCTAGATAGCTATCATGAAGAGATATTTGAGCTTCCTATGCCCGACCAGGGGCTTTATAGCCTCCCCTATTTTCATCGAAAGACACTCGAGTATCACGATCAAAAAAAATTTTTAAAACACCGATGTTTTATTTTCTTACGTTTTTTCAGCAAGACCATCAATCCCATTAGCTCTTTTGTAGCAATGGGCAATAGTATTTTTAAAAGCCCCTTTCTAAAGCTCGATACCCGAAAGGAAATAGTCCAGCAAGCTGCTGCTGAATTTGTTAGTTCTATGCCGCAAGGAATGAAACTTACGCGCCTGGATGATGAGAAAAACAAAACCCTGCTCTATCAGTACATGAGCCTCACCTTTAACAGGGAGCCCCTTAATTTTGAGTCTTCGATTGCCATTGAGGAGGACAGTATTGCCTTAGGAGGGTATCTAAAGAGCGTGCGGATGAAAAACCAATCTGAAAACGCGTATGCTTACCGAAAAAATAATTTAGGCTTGCAGGGTGTTACCAGTCCTTTTATCTGGAACCTGACCCACTTTGCTGATTTTCCGCATATGATCTGTCAGCATATTGAGATTATCAATGATCAGAAGTTTAGAAAATCTAAAAGTTCAGAGCTTCGTAACAGCGCTCAGCTCAAGCTAGGATCCAGAGCCAGAGAACTGGCCGAAGATGAGTATGATAACTTTTTAGAGCTGGAGAAAGAGCTGCAAGAGCACGATATTCAGATCGTAAAACTAAGCATGCATGTGCTCGTG
>Ga0209941_1002497_pt1 | contig 10022 bp, 8 predicted proteins | sample ThiBiot_300_plan_FD_183945 | JGI IMG/M metagenome (GOLD analysis project Ga0209941, IMG submission 183945) | Wastewater bioreactor microbial communities from Cape Town, South Africa - Thiocy_solids_1 (SPAdes) | ecosystem: Engineered > Bioremediation > Thiocyanate > Unclassified | place: South... | reverse complement strand
CGCGTCCGTCGTCGTCCTCCAGAAAGGCGCGCAGGCGGGCGCTGTCGTTGCCCGTTTCCTCCATGCGATCGCCGAGCGTGCCCAGAAAGGCGTCGATCTCGGCCCGCGTCAGCGGGCGGCGGAACCCATCGTAGAACAGCAGGAAGGCGAGCCAGAGCAGCAACGCGCCCGCCCAAATCCCGCCGACAAGAAAAGCCTGCTCCCCCATCATTCCCCCGACTCTTCGGTTGCCCCGAAACTATTGGCACTATATGTGTCATTATATCGGGCGCGGCGCAAGATGCTTCGAAGCGGGCATTGACCCCGGCGCCAAGCTGCGCCAGCGGGGAGGACATGACGACAACGGCGAAAGCGGAGGGCGAGGCAAAGGCGAATCCGGCGAGCGAGACGCCCCGGATCGATGGTCGGCGCGAACGCAGCCGGTCGAGCCACAAGCGCATCGTCAAGGCGATGATGGAGCTGATCGCCGGCGGCGACCTGATGCCCAGCGCGGCGCGCGTCGCCGACGAAGCCGGAATCGGCATTCGCACCGTCTTCCGCCATTTCGACGATATGGATTCGCTCTATAGCGAGATTTCGGCGACGATCGCCGAACGGGTGATGCCGATCGTCACCGCCCCCTATCTCGACAACGACTGGCGTGCGAACATGCGCGATCTCGCCCGCCGCCGCGTCCGCGTGTTCGAGACGATGCTGCCCTTCCGGCTTGCCGCCAATATCAAACGCTACCAGTCGCCCTTTCTGATGGCCGAATATGGCCGCGTCATCACGGTCGAGCGCGAACTGGTGATGCGCCTGCTGCCCGCGCCTGTCCTTGCGAACAAGGTGGCGGCGGAGGCGCTATGTGCCACCCTCTCCTTCCAGAACTGGCGCGCGCTGCGGCACGACCAGGGCCTGCCGGCCGAAGAAGCGGGGACCGTCACCGCGCATATGGTCGAAGCCCTGCTTGCCGCGCTTCCGCAAGGCGGCGATCGGTGAAGCGCGGCGCGGCGCTGATCGCTTTCGCCGCGCTGGGCGCCCTGGCCGCATGCGGCGCCAAAAAGACCGAACAGCATGCCGAGGCGCAGACTCCGACCTGCCCGCCGATGCCGGCGCGCGACTATGTCTGGATTCCCGGCGCGACCTTCACCATGGGCGCCGACGCGACGCTGCCCGAAGAGGCACCGGCGCGCGAGGTTTCGGTCAAGGGCTTCTGGATGGCGACGCATGAGGTGACGAACGCCGAATTCGCCGAATTCGTGAAGGCGACCGGGTACAAGACGCTTGCCGAGAAGGACCCGCCGAAACTGCCCGGCGCGCCGCCCGACATGCTGATCCCCGGTTCGGCGGTGTTTACCGCGCCGACCGACGGCAATCCCAACTGGTGGCGCTGGGTCGTCGGGGCCGAATGGCGGCATCCCGAAGGGCCGAAGACCGGCATCGCCGGCCGCGACCGCGATCCGGTGGTCCAGGTCGGTTACGACGACGCGCTCGCCTATGCGCGCTGGAAGGGCAAGGCGCTGCCCGACGAGGCGCAATGGGAGCTTGCCGCCGCAACCGGCGGCGCGCGGCGCGATGTCCCTGTCGATGCAAACGGCAAGCCGACGGCCAACTATTATCAGGGCGTGTTCCCGGTCCGCGACCTCGGCACCGATGGCTTCAAGAGCCGCGCGCCGGTCGCGTGCTTCCCCGCCGACAAGCACGGCGTCCACGACCTGATCGGAAATGTCTGGGAATGGACGGCAAGCGCGATCGACCCCGACCGCAATGTCATCAAGGGCGGCAGCTTCCTGTGCGCGGCAAATTATTGCGCGCGCTATCGCGCCGCCGCGCGCCAGTTCCAGGAACGTTCGCTAGGCACCGATCATGTCGGCATTCGCCTGATCGACACGGCGCGCCCGCCGCCGCCGGACGAAAAGCCACAAGAGGGCTGACAGCGCGACGATCGCCCCGCCGAGCACCAGTCCGGCCTGGATCGCCCGCTTGCGGCCCTGTTGCCGCCACGCATAAAGGTTGATCTGTTCGTCGGCGGTGTAACCCGCCGGCATTTCGAGTACCTGGTTGGTCTTGGCGAACGCCGCATAATCGGCCTTCATCGCCGTAAAGCGATCGGGCATCGCGGCGGCCAGATCGCGCGTCTCGCCGGGGTCGCTGGCGATGTCGAACAGTCGCCATTGGCCGTCGCCCGTCGGCGGCAGATTGCGCACCAGCTTGTAATCGCCCCGGAACAGCGCGGCATTGCCCGACAGTTCATAACCGATCGGCGCGTCGCCATGAACGCTGCCTGCGCCGCCTGCCAGCATCGGCACCAGGCTGCGCCCCGCGATCGGCTCGACCGTCCGCCCGCCCCAGCTGCCGCCGTGACCCGGCACACCGGCGAGGTCGGTCAGCGTCGGGACGATGTCGGTGACATGCGCGAGCCCGTTCGAGATCGCGCCCGCGCGCACCTGCGGATGGCCGGGCCAGGCGATGATCAGCGGTACGCGCAGCCCGCCCTCGGTCGCGCTGAACTTGTACCCCGACAGCGGCGCCGCAGCCGCGCTCGCCCAGCCCGGACCGATGGCGCTGAAGCTGTGGCGGCGGCCGATGTTGGCGATCGAGGTGTCATATTGCATCCCCAGGAACAGCCGGTTGCGCAGCCGGTTATAGGGGTTGGTCGGTTCGGGGCCATTGTCCGACAGAAAGACGAAGATCGTATTGTCGTAATCGCCCGTCGCCTTCAGATGCGCGACAAGGCGCCCGATCTCGCGGTCGGCGGCGGTCGCCATCCCGGCATAGGCCTGCATGACGCGGACCGCCGCCTTGCGTTCGTCGCTGTCCAGCTTTTGCCAGTCGGGTGTCGTCGCCATCGTCACCATCGGCGCGCCCGCGGGCATGATGCCGAGCGCCGCGGCGCGCTTGGCCCGTGCGGCGCGCAGCGCGGTCCAGCCTTCGCGGTACATCGCCTGATAGCGCGCGATGTCGCTGTCGGGCGCCTGCACCGGAATATGGTTGGCAAGGAAATTGACCGACGCGAAAAACGGCTTTCCGCTCGCGCGGTCGGCGTCGATATAATCGATCATCTTCTGGACCACGAAGCGCGACGAATAATAATCCTTGGGCAGCACCCCCGGCTTGCCATTGTCGGTCCAGTTCGCCTTGTCGTAGAGGCCCTTGATCGGTTCCTGATCGAAATTGTCGGCGCCCGCATCGGCCAGGCTGAAGGCGCGATCATAGCCGCGCGCTTCGGGAAGCCGCGTCGGATCGCTGCCCAGATGCCATTTGCCGGTCAGATAGGTGCGATAGCCCGCCGCCTTCAGCATTTCCGCGATCGTGACGACGCTGTGGTTCATCACCGTGTCGTACCCCGGCTTGCCGCGGTGCGCGTCGGGGATCGTTTCGGGCATATTGCCCAGCCCGGCGCGGTGGTTCATCACCCCCGTCTGCAGCATCGCGCGCGTCGGCGAGCAGGACCCCGACACATGGAAATTGGAAAAGCGCATCCCGGCATGGGCCAGCGCGTCGATATTCGGCGTCGCGAATTCGGCCCCGAAGGCGCCGACATCCGAAAAGCCCCAATCGTCGGCCAGCAGGATGACGATATTGGGGTGGCGCGGCGATGCGGGCGCGGTCGGCGCCGCGGTCTGCGCGGCCAGCGGCGCCGCGACCAGCGCGGCGGCGATCCCGGCGGCGAACGCGCGCCTCATGCCGACACCAGCGCGGGCAGGCAGCCCGTCCGCTCGAGCAGCGGATCGACCGCGGCGCGCGCCGCGTCGTTCAGCGCCGCGTAGCGCATGCGCAGGTCGGCAAGGCATTTCGCCTGATATTTGAACACCCCCTGGTCATAGCCATGCCCCATCGCCTCGAACCGCATCATCGTCTCCCCCCTTTCCAGTGCCGCCGCATTCGCCCGCAAGAAGGGCAGATAGACCGCGCCCGCCACCGCCAGCAGCGCCTCGACCACGGGCGGCGGCGGCGCATCGGCCGCGTCCCATTCGCCGTCGATCCCCGACATGTCGTCGATGTGCGAAAGCCAGCGATAGGCAAAGGGATAGTCGGCGCGCATCATCGCCTGCGCCGTCGGATCGACGCCGAGCTGCGACAATTGGCCGAACAGGCCGAATTCGGCGAGCGACGGCCGGGTGCCGAACAGGCAATGCCGGTTCTGGACATGCGCCTCCAGCGCCGCGAGCACCGCGCGGGTCGACGCTTCGATCAGCGGGAAGTTCGCGGGCGTGCAGCCGACGATCGCCATGCGCCCCACCTGCCGCTCGCGAAAGCTCGCCGCAAAGCGCTCGCGCTGTTCCGCGCCGCCGCCCTTGAACGCATCGAAGGCCAGCCAGCGGCTCATCTGAAGCTGGTCGACCTCGGCCAGCCAGCGATAGCCGAACATCGCCTTGGTCAGCCATTCGTCGGCGAAATCCTCGATCAGATGCGCCAGAAAGGCGCGCGCCGGATCGGGCGGCACCACCGACCGGCTGCCCGGATGGCGATCCTCGAGCAGATAGAGGAGCGGGGTCGAATCATTGTGCCAGCTATCGTCGGGAAAGCGCACCACCGGGATCACCGGCGCGCGGACATGCGCCAGCGCCCCGCCCTGCGTTGCGGCGCCATGCACCCAGATATGCGGCAGGCGGCGATAGCGCATCGCCGCGCGAATCTTCATCGAATAGGGCGAACCCAGCGCGCCATGCACCTCATAAGGCCGTTCGTTCACCCGTCCCTCCCATGTTTTGGCATATGCTATGCCAATATATCGGCGAGCGCAATGGGCGGCATCCCCTTCCGCCGCACGGACGGATCAGCGGGCGCGGCGAACGCCGCCCCTCATTCGCGCGCCGCCGCCTCCGCCGCCCGCGCTCCGCGGGCCTTGCGCGCCTTGCGCCACGACGGGCGCGTCTTTACCGCGGCCACCCCGTCCGCCGCCTGCGCCGGCACCGCGCCGGTCAGCGGCACCGCGGGCGTCAGCGGCACCGCCGGCGTCGGCCGCCCCGCCGCCTCCTCGGCCGCGATCCACGCCAGATAGGCTTCGGGGATCGTGTCGCCCGCCGCGATCCAGTCGGCCTCGCCGGCAAAGCGCTGCGCCGGCTCGCCATCGACCGGCGGCCCGTCGAACATCTGCATCGGCCCGTGATAGGGCGCGTCATGGTCGCGCAGCGACACCATCGCGGTGCCCGGATCGTCCAGCTGCGCCGCGATCGCGTCGACCCCGCCCGCGTCGGCGGCGGCGATCAGCGCGCGCTGCCGCTCGGCCAGCGCGAGCAGCGCCGCGTCGATCTCGGCCTGCGCCTGCGCGTCGAGCGCCACCCCGTCGAACCCCTCGATCAGCGCCGCGGCATCGTCCTGAGCTCCGGCCGGGTCGAGCGAGGTCGAGCCGCCCCCATGGATCACCGTCCGCACCGTCGTCGTCGAAGCCTCGGCCACCGCGCCCGCGGCGTCCCCGCCCTCCGCTCGTCCTGAGGAGCCGCGCAGCGGCGTCTCGAAGGACCCGGCCCCCGCGCTCGCCCGCGTCGAAAAATAGTTGATCACCGTCCGCTTGCCGCCCGCATCCTGCCCATAGTGGCGCAGGCAGAACATCAGCAGCGCGTCATTATGCTTGCGCCGAAATCCCATCAGTTTGCCGCCGACGAAAACGGGCACCAGATAGCCGTCGATCGCGCGCTCGAACGCAATATCCTTCAGCCGCGCGACCCCGAAATCGAGCGCCGCCTCCCACGCCCGCCGAAAGCTCTCGGCGCCGGGCGCCCGCCGCAGCGTATAGCAATTCGCCTGCGCCATATTGACCATGGCGGCGGCGCGGCTGACCGACCCCGTATCGGCGAGCGCCGCGATAAACGCCCGCTGCCGCTCGGGCGTCCACCCGTCGTGCCGATATTTGCGCGGCACCGGCGTAAAGTCGGGAAGCGGCGGCCGGGCTTCCTTCGCGATTGGGGTGCGGTTCTGCATGATATACCCTCCTGTTGGTCAAACCGGACAGGATATGACGTGGTGAGGGAATGTAGGAAAGAGATTTGTTTATGGTTTGTTCAGCGTCAATCCGAGGCGACTTTGCGCCTGATCTTGGTCGTTCCCACACGTGTGACCCGCACCTTAAAGCGGACTTCGAGACGGCTTCAACTCTACGCTTAGCCTTCAGGGCGGCAAGGGCACCTGCTAAATGGCTGACTTGGGAGCGGACGTTAACGCCGGGCAGGGCTAACGGTCCGAGTTTCCCTATCGACTACGTTGCGAACGCGACCTCAGCGATCGCGATATGCCGCAATCGTATAGAGCTGAATCCCAGCTGTGGCTGCGACGAACGGAGCTCTATAGTCGGTCAGGCGAGCAAGTGTGATGTTGTAACATCATTTCGACAGGTCTAGCGAGGGCTCGGCTTTTCGCAGGCGCGAGAAGACTCTGTAACTTTATACTATAACATTAGGGGAAGCGCTGATGCGGTCCATCATTTTGCGTGCAAGCTGCGCCATGATCGGTTTTGTGGTGAGCGGTGCTGCTGTCCATGCTCAGGAGGTGCCGCCCACGGCGACGCAGAAGGACGACAGCTATCACAGCGACCCCGGCCGCGATATCGTCGTGACCGGAGTCTTGCCGATTGCCCGGCAGGATATGCTGTCGGGCGTTGCGGTGCTCGAAGGCGCCGATCTGACGCAGAAGATGCGTCCCTCGATCGGCGAGACGCTTTCCCGCACTCCGGGCGTCTCGGCAACTTCCTTCGGCCCGAGCGCGTCGCGACCCGTGCTGCGGGGCCTTCAGGGCGAGCGCGTCCGCGTGCTCACCGACGGGCTCGGCTCGATCGACGTGTCGAACACCTCGGTCGATCACGCCACGGTCGTCAATCCGCTGCTCGCAGACCGTATCGAGGTGCTGCGCGGGCCGCAGTCGCTGCTCTATGGCTCGGCGGCGATCGGCGGTGTGGTCAACGTGCTGGACAAGCGGATTCCGACCGAAGTGCCAGACGAACCGGTCCACGTCGGCGCCATCGCGACCTATGGTTCGGCGGCGAACGAGCGGTCGGTCGCGGGGTCGGTGGATGTTCCCGTCACTGAACATCTCGTCGTTCACGCCGATGGCAGCTATCTGAAGTCTGACGACATCCGGATCGGTGGCTACGCGCTTACCCCTGAACTGCGCGCCCAGGCACTCGCATCGTCGCTGCTGCCCCCCGATCCCGATGCGGAGGAACCGATCGACTTCGCGGCAAATGCTGCGGTTCGCGGGAAACTCCCCAATACCGCCAGCAAGACCTGGACCGCGGGGGCGGGCGTCGCCTATATCACCGACGGCGGCAGCCTGGGCGTGTCTTACAGCCATTATGACAGCCTCTATGGCGTGCCGATCCGCTTCGCGACCGAACCGGGCCAGGAACAGGAAGCCCCGCGCCTCAGTCTGCTCCAGAACCGGTTCGACGCGCGCGCCGAGGTCAATGCCAATGGTGCGCTGATCGACAAGATCAAGCTGCGTTTCGGCTATGCCAATTATCGCCACTTCGAACTCGAAGAGACGGGCGAGATCGGCACCGCCTTCTACAACAAGGGCATGGAAGGCCGGCTTGAACTGACCCAGGCCAAGCGCGGCGCGTGGTCGGGGGCGACCGGCGGGCAGTTCTTCATCCGCGACTTTAACGTTGTCGGCGATGAGGCATTCCTGCCGAAGAACAGCACCGAGCAATGGGGCCTTTTCACGCTCCAGCAGCTTGACTTCGACCGGCTCAAGATCGAAGCCGGCGCGCGGTTCGAGCATACGAGCCTCAGTGGCAAGCCTTTGCCCGACCAGCCGCAATTCTTCCGCGGTGACCGAAGCTTCGATGCCTTCTCGGCCTCGCTTGGCGCATCCTATCGCTTTGCCGGCGACTGGCGCTTCGGGGTCAATGTGTCGCGCACCGAGCGTGCGCCGGCGGCCGAAGAATTGTTCGCCAACGGCCCGCATGCCGGGACCGAGGCGTTCGAGGTCGGGAACCCCGATTTCTCGCTCGAAAAGGCGGTGAGCGTCGAGGCGGTGCTGCGCGGCGGGGGGCCGGGCTATACGCTCGAGGCCTCGGCCTATCATACCTGGTTCTCCGACTTCATCTATGAAAACCAGACCGGCGACCTCGAGGATGGTCTTCCCGTCTATCAGTTCCGCCAGGCCGATGCCCGCTTCTATGGCTTCGAGGTGCAGGGAACGCTGACGCTTGCGAAGTTCGGCGACATGGAACTCAAGGCCGACGCGCTCGCTGACTATACCCATGCCCGCATCGTAGACGTCGGCGCGGCGCCGCGCATTCCGCCGCTTCGCCTGCTCGGCGGGCTGGGCGTCACCTCGCCCAAGGTCGATCTGCGCGGCGAGGTCGAATGGGTCGACAAGCAGACGCGCATTTCGCCGTTCGAGACGCCGACCGATGGCTACACGATGGTCAATGCCGAGCTCAACTTCCGGCCGTGGGGCAACGACCGGCCGCTGAGCTTCGCTGTGTCGGCGAACAATATCTTCGACGTCGATGCGCGCCGCCACGCGAGCTTTCTCAAGGATTATGCGCCGCTCGCCGGACGTGATATCCGTGTCACCGCGCGCGTGAACTTCTAAGGGGGCAGCGGGGTCCGTAAGCCTTTCGCTGACGGACCCCGCTGTGTTGACGTGATGATGGCTGCAAGGTCGGGTAACCGAAGACGACCGAAAATCGATGCAGCCGATTTGTCCGCATTCATCTTGTCTATTCTGGAACAGGCGGACCGGCCTTTGACAGCCTATGGCATCCAGGCCCAGGCCGCCGCGACCGGCGTGCAACTCTATCCCACCCAGATCTATCGCACCGTAAGGCGGCTCATTGAGGAAGCACGCGTCACCCGGATCGAAACGGCAAACGCTTATGTCGCGTCGAAAACTACCGCGGCCGCGTTAGCCCTTTGTCGCTCTTGCGGAAGAGTCTTCCCCTTTCCAATTGGCGGCGCGCTGGAGGCGTGCATCGCGAAGTTGGAAACATCTGGCTTCGTCATGGACAATCTGGTGATCGAAGCCGTCGGCGAATGCCATGACTGCGCGGCAAAATAAGGGTTCGCAGCAGGCCGCGATGACAGGACTCCGTGTACCGACCCGCCACAGCGACGTGCATAAGTTGTCGGACCCGTCAACTTCTTGCGAATGAGACCCCGAAGCAGACGGTCCGCAATCGGCCAAATCCGCCTTGAGCTATTCAGTTTGTTTCCCGCCATTCCCCCAACCCCAAATCTCCAATCTCCCACCCCCCGATCCGCCAGCGGACCAACCGGAGCGTCGGAAACCCGACCGCGGCGGTCATGCGGCGGACTTGGCGGTTGCGGCCTTCGGTGATCGTCAGTTCGAGCCATGAATCGGGCACGCTCTTGCGGTAGCGCACCGGCGGGTCGCGGTCCCACAGCATCGGCGGGTCGATGCGGCGGACGGTTGCGGGGCGGGTCGGGCCGTCGTTCAGCGTGACGCCGCGGGCGAGCGCCGCCAGCGCGGCGTCGTCGGGCTCGCCCTCGACCTGCGCGAGATAGGTTTTGGGCATCTTGTGCTTCGGCGACGAAATCCGCGCCTGCAGCGCGCCGTCGTCGGTCAGAATCAACAGCCCCTCGCTGTCGCGGTCGAGCCGGCCGGCGGGATAGACGTGCGCGACGTCGATATAGTCGGACAGCGTCGCGCGCGGGCCGTCGGCGGGCGCGGTCATTCCCTTGTCGGTGAACTGCGACAGCACGCCCCAGGGTTTGTTGAACAGGATCAGGCGGGTCAATTTGGGCTCCCCCTATCCCAGCAGCCCTATCATGTTCCCCCGCGAAGGCGGGGGCCCATCACCGGACTGCGCAAAATGGCACCGGCAGGAGATGGGTCCCCGCCTTCGCGGGGACGCCCATTCCTCTTTCGTCGGCGACGTTACGCCGCTTCTTTTTTCCGCGACGCCTTCTTCCGCTCGTGCGGATCGAGGATCGCCTTGCGGATGCGGATGTTCGCGGGGGTCACTTCGACCATTTCGTCATCGTCGATATAGGCGATCGCCTGTTCCAGCGTCATGCGGCGCGGCGGGGTCAGGCGGATCGCGTCGTCCTTGCCCGTCGAACGGAAGTTCGTGA
>Ga0209941_1002496_pt1 | contig 10023 bp, 7 predicted proteins | sample ThiBiot_300_plan_FD_183945 | JGI IMG/M metagenome (GOLD analysis project Ga0209941, IMG submission 183945) | Wastewater bioreactor microbial communities from Cape Town, South Africa - Thiocy_solids_1 (SPAdes) | ecosystem: Engineered > Bioremediation > Thiocyanate > Unclassified | place: South... | reverse complement strand
CCCTCGCGCGCGTTGTAGAAGCTGACCATGGCGGACAGGAACATGCGTTCGCCGCTGCTCAGGACGCCGAGGGCATCGTTGAGCCGCAGCATGTTGGGACGCAGATCCCACTTGCTCTTGGCCTGGTTCAGACCTTCGCGGGTGCCGTCGCCGAACCACTCGGGGCCAGCAATCTCGACGCCGCGCTTCCAGGCCTCGAAGAAGGCTTGGGGCGCGGCAGCGAAATGCTGCTCTTCCCGCATGATCTGATCGACGACTTCCCGGGGCAGTAGCTGGTTCATGACGTGATTCCTCCAGTTGGATCAGGGAATGGCGAGCTGGGACCAGCCGCCTCTTTCGAGGGCACGTTGAGCCGCGGCATAGCTGCGGAAGTACTCGCGGGATTCCCGCGAAACGGGACCTTCGGTATCGCGCGTGCCGATGTAGTGGCCGGCGGCGCTTTGCAGGACTTCGAGCGGCAGGAACTTGCCGCAGTAGGTCGAGGCCAATTGCCCGAAGGTTTGGCCGAAAGAGGCTTGCTGGGACATGGACGGGCTCCTTGGAAAAGCGGGGCCTCGTCCCTCACGGGATGGCAGCTCCCGCACGCGGTTGATAAAAAGCATCAGCGTCACGAGGACGCGCGTCCGCGGAATTGATGCGATGCGGACTGGTGGGCAACGCGGGAGAGACCCGCGGCAGCCTGGAACCCTGGCTGCTGGCATGTGCTGACCGGAATCAGCGAACATGCGGGCAGCTTCGTGCGCGGGCCGCGTCGCGTCAGTTGGAAAACGGCATCCGGTCCAGCCCCGATTGATGGGCACGGGGAAAAGAAAAAGCCCCGCATGAGTGCAGGGCTGTCAGGAGGGTGCGATGGTGCTGGGTCAGTCGGCCTTGTCGCCCAGCACATGCTGCTTCCACAGGTCGAATGCTTGCTCGGGCGCAAGCTCGGCGAGGATGACGATGGGCTGGGCCTGCCGGGCGCGCAGCGAAGCGAAGTACGCTTTGCGGTCGGCGATGGCCTTGAGCTTGATGCCCTTGATGAACAGCAGTTTGCCGTCCTTGATGAAAAGCACCTTGTTGGCGATGTCGCGGCTGAACGCGGCTCGCACCTTGCGTTCCGCGTGCATGGCATCGGCCAGTTCATCGACCAGGAAGTCGAGCGTCATGTCGATGTAGTGAGGGTCTTCGCCCTCCTGGCCGAGGTGGAGCGGCGCAGGCGGCAGGCCCTTGGCGAAGGCTTCGGCCTGCGCCAGCAGCGCCACCTTTCCGCTGAGCGCACGCAGGAACGTCGAGCCGCCGTGGCCGTCGTTGCGGGCCTCGGCGATGGGAGTGCCGTCGAACACGACGGTGGCGCTGAAGCACATCGTTTCCTCGCTGGCGAAATCTGCCACCTTGAGGTTCTTCAGCGTGATGCGGTCTTGCTTGGTGATGTTGTCCATGGGAAGTCCTGAAATCGACCGGGTGGCGACATGCCCCTGACGGGACGTGGCGGCCATCCCGTGGGTTGGAGAAAAGAGGCATCGATGCCCCGGTGGGCAGCGTTCGCCGGTGAGATGCCGAGGCGAACTGGCGGGTGGCGCGGGGGGAACCCACGGCAGCCTTGACACCCTGGCTGCGGGCTACTGCCGATACGTCGGCAATGCAGGAGGGAGAATGGCGCGGCCCGCAGGCTGCGTCGCCGATCAATCCGAAGCGGTCGAGCCCGTCTTGTGCAGGCACTGCACCAGGCGCTGGCCCAGCCATGCCATGCACGGGACGGCCATGGAGTTGCCGATTGCTTTGTAGCGCGGCGCATCCGCGGCGGGCTTGCCGCGGTAGGGGATCAGCGTGTAGTCATCGGGCATGCCTTGCAGCCGCTCGCACTCCGTCGGCATCAGCCGCCGCACACGCCAGTGCGACCAGTCGCCGGGGCCAGGGTCGTTCCAGTCGTAGCGGAAATGCGCCTCGAAGTCGGGGGCCAGCACATGAGGCTTGTCCGCGCCGCCGCCGCTGGTGCGCAGTGCGGCCGCTACGCTGCGGCCCAGCTCGGCGGCAAGACCCTGCTCGCGGCCGCGCAGAGACACGCAGGCCACCATCGGCACCCCGTAGCCCGGCTTGCCGTTGGATAGCACGGTGCAAGCCACCTGGCCATGGCCCGACTCGAAGCGCACTTCACCGCGGTTGTTCTGCGCGAACGCGATGGCGGGTACGACCCCGGCGTTCGCATGGCTGTTGCGATGGCCGCCAGCGCGCAGCGTCGGCGTTAGGTCGAGCGTGGCATCCCCGCCGCTGCCCTGGGCGGTGAAGGCGATGATCGGAACACCCTTGCCGGTGCCGTCCTCGCTGCTGCCCTTGCCGTTGTTGGCGCTGTCGAGCGTGTGCGCGATGCTGCCGGCGATCGACTGCACCATGAACGTCTCGGTACGGATGTCGTGCTTGGGGCCAGCGGCCATCAGGCATGCCGCCACATCGACGGGGCCAATGCCGCCGCTGAATCCGAACGTCGTCGTGACCTTGCCGTAGGGTTGCTTCAGTCCTGCGAATCCTGCAAGTCCTGCGCATGCGCCTGCTGCTTCAGCACCCGGTCCAGCATCGCGGGCAGCTTCTTGCCACGGCGCGCTGCCCGCACAAGAATCCCCGAGCAGGCCTGCGCGCTCAAAAAGTACTTCTGCGGGATCGAGGTCATCTCCACCACTTGCCACAAGAAACACGCGCTTGCGGCGTTGGGCGACACCGAAATATTGAGCGTCGAGCACGCGCCAGGCGATGCGGCGACGGGGTCCAGACACACAACCAGCGTGCGCCCACCGATCCCCTGGCGGCTGGAGCGCACGGCTTTCTCCGGCCAGTGCCCCCAGGAAATGCCCGAAGGCATTGCTGCGGTCGTTGAGCACGCCGGGGACGTTTTCCCAGACGAGCGTGGCCGCCGGGCGGCGGTCTTGTTGGCGGGTTTGGTCGATGGCATTGGCAAGCTCCACATAGGCAAGGGAAAGGGCTCCGCGCGGGTCATCCAGCCCGCGACGGCTACCTGCAACGCTGAACGACTGGCACGGCGTGCCGCCGACCAGGATGTCGGGCGTCGGCACGGTGCCGGCGCGCACCTGGCAGGCGATCGCGGTCATGTCGCCCAGGTTGGGCACGCGGGGGTAACGGTGGGCGAGCACGGCGCTCGGGAACGGCTCGATCTCGGCGAACCACACGGCTTCGAGGCCGAGGGGTTGCCAGGCGAGGCTCACGGCCTCGATGCCGCTGCACACGCTGCCGTACAGCAGTGGCGCGGCCTGGGGCGCACCGCGTGGGGTGCGAGGTTGCGGGTTCATGGCGGTCTCCTGTTCGTGTGGCCCTGGACCGTGTGGCCTGGCCGGACGTTGATTGGCAGGAGAAAGGCGCCGAAGGCCTTGCGGCCTTCGGCTCGGGAGGACGGAACCACCCGTGGGCTGTTGCAGGCCGGTCGTCGCTAGAACCGTCTGCTGTCAGCAATCGCACCCGGCGCATATCGTGGTTGGCGCCGGCATCTTCTGGCGCACATCCGCGCACAAAAGGAGCCCAGTTTTTCGCCGTTGGGCACGGCATCGAATACCGCTGACCACGAAGGGTCTCCGGGTGGCTCGCAGCTTGGCAAGCCATCGGGGGGCCCTTCGCAGAGGCGGAAAAATGCAGATCAGCAGAACGTGCCGGTAAACGCCGGACACGGTTCGCGGAGAAGCTACCTTCAGGCCCCGCGGCCGGGGGCGGCCGAGCGGGACGCGCACACGGACAAGAGAAGGCGTTGCGCGCTGGGCGTCCCGCAGGGCGTGCGGGACATGGGCCACGCCGCCGATGGCGGGCACGGCTCTCGGGGAGCGGGGTCGGTCAGGAGCCCTTGCGGCCGCTACTGCGCGGGCGCGAGGCTCCGCGCTTGGACGTGCCGGATTCGACCGGCAGCGTGCCTTTGCAGTCGGGGTAGCGACTGCACGACCAGAAGGGGCCGGTCTTGCCGGTGCGCTGGCGCGTGGGTGCGCCGCACTGCGGGCAAGCGGGTCCCTGGGGAACCTTGATGGACAGCGAGGTGCTGCCGTACTGCGCGATCAGTTGCGAAATCCATGCGGCCTGCTTGCCGATAAACACGTCCAGGGTGAGCTGTCCGGCCTCGATCATGTCGAGCGCCTGCTCCCACACGGCGGTGGTTCCGGGGTCGGCAATCGCCGCGGGTACGGCATCGATCAAGGTGAACGCCGCATCCGATGCGCGAATGGAGCGCCCCTTCTTCACGATGTAGCCGCGGGTGATCAGCCCGCTGATGATGTTGGCCCGTGTCGCCTCGGTGCCGATGCCGACCGTATCCTTGAGCTTCTGCTTCAGGCGCGGGTCTGTCACCAGCTTGGCGACCCCCTTCATGGATTTGACCAGTTCGCCCTGCGTGTACGGCTTGGGCGGCATCGTCTTGAGCGCTTTGATCTCGGCCTCGGCCACCTGGCACGCCATGCCCTGGCGCAGCGGGGGGAGTACCTGGCTGCGCGCGGCGGCGTCGCCGTCCTCGTCCGCTTCCGGCTCGGCCAGCACCAGACGCCAGCCTTGGGCGACCACCTGCTTTCCGGTGGCCACCAGCTTCTGCTGGCCGCAGGAAAACTCGGCGACCGTGCGGTCGAACTCGTGGTGACGGAGGAACTGCGCGAGGTAGTGCGCCCGGATGAGCCGGTACACGGCCAGTTCCTTCTCGCTCATCGAAGAGAGGTTCGCGGGTTCGAGCGTCGGAATGATGCCGTGGTGCGCCGTCACCTTGCCGTCGTTCCAGGCGCGCGAGCGCTGCGAGCGGTCGAGCTGGCCCATGATCGGGCGCAGCGAGGGATCGGTCTTGAGCAAGCTGTCCAGGACAGTCGGCACTTCCGCGAACATGCTTTCAGGCAGGTAGCCGGAATCCGAACGCGGGTATGTGGTGGCCTTGTGCGTCTCGTACAGGGCCTGGGCGATCTCCAGGGTCTCCTGCACGTCCAGCCCAAGCTGCTTGGAACAGACTTCCTGCAAGGTGCCCAGGTCGAACAGCAGCGGCGGGCCTTCGCGCACGCGCTCGGTCTCGACCGACACCACCTGGGCAGCATCCGCAGCGCGGATCTGCTGCGCGGCCTGCTGGGCGATGGGCTGCTGCAGGCAGCGGCCGGCGTCGTCGGTGCAGCCATCGGGCGGAACCCACTGCGCGCTGAAAGCCTGGCCGCCTGCGGACAGGGACACGTCGATGGCCCAGAACGGCACCGACTTGAAGGCCGCGATCTCACGGTCGCGGTCCACGACGAGCTTCAGGGTCGGCGTCTGAACGCGACCGACGGACAGCACGCCGTCGTAGCCGGCCTGCCGGCCCAGCACGGTGAACAACCGGCTGAGGTTCATGCCCACGAGCCAGTCTGCGCGCGAGCGCGCCAGTGCCGAGTAGTACATCGGCAGCGTGTCGGCCGAGGGCCGCAGCTTGCCGAGCGCGGTGCGGATCGACGCATCGTTGAGCGCCGACAGCCATAGCCGCTCGATGGGGCCGCGGTAGCCGCACAGGTCGATGATCTCGCGGGCGATCAGCTCGCCCTCGCGGTCGGCATCGGTGGCGATGACCAGATGGGTCGCCTTCGCCAGAAGCGCTTTGACGACCTTGAACTGCGTGGCGGTCTTCGGTTTGACCTCGACCCGCCACTGCTGGGGAATGATGGGCAACTGCTCCAGGGACCAGCGTTTGAGCGCCGCGTCATAGACCTCGGGGGCTGCCGCCTCTACGAGATGGCCGATGCACCAGGTGACGGTGATGCCGGAGCCGCTGAGACAGCCTTCACCGCGCTGCGTCGCGCCGAGAATCCGGCCAATGTCTTTGCCCTGGGAGGGCTTCTCGCACAAGAACAGCCGCATGTCCGTCCATCCGATTTCCGTGGTTCATTGAGTTGCTGGAATCGAGGATGCCGAGCAGCACCAGGGACAGCAGCAAACAAGCCGCATGCGGTGGCGACCACTTTCACGGGATGGAATGGCGGGACGGGAGTGGTGTGCGGTCGGGGGTGTGCGGGCCGGGAGCCGCGATTTTCGGGAGCGCGTGGAAGCCGGTGGACGTTGATGGAGCTATCCCCTGGGGATAGCTCGCGAGGGCATGGGGGGCGACGGACAACTGCCGCCGCCCCATGCCTGTCACTTCCTGCGCTTCGGCTCCTTCGGCGCGGTCGGTTCCTGGGTGGCCGGAGGTTTCGGCTGCGCGTCCTGCGCGGTCTCCTGTTGCCTGGGACTGAGGGTCACGGACTCGATGCGGAACGGCAGGATGCCGACGTTGCGCGCGTTGATCTGCCAGGTCTCGCGCGGCTGATCCTCGTTGTCCGTCCAAGGTTCGCGCTCCATCCGGCCGACGACCAGCACGCGCATGCCCTTCTGGTATAGGTCCTTCCAGTGCGCGGCGTCGCGGTGCCAGATTTCCACCGGCGCCCAGAAGCCGCCGCGATCCTCGAAGGTGCCATCCTTCCTGGGAATGGGGTTGTCGAAATAGACGTTCAGGCGCAAAAGGCGGCTGGGCTCGTCGTTGCCGTTAAGGAACTCCCGGTACTCGGGGGGCGAACCGATGTTGCCCTCGCCAGAAAAATGCGTGCTCATGTTGCAATCTCCGTGGTGGTTGAAATACCCGTACCTGGTCGGCGACGGGCGCTGGCGTGCTCTGCGCGATCACCGATCACGCATGGCGGGTGGCGTGGACTTGAGCCGGCGCAGGTAGGCGTCTTCCGCCTCGCCAGCCTTGCTGGCGCACTCCTGGGCCTGCCTGCCCAAGGTGTGCAACAGGCTGATCTGCATGTTCAGCGTGATGCGCTGAAGCTCGATCGCGTGCAGGTCGGCCAGCAGGTTGACCGGCGTGCTGGTGCTCGCGATCAGCTCCTGCCACAGGGCCACGCCCATGGCTGACCTGTCGTGCTTGCGCCAGCGCAAAAACACCGTACCTGCGCCAGTGGTCTGCTGGGCCAACTCGATGGGCAGCAGGTGGAAGGGATGCCCGACCGCCTGTGGCAGCACCTGTCGCTGCGCCAAGCCGATCAACTCGTCGCGCATGGCGAAGCACTGGCTGGCCCAGACCTCCAAGTCCCCTTTACCTTTAAAGGGCTTTAAAAGGCCTTTTAGAGAGCCTGCGTGTTCCAGCCGCATGAAGGCGGTCTGTTGCAGCGGGCGGAAATAGCGGGTATCGCGGTTCGGGTCGCTCATGCCTGCTCGTCCTCGCCGGCCGTCGCTTCGGGGGCCTCGGTGGCGGCGGCTTCGTCGCTGGCGGATGGTGTTGCGGCAGGACCGTCACCGCGCTGCTGCAGGCCACGGCGCACGATCGGCGGCGCGAACTTCGAGCGGCGCGTGCCTTCCAGCACGTCCTGCGGCAGTTCACCGAATTTCTCCAACGCCGCCCGCGCTGCTGCATTCTTCGCGGCGAAGTCGTCGCGGGTGCAACCCGAGTAGCGGTACTGCTGGGCCAGCGAGAACAGGCTGCGCAGCGCGTGTGCCCCCTCGTTGAGCCAGCGCTCCAAGGTGCTGCGGTCGATGAGTGCGGTGTGGTGCGCGAGGATCAGCTTGCGGGCGATGTCGTCGTAGTCGGCGAGCAGATACACCGCGGCAAAGCCCAACTGCGCATTGACGAACAGCGGCAGCTTGACGGGCTGGACGTTGAGGTTTTCGCCCAGGGTGAGTGCCGGCGGCACGCTCGCCAGGGCCTGGTCCACCTGCTCGCGCAGCGATTGCAGCGTGGCCTTCGTCTGGTCGAGCTTGTCCTCGATGCGCAGCATCCAGAAGTCGCTGTACGGGTCGTCCTGCTCCGAGCCGCGCCGCATCTTGTTCATCTGGGCGATGTAGCCGTTCAGGCCGACGATGCCCGGTCGCCCCTCGGCGGCGGCGCGGCCGTGCCAGATGCGAGAGGCGTGGTGCGTGTGCAGCGTCAGCGACATGGCGCTGCGCAAGGAGCCGAGATTCAGTTGCAGGGGTTCGTTGGTGGTTGCCATGGTGTCCGCTCGTTGTTGGAAAAGAGCGGACAGCTTCGGCAGGTGGCGGAAGGCAGTCAGTCAACAAACCGAAACCCCCCAGTCCCCGGTTCACGGCGCGGCGGGTGCATGCGGTGCGAGCTATCCCCAGGGGATAGCTCTATGGAGCGCCAAGGAACACTGAACACCTGGATCAGCGTGGACAAGGCCGATCCCGCGGCAGGCGATCGAGGCCTGGCGTGCAGCGGCTCGACGTCGTAGCTGTCAGTGGAACTATCCCCAGGGGATAGCTCTACTGGAAGCCACTGGCATCCACTTCACCGCCTTGCAGGCCCGCTCACTTGCTGGCGAGCAGGTTGCGCAGCCGCTCGATGTGCTGCCTGGCGACTTCTGGCGGCACCGGCTTGCCCTGCGGCTGGGATGGTGGCGGTGCTGGTGGTGGCCGCTCATTCGGCGGAGCGTGTGCCGATGGCGCGTCTTTCTTGGCCCAGGCGTTGAACTCGCCATGGATGGCCCGCTGGATGATGCCGAACAGATACCCCGCAGGATTGCGGATGCCGTGGCTGCTGCATCGTGCGGCCCATTCGTCCAGCACGGCCTGCCTCAGCGCGGCATCGACCTGCTGCAATGCCACCCGCGCACCTGTCTGCTGCTCTGCCTTCAGTCCCGCGAAGCGTTTGGGCCATTGCAGGTCGCCCAGCGCGCGCGCCTGCGCCTGTGCCTCCGCGGTAGTACGTACTTCATTAATACGACTACTACGTACTGTACGGGCCTGCTTCGGATTCCGAAGAGATGCGTCTGGCGCGGGTTTCGACCCTGCTTCGGATTCCGAAGTGGGGTCATCGAGATTCCGAAGAAGGCTCGTCGGCCCTTCTTCGGATTCGTGCGTGGCGTCCTCCTGTGGATAACTTTCGTGCACCCCGACGCCCTGGCTGGCGAGGCGCTCGGCCAGGACTTGCAGCCTCGACGGCAGGGTGCGCCCGGCCAGCATCGGGTCTTCGCCGATTTCCTTGAGGGTGTGCAGGCCTACGATCTGAACGGCTTTGGCCGAATGGCCGAGCGCCTGGCTGACGAGCTGCAGGTAGTCCGGGTCGAGCTGCATCGCTTCAAAGGGGGTCAGCGGCTCGTCGTGCAGGACATAGAGGTTGCCGAGGATGCGGCCGGTCTTGGCGTCGCGCCGTCGCCGCACCAGGCTCAGCCATCGGGTCAGCCGCAGCAGCGTCAGGGCTCGCGCCACGGTTTCGTGCGAGGCCTGCCCGGCGCAGGGCATCGAGGCCAGCCAGGGCCGCAACTGCTCATAGGTGGGGAATGCGGTCACGCCGTCGTCGTTGAGCATCAGCCGGAACACCTGCCAGGCGTTGCGCTCCAGCGGCGTCAGGCGGCGGTCGAGGAACAGCCGCCGCGGTACGATCTCATGCCGGTTGCCGCTGAAGAGGAACGCATCGCCGGACGCGGCCGGTGTCGCAGGTGTGGGCGTGGGCGTGGGCGGGCTGGGCCTGGGCGCAAGGTCTTTCAGCGCCGCGTCGAACAGGTCAGCGAGTGCGACGGGGCCATGGCGTGGTGTGGTGTCGTCCACAGCCATGGCTCAACCCAGTCCCTGATCGACCCACGACTTGATCGCGGCCCAGACCACCGACAGCGGCAAATCCATGCCTTCGGCGAGGTCCATGGCCGCGTCGAGAATTGAGGTCTCGTCCTCCAAGTCCACATTCCTGCTGCTGGTGAGCGCTTTCCAGCGCCGCCACAGTTCGACGTCCTGCTTCTCGTCCAAGACAGGGTGACGCCCCTTGCGCTTGGGCAGGCCCAGCACCTCACGGCGCAGGGCGACTTCCTGATGGGTCAAGCCGTAGAAGCGGCTGACCATCTCCGTGCTGGCCCCCAGGCGCAACATGCGATCGACGGTCGCGATTTCCTTCTCCACGTCCTGCGCTTGCGAGAGCAGACGCCGGAGCACCTCGCGGTTCACGGACACGGAACACCACGAGACATTGGCGTTGGCCAGCACGCTCACCATGGCGGGATGCTTGAGCGCATCCAGCTCGGCCTCGCTGAAGCCCATCGCCTTGCAGCGGCGCAGTTGGCCGTTGCGCAGGTCGTAGAGCGCCTGGGCGATGACGGC
>Ga0209941_1002495_pt1 | contig 10025 bp, 9 predicted proteins | sample ThiBiot_300_plan_FD_183945 | JGI IMG/M metagenome (GOLD analysis project Ga0209941, IMG submission 183945) | Wastewater bioreactor microbial communities from Cape Town, South Africa - Thiocy_solids_1 (SPAdes) | ecosystem: Engineered > Bioremediation > Thiocyanate > Unclassified | place: South... | reverse complement strand
AAGCCCGGCGCCGACCCGCCGCGCCGTCAGTCAACCCGCTAGCCGCTCCTCGAGCCGCTTCTTCGTCTGCGCCAGCGCCTCCGGCAGCCGCGGCGCGAGCCGCTCGAACAGCTCGCCGTGCAGCCGGAACTCCTGCTTCCAGGCGCCGCGGTCGATCGACGTGATCCGCTCGTAGGCCTCGCGCGAGAACGACAGACCGTCCCAGTGCAGGTCCTCGTAGCGCGGACTGGTGCCGAACACGTGCTCGAAGCCGCCGGCGCGACCCTCGATGCGGTCGATCATCCACTTCAGCACGCGCATGTTCTCGCCGAAGCCCGGCCAGACGAACCTGCCGTTCTCGTCGGTGCGGAACCAGTTGACGCAGAAGATCCCCGGCAGCTTCGCGCCGCTCGCCTCGAGCCGCTCGCCGAGCGCGAGCCAGTGCGCGAAGTAGTCGCCCATGTGGTAGCCGCAGAAAGGCAGCATCGCGAACGGGTCGCGGCGCACGACGCCGGTGGCGCCGGCCTGGGCGGCGGTGGTCTCCGAGCCCATCGTCGCCGCCATGTAGACGCCTTCGGTCCAGTCGCGCGCCTGCGTGACCAGCGGAACCGTGGTGGAACGCCGCCCGCCGAAGATGAACGCGTCGATCGGCACGCCGTCGACGCTGTCCCAGTTCGGGTCGATCGACGGGCACTGCGCCGCCGCCACGGTGAAGCGCGAGTTCGGGTGCGCGGCCTTGCGCCCGGCCTTGCCGTCGGCCGGCGTCCAGTCGTTGCCGCGCCAGTCGGTGAGATGCGCCGGCGGCTCCGACAGGCCTTCCCACCAGACGTCGCCATCGTCGGTGAGCGCGACGTTCGTGAAGATCGTGTTCTCGCGCAGCATCGCCACGCAGTTCGGATTCGTCTTCTCGCTGGTGCCGGGCGCCACGCCGAAGAAGCCCGCCTCCGGATTGATCGCGTACAGCCGCCCGTCGGTGTGCGGCTTGATCCACGCGATGTCGTCGCCGATGGTCGATACCTTCCAGCCGTCGAAGCCCTTGGGCGGGATCAGCATCGCGAAGTTCGTCTTGCCGCAGGCCGACGGAAAGGCGGCGGCGACGTGATAGCGCCTGCCCTCGGGCGAGGTCACCGCCAGCACCAGCATGTGCTCGGCAAGCCATCCCGGGCCGCCCCGTTCCGCATCCTGGCGCCCCATGTTCGACGCGATGCGCAGCGCGAAGCATTTCTTGCCGAGCAGCGCGTTGCCGCCGTAGCCCGAGCCGTAGGACCAGATCTCGCTGGTCTGCGGAAAATGCACGATGTACTTGGTGTCGTTGCACGGCCACGGCACGTCGGCCTGGCCGGGCGCGAGCGGTGCGCCCACCGAGTGCACGCAGGGCACGAAGCCGCCGTCCTCGCCGAGCAGTTCAGCAACGTCGCGGCCGATGCGCGTCATCGTGCGCATGCTCGCGACCACGTAGGGGCTGTCGGTCAGCTCGACGCCGATGTGCGAGATGTGGCTGCCGAGCGGCCCCATCGAGAAGGGAATCACGTACAGCGTACGCCCGCGCATGCAGCCGTCGAACAGCCGCTCGAGCGTCGCGCGCATCTCGGCAGGGTCGACCCAGTTATTGGTCGGGCCCGCGTCGTCGCGCTGCTCGCTGCAGATGAAGGTGCGGTCTTCCACGCGCGCGACGTCGCTCGGGTCGGACAGCGCGAGGAAGGAGTTCGGCCGCTTCTTCGGATCGAGCCGGCGCAGCGTGCCCGCTTCGACCATCGCGTCGCACAGCCGGTCGTACTCGGCCTGCGAGCCGTCGCACCAGTGGATGCGTTCGGGCTTCGCGAGATCGGCGATGCGGCCCACCCATTCGAGCAGCCGCCGGTTGTGCATCCAGTCGGGGGCGCCGGCGGGCGACGTTCGATTCAAAGGCGCTTCGGCGCGAACCTGGGACATGGGCCAACCTCCTTGATGGGAATCCTGGGGCAATGGCGTGGGCCTTGCCACGCGGCATTCCGTGCGCCTGCGCGACGGAACGCGCTGCAAATTCTTCTCGGCCGATTCGGCATGCCGGCTCCGCGAGCCGCAAAAGCAGCGGCCGGAATCTCTGGGCCTCGGGGCAAACCGGCGAGGCGGGATCCCGGCGCGATAAAAGGGTTGCCCAGTTTACACCGGGCGTAAGGCCCGACAGCAGCGTCCGCACGGACCGCGCATCGACCCCGCGAAGCACCAGCGGCCCACCAACCGCGACGCGTGCGCGGGATAATGCCGAATGCCCGCCGAACTGTCCGCGGAACTATTGCTCGACGCCTGCGATCGCGCGCGAACCCTCGCGCGCGGCGAGTACGAGTCGCTGCGCGATCTCGCCCATGCCGAAGCGCTGCAGACCGGCATCGCGGTGGCGCGGATCGCGCGCGGCGAACGCCCGGTCGGCTACAAGATCGGATTCACCAACCGGTCGATCTGGCCTCTGTACGGCGTGTTCCAGCCGATCTGGGGCCCGGTCTGGAACTCGACGCTGCGTGTCGTCGAAGCCGGCAGCGACGGGGAATACACGACCGACGTCGACCTCTCTCGCTTCGTGCAGCCGAGGCTCGAACCCGAGATCGTCATCGGCCTGCGCGCGACGCCGCGCGAGGCGACGCCCGAAGCCGTCTGCGAAGTGGCCGAGTGGTTCGCGCACGGATTCGAGATCGTGCAGTGCCCCTACCCCGAGTGGCGCTTCACCGCGGCCGAGGCGGTCGCCGCGCAGAGCCTGCACGGCATGCTGCTGCTCGGCCCGCGCCGGCCCATCCGCTCGCTCGGCGAGCGTCCGCGTCAGGCGATCGAACGGCTCGCCGCGCTCGAGGTCGAGTTGTGCCGCGACGGCGCCTCGGTGGCGCGCGGACGGGGCAGCGCCGCGCTCGACGGACCGCTGCAGGCGATCACGCATCTGGCGCACGAACTGGCGTTGCGCGGCCATTCGATCGAGCCGGGCTCGCTCGTCACCACCGGCACGCTCACCGATGCGCAGCCGCTGTTCGTCGGACAGCGCTGGACGACGCGCATCGAAGGTGTCGAACTGCCCGGGCTCGAGATTCGCACCGTCGATGGATCCCGGACATCGCCACCGGTTCTACGGTAGATTACCGACATGACCCGCCTCAGCCCCGCGCAACGTACCGCCGGCACCGCACGCATCGTGCTCACGGCGGGGGCCCTGTTCGCAGCCGAAGCGCTGTGGCGCGGGTCGATCACCCGCATCCTGATGGCGACCGCGCTGCTGCTGTTCGGCGGCGGCCTGCTGTTCCTCGCCAAGCAGGCCGATTAGGGCCTGTTCACCCTACGATCGTCCCCGCGTGAGCCCGAAAAAAGCGCGCAATCAAGGCGCAAAGCACAGCCGTGGCGGGGCCACGGCGAGCATTTGCAACGCCGAGTGCGCGCTTTTTTCGGGCTCACCCTTCGGGCCGGTGCCTGCCGAGCCGCCACACTTCGTTGCTGGCTCCTTGCGTGGCACCGCCACGCGCGTCGCCAGCGCCTCGTTTGGCGGCTCGGCAGGCCCCGGCGCGGGGACGATCGTAGGGTGAACAGGCCCTAAGGTCGGACGCTCTTCCCTTGAAGGACGTCGAGTTTTTCACGGTCGATGCGGTCCCGATCGACCGCGAACTGCAGGACGCCGGCAATACCGGCCCCGAACTCGCGCAACTGGCGGCGAGCTATGCCAACAGCCCGCGCGCGATCGTCGTTCGCGATCCGTCTTCCGACTGGCGGCTGTTCGTCGTGATGCTGCCGCTGGCTTCGCGCCTGTCGCTGATGACGAACCCGATCTTCGCGCACCTCACCCGCGCCTGGGGGCTGAACGTGCGCTTCGTCGGCGTCGATCGCGAGCAGCTCGTCTACGATTTCCGCGCGCTGCTGTCCGACCGCACGCTGCGCCTGCTGGTCGACGTGCTCGCCCGCAGCGAAGTCGCGCCGGGCGCGCCGCGCCCGGACAGCGAAGCGCTCGACGTGCTCTTCGCGTCGCTGGCCGACGAGATGCTCACCACGCTCGATCGCCGGCGCGACGACTGGGGACGGCACCTCGACCGCGAGCACCGCATCGAGCCGCACGCGGCGGGGTCGCTGTTCGATCGCGCAGGGCGCCATCCCGATTTCCTCGCCCGCCTGCGGGCGGCGCTGCGCGACGAGATCATCGACGTCGACTTCTACGGGCGCGCGCTGCGCTCGATCGACCTGCGCGAGGACGCGATCGACGCGCGCGTGCGCGCGGTGCTCGAGTCGGCGCTCGACCCGGTCACGCTCGCCAAGCTGTCGAAGACCGGCGCCGGACTGCACCTGGGCTGCTACAACTGGCTGCGCATCGATCGGCGGCACGCCGCGCCGCGCGCCCACCTGCTGGCGAGGCTGCCGTCGTTCGCGAATTTCTTCGCCGACGCGCTCGTGCCGATCGACGCCTGCGCGCTCGAACGCGGCGCGGCCGACGAAGCGCTGCACGACGAGCTCGACCCGCCTGCGAAGGCCGCCCGCCCCACCTTCGAGTTGCGCCCGATCGCCGCGCGCGAACGCAGTGCGCACAGCCTGTACTGGGCGGCCGCGCTGAAACGCGCGATCGACGCCGGCCAGGATCGCGCGACGATCGAAGCGATCGCGCAGCGCTTCGCGATCGGCGACAACGTCGTGCGGCGGATCTGGCGCGAGCGCCCTGCCGCATTGGGCCAACCGCCCACCTGGCAACTGGGCCAGATCCTGCGCGAGCTGCAGGCGAACGGCGAACGCGCATGGCCGGCCGACGCCGCCGGCTGGCAGTCGCTGATCGCGAGCGCGGTGCCGGCCGAAGCCGCGTGACACGAGAATGAGGCCGACGCGCAGCGGCGCGCGCCGCTGCGTTCAGCCGTCGCGCACCACCTCTCGCAGGAACTGCGTCCACTCGCGCGCGAAGCGTTCGATCGAGAAACGCGCGAGCGCATCGGCGCGCGCCGCCTCGCCCCAGCGTCGCGCCAGTTCCCGATCGTCGATCAGCGTTCGCATCACGTCGACCAGCGCGTCCACGTTCGTGTCGGCATAGCCGTTCACGCCGTTGCGGATCACCGTCGGCATCTCGGTGGTGGCGAGCGCGATCACCGGCACGCCGACGGTCATCGCCTCGAGCACCGACAGGCCCAGGCTCGTATAGCGGATTGGATTGAAGAAGAAGCGAAAGCGTGAAACGAAGCCCGGCAGCTCGAGATTCGGAATCTCGCCGGCGCCGCCGATCGCTTCCGAGCCCATGCCGACCAGCGTCAGCGCAACGCGCTCGCGCACCCGCTCGAACACATCGGCGCCCAGCCGACGCCCGCGCTCGTGCAGGTGGTTGACGACGACGATCCCTTCGTCGCGGTCGCCGCGATAGCGAGCGTCGTCGGGCACCAGAACGCCGTGCTCGATGACGCGCGTGCGCGCATCGCCGTTGTCCCACATCAGCGCGTTGAACGAGGTCACGTGCACGATGTGCGCGTCGCTGTCGGCCGCCGGGTGGCGCGTAGCCGTCGGATGCTGCTGCGGCGGGTCGTGCTCGAGATATACGGCGGGCAGTGCGCGCTGCGCCTCGCTCAGCCGGTGCAGACGATCCTCATCCCAGTGACGGCGCGACTGGTACAGCACGCAGTCGAAGCGTCGCTGCGCGACCTCTTCGGCGGCGACCTCATGCACGTTCGGGCCCCACGGCAGCCTGCCCACGCGTCCGGCGTGTCCGGGCGGATGGCCGGGCAGCGTGACGAGATGGAAGTCGTGCGCCGCCTGGCTCAGGTAGTACAGGTAGTTGCCGTGCACGTGCCAGGTGAGCACCTGCAGGCGCGAGTCGTCGCGCGACGTGGCCATCGCGATGCCGCTCTCAGGCGCCGACCGACACGAGTGCCGGCAACGGCTGTTGCGCGTCGACCGTCAGCTGGTGCAGCGCAAGCTCGAACATCGCATCGCCATCGATCGCCGACGCGCACGGATGCCCGGCACGCGGACACGAGAAATGCGCGCACGGGCGGCAATCCACGTCGACGGCGAGCATCGGATGCATCCGCCGATCGAGGGGGCGCCATCGTCGGATCTCGCTGCCGCTGGCAACGACGACGCTGCGCGTGCCCACGCCGACCGCCACGTGCGACACGCCGGTGTCGTTGCAGACGAGCAGCCGGCAGCTCTCGATCGCGGCGCCCAGTTCGCCGAGTCCGGTGGCGCCGCTCAGATCGGCCGCGCGCGTTCGCATCGAGCGGCGCATCGACGCGGCCAGCGCGCTTTCGTCGGCGCTGCCGGTGATCGCGATCTGCCAGCCGCGCAACGCCAGTCGATCGGCCAGTTCGGCGAAACGCTCCACCGGCCAGCGCCTCGACGGGAAACGCGCTCCCGGATGCACGAGCACCAGACGCTGCGGATCGAGCGAATGCCGCTGTGCGATGCGTCGCCATGCGCGACGCTCGTTCTCGCGCAGCGGGAACTCCAGCTCGCGCCCGCGCCGCGCGATGCCGAGGTGATCGACGACGCGCAGCAGGCGCTCGATCTCCGATTCCTCTTCGGGCCAGCGCAGGAAATCGTCGCCCGCGGCGCCAAGGCCGTGCGCCGGCGCGAAGCCGCAGCTGCGTTTCGCGCCCATCATTCGCACGATGCCGTTGGTGCGCTCGCCGCTGCCGTGCAGTTGCAGCGCCAGGTCGAAACGCCGTGCACGCGCCTGGGCGAAGAAGCCCGGCAGCCGAGAGCCTGCCGGCGGCTGCTCGGGCAGGCCGACCGCGCCGGGAAAGCCCAGCCAGTCGTCGACGTAGCGGTCGAAGCGTCGCGCGAAGGCTTCGGACGAAGGCAGTCCGACCAGCGTGACGTGCGCGCGCGGCCAGGCGTGACGCAGCGCGCGCAACACCGGCACCGCGCAGAGCAGGTCGCCGAGCTGCAATGCGCGGAACACCGCGATGCGCTGCGCGCGTTCGTGAATCATCGGTTCGATCGGCAAGGCTGCCATCCGTCTCAGTGCTCCTTTCAGTGCTCCTGGTCGAGGAATCGTTCTTCGAGAGCGCGCATCGAACGCCGCGCCGGGAGCAGCGCGAGCGCGGCGTCCACCGCTTCGCGCGGCTCCACGCCCGCGAGGCACGCCTGCGTGCCGTTGGGGCACACGCTCCTGTAGCAGTTGCGGCACGGCACGTCGCGATTCAGCACGCGCGCGGGTACGCGCCACGGACCGTGCTGCGGGTTCGTCAATGCGTAGAGGTCGACCACCGGCGTGCCGAGCGCGGCGGCGACGTGCACGGGGCCGGTGTTGTTCGCGATCAGCAGGTCGGCGCCTTCGAGCAGCGCGCCCAGTTCGCCGAGCGACAGCCGTCCCGAGAGGTCGTGCACGCGCGCGGGCCTGTCCGCCTGCGCGACGATGCCGTCGACCAGCGCGCATTCGCCGGCGTCGCCGGTGAGCACGATGCAGCGGTGCTGCCGCTGCGCAAGCTCGCGCAGCGCCTGCGCGAAATGCGCGGCCGGCCATCGACGCGACGGCGCGCTCGCCCCCGGATGCACGACGATGCGCGCCGCCGCGGGATCGACGCCGGCCCCGCGCAGCTTCGACGCGAGCTTCGTTCGATCGGCCTGCATCACGCGGAACGACAGCCGAAGATCGGCCGGGCGCGGCGCGAAGCCGGCGACCAGGTCCAGTTGCCGATCGACCTCGTGGCGCAGCTGCTGCGCCGGTTCGGTTTCCGGCAGCCAGTCGGTGAGCAGCAGGTACGGATTCTCCCGGCAGTGCGCGAGCCGCAGCGGGATGCCCGCCATCCGGCAGATGAGCGCCGGCGCGATCGGGCTCTGGCTGTAGGCGGTGAAGATCACCGCCGCGTCGAAACGATGCGCGGCGAGAACGTCGGCGAGCGCACGGTCCACGTCGGTGCCCGACTCGTGGGCGCGCGCGTTCTTCACCCACGGCGCCTCGTAGCCGATCGTCGCGTCGATCTCGGGCACGTGCGCGGCCACGCGTACGCCCGACGAAGAGCCGAGCAGCGTGACGTGGCGCGACGGCTTCGCCGCGCGGATCGCGCGTATCGCCGGCGTCGTCATCAGCACGTCGCCCATGTTGTCGAGCCGCACGCACAGCACGCGTTCGGCCTCGCGCCACGCCTCGTTCATGCCGCCACCGGTGCGCCGTTCGATGCGCTCGCCGCCTCGCTCGGCGCACTCGCCGCCTCGATCAGCGCGGCGGCTTCGTCCAGATCGCGCACGAGGTGATCGGGCCGGCGAAAGGGCCCGTCCAGCCACTCGGTCTCGTTGCCGTTGCACACGAGCACCGAGCGGCATCCGGCGCGCTTGCCCGCCTCGACGTCGTCGAGGATGTCGCCGATCATCCACGAGCGCTGCAGATCGATCGCGTGCTCGCGCGCCGCACGATGCAGCAGCCCCGGCAGCGGCTTGCGGCAGTCGCAGGCGAAGGCATGCGCGGCGACGCTTCCCTGCGGATGATGCGTGCAGAAATACGCGGCCGCCAGCGAGGCGCCGCACTGCGCGAACATCGCCGCCAGCTGCGCGCGCACGCCGTCCAGGCGCGACGCGTCGAAACGGCCGAGCGCGACTCCCGCCTGGTTGCTGACGACGATCAGCGGAACGCCCAGCGCGGCGAAGCGCGCGAGCGCCTGCGGCACGCCGTCGGCGAAGCGCATGCGCTGCGGATCGACGTTGAATGGAACGTCGACGAGCAAGGTCCCGTCCTTGTCGAGAAAGACCGCCGGCCGCGGCGCGCTCACGGCCACGAGGTCTCGCGCATCGGCAGGACCATCATCTCGGGGATGACGGTCTCGGCGGGCTGCTCCAGCACGAAGCGGATCGCGCGTGCGACGTTGCGCGGATCCTGCAGCAGCGACGGATCGATGTCGGGAAAGCGGTCGAGCAGGAACGGCGTGCGCATGCCGCCGGCGACGATCGCGCAGACCTTGATCCCCTGCGGCCGCAACTCCGCGTGCAGCGCGTGCGACAGACCGAGCACGCCCCATTTGGTCGCGTGATAAGCGCTCGCGTTCGGCCACGCACGCTTCGACGCGGTGGATGCAATGTTGACGATCGCGCCGCCGCGCTCGCGCATCGCCGCGCAGGCGCGCCGCGCAACGAGAAACACGCCGTTGAGGTTGGTGCGCACTATGCGTTCCCAATCGGCGGCCGAAAGCTCCGCGATCGGCGCCGTGACGTCGATCGCCGCGCTGTTGACCACGGCGTCGACCGCGCCGAAGCGATCGATCGCGGTGTCGAACAGGCGTCGCACCTGCTCTTCGTCGCCCACGTCCACCGCCGCGGCGAGCGCCTCGATGCCACTCTCCTTCAGCCGGGATGCGCAGCGCTGCGCCCGCTCCGCCGCCAGGTCGGCGACGACCACGCGTGCTCCCGCCGCGCCCAGTTCGGCGCAGGTCGCCGCACCGAGCCCGCTCGCGCCGCCGGTGACGACGACCACGCGCTTCGCGAGGCTCTCGATGGGCTGCGCGGGCTGCGCGCCCGATTCATTTCCAGCCGACGGCTGCAGCATCGTTGCTCCCCATTCTTGTTTCGGATGCGGATGCGGCGCGCGCCGCACGCAAGGGCAGGCGCGCGACGGGCGACGGCGTTGCGCCCGTCCTGCCGGGCGAACGTACCGGCCTGCGCGCGTACGAGGCGGCAGTGCGATAGACGTCGAGCAGCGCGCGCGCCACGCGTTCCCAGGTGTAGAGCTTTCTCGCGCGCGCCAGGCCTGCGCGCCCCATTCGTTGCGCGAGCGCCGGCTGCGCTTCCAGCTGCGCGAGACGTTCGGCCAGCGCAACCGGGTCGTTCGGCGGAACGAGGTAGCCGGTGCGGCCGTCGACCACCGTGTCCTGGATTCCGCCGACCGCGGCGCCGACCACCGGGCATCCGCAGGCCATCGCTTCGACCGGCGTGATGCCGAAGGGCTCGTACCACGGCGTGGTGACGAAGACGTCGGCCGCGCTGTAGACGGTGCGCAGCCGGTCGCGGTCGCAACGACCGATGAAGTCGACGCGATCGGCAACGCCCTCGTCCTGCGCGATGCGGGCCAGGCGCTCCAGCTCCGGCGTGCGGTTCATCGCCGGATCGCTCGAATTGCCGCCGGCGATCACCAGCCG
>Ga0209941_1002492_pt1 | contig 10032 bp, 10 predicted proteins | sample ThiBiot_300_plan_FD_183945 | JGI IMG/M metagenome (GOLD analysis project Ga0209941, IMG submission 183945) | Wastewater bioreactor microbial communities from Cape Town, South Africa - Thiocy_solids_1 (SPAdes) | ecosystem: Engineered > Bioremediation > Thiocyanate > Unclassified | place: South... | reverse complement strand
GGCGCCCATGTGCAGGGCGGCGACTATCTGGGACCGCAGGGGCTGGGCGAGATCAGCGGCGCGTCGGGACCCGCGCGCGCGACCAAGGCGGCGCGCGACCCGAAGCTGGGGCGCGAATTGTGGGAGCGTTCGGTCGACCTCACCGGGGTCGATCCGGGAATTTGAACCCGAATGGCACTTGGTTGGGCGCCAAATCGAAAAAAATTCGCCGCTGAGTCCTGACGGCCACACCACCAGTGGTTGAGTCCCCGAGTCGCGCGAGACTCCATATGTCGTGGCAGACTCCTTTCGTTCTCGACGCGTTAACCATTTCGAGAGGCGGAATCCCTAGAATCCTGCGCTTGACGGCGGACTCCGCCGGACTCATCAGGGGCTTCTTTCGGACAAGGACAGGGGCGAAACATGGGTGTTATGGAACGGGTCAAGGCGCCGGCCGCAAAACAGCGGACGCCGAAAGCGGCCCCGCTCGATCTGCCGCTGGACAGCATCCTGCAAGGCGACTGCATCGCCATGATGCGCAGCCTGCCGGCGGCATCGGTCGACATGATCTTCGCCGACCCGCCCTATAACCTCCAGCTCGGCGGCGATCTGCATCGTCCCGACGGCAGCCAGGTCGACGCCGTCGACGATGATTGGGACAAGTTCGACAGTCTCGCGGCTTATGACCGTTTCACCCATGCGTGGCTCAAGGAAGCGAAGCGCATCCTGAAACCCAATGGCAGCATCTGGGTGATCGGCAGCTATCACAACATCTTCCGCGTCGGCACCGCGCTTCAGGACAATGGCTATTGGATCCTGAACGATATCGTGTGGCGCAAGGCGAACCCGATGCCCAATTTCAAGGGCACGCGCTTTACCAATGCGCACGAGACGCTGATCTGGGCCTCGATGGGCGAAAAGTCGCGCTACACCTTCAATTATCGCGCGATGAAGACGCTCAACGACGAACTTCAGATGCGCTCCGACTGGCTGATCCCCATCTGCGGCGGTCAGGAACGGCTCAAGAAGGGCGGCACGAAAGTGCACCCGACGCAGAAGCCCGAGGCGCTGTTGTATCGCATCCTGCTCGCCTGCTCGAACCCCGGCGATGTGATCCTCGACCCGTTCTTCGGCACCGGAACCACCGGCGCGGTCGCCAAGCGCCTTGGCCGCCGCTTCATCGGCATCGAACGCGAGGACGGCTATATCGAAGCGGCAAAGGAGCGCATCGAAATGGCGCTGCCGCTCGACGAAAGCACGGTGCGGACGATGATGGCGCCCAAGGCCGCAACGCGCGTCGCCTTCGGCACGCTGGTCGAATGCGGCATGATTGCACCGGGAACGACGCTCACCGATACGAAGCGCCGCTGGAAGGCGGTGGTGCGTGTCGACGGCAGTCTGGAATGCGAGGGGCAACCCGCGGGGTCGATCCACAAGGTCGGCGCGGGCGTGCAGGGCGCGCCGAGCTGCAACGGCTGGACATTTTGGCACGTCGATACGGGCAAGGAATTGCGCGTGATCGACACGGTGCGGCAGGACTGGTTGCTCGCGAACGAGGCATAAGCCTGGTCGTCCCCGCGAACGCGGGGGCCGTTGGCCAGATCTCCTTGCCGCGCCGCGACAAGCCGACTACGGCCCCGCCTCCGCGGGGGCGACGGGAAAGGGATTGCATGTTCGTTCCACTCACCAAGCCGGACTTCGGTACGACATGGGAGGATGCGCGCGTCTACCTCCGCCCGACCTGCTTCGTCGATCGTCCGCACGAACTCGACGACCATTGTCTGCGCCTCGCCGACGCGATGATCTGGTTCGCCGCCTGGCATGTCAGCCTGCGCGACAATGACGTGATCCGCTCGGCGGTGGTGCCGGTGGCCGATCTCGACGACTGGATTGCCGCGATGCCCAGCCGGCTCGCCGAGGCAGCGCGCGCGCAGCGGGCCGCGACCCAACGACCGCGCGGCGCGCTCACGCTGGGCGCGCGCACGGTAAGGCTCGGCGAGCCGCAGATCATGGGCATCCTCAACGTCACGCCCGACAGCTTTTCCGACGGCGGCAAGACGGTCGACGAGGCAGCGGCGATCGAGGCCGGCTTCGCCATGGCCTCGGCAGGGGCGGCGATCGTCGATGTCGGGGGGGAATCGACCCGGCCCGGCGCGCCGCTGGTCTGGGAAGGCGATGAGGTCAAGCGCGTGGAAAATGTCGTCGCGGCGCTCGCGCGCGGCGGAACTGCGGTGTCGATCGACACGCGCAAGGCGGCGGTCATGGAGGCGGCGCTCGCCGCCGGAGCGACGATCGTCAACGATATTTCGGCGCTGCGCTACGACGACCGCGCGATGGAGGTCGTGGCGCGCGCGGGCTGCGCCGTCGTGCTGATGCACGCGCCGTCGGCAAAGAGCGATCCGCACGAAGGCGGCACCTACGCGCATGTCCTGTTCGATGTTTACGACATGCTCGCCGAGCGTGTCGCGGACTGCATCGCGGCGGGCATCGACCCCGCAAAGATCATCGTCGATCCGGGCACCGGCTTCGGCAAGGGGGTCGCCGACAATCTGGCGCTGATCAATGGCCTTGCGCTCTTCCACACCCTCGGCTGCCCGCTGCTTTTCGGGGCGAGCCGCAAGCGCCTGATCGGTGCACTGGACAACGAAGCCCCTGCAGACCAGCGCCTTGGCGGCACGGTCGCGCTGCATTATCAGGCTGCGACGCAGGGCGCGCAATTGCTGCGGGTGCATGATGTGGCCGAAAACCGGCAGGCGCTGCGGGTGTGGCGCGGGCTGCGGGATGCGGCGCTGACCGCCTGAGTTTCTCCATCGGTCGCGGGAGAGGAAACCCTGCAGCACTGTCATGCGTCCCCTTCTTGAAGGCCCGCTCCGATTGCGGGCTCCGAAGGAGACTTCCATGCAGCTTCCCCATGGCGCCCATGTCGCCGTCGCCGACGGCAACCGCTTCGTTCTTTTTCGCAACGATGGCGATGCAGACCTTATCAACCTTGTCGATGCGGCCAGCCCGGAGGTCGACGCCGGAAATCGCGGCGGCGCGAAGCCCGAACCCCGCGACCTTGACGAGCGTGGACACGCCGCGGGCGTCGCGGCGCTTCTCAACAAGCGCATCCTCGACAACGAAATCGAAAAATTGCTCGTGATTGCCGATCCGCACACGCTCGGCGTGATGCGGGGGCATTATCACCGCGAACTTGAAAAGCGGCTGGTCGGCGAACTCGCCAAGACGCTGACCAACGCCGACACGGCGCAGATCGAGCAGGCGATCGGCGCGGCTTAAGCCGCGGTGTCGATCCCCAGATCGCTGAGCTTGCGATACAGCGTCGAGCGCCCGATCCCGAGCCGGCGGGCGACTTCGCTCATGCGGCCGCGGTAATGGCCGATGGCGAGGCGGATGACATCGGCTTCGATATCCTCGAGCGGACGAAGATTGCCGTCGGGGAGGTAGAGGGTGATGCCGATCGCCTCGCCGTTGATCGCGACATTGGCGTCTCCGCTCACGCTGCCGCCGAGCGCAGCTTCGATCGCCTTGAAGTCGGCACTCGTCAGCACGTCGGTCTTGCTTTCGACCGCCGCGCGGAACAGCACGTCCTGCAACTGACGGACATTGCCCGGCCAGGCATAGGCGGCGAGCAGGCGTAGGGCATCGTCGGTGATGCCGATCGGCCCCATGCCGGGCAGGCCGCCGATGCGCGTGAGCAGATGGCGGGCGAGCGGCCCAACATCGCCGCGCCGTTCGGAAAGCGAGGGCAGGGTGAATTGCGCGGTCGACAGCGCGTAGAACAGATCTTCGCGGAAATGTCCTGCCTCGATCAGCTTGTCGAGCGGGCTTGCGCTGGTCGCGATGATGCGGACGTCGACGGTCTGGCGGATCGAGCCACCGATCATCTGCACTTCGCCGCTGTTCAGAAATTCGACGAGTTTTGCCTGTGTGTCGAGCGGGATACATTCGACATGGTCGATGATGATGCTGCCGCCGTCGGCCTGCACCAGACGGCCGACCTGCCGGTCGAAGGCGCCAGGAAAGGCACCGCGTTCGTGGCCGAACAGCCCCGATCCGATAAGCCCCGGCGATACCGCCGAACAATCGACCATCACCAGCGGGCCGCGCGCACGCGGACTGGCGCTGTGGATCGCGCGGGCAAAGACTTCCTTGCCGGTGCCCGCCTTGCCGTTGATCATCACCGGCACGCGGGCGCGCGCGGCCTTGGCGGCGATCGCCAGCGCGCTACGGAAATTGGGCGACGAACCGATGATTTCTTCGAAGGCGAGCGGCGCGCGCAGCTTTTCGGTGAGCGGGCGCAATTCGCCCTGCGGGCCGGTCTGCGAGACGATGCGGTCGAGCGCGCCGAGCAGCCGGTCGGGCGCGATGGGCTTTTGCACGAAATCGCTCGCGCCTGCGCGCATCGCGGCAACCGCGACTTCGACGCCGTTGCGCATGGTGATGACGATAAGCGGCAGCGCCGGGCGCCAGCGGCGCAGTTCGGCGATGAATTCGGGGATCGGCACACCCGGCGCGCCCTGATCGACGAGCACGGCGTCGAGCGCCATGCCTTCCTGGGTGCCGAGCTTCGCGAGCGCGGTGTCGGTGTCGGCGGCGACGACACTGCGCCAGCCGCCCCGCGACACCAGCGCCGAAAGGAATCGCTGCTGCGCCGGTTCGCTGTCGACGATCATCACCATTCGCGTGTCGCGCGCGTTCGCCATCGCTTCCCAATTGCCCCTTTTGTCGGCACGCAGGGTGCCGGTGTCCGCGGTAGCCGCCATGTGTAACCGGGATGGGTAAAGGCCGGATTAAGGCCACCAGGCTTTTGCCCGCGGTGCGCCGCGGCGCAAAACGGGCTATTGAGCATCGGGGGGCGCATGGCTAAGACCGGCGCGATATCCGATTCTGGCGGGCGCCCGGCGCAGCGCCGGCGGGCAGGAAACAAGCGGATACAAGGCAAAGGGGAATGGCCATGGCGGAACAGGATATGAAAACGGCGAACCAGACCTATGAAGGCTTTCTGGGCCTTTTGAAGGTCGGCACGATCGCAACCGTGATCGTCGCCGTCGTCGTCGTCCTTCTGATCTCTTCCTAAGCGGCGCCGGTCATGCGCATCGCCGTGCTGAAGGAACTCGCCGCGGGCGAGACCCGTGTCGCTGCGACCCCGGAAACGGTGAAGAAATTCATCGGCCTGGGCGCTGAAGTCGCCGTCGAGAGCGGAGCAGGGGTTACGGCCTCGATCGCCGACGCCGATTACGCCGCTGCGGGGGCGAGCGTGGGCAGCCGCGCCGATGTGCTGAAGGGTGCGAATATCATCCTCGGCATTCAGGGCCCCGATCCCAAGAGCCTGTCGGGCTTTGCCGACGGGGCGTGGCTGGCGGCGGGGCTCAACCCGTTTGGCGAGCGCGCGCGGGTCGACGACTATGCCAAGCTTGGCATCGAGGCGCTGGCGATGGAATTCATGCCGCGTATCACGCGCGCGCAGTCGATGGATATCCTGTCCAGCCAGGCGAATCTCGCGGGCTACAAGGCGGTGCTGATGGCGGCAAACGCCTATGGCCGCGCCTTTCCGATGATGATGACCGCTGCTGGCACCGTCAGCGCGGCCAAGGCATTCATCATGGGCGTCGGCGTCGCCGGGCTCCAGGCGATCGCGACCGCACGGCGCCTGGGGGCGCAGGTCAGCGCGACCGACGTGCGCTCGGCGACCAAGGAGCAGATTCTCAGCCTCGGCGCCAAGCCGATCTTCGTCGAAAGCGTCGCGGGGATCGAGGGCGAAGGTGCGGGCGGCTATGCCACCGAAATGTCGGACGAATATCAGAAGGCGCAGGCCGAGCTGGTGTCGGGACATATCGCCAAGCAGGATATTGTCATCACCACCGCGCTAATCCCGGGGCGCCCCGCGCCGCGGCTGATTTCGGACGCGCAACTCGCGACGATGCGCACGGGCAGCGTGATCGTCGACATGGCGGCCGAAAGCGGCGGCAATGTCGAAGGCTCGGTGGCCGGAGAAACGAAGCAGATCCACGGTGTCACCGTGATCGGCGCAAAGAATATCGCCGCGCTGATGCCCGCCGACACGAGCGCGCTATTCAGCCGCAACCTGTTCAATTTCCTGTCGGCCTTCTGGGACAAGGAAGCGGGCAAGCCCGTGCTCGATGAGGAAATCGGCAATGCCGTGCGGCTGACGCAGGGCGGCAAGGTCGTGAACGAGCGGCTGCTGGGGTAGGCGTTTCGCTGGACGCGTCCGGCTGACTTTCTTCTGAAACTTTCGCGCGCCAATGGCGTTGCGAATCGGGGTGCCGCGCGATGTGGCACGGGGCCGTTCGGGCCGTTTCAGCAAGGAGATCAGAGGTGACGAAATCCGGCTTGTTCATGAGTGCCATGGTGGCGGCGTTGGTGCTCGGCGGCTGCGACAAGACGCCCGAGCCGCCCAAGGCCGAAACCGAAAGCCGCGCGATGAACGATGTCGTCACCGCGAGCGCCAATCCGCAGGTCGGCGGTGCCGCGATGGCGCCTGACAAGACGATCCTCGCCAATGCCGCTGCCTCGCCGATACTGAGCCAGCTGACCGCGGCGGTGAATCAGGCTGGGCTGGCCGATACGCTCTCGGGGCCGGGGCCTTTCACGCTGTTTGCGCCTAATGACGCCGCTTTTGCGCAGGTTCCCGCGGTCACGCGCGACGGCTGGGCGCGTCCCGCGCAGAAGGTGTTGCTTGCCGGCGTGCTCAAATATCATGTCGTTCCGGGCAAGCTGACCGCCGCCGATCTCGCCGCGAAGATCGATGCGGGCGGCGGCACGGCGGTGCTCAAGACGCTCGACGGGCAGGATCTGACCGCGACCAAATCGGGCGAGGCGATCATCCTGACGAGTGCGAGCGGCAACAAGGCCGCGGTAACGCAGGCGGACGTTGGACAGGCGAACGGTATCGTCCATGTCATCGACGCGGTGCTGCTGCCCAAGATGTAAATTGTCCTGACGCGTAATTATATTTCACAAAGCGCCCGCGATTTCCGGCCTGGAGATGCGCGGGCGTGACTTTTTGACAGCTTTGGAGTCGACAGGCCTTCGCTCCCACGGCAAGAGGTGCCGACGCGGAATCAGCAGGGGAGCGCGCCGTGGATTTCATTTCCATCTTTTCGATTTTCGTCCTGGCCTGTTTCGTCGGCTATTTCGTCGTCTGGTCGGTGACGCCGGCGCTGCACACGCCGCTGATGAGCGTGACCAACGCGATTTCGTCGGTCATCATCGTCGGCGCGCTGATCGCCAGCGCGGCCGCGGGCTCGGCAAGCTCGAAATGGCTCGGCCTTGCCGCGGTCGTGATGGCGAGCATCAATATTTTCGGCGGCTTTGCGGTCACCGGGCGCATGCTCGCAATGTACAAGAAAAAAGAGCGTTAACAGTCGGAAAATCAATCGTCACCCCGGTGAAGACCGGGGTCTCCACGTCAAAGCCTGACGCAAGGATGAGATCCCGGCCTTGGCCGGGATGACGGCAGGGGGACAAGCCTTACCATGCACGAAGTAGCACCGATCAATCCCTGGGTGGCGCTGGCCTATCTCGCCTCGGGCATCCTGTTCATCCTCGCGCTGCGCGGCCTGTCGAGCCCGGCATCGTCGCGGCGCGGCAACCGTTTCGGCATGATCGGCATGACGATTGCGGTCGTCACGACGCTGATTACCCACGCGCCGTGGAAAAGCGGCGACGCCGCGAACAGTTATGTCGGGATCGATGTCACGGCGATGGCGGAGATATTGGGCGCGATCGCGATCGGCGCCATCATCGGCATCGTCATGGCGCGCCGGATCGCGATGACCGCGATGCCGCAGCTTGTCGCGGCCTTTCACAGCCTCGTCGGGCTTGCCGCAGTCGCGGTGGCCGCGGCCGCCTACCTCAATCCCGGCGCCTTTCATATCGCCGACGAAATGGGTCAGATTTTCGCGGTCAGCCGGATCGAAATGGGGCTCGGCATCGCCATCGGCGCGATCACCTTTTCGGGCTCGGTCATCGCCTTTCTGAAGCTCAACGGCAATATGTCGGGCGCCCCGATCATGCTGCCCGCGCGGCACGTCATCAACCTCGGCACGCTCGCCGCGATCATCGGCCTTGTCGCCTATTTCCTCACCGACCAGTCGCCGTGGGTTTTCTGGACGATCACCGCATTGAGCTTCCTGATCGGTTTCCTGCTGATCATCCCGATTGGCGGCGCCGACATGCCGGTCGTCGTGTCGATGCTCAACAGCTATTCGGGCTGGGCCGCGGCGGCGATGGGCTTCACGCTCGGCAACACCGCGATGATCATCACCGGCGCGCTCGTCGGTTCGTCGGGCGCGATCCTGTCGTACATCATGTGCCGCGCGATGAACCGCAGCTTCATCAGCGTCATTGCCGGCGGCTTCGGCGCCGACGATTCGGGCGGCGGTGCGGGCGGTTCGAAGGAACAGCGCCCGTGGAAGCCCGGCAGCGCCGAAGACGCGGCCTTCCTGATGAGCCAGGCGGAAAATGTCATCATCGTTCCCGGCTACGGTATGGCGGTAGCGCAGGCGCAGCACGCGCTGCGCGAAATGTCGGACATGCTCAAGAAAGAGGGCGTGAACGTCAAATATGCGATCCATCCGGTGGCGGGACGTATGCCCGGCCATATGAACGTGCTGCTCGCCGAAGCGAATGTGCCCTATGACGAAGTGTTCGAGCTTGAGGACATCAACGGCGAATTCGCGCAATGCGACGTCGCCTTTGTGATCGGCGCCAACGACGTGACCAACCCGGCGGCCAAGACCGACAAGTCGTCGCCGATCTATGGCATGCCGGTGCTCGACGTCGAAAAGGCGAAGACCGTGCTGTTCGTGAAGCGGTCGATGGGCGGGGTCGGCTATGCCGGCGTCGATAACGACGTCTTCTACATGGACCAGACGATGATGCTGCTCGGCGACGCCAAGAAGATGGCCGACGACATCGTCAAGGCGCTGAGCGGCAGCGGGCACTAGGGTCGAACGCGGCAAGCCGGCGCGCGACGGTGCCGATCGTCGCGATGCCATAGCCGTCGGGATCGGGCGCGGCCGCGCGAAAGCGGTTCGCGACATCGTCGAGATCGGCGAGCAGGCGGCTCAGATAGATGTGCGTATCCTCCTCGCCGGGGCGCGGGTCGAGCGCGATGGTTTTCATCGCGGCGATCGCCTGCAGCTCGTCCAGCCCGACGTTGCGCCCGGTGCGGCTGTCGGTCCAATAGCCGTCGCCAAGGTGCCGGGCCGCTTCGGCTTCCTGCTCGGCGAGCTGTGCCAGAAAATAGTGCCGGATCGCGTCCATCGCGCCGGTCTGCCGCGTGCTGCGAGCCGCGTCAAAGAAAAGCGGGAGCGAAGCCGCGACGGGCCCGCCGCCTCCAGCCCCGAGGGGCATTGACCCGAATCGTCATCCCGGCGAAGGCCGGGATATCAACCTCGCGTCGGAAATAGACGGCGAGACCCCGGCCTTCGCCGGGGTGACGATGAAGGGATAGACGTCACCCATGCGCAAAATCGGTTTGATCGGAGGAATGAGCTGGGCATCGACCGAGCTTTATTATCGGCACCTCAACAAGGGGCTGCAAAAGCGGGTCGGCACCGGCTGTTCGGCGCCGATCCTGATGGAAAGCCTGAATTATTGCGATCTGTCGCGGCTCTCGACTCCCGAGCAATGGGATCACGCGAAGGAGGTGCTGATCGCATCGGCGCGGCGGCTCGAGGCGGCGGGGGCGACGGCGCTGATGATCGCGGCCAATTCGATGCACAAGGTGGCGGACGACGTCGCCGCGGCGATTTCGATCCCGCTGCTCCATATCGTCGACGAAACGGGCGAAAAGATGCGCGCCGACGGCGTGAAGGCGGCGGCGGTGATCGGCACCCGCAACGTCATGACCGAACCCTGGTTCCGCCAGCGGCTCGTGCGCCACGGCCTGACGCTCGCCCCCTATGACGCGAGCCGCGCCGAGGAGATCGACCGCATCATCTATGACGAGTTGATGCAGGGCAAGGTGACCGAGGATTCGCGCCGGACGATGCGCACCTTCATCACCGACATCGCCAAGCAGGA
>Ga0209941_1002486_pt1 | contig 10056 bp, 5 predicted proteins | sample ThiBiot_300_plan_FD_183945 | JGI IMG/M metagenome (GOLD analysis project Ga0209941, IMG submission 183945) | Wastewater bioreactor microbial communities from Cape Town, South Africa - Thiocy_solids_1 (SPAdes) | ecosystem: Engineered > Bioremediation > Thiocyanate > Unclassified | place: South... | reverse complement strand
TAATCAATATCTGCATAGGCTAATATTTCAAATGTGATATACCATGTTTCACATTACATATTTTTTTTTTAAACTGTAGTGCATTTATTGCTCCATCTACTTAAAGTATATAACTATCTATATAATCATGCTATAACAGCCAAATACTCAAGTTTGACTTGTAGGATTTTGGTTCACTTTTGGGAACTCCAATGTAAGCTTTCATTTTTTTGGCTCTTCATTAACATCTATAGCACTCGCTGATATATCACACTCTATTAATATAGGCATGACATAATACTTTTTTTTTTCTCCAGCCTATTTCAGTCTTATTTCTGGTATATTCGTTCACAAACTTCAATATTGTCAAAGTGTTCAAATTTTTTTACAAAATTGAAAATAATGTATTATTAAATGAAACTGAGAATAATGCAATTTTTTAATGGAATTAAAGATATTGATGACAAAATCGATAATACCTTTCCGTACACTGAGTATAATGCAATTTTGGGTCTACAACCATAAATTCAAAATTCTATTCACCGCGTGTCTTAATCAGAAATTAGTTAATTAATGTATAAGGGCTCTTTGGCCGAGTGGTTAAGGCGGTAGACTCAAGTTCTACTGACGTAAAGTCGCACGCGTTCGAACCGCGTAGGAGTCATTATCTTTTTTTTGAAGTTTTTTACATGACCCTGGCGATCCGCGTTTTCTGGACTCGAACCGTGCTGAATCTTACAATTTTTGTAGTACAGTGGCCAGAAGATTTTAAGATTTTAAATGCTTCTAAATTTTAATTCATCGGTTCGATTGTTATATATGATAAATTAGCATAGTTATCTGCAGTACATAACTTCATTCTTTATTTCATCATGTTTACAAAAACCATATACTGCTCTTTATTAGAAAACTACAAGTAGGATCGAAGTTTAGACAATAGAGGAGGTAAAAGTTCAAGAAATAGCACTACTTTGCTTTGTATCGAATTATTAGATATTTATATTAATAAATTGAATTATTATGCGAACCTAAATCACAATTTAGTAAAGTTATAAATTTAGAAACGTTGAATGTTTCTTATAAATGCACAATTATACTCAATCAACCCGAATTTAGCAAATTTTTTTACACTTATTGACCAAAGTTACCCAAGGCGTTGGTAAGTTGGGAAGCACCACCGCTTTGTTGGAATTCAACCATGAATTCTTCCAAAACTCCGAATGCGGAACATACTCCAATGATAACACTGACACCCTTACCTAAACCACCAAGGTATTCACCTACCAATGCTGATGCTGATAAAAGAGCAGCACCACTAACAGCAGCAACAGGAATAACTCTTGATAATTCTTTGGCAACGGAGATATCTCTCTTTCCAGAAATCGAAATACCTTGCTCTTTGAATTGCTGAGCAATGTCTCTTGGGGAGGATCCAGAAATGTTGGCCCATTTGACAGCAAACCAGATGGATAAAATGAGGATGGTCACCGAGAATACGGTGGCTCTAATTGGAGAAACAATCGATTGGCATAAAGTTGATGCTGACAACAAGTAGGAGAAAACACCAGAGTTCAACACTAAGAAGTTGTTGCTTGGATCAACAGTGTATTTACCAATAATCAATTCGGTCATTGGAGATTGTAAGCCCAATTTTTGTAATGTGTGAATTAAGACGTAGCCAAAAACGGAAACGTTAGCCAAAACAGTGTAGGCAAATAACAATGGCAAGCATCCAGTGTACAACAACTTGATAGGGAAAACGTTGTTCATGGCTCTAACCTTGGTGGATCTGATAGGAATCTCAATTCTGAAGTTTTGTAATGCAATAACAACAATGATTGACAACACGGCAATATAGAATTGTATCAAGTTTGGCAAACTCAATCTCGTGAACGAAACGATAATGTTTGAGTACAACTTTTGTAAATCCCAAATCTTGAAGTTTCTAACCAAGTGAATCAAAGCACCTAAAGCTTGAGACTTGTTAGAATTGAGCAATGGCAAAGTTTCAAATGCGATCAAATCTCTAACAAAGTTGGTTGCCGATTGTAACGCGAGGAATGACAAAATACCTGAGCCAAACCCGTATCCTTTGTCGAACAATTCTACGAGTAAAGTGACAAAGAATGACCAGCCAACAATTTGGGTAAGAATGAGAGTGTATTCCCAAAGTGGCAACGAGTCGGTGACAGGGTTGTATTTAGCAATGACATTATCAAAGTATCCAGCATAAATTAATCCACTACCATAGACAATGGCCAAGAAGATAGCAGTCAATTTTTGACCCGATTGGAACAATTCACGGTCAGCTCTCAATGACAAGTTGATGTTGATCGCACGCAACCCAACAGCCAATTGCCAGATGAACCCAGCAGTGATAACTGGCAATAATCCCAACTCGAATAACGTAGCTTTTTCCATACCAAAAACTGATCTAAATGAGTAGAACGGGTCTGCAACTGCCACCGACGCATTGGAAACCAATCCATACACTGGAAGTTGACCAATTAGGTAGATAATCGCAGTACTGATGGTGAAAATCACCCTTTCATCAAAGACAATTCTGTCATCAGCAATCTCAACTTCGGGCAAGATTGGCAAGAAAAAATTCACTAAATCGAGAAGACGGACTGAAGGTTAGTACACGTAACAAAATGCGTCGCTACAACTCAAAAACACTACTTACATCCACTCATTTTCAATCAAATATAAACCTAAGTCACCGTCTTTATTTCTGGAATTAAACTTTATCAATGGTAGTGTCGTCGAATTTTTGCGAAAAATTTCAAGAATGGCCACTCACGTGACCCCGGACTATTTTGCAGCCATAATCCACCACCAGGCCGCGGGGGCCGCAGCGGGACGTCACCGCGGCAGCACGATCGGAGCTGGCGGTGCAGGGGAGGACTAGATGACTACAAAGCCGACGTAGACTGAATGCAATGGACCTTCTAGCAATAATGGACCCCTCTACACCACAACACTGCGACAGCCGTACAGAAGTACCAGACTCATCACTACCTGACTACTTGGATGGCCAGGAATAATGCCGTATTGCGTGCAGATTGCGTTCAGTTTTTCCGGCCCTGGTTTTCGCAGCCATGGAACCAACTGGATTGTACTACGGCATCCACTGCTGATGATGCCTGGCGACGCCTGGCAATATCAGCCGTTTGGGATGGTAAAAGTGTAATATACCATATTTTCGCGGTAGAATTAGTCTACTGTGAAAGTGTCAATAAAATCCTATACCTTGCCTAATGTACATAATAAATCAATCATAAAGAACGCACCAATTCTATAGCCATGTATGAATTTTGGCTATGTTTGCAATTAACCCGTAGTACACCAATAGAATTGCCCAAGTGAACTACAACCGTGCACGACGGACCCTACTATATATCGTTCCAGCTGGAATTATCTCCAAAACCTACTCCTCCACATAAGATAAGACTGGAATTAGATGTGGTTTCAGTCGACGGAGAAATCACCGGAGCACTGGGCTGAGGCTCCGGAACCATGAACTTCGAAATGAGTGTGTTTGACGACGGGCTCTGCACCAAATACTCGTTGCTTATTAGTTTCGTCACCTGGGACAATTTCTTAAAGTCGTCGGGCTGGAAGCACTGAAACAACTCATCCCCGTAAAAACACCGGGCAAACTTGCTCGGATTTCCTCGGTTTTCAAAGTTCCACAGGGCCACATTGTCACTGGGGAGGTACGAAGACCGGATGTTCGTCATGTACCATTGGTTCACCTTATCGGAGATCCTTGAGTGGTGCGACTGGGAGTAGTTAAGTTGTGCTGTGTGGTACTGGGTGCTGGACACGTGGGACGACGTGAACTCGTCGTCGGTCAAGTCACCGTCGGTAAAATCGTCCTGTTCGTAGCTACTGTGAATATCGCCATGGATATCGGTATCGTGCACACGAGCTTCACTATACGAGTTTGTGTTGGTTAGCGATAAAATGTCGTGATCCGACTTGACTTTGGGGTTGAACAACACAAACGAGTCGTTGTCGTACTCTAGAAACTCATAATCTGACAAAATCCCCAGGTTGGCATCAGACTCAACATACTTCTCCTTCTCTACTACTGGGTACTTTAACCCAGGATTGACCGACATTGTGGAAACTCACTCACTAGACTATTACTTGTGATAATATTGTACTGGTTATAAAATATCGCAGCTTAAGACCCGTATCGACTTGTAAACTCAAACTGTTTGCTGCAAAAAAAACTGTGTTGAGCAACAAATGTCCTTACTGTTTGTAATCTTATCTATAAATGACGACGGCAGGTCACGTGATCACGCCACGATAGACACGGAGTGCATGGTGGCCGGGGCACCACGGCTGGTGGTAGATCCACGTCCGTCATCGACGTGGGACCGGACCACCGGTGCCTCCACCAAAGCTGACTATCTCGCTTGCTACACTTGTTGGGACCTGTCACCTCTGACGATAGAGGGGCTACGGCACTTGAGATACGACAGACAAACGTCATCGGGGTTAGGGTTTATGCAATACGACCTTTGTAGTGCACAGGAGGCATAGTTAGTGTTGTGGTATCTAGAATGTGCTAGCACTACTGTCATTGTTATTTATAGCCATTATGGCTAGCCACTGTAGTTATCACAGCACTAAACACACCTTGTAGCCCCCGGACTACCATGACTACATAATGGTCACTGTAGGGACTGTTGTGGGTGGCGCTCCACAGGTGTCCGTGGTTCTCCATTTAATCCCTGTTTCATTTCATGATGTACTCCACTCTCGTACTCATCCTTTTTTGTTGTTAGTAACAGAGCTCAGATAGGGGTGAAAGACTAATTTCGGATTATAATTACATCATCTAATTATAAGAAGGTTAGGTATCATCACAGCAACTACTACATACCGTTCTGTTCTGTTCTGTTCGTGATGATGACGATGGTTGATTTGGTGAAAAGTTTTTCGCCTTTATAGTGTAGTGCGGGTAAGTCGTCTGTTAGGTATTTGTCGACCCACATTGTAGTTACATCACCACAACCAGGAGGAGGTACCGGGAGTATAGTATTACAAAAATGGCAGTTAAGGGTTTAGGTGAAATTGACCAACAGTACGATGGTAAGTAGGACCGCTCACTGTGATTGAGCCGGACAAGAAGTGCGTAGTATACTGACAAATCCAGGTTCCAACTTGAGAATTGGAATTTTACATGCTAGATGGAACGCAAAGATTATCGATAATCTTGTAAAAGGTGCCAAATCCAGATTATTAGAGTTAGGAGTTAAGCCGGAAAATATTATTGTCGAATCGGTTCCAGGGTCATTCGAATTACCATACGGTACCCAGTTGTTTGTCAACAAGTACAAAAGATTGAACCAACCATTAGATGCCGTCATTCCAATCGGTGTTCTTATTAAGGGTTCAACCATGCATTTCGAATACATTTGCGACTCCACTACTCACCAATTGATGAAATTGAACTTCCAGTTGAACTTGCCTGTTATTTTCGGTGTGTTGACTTGTCTCACTGAGGAACAAGCTGAAGCTAGAGCCGGGTTGATTCCTGGCAAGATGCACAACCACGGTGAGGACTGGGGTGCTGCTGCTGTTGAAATGGCCCTCAAATTCAACTAATTGCGACAGTGGCTACCGTATTCGAAAAGTAAAGACCGTATGTATTTAGTTGAAATATTATAGAATTGCTTTTACAGTTGTAACAGGTAGATCAACGAGCTGGGACTATTTGTATTCAAATGGTTATGGTAAAAATCTAAAAAAATGCCTCCACTCAGATTTGAACTGAGGATCTCCTCATTACTAGTGAGGCGCCTTACCAACTTGGCCATAGAGGCTTTTGTTGAAAAGTAAATTTCTAGATTGTTTGGAACTGAGTCATTTCATTGTTAACCAAACGAATTCGGCCCCCAAAACCACGTTTGTTCACTATTCTACATACTCGAACATTGGAATACACTTTTTCGTTCAGTTAAAGTATTTCCTGGGTCGCGTTTTTACTTAATTTACTCAGCATCATTTGTAGAACAATCCTCCCCAGAACCTGTCCAAATTTCAACTAAATTTCACTCAAACTTGACACAGTTCTCTATTATGATCCTAAAAACTGTCCTAGTTGTCCCAACATGACCTAACGTTCAAAATATTTGCTGCTTTTGTGGTTGTCTTAAATGGTACTGATATGATTATCCTGTATATACACACAGCACTTTCAATACTACAGAATATAAAAATTGCAATACTCATTCCGGAACCACAATGTGGATAGCGATTAGACAAGCTCATACTCGACTGGGAACAGTCAAGAAGTTTGCTATTGATCCTCTGTTTAAACTCAAATGCGGTTTGGAAATTCATACCCAGCTTCAGACCAAGTACAAATTGTTTTCCCTTTCACCATCGGATTTCCATGCTAAACCAAATACCAATGTCAGTTTTTTTGATAGTGGATTGCCAGGAACACAGCCGAAACTTAACCCAGAAGCATTATATTTGGCATTGAAAACGGCTGTTGCGTTGAATTCCAATATTCAACTTCAATCTTCCTTTGATCGAAAGCATTACTTCTATCCAGATCAGCCATTAGGGTACCAGATCACACAGCACTACCATCCTATAGCGAAAGGTGGATTCGTTGAGTTGAACCGTCTAGACGGCATTAATAAGGATAAAGTTATCAATCTAGAACAAATCCAAATCGAACAAGATACTGGGAGAACCAACTACGACAAACATGATAAGTCTATTAATGTCGATTTGAACAGAGCCAATACGCCATTAATTGAATTAGTTACAAAACCCGACTTTGAAACTTTGGATGAAGTAAGGGCATTTGTCAAGAAATACCAGACTTTAGTAAAACATTTGGGTATTTGTTCTGGTGAATTGGAGACTGGAGCAATTCGTGTTGACGTCAATGTCAGTATTAATGATCAACCGCGGGTTGAAATCAAGAATTTGGGTTCAAATGGTGAAATTCAGGACGCAATCAAGTTTGAGTACACTAGACAAGTGAACGAAGTTAAACAGAACCGGCCCATTATTCAAGAAACTAGAGGGTGGAATGGAAATGAAACCGTTAGTAAAAGACGGAAAGAAAATGCTGTAGATTACAGGTACGTTCCTGATTCAGAACTTCCATTGATTCATCTCCATGAGAGCATTGCTGACGACATCAGAAACAGCTTACCAGCATTACCAGATAAAATAATAAAGAGTTTGGTGGAACCTCCCTATAAATTAGAGTTGAAGTATGCGAGATTCTTGATTGAAAACCAGGAAATCTTGTCGTATTATTACAAGTTATTTGACGTTGTTGGTGCCGCAGCTAACAAATGGCTTATTAATGAACTCATGGCAGCTTTTTCGAAAATGAATGTAAAACTAGACTTATCATTGATACCGCCATCCAAATTGTCGGAACTCATCGCCAAGGTGAACAATAACGAAATATCGTTGACATCAGCTCGATTGATCATGTACGAAATTGTTCAAAACCCTGCCAATTCCCAGAAATCAATCGACGAGCTTGTAGAAGAATTGGATTTGGCTAAACCACAAGTGTCACAAGAGGATTTGAACGAAGCAATTGAAGAGGTTTGTAGGGACATTATGGCTAACAACGGTGATGTTGTGACTAAGATCTTGAATGGAAACAAAAAGTCCATCAAGTACTTGGTAGGTTTAGCCATGAGAGAAACTCAGGGTAAAGTCAGTGCCAAAGAATTCGAAAGGAAATTTCAACAACTTATCGAATCAGACTAGCCCCGCTGTATATAGATTTTTGCATGGCATATTCAATCAATATCATGATCTTACGAATTAGATTTTTTCGAAATGATGATTAACTATAAATTACAAAAATGGGTAAGTACTTTATGAAGTGTTGCTGAACGAAATCTAGGCAATCACTGATTTTAAGACTTCGTTTGCAGAAACAACGCCTGAAAACTTGTTGTCTAAGTATTTTAATAATTCAATGACTTTAGCTTTCAAGTCATCAGATGCAAATTGTTTCAAAGCATCAATGTTTTCTTCTCTTCCTAAAGTAGATTCATGAACCAATTTGATTCTTTCGGCTTCTTTGGTGAAAACAGCAGCAAAGATATCAACAATCTTTTGAGTTTCATTGATGATAATGTTGTTGTTGCTTTCGTACAATTTGATGATTAATTTGAAAATTGGAGCGTTTTCTTCAAACCCAGTTTCCAATGGTAAGTGGCCCAACAATGGTCCAAGAACGTGTTCTAATGGAACGGCTTGTTCATGCTTTAAGATCATTCTAGCAACACAACCAGAAGCATTGGCATATGATCTGTTGACAACGTCTTTGGTTTCTTCGTCATCGGTGTCTGCTTTCTTATCAGCTTTGCTCAATAATTGGAACAATAATTGTAAGATGTTTGGATAAACTGAAGAAAGATCGGTGGTGCTGTTTTCAACAATCAAACCAATACCGTAAGCAGCATTACCTTTGACTTCCAAGGATTTATCGTTGGTGATTCTGTCCATGAAAACTTGTAACAATTCTTCAGCAAATGGGTTAGAAGATTTCAATCCGCCAACAACTTCAGCAAGAGCACCAACAGAGCTGACTCTGATGGATTTGGATTTACTCTTCAATTGAGACAAAATGACGTCCTTGAAAGTAGCAAAGATTTTACCGAAATCACCTTCTAAGGCAAGCGATAAGTTGACAATAACTTCCAAGGCAGATTCGTATAATAAAGCATCGGTTTCAGAAGCTTCTTCTTCATCTTCTGGACCTTCTTCATCTTCAACTTGAGATGGATGTTCCTTCTTCATGATAGCCATTAATTGAACACATAATTGTTCTAAAGCTTCGGTATTGCTTGCATTGTCAACAATGGCATTAGCACCAATCAAATGGATGCTATCAGCTAAACCGTCCAAGATACATGCAACCATAGTTAACTCGAATTCTTCAGCTAATAATGGAATTGAAATACCACGAACTTGTTGGATCAATTGTAAGATTGAGGAGTCAACGTAAGCTTGTTGTGGGACACCTTTTGGAGCCTTAAAGTTTTCACCATAAGAAGAAACAAACATAGCTTTGGTGATCTTGAATAAACAGTTCATAGCAGATTCTCTCATACCGTAAGAGTTTTCAATTTGTTCAGATAAAGTCTTGACAGAAGGTTCAACATATTTAGCAAATTCTTTACCGGTACCAACGGCCAATTCAGCTAAGGCAACCGAGGCGATTTCCTTTTCGATAGTGATACCAGTGTGGACGTTAAGAGCGTTTCCTAAGTCTTCTTCATCGGCATCAACATCGTCTACGTTGAAGGTGAATTCGTTTTGTTCTAAACATTCAAGGATCTTTGGAACAATTTGTTCCAAGAACCCAGCGAATTCAGCACCGTAAACTTTAGCCATGTTAGAAATAAATGCAAAACCAGATTCTCTGATTCTTGAGTTTTCTGAGCTAATAGAATTGTAAGCAGCTTCAACTAATGGTTTAGCAAAAGAAGAGAAAGCTTCGGATCCAACAGCTCTGGCCATAGTGGAAATGTTTTCGAAAGCAATAGCTCTCAATTCAATATCATCCTCAGACATACCACTAGTTTCAGCGGCATTGGCGATGTATGGTTCCAATAATTGAACCGATTGGTTAAAGTATGGAGTGAACGATTTTCCGGAAGCAAAAGCAACGGAACCAATGGCAGACACAATGGCAGTTTGCAAAGATGAAGAGTGTGGTTGTTGTAACATATCAACCAATTTTTCCATCAATGGACCAACGTATTTGCCCATGGCTTCGTGGCTCATGAATTCAATTAAGGCATCAAGAGCAAAACAACCATACTTGTAAGCTTGAACGTTTGAGGCGTTGTTGATGACTTCAATGACTAATGGTAACAATTCTTCGTGGAATTGAGAAACATTGTCTTGTAATTCTGAAGTCAATTGCGATAAGGTTCTCAAAGCAGCAACTTTAACTACTGGTTGAGAGTCCTTTAATCCACTAATAATGGCGGGAATGATCTTTTGGATTTGAGTAGAAATGAAATCTGGAGCACCACTTGATGAAATACCAATGGATAA
>Ga0209941_1002481_pt1 | contig 10077 bp, 3 predicted proteins | sample ThiBiot_300_plan_FD_183945 | JGI IMG/M metagenome (GOLD analysis project Ga0209941, IMG submission 183945) | Wastewater bioreactor microbial communities from Cape Town, South Africa - Thiocy_solids_1 (SPAdes) | ecosystem: Engineered > Bioremediation > Thiocyanate > Unclassified | place: South... | reverse complement strand
AACCTTTTGTGCACCATCCAACCAAATTTCATCAGCTTCAATTCTTACATAGTCTTGCGCATCATCATCATGATAATCCTCAATACTCGTCAATCTAGTCCTTAAACCAGCATGAATATTAGTTTTAGTGGTCAAACCTTCTTCGTGAGCCTTCCATAACATTGACCCATGATTCAATTCTGCTTGCTCAGAAGTCCAAAATGATGGGTATTTATCTGGAGCCCAAGTATCTAAATGCGCATCGAAATGAATAAGGTTTACAGGTCCGTATAATTTGTTTAAGGAACGCAAGTGGGGTAAAATTACAGAGTGATCACCACCCAAAATCACGTATCTTGGTGGTAAACTAGGGTCATTCTGAGAATGACGTTTCAACAATAATTCGTCAAATGCTTGATCCATCTGCTCAAATGCCAATTTGTTATCCACCGGAGTGACGGGGATATCACCACAATCAACCACTTTGGCCCAATCCTGGTATGGATTAAAGTGTGCTCTGTGATTGAATCCACGCAAACTAGTCTGTCTTTGCGATGCTGCCCTAATTGCTCTAGGACCAAATCTGGCTCCTGGACGATAAGATACAGCAGTGTCAAAAGGAACACCAATCAATGCAACATCGTAGGTCTCCTCCGGGCGCAAGAGACATTTGTGGTGAGGCAAGTGGGCAAAGGTGTTTATACCTTGGAATGGCCACAATCCGTCCCACATCTCGGTTAACTTAGACACAGTGGTATTTGTCAGATAGACTATTTGATCTTCATGGCCCAAAGGCTGCTGGTGGCACAAAACTGTACTAACGACAAATCCATATGCTAAAGTGCTTATCTTCATTGCTCAATTGCTGTCTAATATTGCCGACATCCATCATGGCTTTCTCGATGTGGCCCTGGTTTATATAGTTAAAGAGCGGAATTACCCTTCCTATTTGGAAACATGCCGCTAACGTCAACTTAAAAATTCCGCCCTTATCGATAATTGATAACGGTGCTACCATATGGAAAATCCCGTCACTTGCCATTTTCGATCGATGAGGTCCAGTGCGTTACATCAATTGCGATGTAGTCACTTTAGAGTGTCTGCATCTGACATTCATGCAGACAACATCGACCTAGTTTATGTCTCGTTTGAAGTACCCCACCGTAGAAAAAAAAATGAAAAGAAAACAGACACTGGGGGTGGAGATACCTTTTACGTTTAGCGCTACCATATAACGTCCACTAGTATCACCGAATGGGAAGATATAGCCCATTTTACGATCAAGAAGCTGGACAACGCAACATGGGAGAAAATGAACCGTACATTAAAACAGTTATTTCTCCCGATTCCTGTGGAAATATTAAATTTCTGTTTATTCGAAAAAGGTTATTTTCCACGCGCTGAATTTCCTGGATTTCGTATATGCTATCCACACTAACTGTTTTGCTATGGTGTTTGGACATTTGCGTGAAGCTATCAAAAGGTTGGATGTGAAGGATTCTAAGGATCGTCCATACAACAGGCCACCGGCTCCATTACCAGAATCGGCCCAAATCCCACTCCATGGCCAAGTTCCATTTTTACCGGTAATCCATAATGATGGTGAAGATATATTTAACTCTACCATTAGCGAAGGTGAACCCCCAAGTATATATAAACGTGTACAGCACAATGTCATTCCAAAGGGCTGCAGACTCGATGGGCCAATTCAGACAAACAATTTTTACAACAACTTGACATTAGAGGATCAGACATTTCCTATCTGGACACAGCCATACTCTCTTTGGGTAACTAACGACGCAAATCAATTGTATGGGTTGGCATTTAACCACACAGAAAACACCCAGAAAGTGTTTGGACCGGATAATCAGGCTCAATTCTACTTCAATCCTCCAAAAATTAAATCATGGGTTCTTTCTGGTGAAGGCTTGAACAACAACACTGGGTTGACACTAGATAATCACGGTAAATTGTCAGTAACAGCAAGTTTCAACTACAATGGTGGTAATATTACATTTCCACTTGTGCAGGGGATGGGATTTATCACGTCAATTTATACCAATGTTCGACCAATTCTTGGTTCCCAGGTGGGTGTTCAGGAATTTTCCCAAGTCGGCCACAACAAATATATTGCCAAGTTGTTCAACCAAGTTGTATGGTCAGTTTATGTGACTGGAGATATTCAACTTCAACTTAGTAATCCAAATCAAATTGTTGGTAACAGGGTTGGGAATGCCATCATTCAATTTGCTCGTGGTGACTCTCGTCATTATGATGAATGTGCTGGTGCATACCAAGTTTCACTCGAATTGTCAGGTAAAGTATACGGTGACAATGGAGAATACTGTTTTAACTATGGTACACAAGGTACTTCCATTGCTGGTACGGGACTTGTGTGGTGTTTACCCCATCATTATGAAGCTCTTGTTGATACTTCCAGAGACACTCAATTGCAATTAGATTCTACAACCAAGGGGGTAATGAAGGCATTTAAGACTAATGTTTTAACAATGAAGGAGAGCTTGCCAGTGAATGTTAATTGGGAACCATGGGCAACATTCTCAAGTTCTCCTAATTATTCACAAAATTCCATAAACTTAATTAGACAAGCAGCTGAGAATGATGTTAATGCTGATGTTGTTGCAATGGCTAATATCGATTCCATGTACACTTCAGGAAAGATACTTGATAAATTCTCATACATTGCTTACGTTTGTCGTTTCATTTTGAAGGATTCTGAATTAACTAGTAAGATTTTACCAAAAGTTAAAGAAGCTATCGAAATATTTGCAAACAACAAGCAAAAGTACCCTTTGGTTTACGATTCAACTTGGAAGGGTCTTATTTCTTCGGCAGAACCTGCTGCAGATTTTGGAAATTCCAACTATAATGACCATCATTTTCATTATGGATATCACATACACGCAATTGCATTGGTCGCCAAGATAGATCCTAGCTGGTTGCATGCAAATAATGACTTGGTGTATAATTATGCTAATATGTTGTTAAGAGATACGGCATCTCCAAAAGCAGACAGTTATTTCCCTCAATCAAGATCATTTGATTGGTTCCATGGTCATTCATTCGCCCATGGTATTTTTGCTAGTGGTGATGGTAAAGATGAAGAGTCATCATCTGAAGACTATCACTTTGCATATGGAATGAAGCTTTATGCTAAGGTAGTCGGAGATGAAAAGATGGAGGCCAGAGCTAATTTGATGCTAGCAATTATGAAACGTTCAGTCAACATGTATATGTTGTTCAGCGATGATAACAAAATCCAACCTCCACAAATCATCAAAAATAAAGTTGCCGGTATTAGTTTTGAGAACAAGATAGACTATGCAACTTATTTTGGAAGAGGAACCATTGCAAACGAATGGATTCATGGTATACACATGTTGCCAATTACACCTATCTCGTCTTATATTAGAAATGAAAAATTTGTTAGAGAAGAGTGGGACCAGAAGTTGGAAAGCATAATTGATGCGATCCCTGATGGGTGGAAAGGAATTTTGATGCTCAATTTAGCATTGTCTGATCCTAGACGTGCGTGGAAATGGTTTTCAAGAGACAATTGGGATGATAGATTGATTGACAACGGGATGTCAAGAACTTGGTCGTTAGCTTTTATTGCTGGTATAGGCGGAGACAGTTAAGGGATGGTAGTAGTTGGTAAATATTGGTAGGTATAAGTCTTTGGCTAGTAATAATTTGGAAGTTAACCAATAACTAGCCAGATCATTTCTCGCATACTTGAGACTGATATCGAAGTTCAATACATACTAGGTGAAATGTTATCTAAAACCCAATAGAAACAGATTTGTACTGATCTCTCAACAGGTATACAAGACCCCAAATGAACTGCTGAAAGTACTAATTTGGAACAGAAGAGAGCACTTTGATTGTACAACCTTGAAGTAAGCATAAATCTCAAGAATTCAAATGAACAACACTAATATGAGGCGACTACAGTCGAACCGAAAGCTAGTACCAATCAACAAATTCTTTATCCACATTTCTACACTTTTACAAACACATCCCTGCCTGGGGTGCGGTATTTCAAACAAAACAGAAAACGCACAGTGGCACTTTTTAATGAAACCTATATACCAATTTGTGACAAGCATAGGACTCTGTGGGCAAGATTAGATGCAATGTTGCTATATAGAAGTGTAATTCTCATTTCAAGACAGTGTTGATAAACAATTACCAATTCAATATGTTATCATACCATGATAGAAAATGACCCAGAGCTTTTGTAGCTAACGATATATGACATTGATCTTGATTGATTTGTCCATTTGAAACACACTTCAGGTTTCTTACTGATGCTCAGGGCATCCTGTGTACAATAAATTCTGTTTCACAGTTCTTGGTGAAACATTTATGAAACCATTTTTTTCATGAATCAATGCTACGAACAACAAATAACCAAACACAATTACAACTATCCAATGCTAATCCCAAAGACAATGCTTACAAACTGAGTTTAAATTATCATATATAGCGAGATATACAAGAATATGAGGCTAGGACAATTGGAAACGGTGGATAGAGTTCTATTGTTGCCGTCATGTTGTACATATCCGAGGTGAAATGAGTAAAACGAAATAACCAACGACGCAGGGGTGTGTTACAAGCATGTTTTAGGTTGTTAGAGCACAAGGAACACGGAAATCATTTGCTGAAATATAGTATTACCACCACCACAGTGATATTGGTTCTAACCGTGATAGAAGGGTTTATCAGAAACGAACCCGAGATGAATTACTGGTATCTTTATTACACTAGTATGTATACGATCCATTCATGGGTTCTATTTCAAGCTCAATTCAGTTATTCTCGAGTAGGAGTTACATATTTGATGCAGACAAATGACGAAAACTCTACAACGGAAGCTTGAATTAATAAACCTACCAATGTCTCTTGTTACCAGCATCCAATTGCTCCATGAGTTTTCAATCCAGCTCACTAGTTAATCTGTCGCTATAGATATGTGCTTTTCCCATAATTGAGAAAACTATACCATGACAGGTTTTACGCCTTCATGTCGGGCCACAATACACCATACTAAAACAGGATACCACAACATGATTCCTCGAAGTGTGTGACACGATATTGATAAATTCAAGATTACTTCAATACCGTTACTCTTAACTATGTGAACTGCATAATGTAAATGGCTGCAAAATTGCTGCAAAACAAAATGTTTGCAACAATATTGAAGAGATCCAATACCAATTGTAATGTCTGACAACGCTACCAACAGTCCTTATACCGGCATTCCATTGACTACAGATAACGAACAGATCGAAACCGAGACTTTTCGTAGTATCAATGAGTATAGGGCCCGTGTACTTGAATATTTAAATCAAGACAAACCAGGAGAAGTGGACCAATTTGCAGTGATTGCAACCAATAAATCACGCAGGTGTTTTAGAATTGGGGGTATAACTCGCCCTAGTGAAACCGCCACCGATCAACCAGTTAGAAGAAGGAGATTTGAGGGAATTTCACGTTCACAAAACCAGCCGCCAATAACACAAAATGTTGAAAGTTCACAAATTCTAGATGATATAGGCGGTGAAAACTCAAATGAAATGGATATACACAACATTTCTGCTATTCCTTGGGGTGATTCGTTAATCCGTAGAGGTACTGATCGAAATGCACTACGTACACAAGATGGACAAGATGGACAAGATGGACAAGATGAACAAGATGGACAAGATGGACAAGATGAACAAGATGGACAAGATGAGCAACCCTCAATTACAGAAGGTGCCTCAAATGTCGAAAGTTCACAAGTTCCAGGCAGTATAGGTCGTGAAGCCTCGTATGCCTCATTGAACAACACTATAGAGAATGATGAAGGTACTGCTGCCCAGGGTGGAGAAGGTGGACATACTGAACCAAATGTTGAAGAAGTTATTACATGCCCTTCTCCTAATTCAACCGATAATACGCCCAATGAAACCACTGAAAACGAGTTCAGGAATTTTTCGATTCCGGAAAAGTTAACTGTTTGCAAAATGTTCTCTGAAAGAGGAAGCGAATATCCAAGATGGCTACAGAACATAGTAATTGACTTTGAAGTTGCAAAAACAATTCCTCCAAATTCACCAACAGTTGGTACTTTCGACGACTTGAAGAAATTTTGCAGTTTGAGATGTCGAGTCAATCTAAATGTGAGCTTCTCTGAAACATTTACATACGTTCAGAAAGTTCTAGGTCACATTATGGAGAACATGAACATGATTCAAATCGAATTCAACGAGCCCTCCCATTCAAAAATTAAGGAAATATTTATTAATCCCACAACCAACAACAAATTCGATGAAATATTGAAAAACGAACAGATAAAGCTTCATACATTAAGAGTAAGAGAGGTACAAGATATTAATATACTAAAACCGGTAAAACTTTCAACAGAATCATTAGTTGTTGACTCGTGTGTCATCAGGGAACTCCCAGAATCTGAATCTAAAATCAAATCAATGGTTTTCATTTCCTTACCAACATATGATTCTATTATGGTACCAGGTAAGTTAAAGCATTTAAGATTTGAGAAGGGTGAAATTTCAGGTTCTGCTTTAGAAAAAATTAATAACGCAATTGAGGGATGTAAACGTCTTCGGAAATTCGAAATTATTAAACCTTGTACTTTAGAGAACGAACCCGACATAGAAAATAAACTTGAAACATTGATAAATCTGCTTCAGGAGAATTTAGATTTGCTTCATATTGATTTGCCAATAGAGATTTCATGGTTAAACACTAAGATAATCAAGACGGCAGTTATTCACCCAAAAAGTATTACAAATTATTCAATGATGTGCACTAATTTGGAGCTTAGAAATGCTGTATTAGATGGTGATTTAGAATTTGGTGAGCATGACACTTTGACGTTGTCAAATTGCACAGTTAAAAAGTCATTAAAAATATCGGGTAATATCAAAAACCTTAATTTGATAGACGCAAAAGTACAGCCATTACAGTCACAGACACACAATAATGATAATGGTTTGGTGTACATTTATTTGGGACCTGATATCAAAAAAGTGTCAGCAAGTTTGAATTGGAATTTAAACTCGACCTCATTAGTATTCAAACCAGTTGATCAAGGAGATTGATGTATTGGGAATCGAATTTTTGACTTAGATATAGCTACAAGGTATCTATAGGTAGGTTGTTTCTCTTATAGATGTGTAATTCAAATTGTTGTAGCGTATTTTATATGTTCGGTTTGCTGGGATTTCTGTGTATACCACAGTGTTTACTTTTACTGGATGGCTCATGACACTCAGTAATTGCCCACAGTATTTCAAATACAGCGGTGACACTAGTTGGGATATGGACTCGGTTGATCATCCTAGAATGATTTGAAAAACCCATGAAAACCGTTGTGGTCCCTGAATCGTACAACAGATTTTACGAAACCGCATGCATGTTCTACAAAACACTAGTCAATTGCCAATTTTTTCACTTGATTGTTCTGATTAGGTCGTTCACCCAATGGCGTTATTAGGTTACCACACCCAAGGAAACAAAAGAATCCGGAACTAATATAGTTAGAGTAGAAGAAAGTGCAGGAGAATTTAAAGCGTAGGACACTTTAAAGTGCAGGGGAGTGGGACGTGCAAAGGTGTGGGATGTGTAGGGGAGTTGCCTGCATGGATTAAGTTTCAAAAACTAAGGAAACTTCACAATTTCAACATTACTGATATGAATCCATTCAAACAAAATGACCAGATAGAGCTGTGAACAATCAAGTTTCTGATCCACAGGAAACTTAAGCAACAGTAATTGAAAATAACTAACACAAAATATTCCCTCTGCAATAGCACAATCGTGGGTCGATAGTCAGCAATACTCATGGTAGACAACCACGCAAATATTACTTGTCTGCATTCGTTGTAAGAATGCATTCATGTTCATACATGGATTTCGTTTTAACTAATTCAGATTAAGAATGTTTCTCGAAACTTCATTTGATTAGCGTGTATCGAACTTTGAATAATACAAGGATAAAATACGCAAAGATATGACCAAAGTTTCGACTTTCCCACACTGTCAATTGTGGAGGAAGAGGTTTACCTGATCAGGAAAATCTTCATCATATTTGTGATCAATAAACGAATCATGGTTTTGAAGTTGAACGAGCTATCAGATATAAATTCCAACAAACAACTGGGAGGACGACTAACCTTGTTGGAATCTAAAGAGCACAACCATTTTTGGTTCAAAAAATTTTAAAAATTCTTCGAGGGAAATGCATTTACCTACTACCGGTGTTGTAAAATTTAACCAGAACCTTTTTATAGTGTAAATGAAGGGCTGGAAATGAAGCTGAACATTTCTTGAGATTAAAAGATGCCACATGGGAGAGGTCAGAAGGATCAAGAATTTCAGAGAAGGCTGGGATCAAAAATGATAGTCTCTTGTTAGAACCCTGACATCTCATTTTTTGGAATGAATAGTCGCTCAATAGATGTACTACTAATAAAATATTTGGGCTTCGTAAGATTAAGAAATACCCGACGTGGTTAATCTTTATCGAAAATGAGGCTACAATGTCTGGTCATAGCAAGCTGGACTCACGAACTACTCTTAGTAGTTTGAGAGGATATAAAAATTTAATCCTCCTATTAAACTAAAAGCAAAGTACTGTGATGTTTAGAGGGATCTTAATAATTCTACACCAGATACGACAAATATTGACATTAAAATCAGCAAACACATATATTCACAAATATCAAAAAATTGCAACAATGGCACTTCCCATTTTAAAAAGTATAGGAATATAATCTGCTCAAGCTCCACAATTTAAGTGACATGAATAACATGACATAATTTGCTAGAATCTAGAAAACTTTCAACAGAAGTATTAGTTTTTGACTATTATAATAAGTTTCCAAATGCTGGACGTGATATAAAATGATAGAATTTCACTTTGTTAACCAACAATCAAAAAATAACAGTACAATATGGAAAAATACCTTTTGAGGAGTGAGAATTTTAGAAAATCTTGTAAGTATGTGGAAGTTGTTCAGAATTAAAAATATTTGAAGTTAATAGTTCGTCAAACATCGCAAGCTCAATAAAACTCGATTTTTAAGTCAACTTGATTTCAAATATGTTGAGTTTGGTTAAAATATGAGTTGCCAATACAACTAAATTATATATGCAATAAGAATATTGAAAGACCACATTTTTTATCCGAAAAAAATTACAAGTATACCCCAAAGTACATGAATACAATTTGAAGTTCACGTATATGACGATATTGAACTCTGCGAGAGGAATAATTTGCACTTGACAAATTGCTCGTTTAAAAAAATCATTGACCGTCTAAGGAGACACAAAAAAGACGTCAAATGCTTTAGGTTGAAAGATTCCAGACTGTGAATCATGTATTAAGCTTATGTTCATTGTTGCAGTCGAACACTCTACCTATTAGTTCTCTACAAGTGTATTTAGGAACAGATATAGAAGTAAAATTCCCAGATACGAAATGTGAGACTTGTACTGGTCGACACCTAGGCAGGTAATAGCATAACCTTTGATTTTCAGGCTACGGTGTGAAATATTGCCAGCCATGCCAACCCATTCGACTAAAAATATTAAATGCATCGGCTAGCTAAATCCAGGACCATAAAATGAATAGTTGAAGTTACTGCCACCACCAATGCCCATGACGCCAAATGGATTACCACTCCTATCGCATTGTCTCAAACTTCCTTTAATCCATCTGTAGGTAGGTTATTCCTCCTGTGGATCAGTAATGCGAATTGATGTAACAATTTCCTATTGTGAACTTAAGAAGAGTGTTTAGGGGGATTTTAATGTAAACAGAAGCCTGTGTATCGTTTGGTATTAATATGATGCCATTATATATAATGCAATTACTTGGCAAGAAATAAACTTCTCATAAAGTCTTTAATCTTTGATGGCACAAACTTCTCCGATTAAGAAATGTATATTCTGGGAGATATTTGCTGACCAATATAACCTTCCAGATATACTGAAACTAGATTTAAATATATTTTATGGATCGTAGTACCAAGTAGGGAACAACGCTGCTATTTCAGTAAC
>Ga0209941_1002474_pt1 | contig 10096 bp, 8 predicted proteins | sample ThiBiot_300_plan_FD_183945 | JGI IMG/M metagenome (GOLD analysis project Ga0209941, IMG submission 183945) | Wastewater bioreactor microbial communities from Cape Town, South Africa - Thiocy_solids_1 (SPAdes) | ecosystem: Engineered > Bioremediation > Thiocyanate > Unclassified | place: South... | reverse complement strand
GCGGGTGTTGGCGTCGCTCACCCGCTGCTGCACGATGCCGGTCTGCGCCATGGTCTGGCTGAGGTTGCCGATCGATTCGCTGGCCAGCGTCGTGGCGCGATCGACGACCGTCTGCCTGGCCTGGGCGCTGATGCTGCCCGACATCAGTTGCGAGACGATGGTGGCGGCCATGGCGAGCTTGCGCACGCCGTCGTTGTTGGCGCTGACGGAAGTTTCCGTCGTCTCGTTGAGCGCGATGCGGCTGACGATCGACTGATCGGTGGCGCTCGACCAGTTGGCCCAGCCGCTGTCGAGGAATTGCGGCTCGATCTCGGTGGTGAGGAAATCGTCCATGTCGGCGGCGCTGATGTCGGCGGCCGCCGGATCGTCCTGCGGAAAGCCGAAATAGGCGAGGAAGGAGGCGTCGAAGGCGGCCTTGGCAGGGGAGCCGGGCGCGGAGAAGTCGCCGATCGGCTTGACGTCGGTGTTGGTGCCGGCGAACAGGTATTCGCCGTTGATGCTGGTGTTGAGGAGCGACGTCAGCGCTTGCAGCGCCGCCGTGCCGCTGTCGCCGGTGACGGTGTTGGTGAGGTCGCCGGAGGTGTTGCTCATCAGGCTGGACAGAAGCGTCTGCGCCTGGCTGCTCAACTGGCCGAGCGCGTCCTGGGTGGATGTGAGCCGCGCGGCGACGAGGCCGTTTGAATCGACGATCGTCTTCAGCCGGTCGAGGTCGCGCGCGAAGGTGACCGACTGGGCGGTGCGGGCGCCGAGCGCGAGGCCGAGGTCCGCAACCCTGCCGGTGTCCAGCTCCTTCTGCGCCTTGACCAGGTCCACCTGCATGCGCATCTGCGAATAGCGCATCGCGTTGGAGAGGCCGGCGGAAGAGACGGAAGTGGCTTTCATGGCTTACCCCGCGACCCGAAGAAGCTCGTCCAGCATCTGGTTGACGGTGTTGAGGATGCGCGCCGAGGCCTGATAGGTGTGCTCCAGGTCGAGCAGCAGCGACAATTCCGTATCGATGTTGACGCCGGTTTCGTTGGACAGCGCCTCGGCCGTGCGCGCTGCCAGCGCCTCCTTGGTGTCGGCGGCGGTGGAGGCCTCCTGCCTGATGGCCTGGAACCAGCCGATGGCGTTGGCCGAATAGGAGGTGACGCTCGACGCGATGGTGATGCCGGCGTCGGCGCTGAAGACCATCGGCTTGTCGAGGTTTTCGCTGTATTGCAGCAAAAGCTTGGAAAAGGCGGCGTTGTGATCGGGGTTGGCAACGTAGTTCAGGCCGTCGCGCAGCTTGGTCACGTCGCCGCCGGCGGCCGGGTCCATGGCGCTGTTGACGCTGATCTGGCCCGCCAGCCCGTCGACCAGCGTGCCCGAGGCCGGCACAGCCGGCGCTCCCGACCAGGTGAAGAGGCCGGCCAGGTCGGGATCGGGCGGCGAGGTCTCGGCGAAGGCGGTGATGAGGCCGCGCGCGATCTCGTCGAGCTGGCTCTGCATGGTCGAGGCGACGCCGTCGCGAAGCTGGATCAGGCCCGCAAGCTTGCCGGCCGCGTCGCTGTTGCCGCCGCTTCCGCCCGTGACGGGAACGTTGTCGATGTAGACGGTGTTTCCGGTCACACCGGCGGCGTAGCCCGACGACGGCGAGAATGTCACCGTGCGCGGGATGGTCTCGAACAGCGTGGTGCCGTTGGCCGTGGTGATGACCATGTCGTTGGCTTCGCGCGTATAGGTCGAAACGGGCACGTATTCGGCGATTTTCTTCAACAGCGCATCGCGCTGGTCGAGCGCGTCCGACACGTCGGTGCCGGAGCGCGTGCCGGATACAACCGCCGTGTTGGCCGCCTGGAACTGGCTGAGCAGCGTGTTCAGGTCGCTGACGGCGGTGGCGATTTCCCCATCGGTCTGCGTGCGGAAGGCCTGGATGGCGCTGGCGCCCTCGTTCAGCGAGCGGACCACCTGCTTGGCCGCGTCGATGACGCTGGTGCCGAGGTTCTGGTTGGACGGCGAGGTCGCGTAGAGATGGAGCGTCTCTTGAAGCTTGCCGATGGCGGTCGAGGCGGACGAGGCGTTGTCGACGCCGTTGACGGCGAGGTCCAGCCTGTCCATGCCGGTGTAGAGCGCGTTCTGGCCGGCCCAGGAGGATAGCGCCGAAAGGTTCTGGCGAAACAGAAGATCGTTGGTGGCGCGCTGGATGTCCAGCGAACGCGCGCCGGGCGCGGTGGAGACCACCGTCGCGGTGCGGCGCGTGTAGTCCGGGTTCGAGGCATCCGCGACATTGCGTGAAACGACGCTGGTCTGGCGCGAGGTGGTCTTCAGCGCCATCTGGGCAATGTTCAGTGCGGAACTCAGCGACATGCGAGTCTTTCAAAGGCCCCAGGCGTCCACACGCTCAGGGCGTTCCTCTTATCTCTTCAGGTTGACGAGCACATCCATCAGGTCGGAACCGGTCTGGAACACTTTCGAATTGGCGGTGTAGCTGCGCTGCGCGGCGATCATGTCGGTCAGTTCCTCGGCGATATCGACGTTGGAGTTCTCCAGCGCGCCCGAGACGATGGCGCCCATCTTGCCCTGGTTGGCGAAGCCGATGCGGATGGCGCCGGAATCGGTGCCTTGCGAATAGACGTTGCCGGGCAGGACCGTGAGGTTGTCCGGGCTTTGCACGTCCGCCAGCGGGATCTTGTAGAGCGCCTTGGTGGAGCCGTCCTTGTACTGCGCGTAGATGATGCCGTCTTTGCTGATCTGGACCTTGTCGATGGTGCTCGGCGCGCTGCCGTTGGCGTCGCCGTCGGAAATGGTGAAGTCGCCGCCCAATTGCCGCATCGTGGACAGGTCGAGCGTGAAGGCCGCGCCGCCCGGAATCGTCAGCGGAACGGTGTCTGCGCCCGTCAACTTGCCGGTGGTGGTATCGAAAGTCAGGTTTGCCGAACCGAGCGCGCCGCCGGTGTAGGGGAAGGAAGTGCCGGGCGTCGCCGCAGACTGGTCGAACACCGAAACTTCCCACGTGCCGGTACCGGTGTTGGTGAAATAGACGTCGAGCAGCTTCCTGTTGCCGAGGTTGTCGTAGACGACCATGGACGACTTGGCCGAGTATTCGGCGGTCGCGGCATTGGCGGAGGGCAGGTTGGCCGCCGCGACAGCGGTGGCGCCGGCGGAAAGGTTGCCGGTATAGAACCCCTGCGTGCTCGGCGTGGCCGTGATGTCGCTGTCGGAGATCACGACGGGAACCAGCCCTTCGAAACCGTTGACGGTCGCGGACGGCGTGCCGTTCTCATAGCTGTAGGCCATCAGCTGGTAGCCCGCCGCATTGACGAGCCGGCCCTCGCCGTCGGGGACAAAGGCGCCGGCGCGCGTCAGGAACGGGGTGCCGCTCGGGTTCTGCACCACGAAGAAGCCGTTTCCGTCGACGGCGAGATCGGACACCGAGGTCGTGTATTGCAGCACGCCCTGGGCGCTGATCGAATTCATGATCGTGGTGGTGACACCGCCGGAATTGTAGGCGCCGCCCGTGGTCGGCATCACCAGCGTCGAGAACTCGGTGGAGGCGCGCTTGTAGCCGGTGGTGTCGGCGTTGGCGATGTTGTCGGCGGTGGCCGACAGGCGGTTGGCCTGTGCGTTCATGCCGGAAACGCCGGTCCGCATCATTCCATAGAGGCTCATCCGAACGTCTCCTCGTGCCCAGTACAGGTGGCGGGGAGGATAGGATGGCTGACTTGTGCGAGGCTGGCGCGGCGGCGAGGGCGGGCCATCAAAAGACCAGCCGGTAGCCGAGAAACCGCTTGGAATCGATCGGGTCGCTGCCGAGCCGTTCGCGCAGCTTCTTGCGCAGCTTGCTGATGTGGCTCTCGACCACGTTTTCCTCGACCTGCTCGTCGAAGATTCCGTAGATGGCGTTGAAGACCTGGGTCTTGGTGACGCGGCGGCCGCGATTGCTGGCCAGATATTCGAGGATGCGGCGCTCGCGGCGTGGCAAGGGCAGCGGCTCGCCGTCGATCTCCGGGTCGCGCCCGTCCATGAAGATGCGCATGGCGCCGATCTCGGTATAGGACACGTCCTCGTGGGCGCGACGGCGGATGGCGGTGATGCGGGCCAGGATCTCGCGGGCGTGGACCGGCTTGCGCACGACGTCGTCGACGCCGGATTCGAAAAGCCGCAGCGTGTTTTCGAGCGAGTTCTGCTCGCTGAGCGCGATCACCGGCGCGCCGGTGCGGTCACGGATCCGGCGTGGTGAGATCGTGCCTTCGCGGCAGTCGCCGATGAGAAAGGCGCGGACCGACCTCAGGTCGTCGTCGGCCGCGCTCGACACCCATTCGTCGAACTCGCCGGGCGCGAAGCCCGCGCAGGCCACCCCTTCCCGGTCGAAGAGCGAATTGTACCCCTCGGTTACCAGTTCCCGCTCGTCAACGACCACAATCATCGGCCCGCCCTCCGAATCAGTTCATCTGCCCCGTGAGGAAAGGGGTATTCGCAGGCGGGAATCCTCGGCAACCGTCAATTCTTGTAGCTAGAATATTGGGAGTCCGGCCGCTCGCGACGCGGCTCCGGCGGATAGTGGGAACCGTACTCGCGTCGCCGCCGGCGGCGTTGCGGGTGGCCGGTGTCAATCGCCTATGGGTTGCAGAAGGCGCGCGCGTTCTTCGTCCACTTGCCGAAGCCGACGGCGACCATGTTGGCGATCACGCGGCAGACATAGACCTTCTGCGCCGGGTCGTTGTCCGGGCCGGCATGATAGCGCGCCACCGCCATCGACCATGTCGCGTGGCGGGCATGCAGGCTGGCCAGGAAGCGGGCCGCATAGTCGACGTTGCGGTGGGGGTCGAGCATGTCGCCAACGCTGCGGAAATGGGCCGCGTGATAGCGATGGTTGATCTGCATGCAGCCGAGATCGATCAGCGTCTTGCCTTGCCGCCTTGCCGTCTCGAACGCCGCCAGCGCCTCCGCCCGGCTCGCCGGGAACAAGGTTTTCCCTTCTATATTCAGGGCATTAGGCTGGAGACTCCCCTTCTTTCCAGTCTCCGTCAGGCCGACGGCATAGAGGATGCCGGCCGGTATGCCGTACCGGTCGGAGGCGCGCAGGATCTCCGCTTCGCACGGATTGGCCGAAGCCTTCGCAGCGGCGGCGGACAGGCTAGATAAACAGGCCGCCGCCAGCAGGGTCGCGAGGAGAGGCGCTGCCCTGCCTGCCATGGTGACCGTCATTGCCGCTGTTCCTCCCCGATTGGTGGTTGCCCGAGGGTTCGCCGTTGCCGCCCGGATTTCCCGGCTGGAAGGAGGACGGGTCGCGCCCGCCCGGGTTGGCCGCCATGCCGGTCGCGTCCATGCGCGGTGTCGCGCTTATTGCTACCGATGGTTGCAGAACGGTGATCCGATCGACATCGAAACCGAGTCCTTGCAGCGACCTTACCAGGGCATCGCTGTCGGCCGAAAGCCGTCGATGTGCCTCCTGGTTCTCGGGCTTCAAGTCGATCGAAAGCTGCCCGCCGGAGAGGCGCAGGTGGGCGGTGACCATGCCAAGCTCGGCCGGATGCAATTCGATCTTCAACATATGTGACTGAACTGCAACAGAAGGAGCCTGCTGGACCAGCCCGGCAGAGGCCGCAAGCACCTGTTTTGCGCCGCCGTCCGTCGCGATGGCGCTCGCCAGGGCGGCTACGGTCTGGTTCGGGGAAGGAGCCGGGGCCGGAAAGCTCTGCGCGTCCGTTACGGTGACGGGTGCGGCGGGCTGCTTGCCGGCGGCGGGCGTGTGCGGCCTTTCGGCGACCGGGCGCGTTCGGGTTTCCGGTGCCGCCGCAGGCGGTTTTGCCGTCTCCGGCGGATCGTCCCCGAGAGGTGCCCAGGACAGGCCGTCGGTCCCGGAAGACGGCGATGGCCCGAGGGCGGGGAAAGGCGTGCCCTTCGCCTCTCCGGCCTTGCCGGGCGCGACGGCCGGCGCCGCAATGGCGGTCTGCTCTTTGGCTGGAAGCGCAATCACCGGGGCGGACCGGGCCGGATCGGCCGGGCCGGACCTGGCGAGGGCCGGTTCGTCGACGGAGCGGGCGACGGGGCCGGCCGATGCGGCCTCCCTGGCAGGCGAGGGGGTGCCGAAGGCATTCCGCGCCGTCGGCGCCCACAGCGCCATGCCTTGCGTTTGCGCGAATGGATCGTGGTTTTTTCCGCGCTTCGGCTCGCGCCCGGCGATGCCGGCGTCTTCGTCCGGGGGGGCGTCTGCCGGTGCGGTTTCGGCCAGCCTTTCGTCAGCGGCGGCGTTGCCCGCCATCGTTGCGGCAAGGGCGGGCCAGCCCGGCTGGTCGGGCGGGGCGTCGGGGGGAGGCCCGGCCTGCGCACGGTGGTTCTTGCCCGCCTGCCGCAGGATCTGGTCGAAGCCGGATTCGTCCGCCGTCGAAGAAGTGCTGCGGCCGCCCTTGGACAGGGCTGCAAGCAGCGTATCGGCGATTACTCTCATAGCGGGGCGTCTCCCAGAATCCGGTCGATCGAGTCCAGCTTGTGCTGGGCCTCGGCGATGGCTTTGTCGGTGGAATCGGGTTCGTAGGCGGCTGCCGCCGCGCTCTCCTCGACCGGGGCGGGCGGCGCGGATGCCGGTGAGGCCGGGGCGTCGGCGGGCGGTTCGTCTTCAAGGATGCCCTCGACTGCGGGCAGGTCCGTCTCGATCGGGGCCTGCTCGGGCGCTTGCGCGCCTTCCTCGGTTGCCGCCTGCCTGACCGGCGGGGGCGGCGCTTCCGGTCTCGCCATCATTTCGCGCACGACCGCCTGGGCTGCGTCGAGCAACGCCTTGTCGCCGTCCGACAGCCGGCTGCGGTCGATCGCTTCCAGTTTTGCGCGCACGTCCTCGATCGTGGCGGAGGTTACCGTGGAGAGGCTGGCATAGAGCTGGGCGCGCGGATCGTCGTCGTTGTCCTTGCCGCTCCGCCCCTGCTCGGCCCTGGCCGAGGCAAAGGCCGAAAGCTCGACGAGACCGTCGATGGCCGCCCGGCGGGCGATGCGCAGATAGATCACCTTTTCCCGCTCCGCGTCCATCATCGACGTGATGTCGGCGAGCTTGTCCTTGCTGATCGCCTCGTGCATGGCGATCACGCCGCTGACGAAGGCGTCGGCGAACTGGCTGGCGTAGGGCGAATGGAGATAGCGCCCGACATATTGCGTGGAGGCCAGCACGAAGCGGGCGGCGTCGCTCTGCTCGGCGTCGATCGCGACCGAGCGGCGCAGCGCGGCCTCCTCGACCAGCGTGCCCGGGCTGAGAAGGCGTGCCCGATCGAGCAGGGCAAGCGCCTCGGCCGGTTTTTCGTCGGCCAGCAGCGAGCCTTTCACCAGCGCGACGAAGGCGCCGAGGTCGACCGGCAGGCGCATCGGGTCGACCGGCTCCAGCGCCGCGATCGCCGCCGCCGGCGCGCCGCCGAGATAGTCGAGGATGCCGGTGACGATGGCCTGCTGTTCGGCGTCCAGGTCGAGCCGGGAGGTGGCGGCCTTGACCGTCACCGGATTGCCGCCGCTCATGCCGTATACCAGAAGAGCGCGGAAATTCTTCGGCTCGCTGAAGGTGTCCGGACCGGCGGTGCGCAGCCGGGCGTCCACCATTTCGAGGATCTTGGCCTGCATTGGCAGGGCGGCATGGTCGCCGGCGGCGATGCGGTCCTGAACCAGTTGCAGCGAGCGCACCATCTGGTAGGGCTCGAGCGGCTCGGCGGCGAACGCGGAACCGCACAGGATCGCCGCTGACAACAACCCGGCCAGATTGCCCAAAAAGGTGGGGCGCAGGAAGGCCGGGGGCGTCATCCGCCGGTCTCCACGAGGATTTCGATGCGCCGGTTGACGTCGGCGAGCGGGTTGGCGGGGTCCTTCGGCTGGCGGTCGGCGAGGCCCGATACCTCGACGATGCGGCGCTCGTCGACGCCGCCGCGCACCAGCATGTAATAGGCCGACTGCGCGCGCGCGGTCGAAAGCCGCCAGTTGTCGTAGTTTTCGCTGCGGAAGGGGCGGGCGTCGGTGTGCCCCTTGATGGTGATGGTGCCCTTCTGGCTGTCGACGACGCGGCCGATCTTGTCCATGGCCAGCACCGTCTCGCGGTTGGGCGTCGCCGAGCCGATCTGGAACATGCCGAAATCCAGCCGGTCGGTGATCGAGATGACGACGCCCTTGTCGGTCGCCTCGACAGAAACGCCCTCCAGAAGCTTGTCGCCGGCCCCGGAGGCTTCCGCGAGCTTCTGCCTGATCTCGGTGGCGGCCTTCAGTGAGGCGTCGGACGGTGCATCCCCGGCCTTGGCCGTCTCGGTCTTGGCAGTCTCGGTTGCCGGCCGCGGGGCGGGGGCGGTCTTGTTCCAGGCGTCGTCGGCCGGCTTCGGTTCCTCGCCCTTGGCCAATGGTTCCAGCGGGGCCGCGTCCGGCGCCGGGCCTGCGGGGGTCTCGGCCTTGACCCTGGGGTTCTCGGTTTCGGCGGCCTTGTCGTCGGGCGCTGCCGGGTCGCCTTCGATGCGGGGGCGCTCGGCGCTGGCCTCGGCGGCCGGGGTCGCCATCTGCTGCGACCAGAAGTCGGGCGCGAACGGATCGCGGTAGGCAGGGCCGCCGGAGGCCCCGGTGGAGGGGCCTGCCGCCTGTGCGCCGCCGTCGCCCTTCTGGCTGACGTTCTGCATGGTGCCGGTCTCGCTGGCGATTTCGGCGAGCACCGCATAGGGATCGGCGAACAGGCGTTCGTCGGCGTTGTTGACCTGTGCCGGCGCCGTCTCCTTGTCCTGCGTCTGCGACGACTTGGCACCGCCGTCATCGCCCTGGCCGGATTTTTCGCTGTTCTCCGCCGGGCTGTCGGCCGAAAGGCCGACATCGCGGGGACCGTCGCCGAGATCGTCCAGGCCCTTGCGGCTGGCGTTGCGGTCGATCAGCTTGACCGGGTTGAAATAGCTGGCGACGGCCGCCTTGGTCTGCTCGTTGGCCGCGTTGATCAGCCACATGACCAGGAAGAAGCACATCATGGCGGTCATGAAGTCGGCGAAGGCGATCTTCCAGACGCCGCCGTGATGGCCTTCCTCATGGTCGCCATGGCCGCGTCGCACGATGATGATCTCGTGCGGGGCCTCGCTGCTCTCGACGGTGCTCACGACAACACCTCGGTAAACAGGCCCGCCCATTCCGCCATGCGGGTTTCGAGCACCGCGTCGTCGATGGTGACGGTGAGGTCGAAGCCGGGCGCCTCGACGAAATCGAGATGGGCGCCGTAGGGGCCGAGCGCCGTGCTCAGCGCCTCGAACATCGATTGCGGGCCGCTGACGCCGATGCGCATGGCGTCGCTGTCGCCGAGGCTTTCGCGAATGGAGGCGGCGAGCGCGTCGAGCGAGCGCTTCAGAAGGTCCTGGCCGAGCAGGTTGCCGACGATGCGGGCCACCGCTTCGCCGAGACGGTCGGCGACATGCGCTTCCATCTCGTCGACACGCGTGGCGATCGTCTTGCCGACGTCTTCGCCGAGGCTTTCCAGGAAGGCGCGCGCCTCCGCGGCGTGGGCCTGGCGGAGCATTTCCAGTTCCGTCTCGTGCGCCTCGGCCAGCCGTTGTTCCAGCGCCGCTTCGGCTTCGGCGACGGCGCGGGCGACCATGGCGTCGATATCGATCGGCGGCTCGCTTGCCTGCGGCGGCGCGCAGTCGCGGCCGGCAACGGGCGCCATGGCCCGTGTCGAGGCCGCGCCGAAATCCGGCAGGAGGTCGAACAGGGCTGCGGACGCCATCAGCCCGCGGCTTCCTGCGCCGCCCATTTGCGCAGGATCTGGGCGGTGCGCTGTTCATTGAGGTCGACCATGCGCGCAAGCCGGTCCTGCGGCGCGGGACGAAGCTTCTTGCGCAGGTCGTCCAGCGCGGTCGGGCCGCCGCGGCCGGGCAGGGCGGCGGCCGGGGCGTCGGCTCCCGCGCCGGCTTCGCCGTCCGGCGTCGGCAGCGCGCGCTGCACTTCCTCGAAGCTCGGCTGGGGCAGCGCCGGCGTTGCCGGCGCGGTCAATGCCGCCGCCATCGGCCGCAGCCCGAAGAAGGCGACGAGGAAGACCACGACGATGAAGGCGCCGGCGTTGATCAGGCTGCCGGTATAGTGGCCGATCGATTCCAGGATACCGGGGCCTTCGATCGGCGTGCCGTCGAGCCCGTCGATAAACTCC
>Ga0209941_1002473_pt1 | contig 10101 bp, 8 predicted proteins | sample ThiBiot_300_plan_FD_183945 | JGI IMG/M metagenome (GOLD analysis project Ga0209941, IMG submission 183945) | Wastewater bioreactor microbial communities from Cape Town, South Africa - Thiocy_solids_1 (SPAdes) | ecosystem: Engineered > Bioremediation > Thiocyanate > Unclassified | place: South... | reverse complement strand
TAGCCGACTTGCGCGAGGCTCAGTCCGCGCGACTGCGCCAGCAGCACCATGATGGCCATGGGCAGGACGTTGGCGAACCAGTTCAGTGAACTTACGAGGTAGTAGGTTGGGCGTAATCCCATGCGCGCATGGTGGATGCTAACCTACCGTGAATGACAGGCTCAGATTCAGGTAGCTTGGGGGCCAGCGCGCGCTACTTCACCGTCAGTGACCCACAACAGGCCAGGCTCCTCAGCGACCCACGCTTCCAGGACGCGTTCTTCCCGTTCCTCGCGCGTGAGCTCGGCGCCAGCGCCGCCGCCGCCGAACTCGGCCTTGACCTGAACGCCATGCTCTACCGCATTCGCGTGCTGAGTAAGGCCGGCTTGCTGCAGGTCGTGCGCTTCGAACAGCGCAAGGGGCGGCCCATCAAGATCTACCGCTCCGTGCACGACGCCTACTTCGTGCCTTACGAGGCAACGCCGTTCGCCGACTTGGAGGAGCGCCTGTGGCGGCAGCAGCTCCCGGAGCTGCGTGAGCGCACGAGCATCCAAGCGCGCCGGTTACGGGCCGGTGGCATCTACGGCCAGAACCTCTTTCGTAACGAGCTCGGCGAGACGTGGGTGCAGAGCGGGGTGAGCGGGGGCGAGGAACTCGCCTGGCTCGACCCGCAGCGCACTGCCAGCATCGACTACCGCACGGACCTGCTCCTGACAGACGCCGAGAGCCGGGAAGTGCAGTCGGCGCTCTACGAGTTGCTGCAGCGCCACCGGCCTGACAGCGCCTCGATCCCGCACGGCAGCGCAGTGCCAGTCGACAGGCAGCGCTTCAGGTTGAGCGTGGCGTTATTGCCGCTCGATGAGTAGTTGGGCCGCGCCCATCACCGACACCAGACGACGCCCCGGCTACCATGCCGCCAAGCGACCGGATGGAGTCGCCGCCTTGCACGCCGCACTCCTTGCTCGGCCCACTCTCCTGCCACTTCCCGACAGTACTCGTCCCCGGCTCCCTGCCCAACGGCTGACCTAGGTCACGTTCATAGTGGCAACAGGGGTTCACGGTTGGGTTCCCGACTCCCTGCACCTCCTCCAGCGGCGCGGCGCCTACCTCTGAAGCGCCGAAGTTAGGGGAAGATCATGAAGCACCGGTGGTTGTACGCGCTTGTAGCTGGGCTCGTGGTGGTCCTGGTAGCGGCGTGTGGTGGCCCCCCGAGCGGGTCTGGTCCGGTGATCGGCGGTTTTACCTCCGACCCTGCGACCATAGCTAGCGGCGCCGAGAGCACGTTGTCCTGGACCGTCACCGGCGCGAGCAGCCTCAAGCTAGATCCCGGTGGCATCGACGTTAGCGGCAAGACGAGCCAGGTAGTTGCGCCGATAGTGACGACCAGCTACACCCTGACGGCCACCGGCAGCTCTGGCAGCAGCACAGCAACGACCACCGTAACGGTGGACATGGCCGGCACGACTACCTCTGGAACCGTGCGCGCGGCAGAGGGCGGCACGCTCGCGCTGGCTGGCGCCACTCTGGACATCCCCGCCGGCGCGCTTAACCAAGACACCTTGGTAACGCTTGTCGTGAGCGACGCACCGAGCGCACAGGACGACAACCCGATGAAGCCAGCTGGTCCACGGGTCGGGGTCGACCTCGGGGGCGCTCTCCTCGGCGCCTCGGCGAGCCTCGCCCTGCCGTTCACCGAAGGTGCCGACCAGCTTTACGTGGTGACCGAAAGCGGGGCCACGACGACCGGTGAGGAGATGCCGGGGGTGAGGGTCCACGCCGCTACCATGGCGGGCGGAAGCGTCGCCGTGGACATGATGCGCGCGGCCACCTACGCGGTGCAGGCCATAGCCAACGCCCCGGCCCCAGCGGCGCTCGCGCCGGCCGCCGAGGGTATGGGTGACGTCTCCTTGCAGGTGCCCTTCTACTGGCAGGCGGGCCTGCCGTGGTGCAGCCCGACCTCCACTTCCATGTACCTCAACTACTTCCAGCCGCTGCCTGGCTTTGCCGGTTCGCCGGTGGCGCCGGGTGGGTTCGTTAGCAACTATGCGCTGGCGGGGTTGCTCGGCCAGGACTCCAGCAGCGGTTCGTGGCCGGTGTCGTTCCTGCAGGCCGTCAACGTGCCAACCGAGCTCTACAGTTGGCTAGTTTGGGACGCCGACCTCATCCCAAGCGCCCCCTTCACGAGCTACATCGTGCTTGCGACAACGGGCGTGTTCGGGCTTGGCCCCATGCGTCCGGTGCTCACCACCTCGGACAAGATCGCCCACGCGTTCGTCATCACGGGCCTGAGTGCGGATGGCATCTTCATCAACGACAGCAACGCGCGTTGGAGCGGCACGCACCCGTCCATGACGTGGGACCAGTTCAAGACTCAGAACGAGATCGGTACCACGGCGACGGAGTTGGGCACGATGCTGGTGCTGGCCGACCCCCGCCCCGAGAACGCGCGGCGCGGGTCCTTGGAGTTAGGGCCGCGCACGGCCGAGGACACCTTCCGCACCGTCCGCTTCACGAACCCTAGCGGCTCGCTCATCGCCGACTGGGCCTGGGACGGCAACCCGTACCGCAACGGCTACTACTTCGTCGACCGCACCAACCCGACCACGTGGCCGCTAGACAACGAGTTCGGGCGGGTGCTGCCGCGCTCGAGTCAGTTGCAGGCGCGCTTCAACGTCGTCAACATCACGGAGAACCTCTACGTTTACGACGTCGTGGCGCGGTTCTACCTGAACGATACTTTCAAGCTCTAACGCACTGACACGGTTACCATGACGCCTTACACCAGGGCGGAGGTTGACCTCGACTTCGGCAACCTGGCTACAGCGGTAGGCGCCATCACGACCCCGACGACAGGCCGCCTCGAGATCAACTTGAGCCAGGGCGGCGTCGTCCAGGACGTGAAGCACGTGTCGTTCAAGCTTGGACCGAACCCCGAGGGTGGGCTAACGGTCGAGGTCCCGCAGCCCTCGATTCTGGTAGACGGCGAGCGGGTAGGCTTCGTGACCCTCAGGGACGTGCCCATCACATTGCAGAGCCGCACATTCGACAGTTACGCGCAACCCAACGGCGAGGTGGCGGCTGGGCGCCTGAGTTGGACTGAGAATGGAGCCGCGCTTGGCACCGGCAGATCCTTGATGCCAGCGTTCAGCACCACCGGCAACCACACCGTGACCCTCACCGGAACTGGCGAGTACGGCGCCACGGCCAGCGCCAGCGCAACCATCAAGGTCATCGACCCGCAGCGCGTAAACGGCGAAGTCGTCATCGACTACCCGACCGACGGCACCGGCATCGCGATCTCGACGTTTGATCCAGTGACCGTCAACCTGGTCGGCCACGCCACCTACACCGACGGCACCCCGGTGCCGAACGACCGGCTCTACTGGTCAGGACCAGGCGGCACCGACCTGGGCACGGGTTCCGGCACCGCGACGACCGTCCCTGGTTACTGCTCGACTCACAGTTACAGCTTCAGCCTCACCGCGCGGACCGCGGACGGCAGCCCCATCGGAACCAAGTCCGTCACCATCCAGATCTACGGGCCGCCATGCTGACCCGCCGCGTCAGTGCCCCGCTAGCGAGCGCGTGGGCGTCGCGCCGCCGCTCGCCGCTTCTCGCGTTGGTGCTGTTGGCGCTCGCGGCCTGCGGTCCGGGCGGCGCGCCCAAGGCGACCGTGAGGATCGAGCCAGACAGCGTGACCGTCGCCGCGGGCGGCGTCGATCAGGAGTTCACCGCGACGGTGACGGGAGGCGGCGCCGTCAGCTGGACGCTTGCCGGCGTTGGCAGCCTGTCGGCCAGCGCGGGGCCGAGCGTCCAATACACCCCGCCTAGCAGCGTTCCGGGCACTCAGGTTGCCACCCTCACGGCAACGTCGTCCGGGGTAAGCGCCAACGCGACCATCACCGTCGAGCCGGTGTCCGCCACGGCGGGGAACCTCAGCATCTACCTCGATCAGTTGGTAGAAGCAGGCGCGAGCGGTGCCGTCGAGGTCACCGGTCCCGGCGGTTTCAGCGCCACGGTGACGGCGTCTCGTACGCTGCTCGACCTCGCCCCCGGTGTCTACACGATCAGTGCAAGCGCCGTGCGCGTGCGTCAGGGCGACTTCGACGCCATCAGGCGACCGGAACTCGCGTGTCCTCTACCCAGCATGTCGGGAGGAGTCACGTGCATCGTGACGGTTACCGCCGCCCAGACGACCCGCGTGCACGCCGTTTACCGATTGGACCCGGCGAGCGGACGCGTGTACCTGCCGAGCTACACTCCAGGTTCGGTGGGTGGGTATGGGGCGAGTCAACTCACGGCTAGCAACAGCGAACCGCCCGCCTTCCTACTCGGTGGAACGCCGTCGGCCCAAGGGGTGGCGTTCGACGCTAACGGGAACCTGTGGGTTAGTGATTGGGACAACTACACGGTTCGCGAGTACGCCGCGCCTGACCTTGGCGCCTCCGGCAGCCCAACGCCGCTCGTGACCCTCACCGTCGGCGGCCTGAACCACCCAACGGCACTGGCGTTCGATGCTAGCGGCAACCTCTGGGTAACTAACCGCGGCAACGCCACCGTCACGCGCTTCGACGCGGCGCAGTTGATCGCTAGTGGCTCACCGCTGGCGGCCGCGGTCCTGAGCAACGACGGCAGCAACCAACTCAGCGGCCCGTCTGGCATAGCCTTCGATGCGAACGGTCGGCTGTGGTTCGCTAACACCTTCAGCCGGAAGCTCTTCCGCTATGACGACCCTGGCGCTCTCGTTGGCGGCACGACCGCAGCGCCAGACGCGGTCATCGACACGTTCGGCTTCACCGCGCCCGTCGCCTTGGCGTTCGCCTCGAACGGGGATCTGTGGGTGAGTGACGACACGACGGTAGTCAAGTTGGCGCCAGATCAACTCGAGGCTAGCGGCACCGTCACGCCGACGGTGATACTCGCAGGTCTTGGCGGGTCGAGCGGGATGGCCTTCGACGCCGCGGGGAACCTCTGGGTTACCGATACGGACAGTCGCTTGCTGGCGTTCACGCCAGCAGAGCTGGCCACTTCTGGCAGCCCCACTCCGAGTGTGGTCGTGAGCGGCTTCGAAGGCGTGAACATGGGATTGCTCGCCTTCTATCCGCCGCCAGCGGGAGTGCCGCTAGCGCAGCCGCAGCTCGGGCCGCTCAAGTGAGGTTCAGCTGCCAGGAGACGCCGTAGCGGTCGTTGATCCACGCGAAGCGCCTGCTGAAGCCGTAATCGTCTAGCGGCATGAGCACCCCGCCGCCGTCCGACAGCTGAGCCGTTACGCGCTCTAGCTCCGCCTCGTTCTCGCACTCGACGAAGATGGAGAACGAAGGCGTGAAAGTGAACGCGTGCGGCGTCGGCGAGTCGAACACGCGGAACTTCTGATCGGCGATGCGCAGCCACGCTTGCTGGACCGTGCCAGGCGCACCCGGAGCGCCTTCACCGCGCAACTCAAGCTGCTCGACGCTGGCGTTCGTGAAGGTCTCGGTGTAGAGGCGCAGCGCCTCGGTGGCTGCGCCTTGGAACATCAGGAAGGGGGTAGCTGAGAGGGCCATGTTCGCTCCACTTCTACGGGGCACTGCCCGCGACTCCGGCCAGCATTGTAGCGAGCGCCGATCGCTTCGCTGCCCACGGCCTCACCTGCGGATTTCGCGTGGCCGAGACCTTGTAGTCTGACTGGCATGCAGTAAGTCGGGAGGTTGACCCAATGCTCAAGCCACAACCCACCACTCATGGGGTGCAGTTCGACCTTAACGACATCGCCCAGGAACTGCGCGCCTCCGACGCTTACGAGCGCGAAGGCGAAACCGCCCGCACCCTAACGCGCTCGGCCGACCTACGCACGGTACTGGTGGTAATCGAAGCAGGCAAGTCGATTTCGGAGCACCATACGGGGGTCTCCACGACCGTGCTCACTTTGAGAGGCAGCCTGCGCTTGCAACTCCCCGACCGTAACGTCGAGTTGCCAGAGGGCGGACTGTTGGTGCTTGCGCCCGACCTGGCTCACGACGTTTACGCGGAGGTGGACAGCACTTTCCTGCTGACGTTGGGTTGGCCTGAGGGTGGGGGCTCCTAGCGCCGCCAACCGCGGCGAGACCGATTACCGCCTAGACGCCCACCGGCTCTTTCTTGGTGGGGATCCGCTTCGCCTCGGCCTTGGTGCCGTTCACCGCGATCTTGCGGGCGAGCGCCTCTGGAGCTTTCGGCATCGTCACCGTGAGCACCCCTTCCTCGATGGTCGCGTTGATGGTGCTCGCGTCGATGCCGCTCGGAACCGTCACGGTGCGACTGAACTCACCGAACGAGATGCCCTTCAGCCAGTAGCGGCGGTCGCTCTTCTCGACCTCGTCTTCGCTCCTGCCGCGGATGGTGAGTTGGCGGCCCTCGATGCTGATCTCGAGGTTCTCTTCCTTGATGCCGGGCACCGCCATTTCCAGAACCACGGCGTCGTCGGTTTCGTAGAGGTCGATCGGGTGGTAGGTGCCGACCCCACCGGCGTTTACGCCAGCGGCGTTCATCGGCTGCAACATCTGCTCGAGCTCCTGGAAGACGTTGCCTAGTAGCGCTGGCCTAGAGCTGTAACGGCTGTACGGGGTTAGTTGGGTGAGCCTGGTTGCCATGATGTCCTCCTTGCGGAAGCAGCGGTCAAGGCCGCGAGAGCGGTCACCGTTCGACCACGCACCAGGCTACAACCTGAGCGTGAGCTACTCATATTAGCTGCGTGAGAAAGCAACCAGTCCCAGTTCTAGTAACCCACCGCCTGCCCGTCCTTACGCGGGTCGCTGCCAGTCGCGTAAGCCCCGTCCGCTAACCGCAGCGCCAGCTGAGCACCACCGAAACCGAAGTCGGTGCCCAACTTCGAACGGTGCAGCACGTGTCCGCGCGCCTCCAGGCCCGCTATTGTCTCGGGTGAGTAACCGTCCTCGAGCGCCACCTCCAACCCGCCCATCACGCGCCAGCGCGGCGCGTCGGCGGCGGCTTGCGGGTTCTGGCCGTGGTCGGCCAGGCGCAGGACCATCTGCGCGTGCCCTTGCGGCTGCATCGGTCCGCCCATGACGCCGAAACTCATCACTGGCGCGCCGCCGCGCGTGAGGAACGCAGGGATGATGGTGTGGAACGGCCGTTTGCCGCCCTCAGCGTGATTTGGGTGGCCAGGCTGGTTCACGAAGCCAGCACCGCGGTTCTGCAGGGAGATGCCCGTGCCAGGCACCACCACGCCTGAGCCGAAGCCGTAGTAGTTCGACTGGATGAACGACACCATCATGCCGCTCTCGTCGGCAGCCGTCAGGTAGATGGTGCCGCCGGCTGGCGGGGTGCCGTACGCGGGTACTTGCGCGCGCTGCGGGTCGATGAGTTTGGCGCGGGCGGCCAAGTAGGAGGGGTCGAGGAGCTGCTGTGGCCGCACCTTCATGTGGTCGAGGTCGGCTACGTGCGTGTAGGCGTCTGCGAACGCCAGCTTCATCGCCTCGATCTGCAGGTGCAGGCTCTCGGCGCTGTCTACCGGGTACTGGTCATGCCCGACGTGCTCTAGGATGCCAAGCATCTGCAGTGCGGCGATCCCTTGCCCGTTCGGTGGGATCTCGTGCAGCTCGTACTCGCCGTACGCCTGGCTGACGGTGCCTACCCAGTCGGCCCGGTGGTTCGCCAGGTCGTCCAGGGCGAGGGGCGCGCCGTTGCTATTGGCGTCGGCGACCATCGCCTCTGCCAAGGCGCCGCGGTAGAAGGCCTCACCCTTGCTCGCGGCGATCAACTCGAGCGTACGCGCCTGGTCGGGGAACTTGAACAGTTCACCGGCGGCCGGTGCTCTGCCGCCCGGCAGGAAGCCGCGCCGGAACTCCGCGAACTCACTGGCAGCGAATGCCTTCTCCGCGTACGACCAACCGCGCGCCGTCAACGGCGTCACGTGATAGCCGTCTCGTGCGTAGCGGATGGCGGGTTCGAAGAGCGTCTCGAAGGGCAGTTTCCCGAACTTCGCAGAGAGCTCGACCCAGGCAGACACGGCGCCTGGGACCGTCACCGAACCCCAACCGCGGGCGGGCTTGCTTTCCGTGCCTGCAACGTGCTCTGGCCTTAGCGCCCTCGGCGCCCGACCGGACGCGTTGAGGCCGTGAAGCTGGCGACCGTCCCACAGGATGCAGAACGCATCCGAGCCGATGCCGTTACCCGTTGGCTCGACGACCGTCATGGTGATGGCCGTGGCTATGGCGGCGTCAACCGCGTTGCCGCCAAGCTGCAGCATGCGCAGGCCGGCTTGAGCTGCCAGCGGTTGGGACGTCGCAACGACGTTGCGGGCGATTACTACGGGGCGTTGCGACGGGTAGGGAAGGGCGTAGTCGAGCTTCATCTGGTCTCGTTACCTCCGGTGGTGATCAGTCGCGCGGGTCGAGGGCGTCTCGCACGCCGTCGCCGAACAAGTTGAAGGCCAGCACCGTGATGAAGATGGCGAGGCCCGGCCAGATTGCCATCCACGGCGCTTGGTTCATGAAGTTCTTGGCCACGTTGAGCATGCCGCCCCAGCTAGGTGTTGGCGGTTGCACGCCTAGGCCCAAGAACGAGAGGGACGACTCGGCGATGATGGCGCTGGCGATCGTGAGGGTGCCCTGCACGATCAGGGGCGCGAGGCTGTTTGGCAGCACGTGCCTCGTGAGGATACCGAAGTCGCGCGCGCCGCTGGCAGTGGCCGCCTGCACGTAATCCTCGCTTCGTACGGCCAACACCTGCCCGCGCGTGAGGCGCACGAAGGTTGGCGCGCTAGCTATGCCGATGGCAACCATGGCGTTGGTGAGGCTCGGGCCGAAGGCGGCGGCGAGCGCCACAGCGAGGATAAGGAACGGGAAAGAGAGCAACGCGTCCGTGAAACGCATGATGAGTTCAGATACGAAGCCGTGATAGAAGCCAGCGATTAGCCCAAGGGGCACACCGAGGATCATGGCGATGATCACCGAGATGGCCCCGGCCGTCAGCGAGGCGCGCGCGCCGAAGATGAGGCGCGAGAGGACGTCGCGGCCCACGTCGTCCGTGCCGAGGAGGTGCGCGGGGCTCGGCGCCTTCCTTACCTGCAGGAAGTCGGCTTGCGCGGGCCCGTAGGGCGCGAGTTGCGGCGCGAACACCGCCACCAAGATGAAGAACACGATTATGAGGAGGCTGGCCATGGCCAGGGGCTTGCGACTCAGGCTGGTTAGGGAGCGGCGCCACAGCGAGGTGATGCGCACGGGGGAGGAGGTGGAGGTAGTGGCTAGCGTGGCCATCAGCGCATCTGAATCTTGGGGTTAGCGAGGGCGTAAGCCACGTCGACGAGGAGGTTGATGACGATGTAGGCGGTGGCTGTGAAGAGCACGATGCCCTGCACCACGGCGTAATCGCGGTTGAACACGGCGTCGATCACCAGCTTGCCGAAGCCAGGGATGGTGAACACCTGCTCGGTGAGGACGGCGCCCGAAAGTAACCCGCCCAACTGCAGTCCAAGGATGGTGATGACGGGGATGAGGGCGTTGCGCAACGCGTGCCTCGTAACCACCAGGAAACGCGCGAGGCCCTTGGCTTGCGCCGTGCGCACGTAGTCCTGCTTCAACACCTCGAGCATGGACGAGCGCATCTGCCGCATGAGCACTGCCGCGAGACCCGTGCCAAGCACGAAGGCGGGCATGATCATGCGTTGCAAGTTGGCCCACACTCCTTCGTTCAGCGGCACGAAGCCCGATGCAGGCAGTAGTTTCCACTGCACGGACACCACCAAGATGAGCATGATGCCCATCCAGAAGTTCGGCAGCGACAGGCCAGAAAGCGCGGCGACGGTGCTGACGTAATCGGCGGCGGTACCTTTGCGCACCGCCGCGATGACGCCCGTTGGTATGGCGATGGCCAACGCGAACAGCATGGCCAGGAGCGAGAGCTCCACCGTGACGGGGAGCTTCTGGAGGATCAACTGCGTTACGGGTTGCCGGGTGCGGAACGACTGCCCTAGGTTGCCCTGCACGACTTGCCCGAGCCAGGCTACGTACTGCACGGGCACGGGGTCGTTGAGGCGGTAGCGGTCGCGGATGAACTCGATGACCTGAGGGTCGCGCTCCTCACCGGCTAGCACCAGTGCTGGGTCGCCGGGCAGCATGCGCTGCACGGCGAACACCATCACGG
>Ga0209941_1002466_pt1 | contig 10151 bp, 6 predicted proteins | sample ThiBiot_300_plan_FD_183945 | JGI IMG/M metagenome (GOLD analysis project Ga0209941, IMG submission 183945) | Wastewater bioreactor microbial communities from Cape Town, South Africa - Thiocy_solids_1 (SPAdes) | ecosystem: Engineered > Bioremediation > Thiocyanate > Unclassified | place: South... | reverse complement strand
TTTTTCCTCAATAAGCAGACTTGTTCTAGGTGCCATGTTAAACCATTTTAGGAAATAAGCCTTATTTGATCAAATAGGACAGTTGTTGTACTCATTCGGCTGTATTTTTGTAAATTTCAGTAATAAATCGGTACTCGGCGAGAAGAATCTTCACATTTCCAGACACCTACGCGCTAAAATACTGTATTTAAAGCGAGTTTATAGATGCATGCATTGTTTAAATTGTGCTCTACAGGGTTCAAAAAATAAATTGCAGTCCATTCTTAGGCGGTATAACGGCGCCATAGTATTGTATCAAGAAGACTTATAGATAACAAATTTAATATTTAACCAATCGAATTTCCCGGTGAAATCTTCGAATGCAATAGAATCTATTATCCTACAATATGTTGTTTAGGAACCTTTTGGTTGGTGTTGCAACCATTGCTTCATCAGTCCTTGGACAAACGATTAGTCAAGATACTGTCGTAAGCGGTATAGTTCATTTGGACATAAGTAACCTTGTTGTTGAACCCAATGTTTATTACTCCATTTGGGATAGTACAATTTCTGCTATGATTGGATCCTTGACTGTTGGTCAAGGGGGTGGTTTCTATGTTACTCAACTCAATGGTTTATTAGATCTTTCCGCTAATGCTTTAACTGATATTCAGAATGATGGTACAATTGTCTTCAACACGCTTCAGGACATTATTTCTCCAATCTATGCCATTGCAGCTGCTTCGTTCAAAAATTCTGCCACAGGTAAGATGTTTTTTGGTGCCGGTGGCTCTGTCACCAATACTCCAGTTATGTCTCTTATTGCTCCAATTTGGGATAATGAAGGTCTACTTACATATTACCAATCCGCTAAGTCTGGAGGGGTAGTTCAATTAGGTGTTCCTGCATTGACTCCAATTACAAACAATGGTGATATTTGTTTGATTAATACCGATTATATTTTGACCAGTGAAGTTCTGGGTTCTGGTTGCATCAGTATTGAAGGTACTGCATCAGCAACAGTTATTGGATTTTTAACCCCAGTTGACCCAGACCAAACCTTTTACTTGGATGGTTCTGGAGCCACATTAAATGCTTTGAATGTTTTTGGTACCACTCCAACCGTCGCAGGTTTTGGTGATGGTAGTTGTATTATTACCCTTGTTCCATTTGTTAAATCCACTGTCGATTATGACCCAAGCACAGGTGTATTGACTCTTAATCCTATTACGGTTCTGGCACTTCTTTCAGCTATTGGAGTACCTTCTCTCCTTTCTGACACTGTTGGTGCGTTACTTGATCCAATTGTAGCTACTGTTCTTAATGCTGTATCCAGTCAATCTTTCCAAGTTGGTCCTGGCTATGACACACTGGACTTCACATATGGTGCTATGACAAACTTAACAACAATTACTGATAAGCTTCCACTTATTGGACAAGGTGGAACTGTTGGTGGCATTTCACTGGCTCTCGACATTATTACTACTCTTGTTGATAGCATTAACAAAGCTATTTCACCTTTTGGACTTAGTATTCCGTTGAATTCAATTAAAAATGAAATTTGTTACAGTGCTCCACCTCCTAATCCTATTCCAGCCGTTTGTCAATGGTGTTCTCCACCTCCTCCAGCGCCAACTACAGCTTCATCTTCTAGTGCTCCAGCATCTTCCAGTGCTCCAGCATCTTCTAGTGCTCCAGCATCTTCTAGTGCTCCAGCATCTTCTAGTGCTCCAGCATCTTCTAGTGCTCCAGCATCTTCTGGTGCTCCAGCATCTTCTAGTGCTCCAGCATCTTCCAGTGCTCCAGCATCTTCTAGTGTTCCAGCATCTTCTAGTGCTCCAGCATCTTCTGGTGCTCCAGCATCTTCTAGTGCTCCAGCATCTTCAGGATGTCCAGAATGTACTGAATACACCACTACCTACACTACTACTGGTACCGATGGCCAACCAACTACTGATACTGGTGTTGTTATTGTCACAACTGATTCTTCAGGTTCTGAATACACTACAACCTCTGACATTGAAACGTCTGGTTGTCCAGACTGTACTGAGTACACCACTACTTTCACTACGACTAATTCTGATGGTACTACCGAAACTGATACTGGCGTTGTGATTGTTACCACCGACTCTGCTGGTTCTGAATATACCACCACTTCTGTTGTTTCTGGTAGTGACTGCCCAGATTGTACTGAATACACCACTACTTTCACTACTACTGATTCTGCTGGTAACCCAGAAACTGATACCGGTGTTGTGATTGTTACTACTGATTCCAATGGTTCTGAATACACCACCACTTCTGTTGTTTTTGGTAGTGACTGCCCAGATTGTACTGAATACACCACTACTTTCACTACTACTGATTCTGCTGGTAACCCAGAAACTGATACCGGTGTTGTGATTGTCACTACTGATTCCAATGGTTCTGAATACACCACCACTTCTGTTGTTTCTGGAACTGACTTAACATCCTACACTACTACTTTCACTACCACTGATTCTGCTGGTAACCCAGAAACCGACACTGGTGTTGTGATTGTTACCACCGACTCTGCTGGTTCCGAATACACCACCACCTCTGTAATTTCTGGTACTGACTGTCCAGAATGTACTGAATACACCACTACTTTCACTACCACCGATTCCAATGGTAATCCAGAAACAGACACTGGAGTTGTTATTGTCACTACTGATTCTAATGGTTCTGAATACACCACCACCTCTGTGATTTCTGGTACTGACTGTCCAGAATGTACTGAATACACCACTACTTTCACTACCACCGATTCCAATGGTAACCCAGAAACAGACACTGGAGTTGTGATTGTCACTACTGATTCTAATGGTTCAGTTTACACCACAACTTCTGTTGAACATTGTCCAGTTTGTACCGAGTACACCACTACCTACACTACTACTGATTCCAACGGTAACCCAGAAACCGACACTGGTGTTGTTATTGTCACTACTGATTCTAATGGTTCAGTTTACACCACTACTTCTGTTGAACATTGTCCAGTATGTTCTACTTATGTAACCACTGTTGTTACAACTGATACTGTGGGTGAAACAGTAACAGTGCCATGCAGCGTTGTCGTGTCTACTGACAGTAACGGTGAACCATGCACTGGTACTACAGTTATCGTTACTGAAACTGTCACTAACAAGTTTACCGCACACACTACTACAATTGTTGATACCATAACTGAAGGCATTGAATGTGCTACTAGTGCTGTTGTTGTTGTTTCAACTAACAACGCAGGATCCCTCTACACAACTACATCAGTTATTGGTAAGACTACAGTAGTATCAAACCTTGCTTCAGCATACACCACTACCTACACAACTAGTTCCGAAAACACCGTTGTTACCACAAGTTGTGCTGTAATTGTTGCAACAAACAATGCTGGAACTGTTTTTACAACAAGTTTACCACTCGAAGAATCGACTGCTGTTACACCAATTGTGGCATCAACTCCTGCTCCTACTAAGGCAACATCAATTGCTTCCACTATTCCAACTGCTGTCGCAAGTGCATTGATTGAAAATAGTGCCACTTCAGTAAACACTAATTCGATCATTATCACTGCAGTACTTTCTTTAATGACATTCTTCTTTGTGTAAGTTGATGCCAATATGATTCCATATTTATTTTGGATCAATCTTATATCCTTGATTCAATTTTCGGTGAATCTTATTTTCAGTTTTTTTTTCCAAGTTTCGTTTATTTTAAAGTTTTTGGTTTATTTTAGTTCTTGAATATTTGCAAATTTCGGTTATTTAGAAAGCCTTCAGTAATATATTAATTTCGGCATATTTTTTAAAATATTTTTTATAGGATGTATAAATACAAGATTTGCATTTTAAAATTTCCGAGACTTCAAGAAAGGTAAGAGACCATCCCAAACACTTGCACCCGACCTCGTTCTTTTTGGACGAGTGTATCAAATTTTTTTGCCACAGGATATCCATTTACTTCTTACTCCTGGAGGACGCTAATTAGAAAGCAAGGGCGTTTATGATTCGCTCGATAAATTGTTATCTATTTTTTTCCTGTGCTTATTTTTATTATTTCAGTACATAGAGTGCTGCATTTAATATATTCAATCGTCACCAAGTAAATGGTTGAGTTGAGCTTTGGATATACATGTATCTACTACTTTTAAAATATAGCTGAAGCACACGCATTCAGCAACTCATTATTTAGTTTTCATTTGCTTTCACCCATATTTTCTATTTTTTACAAATTCTTTTGTATAGTTGCCAATTCTGGCCCTAAATATATGGGTTTTGCGTTTTGATACATATAAGACTTCTGATGCACTGTGTTATTTATTTTAAAAAGAAAATCTCTGTATAAGCTAATACTTCATCCATATATTAGAACAAAGTACTTTCGATGATATTTATATAATTACCGTGCTAAAAGAAGAACGAAGTTAGTCAAATCAGTGAGGCATCTAATATGTACCTCATTCACTTGAACTCTACATAACTTCAAACAAAATTCAATAATCAAACAGGGACTTACGAGACTTGTAAACATATTTCTTTAAACCAAACAAATGGTCGTGAAGGTCATTGTCAAATAGACACAACAATCGCAGAATTCAAGAATGTTCCTTTGATTATAAAAATGCATCCAGTACTGAACTACAAGCATTTGCCTGAGAATCTAACAATTGCGTGTTTGCACGCTGTAGACTTTTCAACAATGAATTATCCCCATCTACCATTTTGGCAGTGATCCTCACTGGCTCACCAGTACACAACTTCCACTCCAACTCATATGATTTGTAAACAACCCAAATCGGAAGTCGAGCAATCCGGAATCTCGTAAGCAAATACAAGAGTTCCTAGTTAATTTCTAACTTGTTAGTCAGCAAGGCAGCTGGAATATACGTTTCCATGCTTTCAAGACTATATTTTCGGCAGATTATCCAGTTAATGATAAGGAAATGCATACAATGCTCAAAACTTTCCTTTTCTGCTTTACTTCCTCAATACGGAGATTTACGTTTTCTTAATACTTGCCGGTTGAGAAAGTGAGTTTATTGCAATTGATTCGTAGGCTGGTAACATGCACTGCCAACACGAGTGTCTCAAACGTAGCTTCTATCCCATTTCAAATGTGAGCGTTATTTGCCTGCCTCCTGGCTACCGTTCGCATCTACCAGCTCTCCTATTCTACTAGATTCATTGCTACACTCTTATGTATACAATTCACAATATTACGCAGCTCGCCTCATTTATCTGGCCACAACATTTGGCCCTTAAATTAATACCCATCGGCAACCCATGTTCCTAACTCCACTAATCACCATAACTCGACTGTCACGTTCCGGCTTCTAACCCCCTTCTATTTTATTCTCCCCTCCTGCGTCATTCCAGTGAGCAACTAGCGATCCCTGTCTTTGCTGCACAATCCCTCCGCTACGACGCTCGTATTCACATTTCCTGTCCTGTTCTGGTAATTATGTGCCGCAAGATATGCAACCACTTACTGTGCAAACTAATCTTGCATTCATCTACACAAAGTTCCCTTGGGTTTGCCCACTACTTGTTGTGGTTATCGGTGTTTTCGTACTGCATATTGCCCGACTTCCCATTTCGTACATGCCCCAGAAGTTTTGCCATGGAACTAGCATGGCTCACCTACGGGCTTGTTCAGTAGGAAGCACTTGATGCGCAGACATTTTATGAAAAATGCAAATTAACCACTGTTTTTTATAACGAGAGGTTGTCGGAGTGTTTCAACTCCGGCTTATCACATTGCATGTCGGTCAGCGCCATATGCTCTGCCTTATTGTCGTGGTGTTCGCCATGCACCCTGCCGTTCCACACAATTCCAGAAAATCAATCCTGGCACCTTCTCAGAACTGCAGAAGTACCCACAGATAAGCCCAGCGCAACGCAGTACCGTCGCAAACACAGTACCGTCGCAAACATAGCACAGCAAACACAGCAAGTCGGCAAGTACAGTCGCAAACACAGTCGCAAACACAACGTGGTTACACAAAAGCAGCCTGCCCAGCACGGCGACACTGCAACACCACAACCACCTCAACAAAACAAAATCAAACAATAACCAATGCATAAGATCACGATTACATCATCGCTGTACGACTGCGGACTACACGTTGCCACACCAACACAACTTCCCCATCCTTCTAGACCAACCGTACAGCACCAACACAGCAGTGACAACGCCACCTCGTCACCACCTCACCACCAACGTCCAAACCCTTCTTCGACGTCACCCCAACCCTGTAGAACCCAGGCGGTGGCATGATGGTTGATTCGTCCATGCACTAGCAATGGTGAAATTAAGCCATCTGCATCACCACCATGCCACCGCCACGTCGTACCACCCGGCGTTCCGGACTTGCGTCGCCGCCACCACGGTCTCCCGACTTGTCTGCCCGCAACTACGGCACAGGTGGTACGACGCAAATGACGTCACCCCGAATAATCTGCCGTACATGAAGGGGGACAATAGCGGAGCAGTAATATCTGCACTCTGTCTATATAAAGACACAAGTTTGTGCAAAGTTGAAATCAAATTGCTATATATTAACACCCACACAAATTTATAGAACACAAATAGTAGTGATGTCTGGAACTGCTACTGCTTCGAACGCAAATGACGCAAACACTGTGCCCGCCAAGTCGGAGGCACCAGCACCGGAATTCCAATCGTACCTCAATAACGACGGTATCGACGAGTTGACACCGTTGACTCGGAAGCACAAGGTGTCGAATCTTTCGTTGTCTGACTTGAACCAATGGCAAAACGGGTTGACCAAGTTGTCATCTTCTTCGTCGAGTTTGAAAAAAGTGGACTCCGTGGCCAAATTGTCAAGAAACTCGTCCATTATCAGAAGAAAGAGAAAGACGGTGATTGACCATCCAAGAGTGGCATCGTATGCTTTTTGTTTCGACATTGATGGGGTGATTTTGAGGGGCCCAGATACCATTCCCGAAGCGGTTGAGGCACTCAAGATGTTGAACGGAGAGAACAAGTACAACATCAAGGTTCCCTCTATCTTTGTCACCAATGGTGGTGGGAAACCCGAATCCGTGAGGGCAACAGACTTGTCCAAACGGTTGGACATTGAAATTACACCCGACCAGATCATTCAGGGTCACACTCCTATGAAGGACTTGACTTCTGTGTACGATTCTGTGTTGGTTGTAGGTGGTGTAGGTAATGTGTGTAGAAACGTGGCTGAATCGTATGGATTCAAAAACGTCTACACCCCGTTGGATATCCTTTACTGGAACCCAGCAGTTTCACCATACCACGACTTGTCTGAGGAAGAATTGAAATGTGTACGTAAAAATATCGATTTCTCCAAGGTCCAAATCCAAGCCATTTTGGTGTTTGCTGACTCGAGAAATTGGGCTGCTGACCAACAGATCATTTTGGAATTATTGTTGTCGAAAAATGGTGTAATGTGCACAGAATCGAAGAGTTACGACGAAGGTCCACAAATTTACTTTGCGCATTCAGACTTTATTTGGGCTACAAACTATAAATTGTCGAGATACGGTATGGGTGCATTACAAGTGAGTATCGCAGCATTGTACCGTGAACACACCGGTAAGGAATTGAAGGTAAACAGGTTCGGGAAACCTCAGCCAGGTACATTTAAGTACGCTAACAAAGTTCTTGCGAAATGGAGACAGGGTGTTCTTGATGAGCACTTGAAGAAACTTTCTATAAACGATCCTAACGCTGATGAAGCAGATATCTTGGTCAACGAGCAAGGTGAAGAGTTTATCAACCAAGCAAAGCTCGAGTCGTACAATTATGACGACGATGAAGATGACGAAGATATGGGAATTACTTCAAGATTCTCGTTAGCTAAAGAAAAGCAACAAGCTTTGGACAAGGCTGACGAGAAAATCAAGTTGGAGTTACCACCAGCATCTACAGTGTATTTCGTTGGTGACACTCCTGAATCTGATATCAGATTCGCCAATTCCCACGATGCTACCTGGTACTCGATCTTGGTCAAGACTGGGGTGTATAAAGAAGGAACTGTTCCAAAGTATACTCCAAAACACCTCTGTGACAATGTGTTACAAGCTGTTGAATTTGCTATTGAACGTGAACACGAGAAGGAATTATTGGAATGGAACGAAACTGCAGATGAGGACGATGAAGTCAAGGCATCTAGATTGAACTTCGCTGATTTGATGATGACTCCATCAGAAACACCTAATCCAGAAGCTAAACAAGAATCTAAATCAGAATCTAAGCCAGTTGTTGTGAATCCTTTGGATGCTGATGACGCACCAGAAGTCCCATCTGAGTTATTGGCTGGTTTACAGAAAGTCAAGGACGTTAAGGTTAGCAAATAGAGGGACTTTAGTGTCCTGAAATTTGGTGTATAGTACATGTACTTTATTTGAACCATGTGTATTTTAAATATATTACCAAATACAGAGATTCATTTGAATAGAAAAGGGATGTAATGTCGAAATAAAATCTATGTACTAGAAACGAGATTGTAACTTGGTATAAGGTTTGGTGGAACAAAATAACGCAGTCAAGCGGTATACCAACAATAGTGAGTATTGTGCTAGTTCTGAGAAGCAAGATGAAAAGTTGCAACGCAGCTGTGTATTCATGTGGTATATAGGGTCGACAGGGTCATCTGCTCAAATAACAGTTCACTAAATCGCAATAACACTAGAAAGGGCCAGGGCACTCTATCTGTATTACTTCGGTACCTAGCATTTGTCTTGCAACATCAGCTTTTGCGATTTCAACTCATTACCAATAGCACCACACCATCAGTAAAGCTCATGTTTTCTAACAAAATGCTTATATATCTTCAATCTCTTCTTCGTGAACGGCCCCGTGCTCTTGATGGTTCCCAAGCTCTTGTACTCCGGTTTCGTTCCAATTAGCAATTTGGTCTATTTGTGTCCCATCTCCATTTTCTTCACCGTTGGCTTCTACATTCCCGGTGTTGGCTTCCTCTTCAAGAACTTGATCTTCGTCATCAGGAATGCCTTTTAAATCGTGCAAAATCATCCAGTACCATGGAGGAAGAACTATCACCACGAATACCTTTCTGATGAAACTGGAAGTAGGTACCCCATAGTCCTGTAGTGTCTTCTGGCGAACACTACGCTGTACTGTATCCTTGGTATTGTACAAGCCATCAATGGCAAACTCCCTCACAAACCACCAAAAATGGCCGATTGCGTACGAAATGTAAATCACCCAGAAATATTCATGAGTGAAAAGCATATATATCCTGTGGTATTCCCCGAATATGATGGCCTGGAGCTCAGAAAGAAACTCTCTAGTAAGGAACAAATTGAAAGCTGAAGTTAAATATGGCAAATATACCCTACGAATCAGCATGATCCCAAAAATGTTGACATCAAAATCAGGAAATGTACGACACCAAATGTATAGCAATATATCCTTCAATACTGGTGTCAAAAACACAACCTTTAGGTTCATCCTGTAGAACCCGTACGACACAATGGCAATTATACTACAACATATTTGAAAAACATAATATACAAAATCGGCAGTTTTCAACTTGTTAAGTGACATATCTAGAAGAAACTGCTGGTGCCGGTTTAGTGGGGGAAATAATGATTTGTGGGTAGTGAACGAATCCTCAATGTTCTGCGAAGTTTGGCAAATTATCCAAACACTAAAAAGTAATTCAATTGAAAAATCATTCATATAACAAAATGATGTGATTAATCTCCATGGTTCTGTAGTGAATGCTTTGTCTGGCTTGAACACCAAGCTCAAGGGAGATGTGAACTTTAGCACCGTGACAATTGAAGTGGAAAGAAGTGCTAGTGACCAGTATCGTGTGAACGGCGGTAGTTGCCTTCCCATGTCTGCTAATCTCTCCATGGTGTAATGGTTTGTTTTAGATGTGTTTGCTGTATTTTGGATGTGGTGTTAAAGTAAAGCGCAGTATAGTGGAAATCGAGCTACCATGTGCACGAAAGTGGATCGAATTTTATGGCGCTACCATTCACTCTACTAAAGAATTGAGCCATAACGAAAAGATGTCCTTGTTCATAATAGGAGATCCCAGACTTCTTGATACACAGCTAAGCTAAGGGATATCAGGTTCGTCCCTTGTAGTGGATTCTGTCTCTTACAATATGCTCCCAACAAATTCT
>Ga0209941_1002461_pt1 | contig 10170 bp, 10 predicted proteins | sample ThiBiot_300_plan_FD_183945 | JGI IMG/M metagenome (GOLD analysis project Ga0209941, IMG submission 183945) | Wastewater bioreactor microbial communities from Cape Town, South Africa - Thiocy_solids_1 (SPAdes) | ecosystem: Engineered > Bioremediation > Thiocyanate > Unclassified | place: South... | reverse complement strand
GACAACTGCCATGTGCGGGTCAGCTTCGCCACCAACGACGAGCGCACCGCCAAGCGGGTCAGCGACGCACTCGGCACGGCGACCGAAATGAAGGCCATGAAGAACTATGCCGGCAGCCGGCTGTCGCCCTGGCTCGGACATCTGATGGTCTCCCGATCGGAGACGGCGCGCCCGCTGCTCACGCCGGGCGAGGTCATGCAACTCCCGCCTACCGACGAGATCGTCATGGTGTCTGGCGTCCATCCGATCCGCGCGAGGAAGGCGCGCTACTACGAGGATGCGCGGTTGCAGGAGCGCATCCTGCCGCCGCCTGCGCCGACGCAGCCGAAAGTGAGTCGTTCCGACGACTGGAGTTCACGGCCATTGCCCCCGCGGCCGCCGGCGCCAGCTGCGCGTGACGGCGAGGAGGCCGACGATGAAGACCCGAAGAACTCGGACCGCCGTCGCCAGCCTGAACTGAACCAGGAGACGGTCGAGAAGAAGCAGCCGATCGACAACGAATTCGCCCTCGATCCGACCGACGAGCTTGAGGAGGATGCGCCCCGCGTAGGTCGGATGAACGACCTCATGCAGGGCTTGGCGCGCCAAGCCTCCCTCGACCCCGGCGACGACCTGGGACTGTGAGGCTGGGATGCCGGCGCCGAAGAAGAAGGCCCAGATCTCCGTCTATCTCGATCCGGACGTGATGCGGTCCCTGTCGGTCTACGCGGCGCGGCGAGAGCAACCGATGTCGCTGATCGCCGAGGCCGCCATCGCCTCGTTCCTTTCGCCGGACGCAGATGAGCGGCGCGAGGCTGCCATCGCCAAACGCCTCGATCAGCAGGACCGGCGCCTGGCGCGGCTCGAGCGCGACGTCGGCATCGCCGTGGAGACGCTCGCCCTGTTCATCCGCTTCTGGCTCACCACGACACCGGCGCTTCCTGAACCGGCTGCCAAGGCGGCGCGGGCGCAGGCTGGACCTCGCTACGACAACTTCGTCGCCGCGCTTGGCCGGCGCCTCAGCCAGGGGCCAAAGCTTCGGCAAGAGATCCCCGACGATGCGCGGGAAGACCCGACTCGATCGGCGGACACCGACTAGACGCGATCCCGAATAACCGGAGCATCACCGAAGCCGTTGAAACCGAGTCCGCACCCAGCAAGTATTTTTTCTCTGCTTTACGCCTGGTCCCTACGCCATCTGAATACTTGTTGAATCGCCCTACTTACTGCCTTTTCTAATCGTCCCCGTCGCTAGTCGCGTGTCGCGATTTGCCAATGACGGGGACGATCGTGGCGGTCACACCACTTCATTCCGAGGCCTTCTCCCGCGGTGCGCGCATGCTGCGCACCGCGCTCGGTCCCGCCATCGCCGGCTTCCTCGAAGACCCGTCGATCGTCGAGGTGATGCTCAACCCCGACGGCCGGCTTTGGATAGACCGGCTGTCGGGGGGGCTGGAGGATAGCGGCCGGACGATGTCCGCCGCCGATGGCGAGCGGATCGTGCGCCTGGTCGCGCACCATGTCGGCGCGGAGGTCCATGCCGACAAACCGCGTGTCTCGGCCGAGCTGCCCGAGACGGGAGAGCGGTTCGAGGGCCTGTTGCCGCCGGTGGTGGCGGCGCCGGCTTTTGCGATCCGCAAGCCCGCCGTCGCCGTCTTCACCCTCGACGACTATGTCGCCGCCGGCATCATGCTGGCCGGCCAGGCCGCGGTGCTCCGCGCCGCCGTGGCTGATCGCAAGAACATCCTCGTCGCCGGCGGCACCTCGACCGGCAAGACCACGCTCACCAACGCCCTCCTGGCTGAGATCGCCGGCACCACCGACCGCGTGGTGTTGATCGAGGACACCCGCGAGCTGCAATGCCGCGCGCCCAACCTTGTGGCGCTCCGCACCAAGGACGGCGTCGCCTCGCTCTCCGATCTGGTCCGCTCCTCGCTGCGCCTGCGCCCCGATCGCATCCCGATCGGCGAGGTGCGCGGCGCGGAGGCGCTGGACCTCTTGAAGGCCTGGGGCACTGGCCACCCCGGCGGCATCGGCACGATCCACGCCGGCACCGCGCTCGGCGCGATGCGCCGCCTCGAGCAGCTCATCCAGGAAGCCGTCGTCACCGTCCCCAGGGCGCTAATCGCCGAGACTATCGATCTCGTCGCGGTGCTGCGCGGGCGCGGCAGCGAACGCCGCCTTTCCGAACTCGCACTCATCGCCGGTCTCGATCCCGCCACCGGCGATTACCGCGTCCAGTCCGCCGGGGCGGGCGGCGACCTCTTGCCCCCCGGAGACCCATCATGATCCGTGTTCTCGCTGTCGCTCATTCTTCGCGTCGCCGCGTGGCCGAGCTCGTTACGCTCGCGACCCTGACGCTCGCCTTCGCCCCGGCGGCTTACGCCTCCGGCTCCTCCATGCCGTGGGAGACCCCGCTCAACTCCATCCTGGAGTCGGTGCAAGGGCCCGTCGCGAAGATCATCTCGGTCATCATCATCACCGTGACCGGCCTGACGCTCGCCTTCGGCGACACGAGCGGCGGCTTCCGCCGGCTGATCCAGATTGTGTTCGGCCTGTCGATCGCCTTCGCCGCGTCGAGCTTCTTCCTCTCCTTCTTCTCGTTCTCCGGCGGAGCGCTGGTCTGATGGCCGCGATCGTCGATCCCGACGTGCCCGGCTTCTTCGCGCCGGTCCATCGCGCGCTTACCGACCCAATTCTGATGGGCGGCGCGCCGCGGACCGTCGCGATCGCCAACGGCACGCTCGCCGCGGCGATCGCCCTCGGCCTGCGGCTCTGGATCCCCGGCGCGCTGATCTGGGCGGTAGGTCACACCGCGGCCGTCTGGGCGGCGAAGCGCGATCCGCAGTTCGTCGACGTGGTGCGCCGGCACCTTCGTTACCCAGCCTTTCTCGGCGTCTGAGGCTCCGATGCTGAACCTTGCAGAATATCGCAGTCGTCCCGCCGGTCTCGCCGACTTCCTGCCCTGGGCGGCCTTGGTCGAAGAGGGCGTTGTCCTCAACAAGGATGGCTCTTTCCAGCGCACGGCGCGCTTTCGCGGACCGGACCTCGATAGCGCCACGCCGGCCGAGCTGGTGGGCGTGACCGCCCGACTCAACAACGCGCTGCGCCGTCTCGGCTCCGGCTGGGCGATCTTTGTCGAGGCGCAACGGATCGCCGCGCAGACCTATCCGCACAGCAGCTTTTCCGATCCGGCGTCAGCGCTGGTTGATCTCGAGCGCCAGGACGCCTTCGAAGAGGCTGGCGCGCATTTCGAGAGCCGTTACTTCCTGACCTTCGTCTGGCTCCCGCCCGCCGAGGACGCCTCCCGCGTCGAGGGCTGGCTCTACGAGGGCCGCGCGCAGACGGGCGTCGATCCGTGGGAGCTGCTGCGCGGCTTTGTCGATCGGACCAATCGCGTCTTGCAACTGGTCGAGGGGTTCATGCCCGAGGTGGCCTGGCTCGACGACGGCGACACGCTGACCTACTTGCACTCGACCATCTCGACCCGTGCGCAGCGCATCCGCGTGCCCGAGACACCGATGCACCTCGATGCGTTGCTCGCCGATGAGCCGCTTGCCGGCGGCCTCGAGCCCCGCCTCGGCGCCCATCATCTTCGCACGCTCACTGTGGTCGGATTCCCGACAACGACGCATCCCGGCATCCTCGACGAGCTGAACCGGCTCGCCTTCCCGTACCGCTGGTCCACCCGGGCGATCCTCCTCGACAAGACCGAAGCGGTGAAGCTGCTCACCAAGATCCGCCGGCAGTGGTTCGCCAAGCGCAAGTCCATCGCCGCCATCGTCAAGGAGGTGATGACCAACGAGGCGTCGACCCTCGTCGACTCCGACGCGGCCAACAAGGCCGCCGACGCCGATCTCGCCCTGCAGGAATTGGGCTCCGACGATGTTGGCCAAGCCTATGTCACTGCGACAGTCGCTGTCTGGGACGAGGACCCGGGTCTCGCCGCTGAAAAGCTCCGGCTGGTGGAGAAGGTGATTCAGGGCCGCGACTTCACCTGCATGCCGGAAGGAGTGAATGCGCTCGAGGCCTGGCTCGGCTCCATCCCCGGCCATGCCTACGCCAACGTCCGTCAGCCGCCGGTCTCGACGCTCAACCTGGCGCACATGATCCCGCTTTCGGCAGTTTGGGCTGGGCCGGCAAGGGATGAGCATTTCCAGGCGCCGCCGCTGCTCTACGGCAAGACGGAAGGTTCGACGCCCTTCCGACTCAGCCTGCATGTCGGCGACGTCGGCCACACGTTGATCGTCGGCCCGACCGGCGCGGGCAAGTCGGTGCTGCTCGCGCTGATGGCGATGCAGTTCCGCCGTTACCGCAACAACCAGATCTTCGCTTTCGATTTCGGCGGGTCGATCCGCACCGCGGCGATCGCCATGGGCGGCGATTGGCACGATCTCGGCGGCAGCCTGTCGGCTGGATCGGAACATTCGGTGTCGCTGCAGCCGCTTGCCCGCATCGACGATCAGTCGGAGCGCGCCTGGGCGGCGGAGTGGGTGGCGGCCATCCTCGCGAAGGAGGGCGTCACCATCGATCCGACCGCCAAGGAGCATGTCTGGTCGGCGCTGAGCTCGCTGGCGTCGTCGCCCGTGGGCGAGCGCACCATCACCGGCCTGGCGGTCCTGTTGCAGTCAACGGCGCTGAAGCAGGCGTTGCAGCCCTATTGCGTCGGTGGAGCCTCGGGCCGCCTACTCGATGCCGAGGCTGAGCAGCTCGGCTCCGCTCCGGTGCAGGCGTTCGAGACCGAGGGCCTGATCGGCGCCGGAGCGGCGCCCGCCGTGCTGACCTATCTCTTCCATCGCATTGAGGGCCGCCTCGACGGCCGGCCGACCTTGCTCATCATCGACGAGGGGTGGCTGGTCCTCGACGATCCGGCCTTCGCCCAGCAGCTCCGCGAGTGGCTGAAGACGCTGCGCAAGAAGAATGCCTCCGTCGTCTTCGCCACGCAGTCGCTGTCGGATATCGACGGCAGCAACATCGCGCCCGCGATCGTCGAGAGCTGTCCGACGCGTATCTTCCTGCCGAACGAGCGCGCGATCGAGCCGCAGATCACCGCGATCTACCGCCGCTTCGGTCTCAACGATCGCCAGATCGAGATCCTCGCGCGCGCTACGCCGAAGCGCGACTACTACTGCCAGTCGCGCCGCGGCAATCGCCTGTTCGAGCTAGGTCTCGGCCCCGTAGCGCTCGCCTTCTGTGCCGCTTCCTCCAAGGCGGACCACGCCGCGATCGAGCGCGTCGTCGCTGAGCACGGCCGCGATGCTTTCACGCCCGCTTGGCTCGCGGACCACGAGCTCCTCTGGGCCGCCGATCTCATCCCTGACCTGATCAACCTGGAGACATCATCATGATCAAGCTGCGCCATCTGGCGGCGGCAAGCGCCGCCGTGCTCACCCTGGCCGTCGCCGTGCCGCCCGCCTCGGCGCAGTGGATCGTCTACGACCCGACCAACTTCGGCCAGAACGTGCTCACCGCCGCGCGCGAGCTGCAGCAGATCAACAATCAGATCACGATGCTGACCAACCAGGCGACGTCGCTGGTCAACCAGGCGCGCAACCTTGCAAACCTGCCGATGTCGACGTTGACCCAGCTTCAGTCGTCGATCGCCCAGACCCAGTCACTGCTAGGTCAGGCGCAGAACATCGCCTTCAACGTCCAGCGCATCGAGCAGGCCTATTCGACGAGCTACGGTTCGGCCGCCGGCACAGGTTCGACCACCGCCATGGTCGCCAACGCGCAGACCCGCTGGCAGAACTCCGTCGCCGCCTTCGAGGACAGCCTGAAGGTACAGGCGGGCGTGGTCGGCAACATCCCGACGAACTCCAGTGCGATGACCTCGCTAGTCACGGCCAGCCAGAGCGCCACCGGCGCGCTGCAGGCGGCACAGGCCGGCAACCAACTGTTGGCGCTGCAATCTCAGCAGCTTTCCGATCTCGTCGCCGTGCTGTCGGCCAAGAGTCGGGCCGACGCCCTGGAGCAGGCGCGTACCGCCTCGGCCGAGGCGCAAGGCCAGCAGAACTACAAGACCTTCTCGACGCGCACCGGCTATCAGCCCGGAAACGTCACCATGTTCAGCGGCAACTGAGGCGCGGCGATGCTGGGACGGTCGGAAATCTTCCGCGCCGCCGCGATCGTCGCCCTGATCGCGGTCGCCATCACGGCTCTTGTGGTGACCAACCGGCGCCACTCGGCCCCCATTGCCGAGACCCCTCCGACCATCGTCACACCAGCATCCGACGACCTCTCGGCCGAGCTGCGCCGTTGCAGCGCGCTCGGTCCCCAGGACGCCGAAGATCCGCATTGCGTCGCGGTCTGGGAGGAGAACCGCCAGCGATTCTTCGGCAGGCCGGCGCGGCCTCTGCCGCCACAAACGCCCCCAGGCGCTGCCGCGCCGGCCACCCCTTCTAAGGGAGATGCGCGATGAACAACGTCGGCGTCATCGACACCTTCCTCAACACCTTCACCACCTACATCGATTCCGGCTTCGGCCTGATCAAGGGCGAAGTCGGCTATCTCTCGTCCACGCTGATCGTCATCGACATCACCCTTGCAGGCCTGTTCTGGGCCTGGGGCGCCGACGAGGACATCCTCCAGCGCCTGGTGAAGAAGACCCTCTACATCGGCTTCTTCGCCTTCATCATCAACAACTTCAACAATCTATCGGCCATCGTCTTCAACAGCTTCGCCGGCCTCGGCCTGAAGGCGGGCGGCTCGTCTATCAGCACCGCCGACTTCCTGCGGCCGGGCAAGCTCGCCCAGGTCGGGCTCGACGCCGGACAGCCGCTGCTCGATGCGGCCAACCAGATGATGGGCTTCACCAGCTTCTTCGCGAACTTCGTGCAGATCGCGGTGCTGATGGTCTCGTGGGTCCTGGTGCTGATCGCCTTCTTCATTCTGGCGGTTCAGCTCTTCGTCACGCTGATCGAATTCAAGCTGACCACACTGGCCGGCTTCATCCTTATTCCCTTCGCCCTCTTCAACAAGACCGCCTTCCTCGCAGAGAAGGTGCTCGGCAACATCGTCGCGTCCGGCATCAAGGTGATGGTGCTGGCCGTCATCGTCGGCATCGGCACCGGGCTCTTCTCGCAGTTCACGCAGACCTACGCCGGCGGCCAGCCGACGGTCGAGCAAGCGCTGTCCGTCGTGCTGGCCGCCCTCGCCATGCTGGGCCTCGGCATCTTCGGCCCCGGCATCGCCACCGGCCTGGTCTCCGGCGCGCCCCAGCTCGGCGCGGGCGCCGCCGTCGGGACTGGCCTGGCCGTCGCGGGTACGGCGATGGCCGGCGCCGGCGCGCTCGGCCTGGCCGGCAGGGGGGCGATGGCTGCGGCTTCCGGCACTGCCGCCGCCGCGCGCGGTGGGGCGGCAATGGCCGGCGGCGCGTCCTCCGCCTACAGCCTTGCTTCAGCCGACCGGTCCGGCGCGTCGGGCGTCGCGGCCGGACTCGGCGGGGTCGGGCGAGCGGCCGCTTCAGCCGCCGCGGCTCCTGTGCGGCGCGCCGCCGCTCAAGCCGGCAGTTCGATGCGGGAAAGCTTCGCCGCCGGCGCCCGGTCCAGTTTCGCCGCAACCGGCGGCTCGTCGACCGGAGGGACGGTCGGCGCCAATTCACCAAGCACGCCCACGGCGCCCACGGGCGGATCGGAGGGTTCCGGCCCACCCGCCTGGGCCCAGCGCATGAAGCGCAACCAGTCGATGGTCCACGGGGCGCAGACCGCCGCGCAGGTCCTCAGGTCCGGCGACAGCCATGGCGGCGGCCATTCCGTCGATCTCTCAGGAGGAGAATAAGACATGGCGCTGTTCCGCCGCCCCACGGTTCGCTACGGCCGGACGCCCGAGCCTGAGACCCCCTATCAGCGCGCCGCCCAGGTTTGGGACGACCGCATCGGTTCGGCCCGGGTGCAGGCGAAGAACTGGCGGCTGATGGCCTTCGGCTCGCTCGCGCTGTCAATGGGTCTCGCCGGCGGTCTCGTCTGGCAATCCACCCACGGCACCATCGTCCCCTGGGTGGTGCAGGTCGACAAGCTCGGCCAGGCGCAGGCCGTCGCGCCCGCCGCCGCCGACTACACGCCCAGCGACCCGCAAATCGCCTGGTATCTCGCCCACTTTGTCCAGATGGTCCGCGCGCTGCCGGCCGATCCGATCATCGTGCGGCAGAACTGGCTGCAGGCGTACGACTTCACCACCACCTCGGGCTCCCAAGCGCTCAACGACTACGCCCGCGCGAACGACCCGTTCGCCAAGCTTGGCAAGCAGCAGATCGCCATCGACGTCTCGAGCGTGATCCGCGCCTCACCCTCGAGCTTCCGCGTCGAGTGGGTCGAGCATCGCTACCAGGACGGCGCACTCGCCGACAACACGCGCTGGACCGCGATTCTCACCATCGCCATCCAGACGCCAACCTCCGCCGACGCGCTCCGCAAGAACCCGCTCGGCATCTACGTCACCGCCATCAACTGGTCGAAGGAGCTAGGACAATGACCTCGCCGATTTCCATGGAAGCCGGCGGTCCGGCTTCGCGTTTCTCCGTCATTCAGCAAAGCCGGAAAGGAGCAAATGCGGCTTTCCGTAAAGTCGGCCTCGCGGCTTTGATGATGTCCGTGACCGCACTCGGCGGCTGCGCGCACAACTTCATTCCGCCCGACATCAATTACGACAGCGCAGCGCCGGCGAAGCTCACCGTCGAGCCGCCGGCGCCCATCAAGATCGTGGAGCTGCCGAAGCTGCTTCCGCTGCCCGGGCAACTGAAGCCGATCGACGGTGGCAAGCCGACACCGGAAGCCGCCGACCCGACCGTGCGCGTCAACCAGGCCAACGCAGCCGCGCGGATTCAGCCGGTGCGCAACGGCTTCATAAACGCGGTCCAGGTCTATCCGTTCTCGGGCGGCGCGCTCTACCAAGTCTATACTGCGCCCGGCGAGATCACCGACATCGCGCTGCAGGACGGCGAGCAGCTCGTCGGCTCCGGCCCCGTCGCCGCCGGCGACACCGTGCGCTGGATCATCGGCGATACCGAGAGCGGCGCGGGCGCGACCAAGAAGGTCCACATCCTGGTCAAACCGACGAGACCCGAGCTGCTCACCAATCTGGTCATCAACACGGATCGGCGGACCTATCTCCTCGAGCTGCGCTCGACCGAGAAGACCTACATGGCCTCGGTCTCCTGGCAGTATCCCGAAGACCAGCTCATCGCGCTTCGGCGGCAGAACCAGGAGGCCGACGCAGCCGCGCCGATTGCCAGCGGCGTCGATCTCGCCTCGATCAATTTCCGCTACGCGATCCAGGGCGACAACCCGGCCTGGCGTCCGCTGCGCGCCTTCGACGACGGGCACAAGGTCTACATCGAGTTCCCGAGCGGCATTGCTCAGGGCGAAATGCCGCCACTGTTCGTCATCGGACCGGCCGGCGGCTCCGAGCTGGTGAACTACCGGGTCAACCGCAACTACTACATCGTCGACCGCCTGTTCGCCGCCGCCGAATTGCGTCTCGGCGACAAGGATAGCGAGCGGCGCGTGCGCATCGTCCGCACTGACGGGAGGCCGCGGTCATGACGGCGGAAGGTCCTGAAGAACAGCCGCCGTCGCCGACGCCCGTCGTACCGCCTGACCTTCGGCTTCGGGGCGAGCGGCCGCGCGTCACGCGCTTGTCGCGCAGGGTGCTGATTGGCCTGGGCGCCGTTTCGGCGCTCGCCGTTGCCGGCGCGCTCGGCTACGCGCTCCAGACTCGCAACGCGGCGCAGACCGGCCAGGAGCTGCTCAGCACGCAGAACCGTCCCTCCGCCGAAGGCCTCGCTGGCCTACCGAAGGACTACACCGGTCTGCCGCGCCAGGCGCCCCAGCTCGGGCCGCCGCTGCCCGGCGATCTCGGCAAGCCGATCCTCAATGCGGGGGCTGCGCCCAATACCGTCGGTCCCGCAACGACGCCTGATCCGGAGGCACAGCGCAGGGCGCAAGAGATCGAGGCGGCGCGGCTCAGCCGTCTCTTCGCCCAGACCAATCAGCAGCCGCAGCCGGTCGGGCTCGCCACGCCGGCTGCGACGGGGACCACGGTGGGTCCGACGCCCACACCGCCGGTCGACGCCGGCGCTGCGCAGAACATGCAGGACCGCAAGACGGCATTTCTCAATGCTTCGACCGACAAGCGTACAGTGAGTCCGGATCGGATCGAAGCTAAAGCCTCGCCCTACGTGGTACAGGCGGG
>Ga0209941_1002458_pt1 | contig 10189 bp, 9 predicted proteins | sample ThiBiot_300_plan_FD_183945 | JGI IMG/M metagenome (GOLD analysis project Ga0209941, IMG submission 183945) | Wastewater bioreactor microbial communities from Cape Town, South Africa - Thiocy_solids_1 (SPAdes) | ecosystem: Engineered > Bioremediation > Thiocyanate > Unclassified | place: South... | reverse complement strand
TGAGCCCGGACGTGTCGCTGCCCCAATCTTCGCTGACTGATCCCAGGGTCGAAACCGACATACCGGCGGCGCGCACGGTTCGCGTGATGCTGGTCGACGACAGCCTGGTCGTCCGCAGCATCCTTGAACGCATCGTCGACGGAACGCCGGGGCTGACGGTGTGTGCCTCGGTCGCATCGGCGCATGATGCGCTTGCCTTTCTGGCGACCGAGCCCGTCGATGTCGTGGTGCTCGATATCGAAATGCCGGGGATGAACGGGATCGATGCGCTGCCGCATATCCTGCGCAGCGCCGTGAACGCCCGTGTCCTGATCCTCTCGTCGAACTGCGTCGAAGGCGGCCCGGCCGCGATCGACGCGCTCTCGCTCGGCGCGAGCGATACGCTGGCGAAGCCGGGGCGGGGCAGCTTTTCGGGTCGCTTCGCCGAGATTCTGACCGACCGCATCCTGTCGCTCGGCCAGCGGCAGCCGATCCCGCCCGAGGCGCGGCTTGCCCGCCGCGAAATTCCGCCACCGGCCCCGGTGGCATTCGATGCGGCGGCGCCGCTCGCCTGTATCGCGGTCGCGGCCTCGACCGGTGGCATTCCGGCCTTCACCAACTTCCTCGCCAATCTCGACCCGCGAATTTCGGCGCCGATACTGTTGACCCAGCATCTGCCCGACGCCTTCATGGAATTTTACGCGCGCCAGATCGCGACGATGACGGCGCGCACCGTCCGCGTCGCGGCGGCGGGCATGCCGGTGTTGCCGAACCATATCTATCTCGCCCCCGGCGATGCCCATCTGATGGTCGTCAATGCAGGGCGGCGGCAGGAAATCGCGCTCGATCGCCGTCCGGTCGACAATGGCTGTTGCCCCTCCGCCGACCCGATGCTGGCTTCGGTCGCCGATGTCTACGGCGCCGGCGGTGTGGCCGTCGTGCTGAGCGGCATGGGCCGCGACGGGGCGACCGGCGCGGCGCGACTGAAGGATGCGGGCGGGACCGTCCTCGCGCAGGCGCCCGAAAGCTGCGTCATCTGGGGGATGCCCGGCGCCGTTGCCAAAGCCGGGATTGCCGCGGCGACGCTCAACCCCGATGCGATCGCGCTGATGCTCGGCGCCTATCTTGGCGGCAGCAAAAAGTCATGATGGGCGGCGGTGCCAGCGAGTCCGCCTATCGCGTGCTGATGGGGGTGCTCGAATCGCGCACCGGCCAGACGCTGTCGCCGAACCGGATATGGCGGATCGAAATGTCGCTGAAGCCGGTGATGCAGCGCCACGGTATCGCCGATCTCGACGCGCTCGTCGCATCGCTCGTCACCTCGACCAGCCGGCAACTGCTCGACGACACGGTCGATGCGATGCTCAACAACGAAACCTATTTCTACCGCGAACACAGTGTGTTCGATGACATAGCGAAGACCGCGCTTGAGCATATTCGCGAAGCCAATGCGGCCAAGCGGCGCGTCACCATCTGGCATTGCGGCGTGTCGACCGGCCAGGAAGCCTATTCGATGGCGATGCTGCTCGCCGAACAGGGCGAGCAATGGGCGGGGTGGCAGGTCGATGTCGTCGGCACCGACGTCAGCTATCATGCGATCAGCCGCGCGCGCGTCGGGCTATACAGCCAGTTCGAGATTCAGCGCGGCCTGCCGGTGCAGCGCATGGTGCGATGGTTCGACCAGACCGAAGGCGGCTGGCTTGCCAAGGCCGACCTCAGGCGCCGGATCGACTTTTCGGTGCAGAATATGCTCGTCGATCGCCCGCCGCTTGCCAGCCCGGCCGATCTTATCTTTTGCCGCAACCTGCTGCTCTATTTCTCGCTGCCGATGCGGCAGAAGGCCTTCGCGCGGCTGCGCTCGGTCGCCGCGCCGCAAAGCTTTCTGGTGCTGGGGGCGGGCGAGACGGTGCTCGGCCAGACCGACCAGTTCGTGGCGAGCCGCCGCCTGCGCGGGCTTTATGAGCCGGCCGATCAGCAGGTGCGCGCGCCGGTCGCGGCCTGACCTTGCAATTTGCGCCCGACTGGCGCAAGCGAACACAAGGCAGGGCAGGAACGGGCCGCGACACGCATGAGCGACTTTATCGAACGCTGGTCACCCAATTTCGACGAGCGCGCGCTGCCCATCTCGATGATCGTGCTGCATTATACCGGCATGAAGACCGGCGCCGAAGCCCTTGATCGGCTTGCCGATCCCGAGGCGAAGGTGTCGGCGCATTATGTCGTCAGCGAGGACGGCCAGATCACCCATATGGTGCCCGAGGACAAGCGCGCGTGGCACGCGGGCAGGTCGCACTGGCGCGGGATCAGTGACATCAATTCGGCGAGCGTGGGGATCGAGATCGTCAATCCCGGGCATGAATTCGGCTATGTTCCCTTTCCCGACCCGCAAGTCGCCTCGGTCGTGCGGCTGGTGCACCAGATCAAGGACCGCCACGCGATCACGCGCGGCAATGTCGTCGGCCATTCGGACATCGCGCCGACGCGCAAACAGGATCCGGGCGAGCTTTTTCCGTGGGGCGAACTGGCGCGCCGGCGCCTGGCGCTGCCGCGGCCGACCAAGAAACTGACCGATCCGCTATGGACCGACGCCGGCTTCCTGCTCGCGCTCGAACGCTTCGGCTATGATGTCACCGACGGCTTTGCCGCGACCGTCGCCTTTCAGCGCCGCTTCCGCCCCGAACTGATCGACGGAACGATCGACGGCGAATGCCGCGCGATCCTGCTCGCACTGCTGCTGCCGCAGCCCGAGGGGGATTGATCGGTCGGGAGCGACCGGAAACGACCGATTGCGGGCATGAAATCCTCCCTGTGGCCGCAGGCCATGGGGAGGTGGCTGCGCGAAGCGCTGACGGAGGGGCTAATGGCGCGCCGTCGCAGCCCCTCCACCATCGCCTACGGCGACGGTCCCCCTCCCCATCGCTGCGCGACAGGGAGGATATTCTAATTCGTCCGACGTTGATGTGCTCCCCGGCGAAAGCCGGGGTCCAGAGCGTCGAACGCTGACGTCGGTGCCGCAAAGCCCTAGACCCCGGCCTTCGCCGGGGAACACGAAGCGGTTAGCGGCGAAGTCCGTTCCCCCACCCCATTTCCGCCGTTCGCGCAATCGCTCGCAATCGTTCCTGGTTCGCGCTATAACCGCATAAGGCCAGAGGGTCGGGCGATCGCCGCCGTGCAAGCGGGGGAGGAAAGTCCGGGCTCCACGGAAACCACGGTGCCGGATAACGTCCGGCGGCTTCGGGCAACCGGAGCAAGGGAAAGTGCCACAGAGAGCAGACCGCCAACGGCTTCGGCCCGGCGAAAGGTGAAAGGGTGCGGTAAGAGCGCACCGCGCGGACGGCAACGGACGCGGCACGGCAAACCCCACCGGGAGCAAGGTCGAATAGGGATGGCACGAGGTGACTCAGGGCTGGTTCCGGCCCCGCCGTCCGGGTTGACTGCTTGAGCGTCCGGGCAACCGGCCGCCTAGAGGAATGATCGCCCATCCCCGGCAACGGGGTGGACAGAACCCGGCTTACAGACCCTCTGGCTTCACTCTCCCATCGCCGCGCGCGCCGCGCGCGGGAACCGCGCTGTCCAGCCCCGCGTTGGATGCAGACAGTCTGAAGGGAGACGAACCATGAAAGTCGTCGACGACCATGTCGAAGTGACCGACGAAGAAGCCAGCAGCGGCGTCAAAGGCAACGGCGTGCGCTATGTCCTTGCGGTTTCGCTGTTTCTGGCGGTCATCGTGCTGTCGGTGGTCTGGATCATCCCGGCGCTGATGGGGCAGGGGCAATAATTATTTGGCGGCCGCGCCGAACGCATCGTCGCCGCTGGGGGCGTCTTCCATCCAATAGACGCGGATCGGGCGGCGGAAACGCTTGAGTCCCGTCTTTTGATAGGAGGCATTTTCGCCTGACCCGCTTAGCTTGAGCGTGGAGGTGATGACGTCGCCTGTCAGCAGGTTCCAGCTCAGTTCGCTACCGTCGTGCGCGAAGGTGCGACTGTACATCGTTGCATCGAGGCCGATGAGCTTCATGCGCCCAGCCTCCGGGTCTAGCCGAAAGCGATAGGTTGCAGCCGTCGCGGTCGTTCCCCCGGTCAGATCCTTGACGACCAATACGCCTTTCGCGACGGACATCTCGGCTGCGCCGAGCGGGTAGGCGTCGAGGTCGAGCATGCCCTGCGGCGCGCGGCCGAAACCCTTGCCCTTGTCGGCCAGGCGGACGCGCAATATCCTCTTGTCGTCACCGCGCACGATATAGGCGATGTCATCGACGCCGTCGCCATTCAGGTCGCCCGCGATGCGCGCTTCAATCTCTTCGCCGCGGCCCAGTTCGGCCTTGATCTGAGCGTCGCCCGGCGGCTGCATAGCCTGGCTATCGGTTGCCGCCAGCGACAATGCAACGATGATGATTCCCCGCATCGACCCTCTCCTTGCGTGACGATCGGATGGCTTCGCACGATCTTTCGCACGTCGCTGTGATCGCGCGCACAGGCGGCACGTGCCGCGATCACGGATAGGCGATGGCGACGATTTCCCATTCCTTGGGCCCCGCGGGCAGTTGGACCGTGCGCAAATCGCCGGTCGCCGCGCCGCGCAGCGCCCGGGCCAGCGGACTGTTCCAGCCGATCCGGCCGGCGCCCGCATCTGCCTCATCGTCTCCGACCAGCGTGACGGTGCGGCGCGCATCCTCCTCGTCGGCGAGTTCGACCGTGGCGCCGAACCAGATACGGTGCTTGTCGGGCTGTTCCGCGGGATCGACGACCCGCGCGGCCTTCATCCGGCGCGCGAGGAAGGACAGCCGCCGGTCGATCTCGCGCAGCCGTTTGCGGCCGTAGATATAGTCGCCATTCTCGCTGCGGTCGCCATTGCCGGCCGCCCAACTGATCGTTTCGACGAGCTTGGGGCGTTCGGTTGCGAACAGCAGATCATATTCGGCGCGCAGCGCGGCGAAGCCCGACGGGCTGATGATATTGGTCTTGTCCCCCGCCATCGACCGGTCAGCCGGGTGTGCGCTTGCCGAGATAGAAGCTCAGCGGTGCATTGGGCAGCGACCGGTCGCCTTCGCGCAACGTGTCGTAGACGACCGCATTTTCGAGCACGCGCTGCACATAGTTACGCGTTTCGAAGATCGGAATCGCCTCGATCCAGTCGATCATGTCGACCGTGCCCGATCGCGGATCGCCGTTGGCGCGTAGCCATTTGTTCACATTGCCCGGCCCCGCATTATACGCCGCGACCGCGAGCGGATAGCTGCCGCCGAAATAGCTGAGCATCTGCTGAAAATAGGTCGATCCCAAAGTCATATTATAATTGGTGTCGCTGGTCAGCGAGCTTGCGTCGTAGCCGAGGCCGAGCTTGTTTGCGACTTCGCGCGCGGTTCCCGGCATCAGCTGCATCATCCCGCGCGCGCCGGCATGACTGATCGCCTGGCGGTCGAACTGGCTTTCCTGACGGGTGATCGCGTGGATGAAGGTCCAGTTGTTTTCCTGCCCCGCCGGGACACGCACCGTGGGGAAGCCCGAAACCTCGACCGCGTCGAGGCTGTTCGCCTGCGCGCTGCGGCCGATCATGACGCCGAGGTCGGGACGGCCGATCGACGCGGCGAGCTGGCCCGCCAGAACATGATCGGTCGGCGTCGTCGCGCGCTGCGCCAGCGCGCGGAGGAACAGCGACTGTTCGCGCCAGGCGCCGATCTCGCCCAGCGCGCGAGCGGCGCGCACCAGCCGGTCGTCATCGAACGCCTCGCGCTCTGATGCGCTGACCCGGATCGTCGGGACGGGCACCGGCTTGGGCTGGCGAGGGCCAAGCCGTTCGAGCGAGAGCTGGCCGTAAAACTGGTCATAATGTTCGGCCGCGTCGGCGAAATGCGCATTGGCCGCAGCCGTGTCGCCCGCTGCGAGCGCGGCGCGGCCCGCCCAGTAAAAGCCCTTGGTGCGCGTCTGCGCCGAGCGCGCGGCTTCGCCATAAGCGCGGAACAGCCGTACCGCTTCGCCCGGCCGGCCGAGGCTCTTGTAGGCGAGCTGGCCTGCGAGCCATGCCAGCGAGGTATAATCGTCGCGCACGCCGAGCGGCTGTTCCCGCACGACCGTCCCCGACGGCAGCGCGTCATCAAGCTGCCGCGCGATATTATAGGCAGTCACCTTGTCGCCCGCGGCATCGGCCTGGCGCGCGTTGGTGAGCAGGGTTTCGAGCCATTCCTCGGCATCGGTGGGTGCCGAGGCCAGATTGCGCGGCCCCGCGAGCAGCGCGCGCGCTTCGCCGACGCGGCCCGCCTTGCGCAGCCAAGTTGCCTTGTCGGCGATATAGCCGGGGTCGGTGCGGGTCAGCGACGGATATTGCGCTTCGATCGCCGACGCCTGCATAGCGGCGTCGACCGCGCCGCTGCGCATTGCCAGCCGCGCCGCAAAGATCGGCCGCCGGTCGGGCGAGGTGAAGGCGAGTTGGCGCGAGGCGGGGCCGGTCGCGCCCAGCCACAGTAGCTTGTCCATGCGGGCATCATGATCGGCGAGCGAGATCGCACCGGGGAAGAGGCTCAGCACCCGGCTGACCTCTGCTTCATCGAGCGTGCCGCCGGTCCAGGCCCGGCGCACCGCGGCATAGGCTTCGTCGCGGCGGCCCGACGCATTGAGCGCCAGCGCCATGCGCAGTTCGCCGCTCGCCGTGCGCGGCGGAAAGGCCTGGAAATAGGCGAGCGTGCGCGCGGGATCGAAGCTGTCGATCGCGATCGCCTTTTCGGCGCGGACGCGCATCTTGTCGGCATCGGGCCAGTCGCGATTGGCCATCAGGAACCGCGAAAGCCGGTCGAACGACGCAGTCTGGTCCTGCGTCAGCCGCCGCCATTCGAGCACCGCGTCGCCAACCGTGTTGGTCGCGCTCGGCGGCGAGGTAGAGACCGACGCGAGCCCCATCTGGGCGCGATACCACGCCATCTGATCGGGCGTCAGTTCGCTCGCGGTGGCGACCGATGGGACAAGCAGCGCTGCGGCGAGCGCGAGGCGGGAAATTGGGGGCAGCGAAAACATGCCGGCCATGTTAGTGGCAAACTCCTTGCAGGGCGCTGAATAGGCGTTCATGACGCGGCGCGCTGACCGGATTCTATCGGTGAAAGCGGCTTTTTGTAAAGGAGCGGAGCATGTTCTCGGGGTCGATTCCCGCTTTGGTGACGCCATTTCGCGACGGTGCGTTGGATATGCAGGCCTTTGCCCGCCTCGTCGACTGGCAGATCAAAGAGGGGACGAACGCGCTCGTGCCGTGCGGTACGACCGGCGAGAGCCCGACGCTGAGCTTCGATGAACATTATCGCATCATCGACGCGTGCATCGAGGCGGCGGCGGGACGGGTGCCGGTGATCGCCGGCTGCGGGTCGAACGACACCGCCACCGCGATCCGCCACATGCGGCATGCGCAGGCCGCAGGGGCGAGCGCCGCGCTGATCGTCGCGCCCTATTACAACCGCCCGACACAGGAAGGCATGCTCGCCCATTTCAGGGCGCTCGCCGACGCGAGCGATCTGCCGATCGTCGTCTACAATGTCCCCGGCCGTACCGTCGCCGACATCAGCGCCGAAACCATGTGCAAACTCGCCGAAATTCCGACGATCATCGCAACCAAGGACGCGAGCGGCGACCTTGCGCGCGTGACGATGCACCGGGCGGGTGCGGGCGCCGATTTCTGCCAGCTCAGCGGCAACGACGACTTGTGGTTGCCGCACGCCGTTCTGGGCGGGGTGGGCTGCATATCGGTCACCGCCAATGTCGCGCCGCGCCTGTGCGCCGATTTCGCCGCCGCCTGCGCCGCGGGCGACTGGGCACGCGCGCTGGTCCTGCACGACCGGCTGTTTCCGCTGCACAAGGCGATGTTCACCGACGCGTCACCGGCGCCGGTCAAATATGCGCTGTCGCGGGTGCACGACTGGTTTTCGCCCGATGTGCGCCTACCTATCATTCCGGCGTCCGCTGCATCGCGCGCCGCCGTCGATGCCGCACTGGTTTCGGCGGGCGTTCTCTAGGTTTCAGGTTTTCTTCATTCATGGCCCGTCCGCAATCCGCCCCAGAATTCGACAAGAAGAAGGTCGTCGCCGAAAACCGGCGGGCGCGCTTCGACTATGCCATCGACCAGGTGTTCGAGGCGGGGATCGCGCTGCAGGGCACCGAGGTGAAATCGCTGCGCTTCGGCGAGGGGACGATCGCCGAAAGCTATGCCGAAGTCGCGGGCGGCGAGGTGTGGCTGATCAACGCCAACATCCCCGAATTCAGCCACGGCAACCGCTTCAATCACGAGCCGCGCCGGCCGCGCAAGCTGCTGCTCCACACGCGCGAAATCAATAAATTGCACGCGGCGGTGGCCCGGCAAGGGATGACGCTGGTGCCCTTGAGCGTATATTTCAACGGACGCGGGCGCGCGAAGGTCGAACTCGCGCTCGCCAAGGGCAAGAAGGCACACGACAAACGCGAGTCGATCAAGGAACGCGACTGGAAGCGCGACAAGCAGCGATTGATGAAGGAACGGGGATGAGCGGGGGGAAGCCGCGCGACAAGGCGGCGGTGATGAACTGGATCAAGCGCCACTCGCCGTCGCGTGAGGAGCTGCTCGAAAGCCGGTTCGTCAAGCCCTTTGCCCATCGTGTCGCGCATAGCCATTTGTGGCGCTTCACCCGCACTTCGGTGCGCCGCGGCACCGCGCTCGGCCTGTTCGTCGGCATCTTTTTCCTGATTCCCGGCGCGCAGATACTGGGCGTGGCACTGCTCGCGCTGCCTTTCCGCGCCAATATTCCGATCGGCGTTGCGATGACCTTCCTGTCCAACCCCGCGACGACGCCGCTGCTGATCGCCGCGGCGGTGTGGCTCGGCAATGATCTGTTCGGGCTGCACGCCAATGTCGCGACCTTCTCGATCATGATCGACAAGGGCGCATCGGTCGGCGAATGGGCGCGGTGGCTGTTGTCCGATGCTGCGCCGGCTCTGATCGCGGGGCTGTTTGTGATCTCGGTCGTCACCGCGGTGGTCGGCTTCCTGCTCGCGGCGGTGATCTGGGACAATTGGATCCGCCTGCGCTGGCGGCGCAAATTGCGCCGCGCGCGCGACCAACGACTTGAGTCATCGACGAGCGACACGGCAGCCGGTTGATCGCAGGCCGCCAGCTTTTATAGCTGTCTCCATCGCAGGATCCGCGCCATTCATGGTGCGGAGCATCATGTCCTGCCCGTCAACCTGGGGATAATCATGACACGTATGACGCATTCTTCGCGCCTGATGGCGACCGCCGCGCTGGGCGCGATGCTGTTCGGCATGGCGCCGGCGGTATCGGTTTCGGCCAAGGAGCAGGCTGCCGCCTCGGCCAAGGCCGACAAGCCCGAAATCGGCGATTTCGGCTTCGACACGACCGGCATGGACAAGAGCGTGCTGCCCGGCAACGACTTCTACGCCTATGCCAATGGCACCTGGGCCAAGAACACCGCGATCCCGGCGGACAAGTCCAACTATGGCATGTTCACCGCGCTTGCCGATCTGTCGCAAAAGCGCACGCAGGAGATTCTCGAAGCGGCGAAGGGCGATCCGAACAGCATGATCGGACGGGCCTATGCCTCCTATCTCGATTCGGCGTCGGTCGAGGCGAAGGGGCTTGCCCCGATCCAGCCGTGGCTCGCGAAGATCCGCACCGTCGACAAACCGGGCCTTGCCGCGTTGCTCGCCGAAGCCGACCGCAACGGCGTCTCGCACTTCTTCGGCGGCTATGTCGGGCAGGACGACAAGAATCCCGACGTCTACATCTACACGATGTTCCAGGGCGGCCTCGGCATGCCCGATCGCGACTTCTACCTGAAGGACAATGAGCGCAACGCCAAGCTGCAGGCGGCTTACCTCAAGCATCTGGAAAATGTCTTGACGCTGGCAGGCGAGCAGGACGCCGCGGCGCGGGCGCAGGCAGTCTATGCCTTCGAAAAGCAGATCGCGACGGTTCATTGGGACAAGAATGACAGCAGCGACGCGACCAAGGTCTATAACAAGATGACGCTTGCCGAACTGGAAAAGGCGGCGCCGGGCTTCGACTGGACGACCTTTGTTCGCGGCATCGGCGTCAAGGAAGACGCGCTGCTCGTGTCGCAGCCGAGCGCCTTCACCGGCGAGGCGAAGCTGATTGCCGACGCGCCGATCGGCGTGCTGCGCGACGCGCTGCTCGTCCGCAGCCTCGACGGCTTTTCGGACGTGCTGCCCGATGCGGTCG
>Ga0209941_1002457_pt1 | contig 10196 bp, 9 predicted proteins | sample ThiBiot_300_plan_FD_183945 | JGI IMG/M metagenome (GOLD analysis project Ga0209941, IMG submission 183945) | Wastewater bioreactor microbial communities from Cape Town, South Africa - Thiocy_solids_1 (SPAdes) | ecosystem: Engineered > Bioremediation > Thiocyanate > Unclassified | place: South... | reverse complement strand
CCCGCGTTCGCGGACCATCCTCACCGCCTCAAGCTTGAACTCACGGCTGAACTTCCTTCTTTGCATTGTGGACCTCCGATAGGTGGAAACACCCTATCTTGGTGTCCACCAAACCGGCAGCAGGCCATTTTTTGGATTCAAGCTCTTCGATGGGTCTGGCGGAGGCGGGGCATCATCGCCCGCTGGCACCAGTCAAGAAGCGAAAGACCAAACCGAGCCTTCGGCTGAAGAGCTTTTGGACGGCGACCAGCAGGAAGAACTGCCGAGCCAACCGGCCGAGCCCTCAGAGATCGACGCTACCGCCAGCGGCCGAGCAGATACGGTCGCTGCTACGCCACGCGACGAAAACACCCCATCTTCCGCCATTACATCGTCGAAAGTCGATCAAGCGATGCAGCAAGCATTTGAGGCTGGGGAGCCGGTTCGATGGGAAGACGGTGACCTCAAAGGTTATGCCGTTCCCAGCGCAGTTGAAGAAAGTAGCGGCTGTCGCAGTGTTTATTATTCCATAGACGGCAGGGAAGATTGGCAGTCGGCGACTAAAACGATCTGCCCGTAACTGCGCCGGATTTCGGCTGGGCCTCTAAACCTCGTCCGATGGAAACGATGGATCCGCAACCGTTACCAAGTTCGCGGCAAAATCGCGTCTATGATGCTGGCTTTCGACATGCATAATTGCCGTGAATTGGTAGCTGGTAGCGACGAGAGCAAAGCTAATGCAAGATATGGCATTCAGAATTGAAGCTGCGAAGGTTTGGCACTGGGTTGCGAACGTTAGCCGAAATCCCGAATTCGCTGACCTAGCGGCACAAGCCACCGCTACATTGCTCCATCCCGGTTTTGTAGGCCCGGACTATCCGATAGATGGCACTGGAACGCTCATCATCGGAATGAATCCCGGCGGCGGAACGGACACCCCGAATCACGCTGAGCGCCAAACTCTTTTCGATATCCGAGCGACGGACTCCTTGGCTGCCTACGATCGCGTGAACCAAGTCGCCGCCGAACTATTCGCCTCATGGCCAATCTGGCGCAACAATCTGTTGCCGTTGCTCAAGGGGGCAGGCGTTGCACCCGCTTCGGTGTCATACATTCATGCTGTGCCATTTCGCGTTAGTGATAACGCGATGCTCTCAGGGATATATGCCTCGGCGTGGAAGCGCGTTAGCTCACGGCAAGCTGCGTTGTTAAATCCCGGCCGCATTATATTGGCGGGAAAGACGGCCGGAAAGAAACTTCAGCCACTGATACCGATAAAGTCGAAAATTGTGACGCGATCCATCGGTGACAATCAGCTTGCCGAACGCTCGCTGAAAATAGCGCAGTCCCATGCCGAGATTATCGCAGACAAGGCTTTCTGGAAATAGTCGCCCAAACGTTACAATTTGGAATAGGCGTCAATCCGGCCAGCGGCCACTGGCGTCGCAATCAGGACGGCACGTTCAGTCATCTCGAATAGGCCTCTAGACCACCGTTCGCGGCTGCTCCAAACCGGCGCGAGAACGGGGGTCATCACCCTGCCTTCTGCATGCTTTCAAACTTGCCTTTTGCGTAAGCCCACGGCCGCTCGGCCGACCCCAGCGCATCACAACCTTCATCCCGACCCTACCCCTGACGCGCTCAAACGTCCCTCGGCTGCTTCCAATACGTTCGGTTCAAATCGATCGGGATGCCTCAACGCGACGGCCTCGAACGTGAGTTCTGGCCAGCCGCGCTCGATTAGCATGCGGTATCCGTCCGAAGCCCGCTTCAGCACCAGATCGGCTACCGTCCGCACTTCGCCCTCACGTCCAATTTTTTGCCGGGTCCTCGATAACCTCGTGGTTTTGCCCCGCTCTTCCGTCAGCGCATCTTCCAGCGCGAAAACACTCTGCCACACTGCATGTTCAAGAGAACCCGGTGCAGCGGCTGGACTGACAGCGTAAAGTCTCCGCAGCGCGGCCTCTTTTACAATCTCATTTCCCGCTCCTTTAGCGTTATCGGCCATCTTTCGTAGCACCTTTGGGTCATTGCTCGCTGCAATCCGGTCCAATGCTGCGCGGACCATGTCATCGGTGATAATCATTTCCCAAACTCCCCTCTCCAGCGTCAACCCTCGATGAAAAATGACCCTGTCATGCCCGGCATCGCTGCTTTGGGGTTGTCCTGCCATACAAAGACTACCTGAACGCGGATCCCGACGCTCGATGCGATGCGGTAAGTCTGTTTCCACGCGCTATTCGCGTCCTGACCCTGAACAGACAGGTCAGCCTCCAGCAGATAACGATAGCCGTTATCTTCTTTCTTTCCCTTCACCGCCGGGATTGTGAGCAGATCCAGAAGATCTTCGGCCGAAATCCCTTGCTTCGCGGCAAGCTCGATGACTTCGAACATTATCGGATTCCAATAGGATTTGCTCTTCGGAAGGGTCGCCCCCCCTACCTCCGCACGCCTTGGCGTAGTGTGAGCAAGGTTCGGCGCCGCCGCCGGATTGAACGATCGGGGGCCGCCGACCTTTCGTTGCGGTGCGGGCTCCTCGTCTGCGGCTTCTAGAGCATCCAAGGCTCGTTCAATGACCGTCAACGGCGTGTCGACGAGGGGCACTGCGTGCGCCTGGAGCCGAGCGAATATCTGATCCGTCAGTTCAACTGATGGGGGCATATCATGCCTTCCTTTCTGGCGAATCAGATACGCCACCGCTCGCGGTCCGTCAATCATATAACGCTATAGGCCTATAAGTGCCTCTTAGGCGCTGCTCAGGCTGCGCTGATAGACGGCGCTCTTCCGTTTCGTAACGGGCTGAAGATGGGCTTGATCTTGACGTGCTTCCGTCCGCGAACCTGATCGCCGTTAGTCGGTCCTTAGCCAGATCGTGGCATCTTGAGATCGATGACCGACACCATGACCACCAAACCCGAACATCTCGCCAAGCTGGCAGTGCTTATCGATGCTGAGAATATGTCGCCGAAGATCGTGAGCGGCCTGTTCAAAGAGATCGCGACGATCGGCGAGGCAAGCGTCCGCCGCATCTATGGTGACTTTTCAGAGCCCCGCTTGAAAGGGTGGGCAGAAGTGCTCGCTGCCCACGCCATTATGCCGCATCAAGTTTTCCCCAACGTTGGTGGAAAGAACGCGTCAGACATCGCGCTGGTGATCGACGCTGTGGATCTTATGCACTCCGGCCGCTTCGACGGTTTTTGCATTGTGTCATCCGACAGTGACTTCACCCGGCTCGCCGCCCGCATTCGCGAGCAGGGCATCGACGTGTACGGGTTAGGCGAGCAAAAGACCCCGCAAAGTTTTCGCCACGCCTGCAAGCGGTTCGTCTTTACAGAAAACCTCACGCACAGTGACGCCAAGGCGGCTGAGGCTACATCTGACGCGGCGGCGGTCCCGACTGCGCCAAAGCTTCCTCCTGCGGAGGCTGTGCCGATTATCAAAGCTGCCTTGAATCGCCTCGACGACCTCGACGGCTGGTACGCGCTCGGCGCTGTCGGACTTCAGCTACTCGCCGAAATGCCCGACTTCGACGCCCGCAGTTACGGCTGCCCGAAGCTCAGCCAACTCGTCGAAAAATCCGGTGCTTTCGATGTTCGCCGCAACAACCTTATGGTCTATATTCGCCCGAAGTGATCTCCGGGGTCCGGCTAGTCGGGCGGGAGTCCAGCTTTTTTGATACCTTCCAAACGGGTCCGCATCGGGTCACTTTTGCGAACCTGATTGAGCCAAAGATCGTCCGAGAGGAAGGCGCCGAATCTGGAACTCACTTGCGTTTAGGAATCGATTGGGTGTTTCCCAAGGCGCTGGTCTGTTTCGGCGGGAACCATAGGTTTTCCTAGGTCCGCAGGCACCACCGACCTGTGTTCGTAATGATGGGGCCACAGGTTCGAGTCCTGTAAGCGGCACCACTATCCCCCCAAGGCAAACCCGACACATGCGGCCGAAGGGCCCTTTGCTTGTGTGCTTGATTGGGTCCTGTCTGGGACGCCTTTAGCAGCGTCGCGTCACAGTTTTCCGCCTACCCTTTGAATTTGGCAACCAAGTCCGGGACACGCCGGAAGCCAGAGCCTCCCGCGCTCTCTTCCGAAAAATCGGTGATGGGAGTTGTCTTAATCCGCTAACCAATCCGCCGCGATCTCGCCCTTGTGCCCTTCCGGCGCCAGCGCGGCGCGGAGGGCTTCGAGCAGCGGGGGCAGCGCCTGCGTGAAGGCGTATGGCGGGTTGATGATGAAAAGGCCCGCGCCGTTGTAGATGCCCGGCTGATCGGCATCGTACAGCCAATGTTCGACCCACAGGAATTTCGGGATACCCAGCCGCCTGAGCTGCTGCTTCCATCGCACATGCGCCGCGCGGTCTTTCAGCGGATACCATATCACCGTCACGCCATGCGCCCATTTGCGGTGCGCGGCGGCGAGGGTGGCTGCGATCCGGGCGCGTTCATCCGTCTGCTCATAGGGCGGATCGACCACCACCACGCCGCGAGATGTCCGGGTCGGCAGCATCGCCAGCCACAACTCATAGGCGTCGCGCTCATGCACGGCCGCAGATGTGCGGCGCATCGCGCTGCGCAGGGCCATGGCGTCTTCGGCATGTTTTTCGTTGAGGATCAGAACATCCTGGGGCCGCAATAGCTGTTCCAGAATGCGCGGCGAGCCGGGGTAGAGGTGCGGGTCACCCCCGGCATTCACTGCCTGTACGACGGCGCGGTAGTCGTCGAGCAAGGGGTTCGCGTCGGCAAAGGCCCGCAGCACACCCTGCGCAGCCTCCCCGGTGCGTTGCGCCTGATCGCCCTTGAGATCGTACAGCCCGCAACCGGAATGGGTGTCGATCAGGGTCAGCGCGCCGGGCTTTTGCTGCAAGGCCTGCACGAGAGCGATCAGCAGGCTATGCTTCACCACATCGGCGCTGTTGCCTGCATGGAAGGAATGGCGATAATTCATCAGAATTCAAAGCTCTGCGATCTGCTTTTCCATGACGTTCTGCGCGCGGCGACCGACCGCGAGACGAGTGACGCAATCGATCTGGGCCCCATATAGCGTCGGGCGGAAAGCATCAAAGTGCTTCTGCGCAAGACCTCAAGCCCGCGCTGGCGCAAATGGTCCTTACACTCGGGGACTTTGACCGCCGACACGCGGGAAATAGCAGATGGCACAAAATTTGGCGTCATACTCACGCCTAGCGCATTCCACCGTTACACAGGGTACAGACAGGTGAGAAAAACGCTGGGTTTTGTAGTTACTTCCAGCCGAGCCAGAGGCTTGGAAGTAAATGGTGCCCAGAAGAGGACTCGAACCTCCACGACCTTGCGATCGCCAGCACCTGAAGCTGGTGCGTCTACCAATTCCGCCATCTGGGCACGGGGTAGGAGCGGGCGCTTAGCGGCGGGGTGGCGGGCTTGTCAACCGCGTCGGCCCGCCCCGCGGCAAATATTATTTCAAAGTCGCGGATTTGTTGCCCTTGCGCGCCCTGCCCCTCCCTTCGCGCTTGCCCCTTCGGGCGCTTCGCGGCATGGGGACGCGAGGGACGCTGCGGCGTCCGGCTTCGAGAATCGGCAAGACAGGCAAGGGTGATGCAGAATCTGAGCGGGCAATTGATCACGGTGTTCGGCGGCGGCGGCTTTCTGGGCCGCTATGTCGTCCAGCGGCTGCTGGCGCGCGGCGCGCGCGTGCGGATTGCGCAGCGCGACCCGCGCCAGGCGGTGTTTCTGAAGCCGCTCGGCGGGCTGGGCCAGACGCAGTTCGTCGCCGCCGATGTGCGCGATGCAAGCAGCGTTGCCCGCGCCGCAACGGGCAGCGACGCCGTGATCAACCTCGTCGGCAGCTTTGCCGATATGGCGGCGGTCCAGGCCGCCGGCGCCGGCCATGTCGCGGCCGCGGCAAAGGCGGCGGGCGCGAAAGCGCTCGTGCATGTCTCGGCGATCGGCGCCGATCCGGCCAGTGCGTCGGCCTATGGCCGCAGCAAGGGCGACGGCGAAGCCGCCGTGCGCGCCGCTTTCGCTGACGCGGCGATCCTGCGCCCGTCGATCGTCTTCGGCCGCGAGGACAAGTTCATCAACCGCTTCGCGACCCTGATCCGCGCGCTGCCTGCGGTGCCGGTCATCGCGCCGAAGGCGAAATTCCAGCCGGTCTATGTCGGCGACGTAGCCGATGCGGTGGTGGCGGCGCTCGATACCCCGGGCCAGACGCTCGAGCTCGGCGGTCCGCAGCAGTTCACCATGCTGGAGCTACAGCAGTGGATTGCGAAGGCGACCGGGCGGAACCGCCTGTTCATCGAGCTTCCCGATGCCGTGTCGGGCTTTCTGGCGAGCGGTTTCGGCTGGGCGCCGGGCGCCCCGATCACCAAGGATCAATGGCTGATGCTGCAGCACGACAATGTCGTCAGCACCGCCAATGGCCTTGCCGCACTGGGCATCGCCCCCACCGCGCTGGCCGACGTCGCCGATGGCTGGCTCGTCCAGTATCGCCGCCATGGCCGCTTCGCAGCGATGGCTCGCTGAGCCGCGCGCGCGACGAAAGGCGCAATTAGCGGCTGGATAAATCCGTCCGCGCTGCGTAGGTCTGACATCAGGACAGGGGCGTCCGGCACCGCGCGGGCGCCCCTTCGCATGTCATCTCCAGCTTCGGGAAATCCATGATCCAGTTTGCCGCATCGCCCCGCCCCGCCCTTCTCCTGCGCGCGGAGGCCGGACGATGAGCCTGTGGCTGACCGCAATCATCCTCGGCATCGTCGAAGGTCTGACCGAGTTCCTGCCCGTCTCGTCGACCGGGCATCTGATCCTCGCCACCGAATTGCTCGGCTATGACGCGTCGAAATGGGCGATCTTCAACATCGCGATCCAGCCCGGCGCGATCCTTGCGATCGTCGTCCTCTATCGCAAATTATTCTGGGACATGTTCACCGGCTTTTTCCGGCGCGATCCGGTGGCGATCGCCTTTGTGCGCAACCTGCTCGTCGCCTTCATTCCGGCGGTGGTGCTGGGGCTCGCGTTCGGCGACTATATCGAGACGTTGCTGGAGAATGCCGTCGTCGTCGCCTGGGCGCTGGTGATCGGCGGCTTCGCGATCCTGCTGGTCGAAAAGCTTGCCAAGCCGAAGGAGAGCGGCGGCGTCGCCAAGCTGACGCTGCGCCAGTCGATCATGGTCGGGCTGGTCCAGTGCCTCGCGATGATCCCCGGCGTCAGCCGCTCGGGCGCGACGATCATGGGGGCGATGGCGATGGGCGTCGACCGCAAGACCGCCGCCGAATTCAGTTTCTTCCTCGCGCTGCCGACGCTGACCGGCGCAACGGTGCTGCAGCTCGCCAAGCATCGCGATGCCATCACCTCGAACGATATGGGCCTGATCGCGCTCGGCGCCGCAGTGTCGTTCGTCGTCGCCTGGGCGGTCATCAAGGCGTTTCTGGCCGTGGTTACGCGCTATGGCTTCGCGCCGTTCGCCTGGTATCGAATCATCGTCGGCGGCGCGGCGCTTATCTGGCTCACCATGAGATAGGTCCGATAATTTACTAATTGCGAAACTTAATTGCGCACCTTCGTCTCGGCCGACTAAAGTGGTATATTTTTAGGTCAGCTAAACTGTCCTAATGCCCAATATGTCCGTGACAGCAGCGCTCCCGCCATGCATCCGCGCTTCAACGAAGGGGATTTTGCATGGCTTCCGAACGCATGCTCCGATTTGTGGGGCGCGAACAACATTATCCGGACAAGCGCTCGGCCGACGAACGCGCGCGCGATTTTAACGAGATCGCGGCGCGCTACGCGCAGCCCGAGGCAGACGATCAGGCATCGCGCTGTTCGCAGTGCGGCGTACCCTATTGCTCGGTCCACTGCCCGCTCCACAATCATATCCCCGACTGGTTGCGCCTGACCGCCGAGGGGCGGCTGCGCGAAGCCTATGAACTGTCGAACGCGACGTCGACCATGCCCGAAATCTGCGGCCGCATCTGCCCGCAAGACCGCCTTTGCGAAGGCAATTGCGTGATCGAATTTTCGGGTCACGGTGCGGTGACGATCGGCAGCGTCGAAAAATATATCACCGATACGGCCTGGGCCGAGGGCTGGGTCGAACCCGTCCATGTCGGCCCCGCGACGGGCCAGTCGGTCGCCATCGTCGGCGCGGGGCCAGCAGGCCTGACCGCCGCCGAATATCTGCGCGCCGAGGGGCATGAGGTGCATGTCTACGACCGGCACGACCGCGCCGGCGGCCTGCTGACCTATGGCATCCCCGGCTTCAAGCTGGAAAAGGATGTGGTGATGCGCCGCGTCGACCGCCTCGCCGAAAGCGGCATCCATTTCCATCAGGGCTTCGAGGTCGGGCGGGATGCGACGCTGGACGAGCTGCGCCGGCGCCACGATGCGGTGCTGATCGCGACCGGCGTCTACAAGGCGCGCGAGATCCACGTCCCCGGCAACGGCGCCGAGGGGGTGATCGCGGCGCTCGATTATCTGGTCGCGTCGAACCGCAAGGGCTTTGGCGACGCGGTCCCCGCCTTCGACGACGGCAGCCTGAATGCCGAAGGCAAGCATGTCGTGGTCATCGGCGGCGGCGACACCGCGATGGACTGCGTCCGCACCGCAGTGCGTCAGGGCGCCAAATCGGTGAAATGCCTCTATCGCCGCGACCGCGAGAATATGCCGGGATCGCAGCGCGAAGTCGCCAATGCCGAAGAGGAAGGCGTCGAGTTCGTCTGGCTGTCCGCCCCCGCAAGCTTCGCCGCCGACAAGCATGTAAAGGAGGTCGCGGTTGCCGGGATGCGCCTTGGCGCCCCTGACGCAAGCGGACGGCGCAGCCCCGAACCCGATCCCGGCCGCACCTTCGACCTGCCCGCCGACATGGTGATCAAGGCGCTCGGCTTCGATCCGGAGGAATTGCCGCACCTGTTCGGTTCACCCGATCTGTCGGTCACGCGCTGGGGCACGCTGCGCGTCGATCATCAGACGATGATGACCAGCCTCCCCGGCGTTTTTGCCGCTGGCGACATTGTCCGCGGCGCCAGCCTGGTCGTCTGGGGCATCCGCGACGGCCGCGATGTCAGCGAACAGATGTCGAAATGGTTGAAGGCGAAAGCGAAAAGCGAAAAGAAGGCAGCCTGACCAACAGGGAGGGAACATGCGTATGAGAAACTGGAAATTCGCCTTGCCAGCCGCAGTGCTAATTGCATTCCCCGCCGCAGTACATGCGCAAGGCACCGGCGGGACGGCTTCTTCGGCTGAAGTCGAAAGCGACCGGCTTGCCGCAGCCACACAATTGGTGAGCCTGATGCTCCCCGCAACGCAGCGCGATGCGATGGTCGATCAGATGATGCAGTCGATAATGTCGACGATGATTGCCAGCCTAAAAGGCCAGCCAGAGATCGCGTCGGCACTCGAACATCCGAAGGTGGAGGCGGTATTCAACCGGTTTCTCGATAGACAGCGGCAGCTTGCTTCTGACCAACTGAAGGCTGAGATGCCGGGCATGCTCACCGCAATGTCACGTGCTTATGCACGGCGCTTTACGACACCACAACTTGCAGAACTGCATGCATTTTTCGGCACGCCCACTGGACAATTATACGCGCGGGAATCCTCCGGGATTCTGTCCGATCCCGATATCGTCGAATGGCAACGCAATCTGATGACCAAGAGCTTTGCGAGATATCCCGACGAAATCAAGGCATTGATGACCGAATTGGAAAACGCTCTGGCAGAGCCAGTCGAGGAGCCCAAGGCATGACGAAATCGAAACTCAAGAATCTTCTGCTCGCTGGCGCTATGGTGATGACGCCTGCCCACGCCTTTGCGGCGCCCAAGGAAGCGCCGATCGCCGAGGCGGTCACCACTGCGATGCCCGCCGAGAGTGAAAGCGAGCCCGACAGCGCGCAGTCGCTCGCCGACGCCAAGGCGAAGATGCAGAAGGAAATCGATCAGGCGATCGCGCTGATCGAAAAAATCTTCGAGGTCGACAAGCTGCCGCCGGTCGATCCAGCCCAGCTTGCGCTGGCGCAGCAGACGACGAACGCGCTGATCCCGGCGGGAAGCATCGAGAAGATGCTCGACAATATGTACGGCAAGCTGTTCCGCGCCTTCATGGATCAGACGAGCAGCATGTCCGACCTGATGCTCTCGATCAAGACGGGGGTCGATAGCGAAAAGATCGCCGCGCTCGATGCGACGAGCAAGACCGCGATCGCCGATATGTTCGACCCGCACCGCAAGGAACGCGAGGATCAGATCAACA
>Ga0209941_1002445_pt1 | contig 10255 bp, 9 predicted proteins | sample ThiBiot_300_plan_FD_183945 | JGI IMG/M metagenome (GOLD analysis project Ga0209941, IMG submission 183945) | Wastewater bioreactor microbial communities from Cape Town, South Africa - Thiocy_solids_1 (SPAdes) | ecosystem: Engineered > Bioremediation > Thiocyanate > Unclassified | place: South... | reverse complement strand
GGCTTGGCAGCCAATTTTGGGCTGGAGGGATTGGGTCTCATCTGCGTTCCTTACGTCACTGCGACGAGACCCAATCCCTCCATTATCCGCAACCCCAGATCTGTGCCAAAGGCGCTGACGCCGAACAGTATGCTTAATCGCGGGGCGGCCGGCTCCATGGTTTTCGAGCCCGGCCTGATACGGGCCCGCGTCGGCGACGTCGTTCGTTTTCTTCCTACGGATCCTGGTCACAACGCTGAACTGATCCGCGGAATGACGCCGGACGGCGTTCCTCTGGCCCGAGGGTTGATGAACCGAACCCTTGATCTGCCGATCCGACGCCCCGGTCTCTACGGCGTGAAATGCGCGCCGCACCTGGGAATGGGAATGGTGGCCCTGATTGCCGTCGGCAATGTGAGGGCGGAGGTCGCGGCGTTCCAGACGGCCGCGGCGCGCCTGCCGACCCTGTCCCGTCGTAGGATGACGGCCATGCTGCAACAGGTGGTCTGACGGGACGCAACTCCGGTGTTTCCCCTAGGCGAGATACCCGAATACCTGCGGGTGAAGACCCCGACTAGCTTCGCGGCATCGAATGATGAGGTTGTCATGAACGCCGCCTTCACCCTACCGCCAGCGGCCGCAACGGCTGGATCGGCTGTCTCGGCGTCCGACGCCTGTTGCCGCCTTTGCAAGGCTTTCGCTGAAACCCAGACGGCGGCGACGCGGGTCGGCGCAGGCGAGGAAGTCTTCCTCGAGGGCGAGGAAGCCGATTTCGTCTATCGTGTGGAGGAGGGCGTGCTGATGAGTTATCGCATGCTTGGCGACGGCCGACGTCAGGTCGTCGACTTTCACCTTCCGGGCGAGTTCCTGGGCTTGGAGGCTGGGGTGGAGTATTCCCTCACCGCCCAGGCCGTCACGCCGGCCAAGGTGGTCGCCCTGGGACGGCGTCGGCTGGCGACGCTCGCTGCCGACGATGTCCGTCTGACCCGTGACCTGTGGTCGGCGACGGTGGGCGCCTATCAGCGCAGCCAGGATCACGCCGCCATCCTGGCGCGACAGAGCGCCACGGAGCGCGTGGCCGCCTTCCTTCTCAGCTACGCCCGGCGCATCGGCGCAGTCAGGGACATGACCTTGCCCATGAGCCGTCAGGATATGGCGGATTTTCTCGGCCTCGCCATCCACACTGTCTCGCGAACGCTTACTCACCTGGAGGCGGATGGTCTGATCGCGGCGCGTTCCAGCCGTCAGGTCCGACTGATGCGCAGAGACCGGCTGATGGCGCTGTGCCCATGACGCCCCTCGAAGAAAAACGAGTGCAGGGGGATCTGGCCGGCCGTCATGTTCCGCGTACCTTTTCCGACCGGTTGGCGCGGGTTGCGGTCAGGGGATTGCGCACCTGCGCGGGCGGCGTCTTCGCCAGACGGTACGGGCATCGCGCTGTAGTGTTGGAAACCATCGCGGCCGTGCCGGCCATGGTCGCGGCGACTCTGACCCATCTCCGTGCGCTGCGGACTACGACGGATGATCGGGGCCGGGTGCGGATGCTGATGAATGAGGCGGAGAACGAACGGATGCATCTGATGACCTTTGTCGAGGTTCATCGTCCGGGTCTGATCGAACGCCTCGCGATCATGATGGCGCAAGGGGGGGCCTATCTGATCTTCTGCGTATTGTATCTCTGCTCCGCGCCCACTGCGCACCGGTTGGCCGCCTATCTCGAGGAGGAGGCGGTGGCCAGCTACACCCATTATCTGGCCGAGATCGACGAAGGACGCAGCCCGAACCCGGATGCGCCGCAGATGGCCCGCGACTATTGGGGGTTGCCGGAGGATGCGACCCTCTGGGACGTGATCTTTATGGTGCGGGCCGACGAGATGGGGCATCGCGACGTCAATCACGCCATCGCAGACGAATTGGCTCGGGCGCGTGAGCGCAAGCCAGTCCCGATCAAGCCACACTGGACGGCTTCCTGATCGCGCGTCCGGCGCTCGTCCCCTATGTCCCGAGCCGTTTCATGATCGATCCGCTTCCTTCTGCCTGGCTTCCCTTCGCGTCCAGATCGCTGCCCCGTTACACCAGCTATCCCACGGCGATCGCTTTCCGGTCGGTGAGAACGGGCGATGTCCCTTGGTCTGAAGACGGATCCGACAACGCTCTTTCGCTCTATGTCCATGTGCCCTTCTGCGAGCGGCTGTGCTGGTATTGCGGATGCAACACCACCATCGTCTCCTCCTATGAACGCATCGCCGCTTTCCATGAGGTGCTCCTGAAGGAGATCAATCTCTGGCGGACGCGGGCCGCGTCCTGGAAGGGGCAAGTCCGTCATCTTCACTTCGGAGGCGGCAGCCCGAACGCCTTGCGGCCGGAGGATTTTGGGGCGGTGGTGCGGGCGCTGCAGGATGTCTTCATCTTTGCGCCCGACGCCGAGATCGCCGTCGAACTGGACCCAGCCCTGCTCAATCCCGCCTTTGTGGACGGTTTGGGACAGGCCGGCGTTACGCGCGCCAGCCTGGGAGTCCAGACATTCGACGCCGACGTGCAGGCTCTGATCAACAGGCCGCAGCCCTTCGCACAGGTGGCGGAGGCGGTGAGGCGGCTTCGGCAGGCCGGGATCAGAGGCGTCAACTTCGACCTGATGTACGGTCTGCCGGCCCAGACGCCCGACAATGTGGCCGCTACGGCTCGCTTGGCGGCCTCGTTGGAGCCGGATCGCCTGGCGGTCTTCGGCTACGCCCATGTGCCGTGGATGAAGAAACACCAGAAGTTGATCGAGGAGGGCGCCCTGGCGGACGTCGCGGGTCGATGGGAGCAGGCGAGCGCGGCAGACGCCGTCCTGACGGAGGGAGGGTATCGGAGGATCGGTCTCGATCACTACGCTCGTCCCTGTGATCCCTTGTCTCGAGCTTTGGACGACCGGCGTCTGCGGCGGAACTTTCAAGGCTATACCGACGACCCTGCCTCAATCCTCATCCCCTTTGGCCCCTCGGCGATCGGCCAGCAGCCTTCGGCAATGGTCCAGAACGCTGTCGATGCGCGAACATGGCGCGAGGCTGTGGGCGCCGGGCGCCTGCCGGTCGCTCGCTTTCTCGTCGTGACGGACGAGGATCGCTTGCGCAGCGAGGTGATCGAAAGCCTGATGACCTATCTGGACGTAGATCTGGAAGAGGTATGCCTACGTCACGGCGTCGGGGCGGGGCGGCTGGACGCCTGTCTCGAGACGCTCCGTCCGCTTGAAGAAGCCGGCCTTTGCGAGGTGATGGGGCGTCGCGTGCGCATTCCCGAAACCGCTCGTCGGCTGGCGCGGGTGACGGCGGCGGCCTTCGACGCCCGCTTGCCGGAGGCTGAGGGACGCCACGCCCGGGCGATCTGAATCGGCGCCTTGAAAACCGTCAAGCCCGTGCTTGACGGTTTTGGCGTGTGCATTTGACGGCGGGGTCGGCCGCGCCCCTTCGCGCGGATTAGGCCGGGAGCGTGCTCAAGGAGAAGCGGGTATGCCCTTTCATTCGATCAAGACCTATGGCGCCGAGCGGGGCCTGTCGTGCGTGTTTCGTCAGTGGGATGCCCGCACAGACTGTCAGCTCATGCACGGCTATCTGCACGGACAGGCCGGAGTCGCGCCCGCGCGTTTCGCGTGATGGAGATGGAGCGCGCCTTGCTGCGAAACCGGATCGATGTGATCGATGAGCGGATCATCTGGCTCCTGGCCGCCCGGCAGCGGCTGACCGATGCTATGGCGGCCTTCAAGACGGTCGATGCGGTTCGAGATGATCAGCGCATCGCCGCTGTCCTGTCTCACATGCGGAGCCAGGCAGACGTCCTCGGTCTGTGCCCTGAAGCGGTCGAAAGAATCTGGGGCCTGCTTATGGAGGTCAGCGCGGGTCGGCAGGAGCGCCGCCTACAGGCAGGAGAGGGTTAGGCGCCTTGTTTGATGACCAGCGACGGAAAACTTCAAGCAGCGACCTGAATGCTGTCCTTCACCAGTACCGCGAACTCTTCAAAGAGCGCGGTCCGGGTTTGGGCGTCGCTCCAGTAGGGATTGGTGAAAACGCATCGGATCACGGTCATGGTCGGGGCGTCCACCACGCCTCGCCAGCGCTTCACGTGGCTATCGATGACCGCGGCGCTGGCTGGGCCGAGCTCCGTCTTCGATACCGAGAAGCCGGGAGCCTGGCTGATGACCTCAAACAGGGCGTGGGTCCGGCGATTGGCCGATGAGAGCCGTTCGCCGGCTGCGGCGATGGAGTAACAGGCGATGTTGGTGTCGGCCGGCTCGAGAAAACGCGCTTCCGGGACCAGGTCCACCATCTTCGCCTGGAACTGACGTCGGGCGCGGATCGTCTCGGCGAGCACCTCGCCGAGACCTGTCGGATCGAAACCGAGTGTGCGTCCGGTTAGCCACACGGCAGCGGCGCCAGCGCCCGAACGCGATCCCTCGAGGGTTGAGGCCCATTTAGCGTCGCCCAGTTCCGGCCGCGCCAGATAGGGGGCGTCGAAGGTCGATACGGCGTAGCTTTCCTTGTCGCGGGCGAGAAAGGCGCCGCAGGCGTAGGGCGTGTAGCCGAGTTTATGGGGGTCGATGGTGACGGAGTCGGCCGCGCCCAGGGCGCCCAGAGCCGCGGCGGCTCTGGTGTCGAACACCTTCTTCGCTATGCGGAAGAAACCGCCGTAGGCGGCGTCCACATGACTCCAGACATGAAATCCGCCTTCTTGGCGGAGACCGTCCAGACGCTGTCGCCAGACGTGCAGGGAGTCGATCTGCCCAGTTTCCGTAGCGCCGGCGACGCCCACTGTCAGCAGGATCGGGCGGCCTTCGTCGCGAGCGCGCGCGACCAGGCCGTCGAAAGCTTTCATGTCCATTCGGCCATCGGCGTCGAGGGCGACGCTCCACAGGGCGTTCTCGCCCAGACCGAATACGCTGGCCGCCTTGCGCCAGGAATAGTGCGCTGTGGCTGGAGCCAGCAGCACCGGACCACGCCAACTGCCGCCCGAGGCGCGATCCAGTCGGCGCCAGATATCGACCGGGTCGCCCGCCGCGGCGCTGCAAAGGCGTAGCGCCTCTTCGGTCGGCTCGTGCGTTTCTCGCAGGCTTCGGTAGCGGTTCCATCCCATATGGGCGTCGGCGAAGACGTCAAGCGGACGCCCTGTCTGCTCGGCGAGCCACAGGGCCAGGCTGAGCCAGTGATCCATCCGGCAGCGCGCGCGCCAGACGGCTTCCATGTTGGCGACGGTGCCGCCGGAGGTGAAATGCCCCTGGGCCGTCTGAGGGTCATAGCCCAGCATGGTCGCCAGCATCTCGATGGCTTCCGTTTCCAGCACGCTTCCGACGCGACTGGCGTCCCGCGAGGTGTTGTTCGGATTGTGCAGCATGGCGGCGATCCAGCCGAGCAGGGCGGGCGTCGATATGTCCGACTTCATGTGCGCGATGTAGCGCGGGGTGCAGGTCGGGGTTTCGGCGCTCAAGGCCTGACAAAGCCGGCGGAGTTGATCCGTCAGGATCTCATGGTCCTCATCCTGCGAGCAGGCGTTGGCGGAAGCGTCCTGTGGGAAAAGGGCCCGTCGCCACTCGAACCAGTGATCGAGCACTCCGGCCAGGGCTGTCTGAATTCGGACGGCGTTCTCGCCGCGGGCGCCCGGAAAATGGCTGGCGACAAGACTGTTGGCGAGGGAAACGGGCGCCATGATTGATGCTCGCGAATTCTGGAGGATGCGACGCCGCTTGTCGGAGACGGGCGGCGCCTGGATGTGGGCGTGGGCGCGCGGCCTAGCCGCATTTCGAGTAACCGCAGTCCTCGCAGCTGTCGCAGCCCTCTTTGCGTATGAGGGAGCCGCCGCCGCAGCGTGGGCAGGAGGGGCCGTGGCGAGGGCCTTCCTGGTGCGCGGAGACGGCCGAGATGTGGTCATTCCCGGGCGTTTCGGAGCGCGCTAGGTGCCGCTCGATCACCCCGCCGATCGCGGCCAGGAGGGAAGGGACGTAACGTCCGTGCAGCCAACCCCCGCCGCGAGGATCGAAGACAGCCTTGAGTTCTTCGGCGACGAAGCCGACGTCTCCGCCGCGTCGGAACACGGCCGAGATCATGCGGGTGAGGCCGAGGGTCCAAGCGTAGTGCTCCATGTTCTTGGAGTTGATGAAGATCTCGAACGGCAAGGGGCCGTCCGGACCTTCGATGTCGTTGATGGTGACGTAGACGGCGTGGGGGCTGTCTGGCCATTTGACCTTGTAGGTTTTTCCATCAAGCGACTCTGATCGGGGAAGCAGGACCAGCTCCGGGGTTGTGCGCGGCCTGTCGTCGGGAGCCGAGGGAGGGTCTACCGTCAGGACCGAGCCGGTCACCGCATTGGGGCGGTAGGTCGTCAGACCCTTGCACCCCATGCGCCACCCCTGGACATAGACCTCCGAGAAGTCTTCGAAAGAGATGTCTTCGGGGCAGTTGACGGTCTTCGAGATCGAGCTGTCGATGAAGGCCTGAGCCGCCGACTGCATCCGAAGATGGTGAAGCGGCGTAAGGGTCTGAGCGGTGACGAATACGTCCTGCGGGGGCGGAGTCTCTCCGTGCAGACGCTTCCAGACCGTTAGGGCGTAGTCCTCGACCGCCTCTTCGCGCCGTGTCCCGTCGGGTTGCAGCACCTTTCGCGTATAGGAGAAGGCGAAGACGGGCTCGACGCCGGACGAGACGTTGCCGGCCAGCAGCGAGGTCGTGCCCGTGGGGGCCACAGAGGTCAGGCAGCCGTTACGCAGGCCGTGGCGGGCGATCAGGTCTCGCGTCTCCTCGTCCAAAGCCTTGAGGTTCGGCGTGTCCAGAATGGCGGCGTCATAAAGCGGAAAGGCGCCCTTCTCGGCGGCCAGTTCGGCCGAGGCGCGATAGGCTTCGCGCTTGATCACGCCGAGCCACTGCTGGGTCAGGGCCTCGGCATTCGCTTCGCCGTAGCGGGCGCCGCAGAAGACCAGGGCGTCGGCCAGTCCCGTGACCCCGAGGCCGATCCGACGCTTGGCTCGCGCTTCCGCCGCCTGGGCTTCCAGAGGGTAGCGGGAGACGTCGATGACATTGTCGAGAAAACGGACGGCCGTCCGGGTCAGTTGGCCCAGCCGTTCTTCATCCAGCACGGCGCCCTTGTCGAACGGCGTGGAGACAAGTCGCGCCAGGTTGATCGATCCCAGAAGACAGGCGCCGTATGGCGGCAGCATCTGCTCGCCGCAGGGATTGCTGGCGGAAATGGTTTCGCACCAGGCCAGATTGTTTCGGTCGTTGACCTGGTCGATGAAGATGACGCCGGGCTCGGCGACGTCATACGTGGCTTGCATCAGCCGCCGCCAAAGTTCGCGCGCCTGAACCGTGCGATAGGTCTCGCCTGCGAACGTCAGGGGCCATTCCCCATCGCTTTCGAGCACTTGCATGAAGCTGTCCGGCACCAGGACGGAAACATTGAAATTTCTCAGCCGTCCAGGATCGCGCTTAGCGTCTATGAAGGCCTCGATGTCCGGGTGGTCGATCCTGAGGCAGCCCATCATAGCTCCGCGCCTCTGACCGGCCGACAGGATGGTGCGGCACATGGCGTCCCAGACATCCATGAAACTCAACGGACCGGAGGCGTCTGCGCCCACGCCTTTAACGGCTGCGCCCGACGGCCGAATGGTCGAGAAGTCCATGCCCACGCCGCCGCCCTGCTGCATGGTCACCGCAGCCTCGCGGACAGCGGCGAATATGCCGGGAAGATCGTCGGGCACCTCGCCCATGACGAAGCAGTTGAACAGCGTCACCGATCGCGCTGTCCCGGCCCCCGCCAGGATGCGTCCGGCGGGCAGGAACTGGAAATCCGACAGGGCGTCCGCGAACCTGTCACGCCAGATGCGGCGCGCTTTCGGAGCTTCAGCGTCCGCGACGGCTGCGGCGACCCGCGACCAGGTCTGCTCGACGGTTTCGTCTCCGCCGCCGTCTGATGCATTGAAGCGATATTTGCTGCGCCAGATTTCAGCGGCGAGAGGGTTGTCGAACGCCATGCGGTCCTCCTTCGAGAGGCAGTCAGGCTGACTGATTCAGACGCGCGGGAGTTTGCGTTCAGACAAAGACACGTATGCGGCCGGACTTGATATTTGGCAGGTTCGCATCGCCCCGCCTTCGTTCAGGCGGTTCCTTTTCAGCTCAGTTCGAGAGTGACGTGCGGCGAGCGCGGCAAGGGGCGTCGTTCGCTCGAATGATCAGCGCCGGCCGCAGTAGCGCTTGGCGGTTTCAGGAGCTCGAACGTTGGGCGGGCGCCCTTTGTCGACCATGGCCAGATAGTGCGGATAGCTGATGACATGGCCTCAGGGCTTAAAGTTGAGCTTTGAAAAAACGGATCACTTCGTCGTTCAGGGCGTCGTGGAAGGCTGCGCGGTCAAACTCTGGCGTCGGCGTGCAGATCAAAGGAGCGGCAGCGGCCAGTTTCGGCGAGCAGGGCGGCAGGAAGTCGAAGTGCGTCGCACCCTCGACGCGATGGTATTCAGGAGGCGTGGGCAAGGCGTCGCGCACCGGTTCGACATAAAAGGGGGCGGGCAGGATCTGGTCGGCGCCGGCCTGCCACAACTGGATCGGCTGGGTGACGTTGCGCAGGCCGTCTTTTGTGAAGGTGAAGCCCAGGGCTGGCGCGGCGACGACCAAGGCCTTGAGGCGGGCGTCATGCGGCAGACGCGGGGCGGCGGCGGCCTCCTTCATCGTTCCAGCGTGCTGGCCGATCAGGCGGCAGTCATAGAAGCCGGGGTTGGCGCTGCAGTGATCGGTCAGTCGCCCCAGGTCGGGATCGCCGCCTGCCGCCGCCAGAACCGTGAATCCCCCTGCGGAAAAGCCGAAGGCTCCGATGCGGCCCGCGTCGATTCCGGCGCGAGCGCTCCAGTCCTTGGTCATGTAGTCGATCAGCACTGATAGCTGACGCGTGCGGCCGACGATGTCCGTGGCGCGGCTCTGATCGCGCCAATTGTCGCCCGTGTGGGTCAGGGCGGCGACGACGAATCCCGCTTTCGCCAGGGCCGCAGCGGTGTCGTGATGGCTGCGGAAGTCGCCGCCGTTGCCGTGTGAGATGACGATCAGGGGACGCGGTTCCGCCGCCGCTTCGGTTGGAAGCCACACGCCCGCCTCGATGGCTGGCTGGCCGCTGTCGGGAATGGACAGGCGCGCGGAGAGTACGCCGTCGCGGATCATGGGATCGAAGGCTTGCGGCGGGGCGACGGGCGCAGGCGCGGCGGTCGCGGCGCAGGCGCTCAACAAGATGGAGGCGGCGGCGATCAGGGCGGCGGTGTTCATGTGGGTTGGGGCTTCATGGCGAAAGGTGATGAGGCTGTGTGAGGCCGTGAAGCGTCGCTGCGCCAGCCGATATGGGCGAACGGGCGAATGGGTTCGCAGCCCGGCGAATCGCTGTCATCGGCGGTGGCGCTTGCTAATCTGCAGCCATGGAATCGAGGTCACTGAAGGGCAGACGATGGCGGGCGGCGGCCATGGGCTTCGCTGTCTCGACCGCCGTGGGGCTGGCGCTGGGGGTCATCGGACCGTTCGGCAGCTATCTGAGCGGAACCCTGCCGGTGCGGACGGTCTATTGGGTGGTCTGCCTGTGGGCCGGGTGGCTGGCTTTCGGCGTCAGCCTGCCGATCCTGGCGCGCTGGGCGTCGAGGCGACGGATTTCAGCCTGGATCTGGACGCCGCCGGCGGTGGCGGTTCTGACCCTTTTACCTGTCGTGCTCAGCCGGACGCTGGCGGTGCGGTTGTGGCCGGTGGTGGGAGACGTGGGGTGGCTGGAATGGTACGGCCAGGGCCTGGTGATCAGCGCCCTGGCTACGGCGGGCATGATGTGGGCGACCCGGCCACGTGAGGCGACGACGGACAAACCCCAGGCCGAATCCGCCGATCCGCGCGACCGCCTGCCGGCCAGGCTGGGACGGACCGTCCTGTGTCTGCAGATGGAGGATCACTATGTCCGGGTGCATACGCCGGAAGGGTCTGCCTTGGTGTTGATGTCCTTGTCGCAGGCCATGGCGGGATTGAAGGACGTGGATGGAGCGCAGACCCATCGCTCATGGTGGGTGGCGCGCGCGGGCGTGACCGGCGTTGTTGAGGACGGGCGTAACATGCGCCTGCGCCTGGCCAGCGGGCTTGAGGCGCCGGTGTCGCGCGCCCGCGTCGGCGCCTTACGTGAGGAAGGCTGGCTTTAGGCGACGACGCCGAACAGGCGACCGACGCCTGCCGTTATGCCCATGGCGAGCGCGCCCCAGAAGACCACGCGCGCGACTGAGCGGCCGATGGGCGCGCCTCCG
>Ga0209941_1002444_pt1 | contig 10259 bp, 9 predicted proteins | sample ThiBiot_300_plan_FD_183945 | JGI IMG/M metagenome (GOLD analysis project Ga0209941, IMG submission 183945) | Wastewater bioreactor microbial communities from Cape Town, South Africa - Thiocy_solids_1 (SPAdes) | ecosystem: Engineered > Bioremediation > Thiocyanate > Unclassified | place: South... | reverse complement strand
CGTGACGCGGTGTGGTTGCGCACCCATATCGCCAGTGGCCGCCGCCTTCCCGGCAACCCGCCGGTGCCGTCCTTCCGCCCCTACCGTGACCTGTCCGCAGCCTTGCTCGGCGGCGCGATCGCATCATTCACCGTTCTGCTCGCCAGCGCGTTCTGGATTTTATCAGCCTGGCCGAATGGACCGACCGCCATCACCTTTGCCGGCATCATCTGCGCGATCATGGGTGGTCGCGACAATCCCGCCGCCGCATCCGCTGTATTTCTCTGGATGAGTTTCGCCGGCGCCGTCATCGCCGCATTCTATCTGTTCGCCGTCCTGCCGCCGCTCTCGGGCTTCATCGCACTGGCAGTTGCGCTGGCTCCATTCTATCTTATTGCCGGCGTATTTCTCGCAACCCGTCAAGCCGCGCGCTTTACGTTGCCGCTGATCCTGACCGCCGGCGGCCTGACGCCAATCGTCAACACCATGACCTACGATTTCGCCAGCTTCATCAACAGCGCGCTCGGTTACGTCGCTGGCATCGGCATGGGCGTCGTGACGCTCGGCCTGCTCTGGCCGCTGCGGGCGGACTGGGCGGTGCAACGACTCAAGCGAGGAATGTTCCGCGACCTCGCCGCCATCAGCCGGAACGCACACGCCGACCGCGCCGCATTCGAGAGCCGCATGTTCGACCGCAACAACGCGCTGTTCGCACGGCTTGATCCGATGGAAGCGAACGAACGCGCCACCATCCAGGGTGGTCTTGGCAGCCTTCGTCTCGGGCTGAACGTGATTGCGCTGCATGCCCTGCGGGATCAACTGCCGCCGCCCGCCGCCCGCCGTGTTGCCGCAGCGTGCAGGGCTATTTCGGATTACTTCGCGCGCGCCGCACGCAACCGCGCAGGCGAGAGGCCGCCTCCTTCACTCGGAGCGGCCAGCATCAATCTGCTTCACCGGGACGACAGCATCGCGACACTGCGCGCCGCCGAGGCGCTCTACAACATCGACATGCTATTGATGAGGCACGCGGTCTTTTTCGGTCAGCCGCCTTTGGAGCAATCTCCGCAAATGGAACCGGTAACGGCATGATCAAGGAGATCAACTTCGCCGGTATATTGCTGCCGCCCCTGATGGGATATGGCCTTGCCGCCGCGCTGCTTTGGCTGGCCGTGCGCTTTGCGCTGTCGCGCGCCGGCTTCTACCGTTTCGTCTGGCATCCCCCTTTGTTTAATACGGCCCTTTACATCATTTTGCTCAGCATCGTTGTTATCGCGACCCTTTAACCGGAAGCCAAGTCAACTGGAAACTGTCGGATGCCCAAACGCCTGCCGCTCCTGCGTCTTTTCGTGACCCTGCTCACCCTCACCATCGCGGCGGTTGCGGGCTGGTACTTGTGGCGCACCTATGAGGACAGCCCCTGGACGCGCGACGCACGGGTGCGCGCCAATGTGGTGCAGGTGACGCCGGACGTCTCCGGCGTCGTGATTGATGTCCGTATTACGGATAACCAGAGCGTCAAGGTGGGCGACGTATTGTTCGTGATTGACCAGGCGCGCTTTCAGCTGGCGCTCTCGAACGCGGAAGCCGCGCTGGCCGGCGCGCAGAGCCTGCGCAACCAGCGCGAAGAAGAGTACGAGCGACGGCAGAAACTGAGCTCCGCCTCGATTTCGACCGAGGCTCTGGCACAAGCCCATAGCGCAGCGCTTTCCGCACAGGCCGCATACGATCAGACACTCGCAGCCCTCAATGTCGCCAAGCTCAACCTGGCTCGTACCGAGGTGCGCGCGCCGGTCAACGGCTACGTCACCAATCTGCTGCTCGACAGGGGCGATTACGCCACGGCCGGGAAGGCGATGGTGGCCGTGGTCGACAGCGACTCCTATTATGTCGCCGGCTATTTCGAGGAAACGAAACTGCGCTCGATCCATATCGGAGATAACGTCTCGATCCGGCTCCTCGGGTATAGCGACGAATTGCGCGGCCATGTCCAGAGTGTAGCGCGCGCCATCACCGACCGCGACAACGCGCCGGGGAGCGAATTGATCGCCAACGTCAATCCGACATTCAACTGGGTGCGGCTCGCGCAACGCATTCCGGTGCGCGTCGCAATCGATGATGTGCCCCACGACATCACGCTGAGCGCCGGCATGACAGCAACCGTGGTGGTGACGGGGCCCGGCGAGGTCAAGCCGTCCTCATCCAGGGCTCCTTAATCGATTTAATTCAGGGTGCTTCGGCATTGGTCGGCGGCAAGCCGGTGACGTCGAAGAATGACTGGCGAACTAGCCGAGCCTTCTCACAGGACGTTGTTGAAGCCGCTGTCCGCCCTCAGCTACGTGATCCACAGTCCGCTATCTTTCGCGACCTGTCTGCGACGAACGACCGCAAAATCGGCAAGTCTCCTGCCGGCTTAGTTATCTGCGGGTATGTCAACGCGAAAAATGGCTTTGGCGGCTACACCGGCGAGAAAGCGTTCATCAATTTTTATGGAACGAGGTGGGTCGAAATTGAGCCGACGCCGCGAACGAAAGCCTTCGTTGCATCTTGGAACAAACTTTGCGCGGGCTGAATGCGCAAGCAATTGTTTCACCGGCTAGATTGCGGCGCGGAATTGCTTGAATGCCGGAACAACAACACGCGTCCGCCTTCGCGCAGCGTGTCGCAATAGTCCGCCCACCATTCCATCAGGCACACCCGCTCATCCCAATAGTCGCCGCGTGCATAGGCACGGCGCACAGCGTTCGGTTCGATATGCGCTAATGCCGCCTCGATGGCGTTGACACTCCACTTGCCGCTTTCATTGGCGAGCGTTGAGAACGTGGAGCGGAAACCGTGCGACGACATTTCCTCCTGTTCAAAGCCAAGCCTGCGCAAGGCCCCGTTCAGCGTGTTCTCACTCATTGGTCGCAACATGCTGCGAGTACCGGGGAAGGCGAGCGCAGTCGCACTGTGCCCAGTTATCGAATACAGTTCCCGCAGGATTGAAACGGCCTGCCGGGGAAGCGGAATGCGATGGGGCCTGCGCATCTTCATGCGTTCGGCAGGGATCGCCCACACGTTGCCATCCAGATCAAATTCGCCCCACGTCGCGTGACGTAGCTCGCCCGGACGGCAAGCCAGCAACGCCAGCAATTGCAGCGCGGCCTTTGTCGCCGGCTGGCCCATGAAACCGCCGGCGGCGCGCAGCAGCCCCCCGAATGCCACCGGATCGGTTATCGCGGCGCGGTGTCGCGGCTTGGGTGAGGCAATTGCCCCCTTCAATGCTTGCGTCGGGTCCGTGTCGGCGCGCGCTGTGGCAATAGCGAAGCGGAACACCGCGCCGATGACGGCCCGCAAGCGCTTGGCGGTTTCAAGCTTGCCCGCCGCCTCAAGCGGTTGCAGCACTCGCAAGACCTCGCCAGCCGAAATGGACGCGACGGGCAGCGGACCAAGACTCGCCTTGGCCATCCCCAACAACCACTTCGTCTTGTCGGCGGTGGTGGTGGCAACGCCTTCCCGCTTTTTCTTGGCCAGCAATTCGTCGGCCACCGTCTCGAATGTGTTGGCCTGCGCTTCGCTCCGCGCTGCCTTCATCTGACGCTTATGGGTGGCCGGATCGACGCCCTCTCGGAGCATGGCCTTGGCCTCATTGCGCCTTGCCCGTGCGGCTTCAAGCGGCACGCCAGCCGGTGCTGCCCCGTATCGGCCGATAGCCAGTTTCTTTTGCCGGTCAGCGAACCGGTAGGCGAGATACCAAAGCTTGCCACCGGTGGGCATGATCCAAAGTTGCAGCCCGCCACCGTCCGACAGCTTCACGACCCGTTCGCGTGGCTTGGCGTTACGGATGGCTGTATCGGTCAGATTCTTGCTCGCCATGCCCACCTCTGAATGTTGGCCTTTTTCAGAATCGTCATTGGCTACAGGCCAACAAGAAGGCCAACATTTTTTCCGGCTGTCAACGAACGAGGGAAAACGGCAACAAACTCAGAGCATGAAAAAGCACTGTTTCCAGTGCCTTGAATCTTCAAAACAGACGATGGAGAATGGTGGCGAACATGAGGTGGTGCCGCAAGAGGGACTCGAACCCCCGACCCCGTCATTACGAATGACGTGCTCTACCAACTGAGCTATTGCGGCGAACCCTGATCGCTGACCAAAACCCGGCGCGAACAGGCGGGTGTTTATCGGTCATAGCCCGGTTTTGCAAGATTCCCGGGGCTGTTCAGCCACCCAGCCGTGCCACGAATCCCCGCCAGCCCCCGGGCTGGCGGCCTTCGTTGGCGTCCGGATCATCTGCAACCTCGTCTTCCGGAACGCCTGGATCGTCGGGCGCGCGCACCAGCGGAATAATGGCAGACGCGCCGGGAGTGCGGGCCTCGCCTGCCGGACGCGCCCGGAACACCGGCGGGGCCACATTGTCCGGCTTGATCGGCACAGGGGCCGCTTCCACAGGGGTCACTTCGGCAGCGGGTTCCGGGTTAGCGGCCGGGGCTTTCGATTCGATCGCAACCGGGGCGGGCTCTGGCAGCTTTTCCGGAAGATGGGACGCTTCCGCCGCAACCTCGACATGGTCTGAGGTCAGGGCCGCCACCGGCGTGACCCACTGGAAGGCATCGAGCCGTCCGGTGACTGGCGATACCGGCCGCCAGCGGTCCGACACATAGCCGTCCGCCGTCCACGCGGGATCTGGCGCGGCGCGCACCGCACGCGCCGTCCATTCGCGGGCACGGCCTTCATCATGATTTCCAGCGCGCTCAAGGTCCGCCATCAACAGCGCCACGCGCTGCGTCAGCGCTCCGAGCAGCGGCATCAGCGCCTCGCGCGCGCGGTCGAATTCGCTCGCCTCGATGGCCGCGCGCGCTATCGCGAGCCGGCTCTCGCGATCATCGGGCGCCTTCTGCGCGAGAAGCTCAACACGCGCGAGGCGTTCGCGCGCAGAATCGCCGAGCCGGACATGCGCGTAAGCATCGGCAAGATCAGGATGCGGGTTGGCGTTCCACGCCGCTTCGATGGTGCGCATGGCACGGCGGACCTGATTGTCCTCGCTGTAGAATTTTGCGGCCAGTACCGCAGCAGGCACCAGTTGTGGCGCGAACTTGATCGCTTCCATCGCGCTCTTGCGCGACAGATCGCGATCACGCCGCTCGAGATCGAGCGCGCGCGCGGTCAGAAGCACGCCCCGTTGGCGGCGATACGGCGCGGTCTCGATCAGGCTTGCCGAATAATTGCTGTCGAGGAGAGCAAGCGCGCCGTCCCAATCGCCTTGCGCGCAGCGAAAGCCAAGCACGGCATGCGAGGCCCAGGGCGAGCTCGGTGTGATCTTCAAGGCCTCCTCCGCCATCGCGACCGCCGTGTGAAGATCGTCGTTGCGTTGCGCCTCGATGAAAAGGCCTCGCAGACCGAGTAGCCGCATATCCTTCCGCTCGGTCATGGCATGAAACGCATGCTGTGCGCCGGGGCGATCGCCCTCCAGTTGCGCAGTCTGGGCTCGCAATAACAACGTCAGCGGATCGTGCTCCGCCAGCCGCCTCGCTGTTCCCGCATGTCGATGAGCAACGGACGAATCCCCGGTGCCGACAGCGATCAGACCCTGCGTGATGGCGTGACGCGCCTTGGCTTCACGCTTCTTGTGCCGGTAACGGCGCAACCGCGCGGGCGTCTTCCAGAATGCACGGACAATCGACCATGCCAGCATCGCCAGGACGACAATGATCAGGACGATGAGTGCCAGAACCGGAAGCGAGGTCTCGGCCTGCCAGCCGCTCCATGAGAGGACAACGCTGCCACTTTGATTGGCGATCCATGCCGCGCCCAGCGCCACCGCCGCCAACAGGATCAGGAAGGAAAAGATGCGAACCATGCGGATTCCGATCGCAACGCTACATCAGTGAGACGACGAGGGCAGCGCCGCCGTTGCGGCCTGATTGAAAGCACGCGAAGCGGCGAGTGCTGCCGCGCGCGCATGAACCTTGTCGGCCCAGCCCTGCAGCACGCCACGGTCGCGCTCCGGCAATTGCACGACAATGCCCTCGGCCTGCTGCAGATCCCCGCGCTCGGCGGCCGCTTTCGCACGCGACAGCAATGCCGGGCGGTCCGATCCGCTATTATCGGTCCGCGTCACCCGCACGAGACGCGCCGCGCTGTCGCGCAGATGATCGAGCCATCCGCTTGCCGCCGGCACGTTCTCGCGCTCGACCTCGAGGCGCGGCAATTGCGACAGCAATTCATGGTTCAAGGCGGCGGCGCTTGGCACGCCGGTCGCGGCGAAGGGTTCAAGCGGCTTCAGCATATCAGTCGGACCGCCACCAAGCCGCGAGACCGTGGCCAGCGCGGCCGTAAAGGGAAGGCCCTGCTGCACCGCCTGATCGAGCGCGGACGCCGCCAGCGCGCGGCGCAGGGCGGTATCGTCCGGTGGGGGCGGGGCAATCGGCTTTGCAGCTTCCGCACTCACAACCTGCTGTTCAAGCTTCGATAACCGCCCCTCGATGCCGGACAGATCCGGCGCCGGTGCAGCCTTCTCGGCAGCCGCGGCCTTTTCCAGAGCCCCGATCTTGACGGATGCATCCTGCATTCGTTCGCGCAGCGTCTTTACGTCGTTACGGATCGCAGCGAGCGAGCCATCCAGCGCCTCGAGGCGTTTCGTCAGCGCGCGGGTATCGACCGGTGCGGGCGGCTTGTCTTCAAGATTGGTCAGGCGCGTATTCAGGTCTTCGATGGTTGCTGTCTGCGCGGGCGGAATATCCGGATCAGAATTGCTCGGCGACAGTACATTCCACAAGCCGCTCACCAGCAGCGCCACCACCGCCGCGCTGAACACCGCGGCCAGAATGATTCGCGATGGCACGACGGCGGCTGAGGGTATCGCCTCGCCCGGCTCTGGTTTGTCTTTTGATGAACGCCAGCCGCCAAAGCGGGAGCGCCAGCCAGCCCGCGTCGTGTCCGCCTGGGCTTTCTCTTCGGCAGCGGGCGTGGTGTCGGTCACCTCGGAGGAGTCGAGATCAATGGTTGGCGCGGCGCGCTTGCGGGCGGCGGTCTCGTCAGTCTCGCGCTGATCGTCGTCTGTAGCCATGGTCCGCCCGGTTTTTCTATCCCTTACCAGATTTGGCCGCGCGCCGCTTCAGCGGAATTACCCGGTGAAGCACCTCGAAGATTGCATTTTCGTCAGGTGACACCGCAGCCAGCACCCGCGACGCGCCGGCTTCACGCAGGACCGCAGCCACCACATCCGAAATACAGCATTGCGGCAAAGCCAGTGCGGAAATCTCCAGCCCCGCTGCTTTCACCGCACCGACAAACGACTGCGCGCTACGCCGGGAGTAATGCAGCACGGCCTCGACGTCGCGTGACGCAAATGCCGCCTCCACGGCCTCCGAGAAATGCCGAAGCGGCGTCATCCGATAGGTTGTCAGTGTGGTTACGTTATAGCCGCGCGTGCCCAGATCCGTCCCCAGATCGCGGCTGAGATCGGCGCCCGCGAGATAGCAAATCTGACCGGAGCCTCGCAGCCGCGCCTCCACCAGTTCGCAGAGCGCCACCGCATCGCCGGATGCGCTTTCGACATTGCTGAAACCGAAGGTGCGGGCAGCTTCCGCAGTCGCATCACCGACGGCAAATACTTTCGTGTCACGCAACCGTTCCAGCAGCGGCTGCCCCACGATGCCGCGCAAGGCATTCGCGCTGGTAACGATGACCGCATTGTAGCGCGCACCTGGCTCGTCGCGGATCGCGATCGGCTCAAATCGCAACGCGGGCGACAGCAAAACGCCGTATCCAGCCTGGCGGAGGGCCGCCGCAGTCGTCTCGTTGTCGGGAAAAGGCCGCATCACCAATATCGCCATTCAAACCTCAATCTGCGGAACCCACTTTTACCCAACGCCCGCTAATGCTACCCGAGAACCAAGCAGAACGCCGCTTTGGCGGCAAACGCAAGTGCCCCGGCCGCTCCGCCCGGCGGCTTGGCTCGAGACTGATTTTGGCGCAAGGCCCTGCAATGCTGGTTTTGGGAATAGAGACGACCTGTGACGAAACCGCAGCCGCCGTGATCGAGCGTCATGCGGACAGCTCCGGCCGGATTCTTTCCAACATCGTGCGCTCGCAGATTGCCGAGCATGCGCCGTTCGGTGGCGTCGTGCCGGAAATTGCCGCGCGCGCCCATGTCGAGATGCTTGACGTGCTGGTTGAAAAAGCCATGACCGGGGCAGGTGTCGAATTTTCCCAACTCGATGGCGTGGCCGCTGCGGCCGGTCCGGGCTTGATCGGCGGCGTCATCGTCGGACTCACCACCGCCAAGGCTATCGCGCTCGTGCACGACACGCCATTGATCGCGGTCAATCATCTGGAAGCTCATGCGTTGACGCCGCGCCTAACGGTGCCGCTGGCGTTTCCCTACTGCCTGTTTCTCGCCTCCGGCGGCCATACCCAGATCGTCGCCGTGCTCGGCGTTGGCGAATATGTCCGGCTCGGCACCACGGTGGATGACGCGATGGGCGAAGCTTTCGACAAGGTCGCCAAGATGCTCGACCTGCCCTATCCCGGCGGGCCGCAGGTGGAGCGCGCTGCTCGCGACGGCGATCCGGAGCGGTTTTCGTTCCCCCGCCCGATGCTCGGACGCAAGGACGCAAACTTCTCGCTGTCGGGCCTCAAGACCGCCGTCCGCAACGAGGCCTTGCGGCTTGATCCGCTCGAGCCGCAAGACATCGCCGATCTCTGTGCGAGTTTTCAGGCCGCGGTGCTCGAATCCACCGCCGACCGGATTCGCTCAGGACTACGGCTGTTTCGCGAACAGTTCGGCACACCGCGCGCGCTGGTCGCGGCGGGTGGTGTCGCCGCCAATGTCGCGATCCGCAATGCGTTGCAGGAAATTGCCGCCAACGACCAGATCACCATGATCGTGCCGCCGCCGCAGCTTTGTACCGACAATGGCGCGATGATCGCGTGGGCTGGCGCAGAGCGGCTCGCGCTTGGCCTCGCTGACGCGATGACGGCGGCTCCGCGCGCGCGCTGGAAACTCGACCAGACCACCGAGACCCCGACAAAATTCATCAATACCCGCGCGCGGCATTGACGCGCACCCTGAAAATATTCCTCAATCACACTCTACGTAACGCCAAAGCAGGCCCATGACATCTTTCAACACCATCTCGGTCATCGGCGCAGGCGCATGGGGCACGGCGCTCGCCAACGCCTGCGCGCGCGCGGGCCGCGCGGTGACACTGTTTGGCCGCGACGCAGCCGCGCGCGATGCGATGAAACAGAGCAAAGAGAACCCACGCCTGCCCGGCATCAAGCTCGATCCTGCCATTCAATTCACTGGCGATCTCGCGGACAGCGCAAAGGCCGATATTCTTCTGCTGGTCACGCCGGCGCAAAGCCTGCGCGCCGCGATGACAGCACTTGCGCCGCATGTCGCGCAAGGAACCCCTGCCGTGATCTGCGCCAAAGGCATCGAACGCGGCACCTATAAATTCATGACCGAGATCGCCGCGGAGATTCTGCCGCAAGCCAGGCCCGCAATTCTGTCGGGTCCGAGTTTCGCCAGCGACGTCGCGCGTGGCCTGCCGACGGCGGTGACGCTCGCCGCGGCGGAAGAATCGCTTGCCGTTGCATTGACGCATGCGCTCGGCTCGCCATCGCTGCGACCCTATCACACCACCGACGTGCGCGGAGTCGAGATCGGCGGCGCGGTGAAGAACGTGCTGGCGATCGCGGCAGGTATTGCGGCCGGAAAGCAGCTCGGCGCGTCGGCGCTTGCCGCGCTGACCACACGCAGCTTCGCTGAGCTGATGCGCTTCGGCCTGGCCTGCGGCGCGCGCGGAGAGACGATTTCAGGCCTGTCCGGCCTCGGCGATCTGATCCTGACATGCTCAAGCCCGCAGTCGCGCAATTTTGCTTTTGGCGTGGCGCTCGGCCGCGGTGAAACATTTTCTCCCGGTATCCTGAGCGAGGGACAATTCACCGCGCCGGTTCTGATCGAGATCGCGCGCGACAAGAAAATCGAAATGCCGGTGGCGGCGGCAGTCGCGCATGTCCTTGGCGGCGCGATTACCGTCAATGAGGCGATCGAGATGTTGCTGACCCGCCCCTTCAAGGCCGAGGGATAGAGAATGCCGATTGTCACTGTTGTTTTTTGCCAATCGACGACCGGCACAGGGAATGACCGATGAATTACTGGCTCGTCAAATCCGAACCTTCGTGCTGGTCATGGGATCAGCAGGTCGCCAAAGGCGCGAAGGGCGAGGCGTGGACCGGCGTGCGCAACCATTCCGCCAAGCTTAACATGATAAAAATGAAGAAAGGCGACC
>Ga0209941_1002437_pt1 | contig 10289 bp, 8 predicted proteins | sample ThiBiot_300_plan_FD_183945 | JGI IMG/M metagenome (GOLD analysis project Ga0209941, IMG submission 183945) | Wastewater bioreactor microbial communities from Cape Town, South Africa - Thiocy_solids_1 (SPAdes) | ecosystem: Engineered > Bioremediation > Thiocyanate > Unclassified | place: South... | reverse complement strand
CCTCTTCTTCCCACCATTGCCATAAGGCTTTACGTCTAAATCATTCATGTCACTCTGTTCCCCACCAAAAAACCTGGGGCGACAACCACTTGAACTCGGTCAAAAATACCTGTGCAGTTAAAACGGCGATTTTACCTCGATTAACTCTATGACAATAAACTTGATATTTGCTATAAAAATACGGGGCCACTATTCTCACTTGGCGATGGCTCCTATCACTTTTCTATACTTTTTGGTACCAATAATGTCTCCTCGACCACAGAAACAATTATGCTTAACTCGGGTACCCCACTATATATACCTTCAACAGAAATCGGCTCGTAATGCCAATATCATTTATTATATACGAGTAAAAAAATCTCATTTTCGGAGTCTTCCATGACCTGCAGGCAGTGCGGCAACCATCTCTGTCACCTACCAGGAATTGTCCAGGGCGAAAAGCATCTTGGGAAGTGCTGGTGAGTACATTCATTTCCAGCTTAGCGAGATGTTCTAACACGTACGAATTTCTGTAAATACATTCATTTTGCACCGGTGGTGTAGTCCTAATTTTAACCATAACTCTAACTTGGGTGTCAGTCCTGTACACAGCTGCACTAACCTAAATGCCCAAACAAACCCAACCGACACTCAGCTCCGGTGGACGCAGACGATAGCAGCCTGGAGGGTGGAACAGGGGCCCTGGACCTTACTAGTGGAATCAGCAGCCTATCTGGGACATTTGTTATCGGAGCCAATGATTTGACGGAGTGAATATTTTCCTGCCCCGGGAATTCCCCATGGATTATCAATTTGGGGCCTACATATTTCACGACAGGTATTATATCTATTCTGATTTTGATCTAATGGCATTATTGTTGATAAGACGCAACAAGTTTCGTAAAAGCATGGAAATGGTCACTTTTCCGATGGATGGGACGTACAATGACGCCTTTTGTTTGATGTCGTCATTGAAGTTCTTGCAGCTGGCAAAATTGATCACCACCGTACCGTTAGTAACGTATTCCGTAGGAAATTTGTAGGATTCTGAAGGTACTCCGGTGATGATGACGTCGCAGTGTGGAGCGAGTTTTTCTACTGTGTACTCATCTCCTTCCAAATCGATGACTTTGTGCCTGTGCATCGACAAGTCGTCCCCTCTGGTAAATTGCTGGATATTGTGAATGTCGACTGAGTATACGGTAGCCCCGTCGTTGGCCAAAAGCGCAGCCAACGGCCTCCCAACAACCTCGGACCGGTTGACAACCATGATCTTCTTCCCGTATAACCGGTTTCCGTAGTGCAAAATCTTATTATACACTCCGAGATATTCCAAGATCTTCACCATCGCTAACGGAGTACATGGTAAAATGGACTTTTGTTCGTTGTTAGGAGGATCCAAAAATCTCACATTGTGGTACAAATTGTGGTAGTACACAAAATTGAGCCCTTCGACGTCCTTTTCCGGAGAAATTAATTGCTGTAAATATTGATCCTGTTTATCACCAAATACTGGGAAATAGACCATAATCCCGTTTACATTAGTGCTCTGATTAGCTTGAATCAACTGCGATTCCAAGTCGTTCTTGTCTACTTTAATAAGCTCGTAGTTGAACCCAAGGTCTTCGCATGTCTTTCTTGTCCAGTTGGCGTACATTTGTGCAGCAGGATCTTCGTTGGCTAAAAGTCCGACCAAGTTTGGCTTGAACGCTAATTTGGAAACCCCTTCCATTACCTCATCGAAGAAAGGTTTGGCAATGGTCGATGCCAAAATGGTTCTACCAGCTGGTTTCAAAATCGACATATTAGACGTTGTGTTGGTTTTGTATGGATAAACAAGTAGAAATGGTTACAGAAAGTTTTACGTTTTCAAGGTGAAATTTGATAGATTATATATTCATCCATCGCAGAAGCGATGCACAATTAATTAATTAATCCGACTCCGTCAACCACGTGAGTTGCCGGAGCCCTACCACCATCTGGCGGTGCGCACACCGCCAGACCGCGGTATACTGCAACGGACATTAAGTCCAATTTTATTTCTACCACAGCAATCAATTTAAACAAAACAAGCCTCTAGCTGCTTTATCATAATGTACTGGTACATTTGTTTCCAGTTGCGTAGTTCCAGATATGCTTTGATGCAAAAATTTTGTTTTTAAAATTTTTTTTCCCTTTGTAGCCTTAAAATCAACTCTTACTTTTTGCCTAAATTTACTAGACATTACTAACTCAAATATCGCCTCGCACCGTACTTGTACTGGTTTAAACGACCATATGTAATTTTAACGTAAATGGGCTGATGCATTTTTGTAGAGACTTTGCCAGATGAAAGCCTCGCTCAACATCAACTCAATGTCCTTGTCAGTCCAAGAACTGGTTGGTGGGTTTTGTAAAAATAATAATATCTCCTGAAAGTCCTTTTGTTTCAATTCAGGGCTAAATTTGATGAGAAATGCTGCACAAACATAGATATGAAAGTTGTTGAATCCTAATGGGGTTTCACTGAGATAAGTATCCCACATTCTGATAATTAAATCAATGTTTAGTTCTCGCATTAATAAACAGTTCATCCATCTGAATGAAAATTGAATAAACTCAATACCTTCGTGGTCAAAATGATTGATCAACTCAACGTCGATTTTCGACGTCAAGTTGCGCAAATCCCCAACTTGACGGATTATTCCTGGTTGCTCGTGAATGTAGTTATCTGTAATCGTTTCTAGCAATCTCGAAAAACACCAGTATGTATCTGCTTCTATGAACCCGAGAATTCGTGGTGAAATCTTTGCCGGGTCAAAATTGTCAACCGTGTATGAAAGCAAGTTTTCATCTTTCAACAATTCTTGCTCTTGAGGGTCATTTTCATCAAGTAATCCAGGTATGAATAGATCATAATCTTCTTTAATCCCAAGCTTCTGACGTTGCAACTGCCATATGTAATTCATTACGAAAATTTGATAGAAAGGTGTCACCAAATCATTGATACCTTGGACATACCCGCTCGCAGGATGTCTAACGGCCCAAATGTACAAGATTTTCCTGAGCGACATTTGGGTAGTCAGATACCCATAAAATTTGATTGTTGGATTTGTACGTTTAACATCTATTTTGATTTGATGGTACAATTGTTTCTCTCGAACGTTGTTGCTGTTATTGTTGGTATTGGTGGAAGTATTATTAATTGAATTTTGACCGGTGGTGTTTACGGAACTTAATGATGTTGTCGACGTATTGGATGGATCGTCTTCGAAGTCGATATTCATTTGTTTGAGGCCATCCAAGTACTCCTGTCTCTTTCTTTTCAATGTAGATGACTGTCTTGACTTGTTTGTTGGCAAATATCCTAACAAAATCTGCCATGAGATTGCTCTTAATTCGCTAGGGATACCATTCCACGACAACTTTCTCAATTCAGCGATATTAATATTGGTCTCCTCTCCAAGTAAAACATTTCTAAATTTAAGAAACCGCGAGTTTAGATGATTTAGTTTATCCATTTCCAATTTAGCTTGATAATCGTCCATAGTCGACTCGGAGAATTTTCTCACGGGGGACTGTTCTTTAGGTGGAATTGACACTGGGATTGTAAGATCTGGGTAGAATGGGTCCATAAAACCTGGATTAGTTGCTTGTGGCAAAGATTTTTGTCTGCTAGAAACCACATTATGACTAGCTGATCTCGTCATATTAGGTTTTGGTTTGGATGCAACCTCCTCAAACCCAGCATCCCAGTCGTCATCCAAGTCGTTGTAACGCATGTTGCTACTAGTATGTCGTTGGGACTTTATATTCACGCTAGAAGTCGACCGGTTTCCACTATAGCCTGGCCGAGAACTAGCATCTTTACCTTTGCTTCGAGAATACTCAGCACCAATCGACACTGATCTCGGGGCCAGGACCCTGGTAAACGACTCACCACTACCAATTGACGCCATCTCACCTCGATTATACGATAAATTCCCATAAATGTTGCTGTTTATATCCTGATAGCTGTCTGCTTTGTTGGATCTAGAACCAGAACTCCCAGTAAGAGAAAGGTTCTTGAGAAAAGACGAAAGGTGTTTCCCCTTTCCACCACCCTCACCAAAAATAAACTCGTTCTTGGAACCGTTGTACACCTGTGACATCTCCTGGTTCTTTTTCCCCATGGTGTTTGGCGACAAACGAGCAACTATAATTTTGGATCTACAATTCGATTTACCTAAACGAGAATTTGTTGAGCCGCACTATTTACCCTTTTTACTATGGGGAGATTTAGAGGCCAAATTTCTTGACGTATTTGTTAGGCAGGCCACGCTGGGACTGCGTCTGGCCACACGGCAGACTGTTGGCTGCAAAATGAGTCTTTTCAGTATAACATTGGCGGTAATATTTTCTAAGCTAAGTCAATAGTCTTAACAGTGAGTACAATAGTGCTAACGAAAATTGTGTGTCAATGGACACCCTACAGCTTTCCTTCGATTAGTTTATTGCTATAAAACGTTATGATACAGTCTAGGCAGAGGTGATTTCACCCTTGACGGCAACAGAACCTTGTTTCAATTCTCTACCGGACAAGTGCAAGGTACCGTTTTGGGTAATGTTGACGGTGACTTCCAACTTGGAGTTTGGTTTCAAGTCCTTCAACGACAATTCAGCCAACAAGTCACCGGCTTCGTAGACAATTTCTTTCTTGATTTCTGGTTCGTCGTCAGAGTAGTCATCTTCAGAGTCTTCTGGGTCAGAAGACTTTTCCGCTTCAATGACGGTTTCTTTGACGGTTCTTTTACCTTCGTATAATTCGACAATGACAGCAGCAGAGTCGCCGTTGGTGACTTCGATGGATTTCTTGATTGGGTATGCGGTTTCAGCAACAACAATAGGAACAAATTTACCTTCGCTGTCTTTGATACCAATTGGCTTAGATAAATGTTGAGTGTTGACCACAATTGGTGCCAATGATTCGGCGATTTCTTCGTCGTCAAAAGATTCAATCAAAGATGCTTGTAAAGCAGCACCTCTGACAACAGATTCAGATGGGTCAACGGCTTTACCGTCCAATGCTGGGGCTACAACAACAGTGGATTCTGGGAAGATGAACGACACATTGGATGCTAATTTAGGAATGTGAGAAGAACCACCAACTAACAAGACTTCGTCGATATCTAAAGTTTCCAAGCCGGCTTTGGTAACTACTTTTTCAACGAAGGCGGTCATGTCAGAAAAGGTCTGTCTACCAGTCAATTCGAATCTTAATTTGTTGATAGAGGTGTGGAAATCTAAACCTTCAGCTAAGGATTCGATAGAACATGTGGAAGTTTGCACGTTGGATAAAGTCTTTTTCACCACGATGGATTCAGCTTGTAATTTGGCTACAGATCTGGCATTAGTTCTTGGGTTTACCTTGGTTTTCTTTTCAAATTCTTTGGCAAAGTATTCTGCTAAAGCAGTGTCCAAGTTTTCACCACCTAAACCGTATTCGTGAGCAGTGGCTAAGATGGTCAAAACACCACCTCTAACGGAAATTACTGCGGCATCGGATCTGATACCACCAAAGTCAACAACAGCGTACATTTTGTCCTGTAACAATTTGTCTTCTTCAGAGGATAAATGGGCTAATAAAGCAGATGATGGCTCGTTGATCAATTGCAAGACTTTGATACCGGCATCGTTGGCAATCTTAGTTAAAACAGCTCTTTGGTGTTCGTTGAAATCGGTTGGAACGGTCAAGACAGAACCTTCGACTTTCTTACCAGTGTAGTCTTCAGCAGCCAATTTCAAGTGCTTGAAGTGTCTCTTGACGACTTCGTCGATAGTTAACACTTCTTGGTTACCGTTAATGGTGACTTGGTAGGCAATACCACCATTGGTAGCCTTAATTGGTTTGGCACCAACTTGGTGGGAAGCATCGGTAGAAACTTCGTCAAATTGCTTACCAACAAAATCTCTGAAGTTAATGATGGTGTTTTGTGGGTTTCTAATCAATTGAGATTTGGCTTGGAACCCGTGGTATTCATCACTTCCAACAAATGATAAAGCAGATGGAATGGCTCTATCACCATCTGGGTTGGCAATAACATCAACCTTTCCGTCTTGGGTAGCAACCGCAACAGAAGATGAGGTGTTACCAAAATTTATTCCAATAACAGTAGACATGTTTGATCTAGGTGGCTATAATTCTACTTTTCAATATCGGCTGAAAAATTTGAAAATTTTAGTAGATGAGCACTGTGAAGAAAACGGCGCTACCATTATCAACAACCATTATCAGAACCATTATCATCGACACTTGAGTGGCACTGCAAAAAAAGCAAGTGCTACAACATTGATTAACAAGAATTGATTGTTGTGGTACACTTTTCCATTTTAACTGTTAATACCGCCGAATATGTTAAGTTGGAGTAGATATCTATATTTTACGCTACCATCTGGTTTTTCGATTTGAACGAATTTGACATAGGAACACAATCAAACAGTGAGCGGGCACAACATCTGTCTAATTTTCTCCGTCCTGATTCAACTGAAGAATATTTGCTGCTCAAAAAAAGACAGCAACAAGTTTTGAAATGGTGGATTAAAAAGAAAGGTCGTACCCGGATTCGAACCGGGGTTGTTCGGATCAAAACCGAAAGTGATAACCACTACACTATACAACCGAATTGTATGTTTCGTAAAATCAAACAATTTTCCAAGTGGGGTGTACTAAACTTCTTATTTTTGTCAAAGAATTCAAAATTTCGATTTCGAAGCTTATAGTTACTTATATACTTTAAGTGGATAAAGCAATAAATGCATTTTAGTTGAAAAAAAAAATAAATTCAGTTAAAAAAAAAATACTTTAAAAAGAGTGATGAAATAATGGGAAACATTTTTTACTTGAAAAAAAAAAAAAAAAAACTTAAAAAAAAAATAGTACACTCAATATGATACAAACTCCTGGTTCAGAATAAATTAGGATGGAAAATAAGCTAAATAAATAAACCTAATAGCTAGTAATGTGCATTTTTTTTTGATTTTTTTTCGATTTTTTGTAAATCTTGACAAAAACAGTAAAGTTAATTTGGCTCTATGAAAACTTGTGTGGACATCTATTCCCTTTAAAATTAATTTGTTCAGACCCGGTACGTCTTTCAAATTTTTCCTTAAAGTTTACAAAACCTAATGTTTTTAAAAGCTACAATTATTTCAGAAAATTACCCATGAATACAATATAAACATTAGAAATCAATTCTAATTAACTATAAAAGTGGATTACGTTAAACAGCCTTAGCTGGTTCCTCTTCAATATGATTTGCTTCAGTTTTTTCAAGAATTGAGCCTTCTTTAGATTTTGCATCAACGTGGGCTTCGTATTCTCCATCACTATCATATTTGGAAACAACTTCATCTCTTTCAACGGATAATGCAGCACCTCTATACTCAGGACCAAAGAAAACAATAAGCATGACATAAGTGAAAACACAAGCGATGAAAATGGCCATAGTTTTAGAGTAATCGTAAGTGTGAGTACCTTCAGAGTTAACTATTGGGAATCTTTTAGAGATCTTTGCTTCAATGGTGGAAGAAGCAGAAGATGCTAAATTACCTAATTGATATGAAAGACCAGTAACAAGGGATCTGAATTGAGGTGGGGCTAATTCATTCAAGTGAATTGGAATAACCCCCCATGCACCCTGAACACCAGCTTGTAAGAAGAAAACACCGGCATTAAGTCCAGAGTTTTTGATAAATGCCCATGGGTAAATCATTGCACCACCTAAAAGACAGGCAATAAGAATAGATAATCTTCTACCAATGAATTGGGAAAGATGACCAAATACAAACCCACCAAGAATGGCACCCAAATTGGCAACAACATTTGTGACAGTAGATTTATTTGGACCATAACCTAATTGACTGGTCAACATAGTAGGGTATAAATCTTGAGAACCGTGGGACATAAAATTGAAACCAGCCATCATAAACACACAATAGATCATAATTAACCAATATTGCTTCAAGGCTTTACCAAATTCATGTCTGAATTCTTTTATAGCCGAGTTCTTAGCCATAGCCTTTTCTTCGAACTGAGCTTTTTGACGCAAGTACGCATCAGTTTCAGGTGTGAAGAATCTCCATACAATAAAAATAACTGGAGGTCCAGCAGAGAAGTAAAAGATATTTCTCCAGCCACCAGATGTGGTATCAGCAATAGCTCTTTGGAAAATAACAGCAATCAAGTAACCTAAAGCATAACCTTCTTGGAAGATACCAGATAACACACCTCTAGCATTTTTTGGCAAATCAGATAAAGCTTCGGCCGCACACAACCCAAAAAGACCACCCATCGCTATACCAAACAACGCTCTCACAGCAATAAATTGTTCATAAGTTTTAACAGATCCGGTACCAATTTGAATAACAATCAATAAAATCAAATTACACATATAAGGCCATTTTCTACCTCTAGTATCAGCCCAAATACCCATAAATACAGCACCCACACTTCTAAACATCAAAACTAAAGTGATACCCCAGGTGATATCCTGAACAGATCTGTCCAACTCTTTAGAAATTGCAACAACGTTCAAGTTGGTAGCAAAGAAATCAAATGCATCCCAAGTCCAAGCACACAACCCCAAGGCAAAGAAATTCCATTGCTTAAGGGTAACTTCGTGGATAGAGTGGAATGGGTTCAAAATTTCATTCCACGTGAATTGGGCCCTTTCTTCTTTTGTAACAAATAAAGATGAGACTCGCGATCCAAAATATCTCTTGAGAGTGGCACTATCAAATCTTGGTGGGCGGATAATGTTTCTGTTGTGTAAGTTGACATCAACCGAGGTAATAGATATAGTGTCCGCAGGCATTGTAAAAGACGGCAGTCGTACGACAGTATATTGCTCTAGGCGCAAGACGTAGTAGAAAGATAAGCGTCACCGACAATGTCTGATGAAAATAAAATTTTGTAATGAACAAAGCACCATCTATTTATACCCAGATTAACCCCGAAGAAGTAAAAGCCAATCGAGCCCCATCCCTACAAAGCAGCATAATCCGGTAGAATTATTCTGGGGAACAATGTCAAAAATGACACAAAACCGCGCTGAAAATATGTCAGCCGTATTTTTTGTACTACACATGGACCTTATCAACAAAAGTAAAACATGTAAGTCCCAACATTAGCAGTGGACCAAGAAAAGATCAACGCAAATCATCCCCACCACGCAGGCATAAAACTGTTGTAATTAATGCATAAAGATATAAGTGGCTAGCTACATACGGGTGTTCATGGGACAGCAGCCCGGACTTTTTGCGGAGATACTCCGACAACGGGCCTGCAGAAGGAACAGAAAATTTTCAGAAATTCCTCCGAAAAACTAAAACGGCCCAAAACTAAAGATAATAAGAGACCAGACGCGAAATAGCATAATCATACCAAGCAAGTGTTTCAAAAACCTATGGAAAGGTATGTTAAGCTGTACTTTTACTAATAATTAAACAAGCATCATAATGCCATCTCATGGTAGTGAGAATTTTTCACCGCATGAATCAGGTTATTTTGGGGGACCCGAATTTATCCCTATATGCCAGTAAAATATCGTTATTACAACGCACTTTACAAATAATATTCCTTCCCATGGATAACTTTCCTCATTTGTGTATACCTATTATAAGCAACACATTCTTACAGGTAGTAGCCGTGGATCAGAAAGGTGGTGTAAAATTAGTCATCTCAGCATCCAACTACACTTCAAACGCCTCTATGTAATGATGCTCATGGAAAGCTACAGAAGTTATTCCGTTGCACTGTCAAACGTATACAATGTAGAATGTGTTCTATAAAATGTGTTTCTATTAACGATAAAGGTCTATTGTAGTATATTGTAGTTCAGTAAAGCTTTATTCATGCACGCTTAGAAAATGTTCGGAGATCTTTTGCATTGTCCTTGGAGCTGCTTTGTGACATCCCATATGAAACTCGCAAATTGAACAATGCAGTGGGGTAGACTTGCCCCGGATAGACAGAGAATGTTCGTTACCACGGCGATCCTCTTATTATGACTATGGCGGGTTCTAGCGTAATCTCCATTGGTTATGATAAGCTTTGGAAACCTTAAGTACATGAAAATAGTCGTATATATAATTAATATTCCTACGGCAATATACGTTGGAACTGACGATCTCCTATCGCATGCTGCCCTTTCCGGGTTGATTTAGCAATTTAAGTTAGTTCATGTAAGTGACTTGTCATTGTCTCCGATTTCATCCGTCACCATCAATATCTTTAAGGTATTGGAATTAACGTTTTCGTCATCTTCTCCACATTGTAATTCTCGCTACCCTGT
>Ga0209941_1002429_pt1 | contig 10322 bp, 9 predicted proteins | sample ThiBiot_300_plan_FD_183945 | JGI IMG/M metagenome (GOLD analysis project Ga0209941, IMG submission 183945) | Wastewater bioreactor microbial communities from Cape Town, South Africa - Thiocy_solids_1 (SPAdes) | ecosystem: Engineered > Bioremediation > Thiocyanate > Unclassified | place: South... | reverse complement strand
CCGGTTCCCGCCGGTTTCGCCGGCCGGGATGCGGGCGCAGAGAGATTCCGAGCGCACGAAGGCGCTCGCGGCGCTCGACGGCAGCGGCCCCGGCGGCATCCGCGCAGCGATGATGGGCGAGAGCGGCGACGCGGGTGCCGCGATCAAGGACGGCGGCGACCAGGCGGCGCAATCGATCAAGCTGGCGTCGGCGACGATCGGCGAAGCCGGCGGCGATGCGGGGTCGGCGATTTCAGGCGCGGCGGCATCGATCGTCAGCGCCGGCGAACAGGTGGCCGCAGCGATCCGGTCCGCCGCGCGCGACCTGATGCGCCCGGTCGGCAGTCTCGGGCGGGTCAACGCCGATGTCGGGCGATCCGGTCCGGCCGTGGAGGGGGCGCCTTGAACTCGCTCAAGGTCTTGGGTTTGGAGGACCGTTGAATGGCTCGCGACTGGACGAAGGCCTTCCGCCGCGCGGCCTTCCGGGGCGTCGGCTTCGAGACGCAGGTGGAGGACGCGGCGGGCGCGCGGCGGCTGTCGATCTCGCCGATCGCCTATGCCGAGACATCCGTCATCGAGGACATGGGCCGCGAGCCGCGCGAGGTGACGCTGACCGCCTATGTGGCGGGCGACGCCGCCGACCGCCGCGCGGTGGCGTTCACGGCGGCGCTGGACGCTCCGGGTGCGGCCTTGCTGGTGTTGCCGATGCTCGGCTCGCTCAGCGCTCGCGTGCGCGACTGGCGCCTGTCGCGCGAGCTTTTCCGCGCCGGCTACGTGGCCTTCGACGTGACCTTCGTCGAGGCGGGGCTGAGCAGCGCGCCGTTCGGGCCGGTTGCCGGCGCCGGGCCTATCGCCAGCCTGATGGCGACGGGCGCGACCCTTCTCGGCGAGGCTCTTGCCCTTGCCTTGCGCGGCCAGCCGGGCAGTTCCGCCGGCGGCGAAACGCAGGCGGCTACGGCTTCGGCCGGCCGCCTGGCCGGAGTGGTGACGGCGGCGAGCGCGGGCGGTGTTCCGGCGGCGCAAGTCGCGGAGGCCTCGGCGGCGATGTCGGCAACGGCTGCGCACGTCACCATCGATCCGCAGGCGTTCGCCGCCGCTACCGTCGCGGCGTGGCGGCTTACGGCCTTGCATGGCGAGGCCAATGCTGCGGCCGCCGCGATCCGGGCCGAGCTTGCCACGGAATCGGAAGGCGTCTGCGGCCTCGTCAATTCGGCGGCGATGGCCGCTGCCCTGTCGGTCGCGACGGTGCGGGTCGACTATCCGGCGAGGCAGGATGCGGGCCGCGCCCGCGCCGTGCTGGCGGCGGCGGCAGGACCCGTCATCGAGGCGGCGGGGCAACTGGGCGCCGACGCGTTCGGCTGGCTGTCGGCGGTGACCGGCGAGGCTGCGCTGGTGCTTTCTCGGACCGCCGCCTCGCGCGCGCCGCTGGTCAGGGTCGAGACGACGATCTCGCTGTCGTCGGTGCGGGCGGCCTACGAACTTTATGGCGACGCCAACCGCGCCGGCGAACTGGTCGAGCGCAACCGGGTCGCGACGCCGGCCTTCATGCCGGCGGCGTTCGAGGCGGTGTTTTTTTAAATGTCTCACGGGCCGCACCGCCGCCTTTTGCTGCGATGCGCGCCTGCGGCGTCGCGGTAGGAGGCTGGCCCTCCGGCGGGCGCGCGACGACGCGCGGACCGCAGTCGCGGTCTTATTATTCGATAGCCTCGTAGATTTCGGGCTTTTGGGGGACTCATGGCTGATGCGCTGGAGCATGTCGCCGTCAGGCTGGACGGCTCGGATTTTTCCGGATGGTCCGAGGTCAGCGTGACCTGCGGCGTCGAGCAGGCGGCGCGGACGGCGCAGCTTACGGTTTCGGATTTTTCGGGCGCGATGCCTTTCCGCCCGGGCGCGCAGTGCCAGTTGCTGGCGAGCGGCTCGCTGCTCATCACCGGCTATGTGCGCGACGTGCAGCCCTCGCACGAGGGCAGCCGCCACAGCGTGTCGCTGTCGATCGTGTCGCGGACGATCGACGCGGTGGAGGCTTCGATCGACCACCCGACCGGCTTCGTGCGGGAAAAGGACCTCGCGGCGATCGCCCGGGAATTCGACCGGACCGGCGTCGGCATCGTCGCCGACGAGAGTTTTCCGGTGGAGCCGGCGAGCTTCGTCAACAGCGGCCAGTCGCTGTTTCGCCATATCGAGCCTCTGGCGCGCTCGCATTCGGCGCTGATCTACGACACGGCCGACGGTCAATTGAGGCTGGCGAAGGCGCCGCGCGGCCGCCATGGCGGCGGGCTGTCGATCGGACCGGGCGGCAACATCGTGTCCGCCTCGGCGACCTTTACCGAGGACAAGCGCTTCAGCCCTGTCATCGTGCGGGGTCAGTCCTCGCGCGGCGGCGGTGCCGGGGCGCTGCGGCTGGAGGCGCGGGCGCTCGACGCCTCGGTGCGGCGCCAGCGCCCGCGCATCATCGTGCACGAGAGCGAGGCGACGTCGGCCAAGCTCAAGGAGCGGGCCGAACGGCAGGTCAAGCGCGCGGCCGGCTACGGCTGCTCGGCCGAGGTCGAGGTATCGGGCTGGCGCGACGGCGAGGGGCGACTGTTCGAGCCGCATTTCCTGATCCCGGTGCGGGACGCGCGCATCTATCTCGACCAGGAGATGGTCATCAAGTCGGTGACCTTCTCGCAGTCGGTCGAGAGCGGCGGGCCGGGCACGCGGGCGAGGCTCTCGCTCGCCGATCCGCGCGCGCTCAACGGCGAGGCGCCGGCGACGGGAGGCGGCGGCTCGGACTTGTGGGACATGGCGGATGCCGACGCGACGATAGGAGCGGTGCAGTGAGGGGCTATGCCAACCAGATGGTGCGCGTGGAGATCGAAAGCTCGCGCTACGAGAACGGCCAGTTGCTGGTGACGGGGCGAGGGCTTGCCGGCGAGCGGTTCGAGGACCTCGTCTGGTACGAGCCGCACGGTTTCCACTCGCGCCCGCACAAGGGGGCGGTGGGCTACCTGATGGCGCCCGGCGGGCGGCGGGAGCAGGGAATGGTGATGGCCGCTTCCGATCCGGCCAAGGTTCCGCCGGTCGGCGAGGGCGAGGCGGCGATGTACGACCAGGGCGGCAACGTCGTGACGCTCGGGGCAGCGGGCTGGAAATTCAACATGGATGTCGAGATCGCCGGCAATGTGACGGTGACGGGCAATATCGAGGTGTCGGGCAACATCCATGCCACCGGCACGATCATCGACGACGGCGGCAACACCAACCACCATAGCCACTAGGCTTTGCCTCACGGGCCGCACCGCCGCCTTTTGCTGCGATGCGCGCCTGCGGCGTCGCGGTAGGCGGCTGGCCCTCCGGCGGGGCGCGCGACGACGCGCGGGCTTCCGTCGAAGCCTTGAATAAGGGTTGCCTCGCGCCGCGCACCGGGCGCTCCGCGCCCTGCGGCTCCGGTGGGCGCGCCATAAGGCGCGACGCCCGGTCGGGCTTGCGGCCTTCGGCCGTTATTGGAGTTCACCCGACCAAGAGGTCGCAAGGGCGACCGGTGCGCGGCGTAAGGCATAAAGGAAAACAGAACAGATGCGCATCATTCCGTTGGCGGGGGAAGCCGAGCCGATGCTGTCGCCGGATCTCGTCTGGGACGGGATCATGGGCGACCTGGCGCTTGCCGAGCCGTCCGAGGTCCAGAACCGCGGCGGGCTGCGCGCGCGGGCGCAGCTCGAGACCGCCGTGCTGATCTGCCTGATGAGCGACGCGCGCGCGGCGGCGGAAGAACTGCGTGACGGCGATACCAATCGCGGCTGGCCGGGCGACACGTTCGACCTCGACACGGCCGCCGGCGAGGCGCCGATCGGCTCGCGTCTGTGGCTCTTGGAGCGCTCGACCGTCGACGCGGTGGAGACGCCGCGCCGGGCCGAGGATTACGCGCGGGCGGCGCTCCAGCCGCTGCTCGACCAGGGCGCGGCGGCGGCGGTGACGGCCAGAGCCGAGGCCGACCCGGCGCGCAACCGGCTGACGCTGGCCGTGACCCTGACCGACCGGGCGGGAGGCTTGCTGGTGTCGCGGCGCTTCAGCCTGCTGTGGGAGCGGCTGGCCGGGATTTCGGTCCCGTATGCGCCGGTCGCGCCGGAAGAGGACTCTCTGGAGCCTTTGCCGCCGGTTGCGCCGCCGTTGTTCGGCGCCTCGCTGCCCGCCGGCGTGCTCCTGGGCGACGAGCCGGACGGGTTCGCCCTGGATTTCGCCCGCAACAGCGGCCTTATCCGGTCGTCGTCGGACAAGTCGCTCCAGAAGTCCGGCACGATCGCGGACCTGTGCACGTTCACCCGCGCCACGGCCGCCACCTATTTCGATCGCAACGGCATCCTGCGGACGGCCGGCCCGAACGTGTTGCGCCTGACGCATGACCCGGTGACGGGCAAGAGCCTCGGTTACCTGGCCGAGCCATCGCGGACGAATATCCACCCGCAGAGCAGGCTTGCGACCGGCTGGGTCTCCGCAAATGCATCCGCGACGGTTACGCCCAACGCCGCTCTGGATGTGTGGGGCGAGCAGTGCGCGGCGACGTTCGTGTGCGCCGATACCTCGTCGGCATCCCGCCGGCTCTACTACGGCTCCAACATCGCGGTAACGCCCGGCACGGCCTACACGTTCTCCGCAATTATCAGGGCAGTGGGCGGGCAGCGCTATGTGTGGGTGGTCGGGACGAACGGGACCGCCTACGGCGACGGCGCGGCTACGATGCTGCTCGACATTGTGAGCGGGACGATCATATCCACGACCGTCGGTTCCAACCATCAGATTCTACCTATGAGCGATGGCCGGTGGCTGGTCTCGATGACAGGTTCGTATACCACCTCCACCACAAGCCGGCTGCATTTCAACCTGATGCGATCCGCGGCCGACTCCATTGCCAGCGTCGTCGCTGGCGTCGTGGGCGACGGGGTCGAAGTCTCGGACGTGCAGATCGAGGCGGGTCCCGCTGTCACGTCGCGCATCCCGACCACCACGGCTGCGGTGACGCGGGCGCAGGACGATCTATCGATACCGCTCGCCAAGCTGCCTTACGCCCCCGCCGCAGGCACGCTGATCTATGCGGCCCGCTGGATGAGCCCCGCCAATACGAGTTGGGCATCACCGTGCCAGATCAATCTCAACGGCGCCAACTGGATCGGCTATTCGCAGCGATCGGCAAGCCCGACTACGCTGTTCTGCTACGTTACCAACGCCGGCGCCTATGTCTTTAGCCAATCATCGGCCATTGCCATCGGCCAGAGGTTCTCGGCCGCCATGGCGTGGGCTGCCAACGATGGCGCGGTCTCTCTAAACGGCGCCGCGCCGCTTATCGATAACGACATGGCCATCCCCGATCTGACTGGAGGCAGTCTGTCGCTAAATCCCGGCAACGGGGGCGTCTACATCACCGAGAGCGTCGCCTATCTACCGCGGCGTGCGGCCAACAGCGATTTGCAAGCGAGGACTACGGCATGAGCACCCTCGAATATCTGTGCTGGGCTCCTGACCGCGCCACTTTTGTCTCGACCATGCTCGCCCAGCGCTTGCCCGGAGACCGGCCGATCTGCCGGCTCCCCGAGGACGGTGAGGACCCCGGCGACGGCGGGTCGCTGATCTGGATCGACGGCATTGTCTGCCACGAGATCGGCGAGGTGGTCAAAACGCCTGCCGAACTGGACGAGGACGGCAACGTGATTACCCCGGCCGTCATGATCCCCGGCTACCATGCAAACCTGATGGCCCATGGCTGGCTGGCTGATTTCCTCGATGCGCAAGGCGGCTGGATGGGGATCGTCCCGCTGCTGGGCGATATGCAATGGACCGCATCGGCCGAAGGGGAGCCTGCCGCCTTGGCCGGAACGTCGGGCGTCAAGATATATCCGCCCATGGCCGTCGATCATCGCGTGGCCAGGTGGGCGGGGGTGTGAAACCATGAATTTTGTTGCCCGAAGCCTCGATGCGATCTCCAGGGCCATCCGCGCCGACTTGCGGCGCGAGTTGCCGGGGACCGACGCGACCGTGTGGCCGAACACGCTTTCGGTGTTTTCGAAGGTGGTCGCCATGGCGGTCCATCTGGTGGAGCAGCGCGCGGCATGGATATACCGCCAGATATTCGTCTCGACGGCGGACGTGCAGCACCTGGAGCGGCACGCCTACGAGCTGGGTCTGGCGCGCAAGCCGGCGTCGCCGGCCACCGGCGAGATCGTCACGACCGGCCAGCCGGACACGATCTATCCGGCGGGCATCGGCTACCTTTCCGGAGCGGACGTGTTCCGCACCGCCGGCGACGCCCGCTCGTCGGCGGCCGGCGACCTGGTGCTGCGCGTCTATTCCGAGCGCTCGGGCGCCGCGATGAACCGGCCCGCCGGCGAGCCGATGATGCTGATCGACCCGGCGTTGCAGCCGACCCTTGCCGCGCAGGCGACGGTCGCCACGTTCGGGCTGGGCGGCGGCGCGGACACGGAAGACGACGACAGCCTGCGGGCGCGGGTGCTGGACCGCAAGCGGCGGCCGCCGCAGGGCGGCGCCTATTCGGACTACGAGCAGATCGTGCGCGCCATGCCGGGCGTCGCCAAGGCATGGGCGTGGCCCTTCGCCGACGGCCCCGGCACGGTCGGCGTGTGGTTCCTTTTCGAAGGCCGGCCGGACCTGATCCCGACCGACCCGGACGTGCTGGCCGTGCGCGAGGAGCTGGAAAGCCGCCGGCTGATCCGCGCCGGGCTTGCCGTCTCGGCGCCGCTGCCGGCTCCGGTCGACGTCACCATCCTCGGCCTGGCGCAGGATACGGTCGAGGTTCGCGAGGCGATCGAGGCATCCATCCGCGCCGTGCTGCTCAAGCGCGGCAAGCCCGGCGTGGCGATCGAGCCGTTCGTGCTTTCGCGCTCGTGGATCGGCGAGGCGATCAGCCTGGCGGTCGGCGAGGACCGGCATGTGCTCGCCGTTCCGGCCGCCGACATCGTGCTGACGGGCGGCCAGTATCCGGTGCTCGGGACCGTGACCTATGGCTAGCCTGCCCGATCCCGGCCGCACGTCGAAAGCGGTCTACCAGTTGCGGCCGTCGCAGCCGGTGTGGCCCGAACCGCCGCTGCGCGCGGACGCGCTTTCGGCGCCATCGGCGGACGAGCTTGCGCCGGTGTTCTTCGGATTGCTGCCCCCGGGCGCCGCATGGCGCTCTCCAGGCGGGACGGCGTTCGAGGGCGGGACGATGCTCGGACGCTTTTGGCGCGCGCTGGCCGGCGACTTCGCGACGGTCTATCGCCGTCTGTTCCGTATCAGCGAGGAATCGACCGCCTCGACGCTGGCGGACAGCCTGGAGGACTGGGAGACGGACTTCGGCCTGCCCGATGCCTGCTTTGGCGAGGCGCAGTCTCGCGCGCAGCGGCTGCGCGCGCTGATCCTCAAGGTCCGGTCCAAGGGCACCATCACCAAGGCCGACTTCGTCGCGCTTGCGGCCTCGGTCGGCTATTCGGTCACCATCACCGAGCCTTTGCCGTTCGCCTTCGGCTTTTCGGCTTGCGGCGGGGGCGAGGGCACAGGCGCGGCGATCCGCTATTTCTGGTTCGTCAAGGTGGGCGCCGCCGGCACGAGGCGTTTCGAGTTCGGCACGTCGCAGACCGGCATCCATTCGCTGCTCGACATCGCCCGCGTCACCGACCTCGAGTGCCTGTTCCGGGCGCTGGCGCCGGCGTGGACGAGAGTCGTCTTCGACTATAGTTGATTTGTCCTCGCGCTGTCGCCGCTTCGCGGCTCGCTCCGGACGGGGCGCGCGACGACGCGCGGGCTTCAGTCGAAGCCTCGGCCTTCGGCCGTTGTAATCCAGAAATCCGGCCAAAGGCGGCAAGCCCGACCGGGCGTCGCGCCTTATGGCGCGCCCTGCCGGAGCCGCAGGCGGCGAAGCCGCCGGTGCGCGGCGCGAGGCATATCTTAAAAGGAGAGACCCATGGACTATATCGCGCCGCTCAACCGGCCGGCGACGGCGGAAGAACCACGCCCGGCCTATTTCGACGGCAACGCGCAGACGGGGCAGGAAGGGTCCTATCCGTCCGGCCGGTCGCTCGAATTCCCGATGCGCGAGATCCTCGCCGTGATCGAGAGCGCCGGGCTGGTGCCGACCAATTCCGACCTCACGCAGCTGTTGCAGGCGATCAACCAGATCATCGCCGCGGCGCTCGCCGGTTTCGACCCGGGCGGGGAGGGCGATCCGCCGGCGCCGGTCAGTTTCCTGCTCAACCCGGTCTATCCGACCATCACCGTCAACGGCGGGCTGATGGCGGTCGCGACCGACAATGCGGAGGTCTCGATTCCTGCCGGGCAGACCTTCGTACATCGAGGCGGCGTCGCCTATTCGTCCAGCGACACGCTCGCCGGCGCCCGGACCTTCGCGACGGTGGCCAGCAAGACCTATCACCTGCGCTGGCGCTACAACGGCGGCGCGCCCGCCTTCGGGCTGTTCGACGTGGCGGACGCCGGCTACAACCCCGGCGGCGCGGACGAGACAAACCCGGTTTTCGACAGTTCCTTCGACGACATGCTGATCGCCCGCGTGGCGACCGATGCCGCCAACAACCCGGTCGCGACCGCGCTGCTCAACCGCCACAGGCTCGCCCTTTCGGAAATCCTCACCGGCACGGACGGCAAGCTGGTCGGCGCCAACGGCGCGAATTTCCGCTTCCAGAAGACGCTCAACTGGGCGCGGACGCCGGCGACCCAGGCCTTTCATCCGGTCAAGATGAACGTCGCGAACAATGTGTCCGACGCCGACCGGAACACCTTCGCGTTCGGCGGCGGGCGCACGACCAACGGCCTCGTCGACGGCAACGCGCCCGCCATTCCGCTCACCCGCTACGGGCTGGACGCCGTCGCCTCGCGCGACGGCGCCAACAGCCTGTACATGAACCTTTCCTGTGGAGCCTGACCATGGCTGACGACAAGTTCGGCTTTCCCGGCGCGGACGTTCCGAAATCGCTCAACCCGCCTCCGGGCTACGAGGCGGTGCACCAGCCCGGCATGTCGTGGGCGCGGCAGGGCGACAGGGCTGCGAACACCAGCTGGATCAGCGTGGAGCAGTGGAACCATCTGATCGCGCAGTTTCGCGGGCTGGCCACGGCCGAGGGAATCGATGTTTCCGACCTGACGGCTTCGTCGCCGCTGTTGCTGCGCGATTTCGTGCAGCGCGCGATGTTCGCGATGCTGACCAACGCGCTGCCCGGCAATTTCGGCGTCATGGACAAGGCGACCTATGACGCGGACGACGACGGCGTCATCGACCGCGGCCATGGCGGCACCGGCTTTTCGGCGACGACCACGGCCAACCTGTTGGCCAAGCTGGAGGCGGCGCCGCTGGCCAGCCCGGCGCTGACCGGCACCCCGACCGCGCCGACGCAGGCGGCCGGCAACAACACGACGCGCATCGCCACGACCGCGTTCGTGCAGGCGGCGGTCGCCGCGCTGGTCGCCAGTTCGCCGGCGGCGCTGGACACGCTCAACGAGCTTGCGGCTGCGCTCGGCAACGACGCGAATTTCGCCGCGACGATGACCAACGCGCTCGCGGCAAAGGCGCCGCTCGCCAGCCCGGCGCTGACCGGCAACCCGACGGCGCCGACGCAGGCGGCGGGCAACAGTTCGACGCGGATCGCGACGACCGCCTTCGTGCAGGCGGCGGTCGCGGCGGGCGGCGACTGGTGGGCATGGCAGCCGATCGGCGTGCCGATTCCTCTGATGGACAATCTGGCCGGTGTAGCCGCGCCACCGACGGACAGAGCCTATCGGTATGTCCTCTTGACGGCTGGCGAGACTGGTAGCGGAAAGTACAACAACGGCATTCTGACGAGCGAGAGCGTTACGGGGACGGCGCCGCTTGTCGTGGCGACGGCGGTTATTTCGCTCGCAGGCAGCCCGGTTGTTGGGGCGACCATCAACCTGATCAACACCGAACGCCGTTTTCTGCGCGCAGGTTCTGCCGGGGCCGTTCAGAATGACGCGATGCAGCAGATTACGGGCGCGTTCGACCTCCGTGTCACCAACAATGGGGCCAATATCACCTCGCTCCACGCTGGAGCTTTGTCGTCTGGCGCAGGAACAGATACCGGGACCGTGTCGGCGGCATCGGCGGGACCAACCGACACGCGTATCCTGTTCGACAGCGCCAATTCTCCCAGCTCGCGCACTGACAGCGAGACCCGATCCAAGAATATCGGCGTTACCTATTACGTGAGGATCAAATAGGAAGCCCGGCCGCTTGGGTTGGAGGATGGCGGCCGGGCAGGGGTCGCCCTGCCGGGGGACTTAGAAATAGCAGGGCAGGTCGATCATAGCCCTGCCGCCTGAATAGACAACCTGAAAGGATCATCGACATG
>Ga0209941_1002425_pt1 | contig 10338 bp, 10 predicted proteins | sample ThiBiot_300_plan_FD_183945 | JGI IMG/M metagenome (GOLD analysis project Ga0209941, IMG submission 183945) | Wastewater bioreactor microbial communities from Cape Town, South Africa - Thiocy_solids_1 (SPAdes) | ecosystem: Engineered > Bioremediation > Thiocyanate > Unclassified | place: South... | reverse complement strand
ATGGCGGGATGCGCATCGGCGAGGGCGCGAGCTATTATGTCCGTCCGGCGCTGGTCGAGATGCCGGGGCAGGTCGGGCCGGTGCTGGAGGAGACGTTCGCACCGATCCTCTACGTGATGCGCTACGACGATCTGGACGCGGCGATCCGGCTGCACAACGCCGTCGCCGCGGGGCTGTCGTCGGCGATCTTCACACGCGACCTGACCGAGGCCGAGCGCTTCCTCGCCGCGAGCGACTGCGGCATCGCCAACGTCAATCTGGGGACGAGCGGGGCCGAGATCGGCGGCGCCTTCGGCGGTGAGAAAGAGACAGGCGGCGGCCGCGAATCGGGGTCGGACAGCTGGAAGGCCTATATGCGCCGCGCGACGAACACGGTGAATTATTCGGACGCGCTGCCGCTCGCACAGGGGGTGAGTTTCGATCTCTAATTCCCCTCCCGCTTGCGGGAGGGGTTAGGGGAGGGCGTGTCGCTCTCCCGTACCTTGGCTTTCAAACGGGCCCTCCTCCGACCCCTCCCGCAAGCGGGAGGGGAGAATCAGGCCCGCCAGCCGAATCCCTCGTCCAGCGCCACGATCCGCCCTTCGGTGCCCACCGGCTCCTTCGTGCCGTCGGTCAGGAACGCCAGCATCGCCGCGTCGCGCACGTCGACATGCGCGAGCGTGCGCTGCCCTTCGGGCGTGCGCGCGACGACGACGCCCGCCCTGGGCGCGCCATCGCGCCCGTAGAAGACCGTGTAGCTCTCGATCGTCGCCGGCCCCGCATAATCCTCGACCAGTTCGGGAACGGGGCCGCGCTTTTCCTCGGCTTCGGCCTGATAGTCGAAATCCTGCGGAAAGCGTGCCGCGGCGATCGGCCGGTTGCCCAGCACGATGCAATGATTGTCGGTCGCGAAACCGCCATTGGCGAACAGGAAGCCATAGCGGCCTTCGCGACGCAGCTTGTCGACCATCGAGACGACTGCGTGGCTCATGTAATTGGCGATCGGGCCGCCGCCGAAGGTCAGGCCGCCGAACACGCTGGCGGGCCGGTCCCACGGCCAGCCGAGGATGCGCCGCGCCATCTTCGGCACGCAGGGAAAGCAGCTGTAGAGTTCGACGCAGTCGAAATCCTCGACCGTCATGCCGTTCAGGTCGAGCGTGCGGGCGATCGACGTCTCCATGCTGACGCTATGGTCGTAGCGGTCGCGCGCCAGAATGCTCGCGGGTTCCTTCGCGGCCGCGCCCATGCCCACGTAGACCAGCCGGTCCTCGGCGATGCCGCGCCGCCGTGCCTCGGCAAGGCTGGCGACGAGGAAGCCCGCGCCTTGGTTTACCGACGAATTGGCGACCATCAGCTTCGAATAGGGAAAGGCGATCGGGCGGTTGCGTTCGTTCACATCGAGGATGTCGGCGGGCGAGGCGGGCTTTCTTATCCACGCGCCGGGGTTTTCCGCCGCGACCTCCGAAAAGCGCGACCAGATTTCGGCGCTTTCGAACTGCGCGTCCTCAAGGCTTTCGCCCCACGCCGCGCGCGTCGCATTTTCATAGAGCGGATAGACGTCGACCGGCGCCGACAGGCCGTGCCTCTGGGCGTAGTTGGGCTCGCGCCGCGTCGCCACCTTGCGCACGGCATTATAGCTCTTGTCCTCGCCGCTCGCCGCCTTGGCGGCGCGGCCCGCGGCGGTGCGCAGCGCCTCGCCGCCGACGACGGCCGCCAGCTTGACCTCGCCCGCGCCGATGCGGTTCGCGGCCTCGTTGAGCAGGCGGATCGGCGTGTCGCCGTGCGGCGCCGCCGACTGGTAGTTGATCGCGGGATTGGCGCCGATCGCCGCCGCGAGCGGTTCGCACAGCTTGCCGAGATGATGGAAGCTGATCTGGTCGACGATCGCGAGGCTGTCGATGTCGGCGAGCGGAACGCCGGCGTCCTGCGCCGCGACCTTCAATGCCTCCACCATCAGGCCGAGCGAATCGAGCCCCCCGTCGGGATCGTCGGGGCGGTCGTTAACCTGCCCGACGCCGATGATGACGGGAATGCGCTCGGGATCGGTCATGCTCATCTCAGCGTGCCTTCCACACCGGCTTGCGCTTCTCGGCAAAGGCGCGCGGGCCTTCGCGCGCGTCCTCGCTCGCCATCAGCAGCTTGCGTTCGCGGCTGTTGTCGGCCCAATGCGCATCGTCGCCGGCGATCTGTCCGTCCTGTATCCGGAGCGCGACGCGCTTCGACGCCTGCACCGACAAGGGGGCGTTGCCCGCGATCTTCTCTGCGAGCGCGATCGCGGTCGGCATCAGGTCGGCGAGCGGCACGACGCGGTTGGCGAAACCATAGCGCAGCGCGGTCTCGGCATCGAAGGGATCGCCGGTCAGAAGATGTTCCATCGCCAGCTTCGGCGGCAGCTGCTTGACGATGCGAAAGGCGCCGCCCGCCGCCGCGAACAGCCCGACCTTGACCTCGGGCAGGCCGAACTGCGCATTTTCGGCGGCGACGATCAGGTCGCACATCAGCGCGAGCTCGCAGCCGCCGCCGAAGGCGAAGCCATTGACCGCGCCGATCACCGGTTTCGAGATCGGGTGCGCGGCAAAGCCGCCGAAGCCCCATGCCTGCTGCGCCTTGTCTTCGGGAGCCAGCGCGCCGCCGCGCGACAGGGCGACGAGATCGGCGCCCGCGCAGAATGCCTTGTCGCCCGCGCCGGTGATGATGACGACGCGGATTTCGGGGTCGCTTTCCGCTTCGTCGAGCGCGGTGCCGATGCCGACGTGGACCGCCGCGTTGACGGCGTTGCGCGCCTCGGGCCGGTTGATCGTGACGATCAATATATGACCGTTGCGTGTCGTCAGGACGGCGGGGGCGGCGGTATCGGTCATGCGAATCTCTCCCTTTCGGGCGAGTATCGGCGCGAGTTGACGTTTACGTCAACTGGAAAGGGTGCGATTCTGCAGTGTGTCCCCGCGAAGGCGGGGACCCATCTCCCGCCAGTTCAAAATAGCGCTGCAGGATGATGGGCACCCGCCTTCGCGGGTGCACACGGCTTGTTTATGTTCGGCAGATCAGATCGACTGCCCGGTCTTGGCCCAGTCCGCCAGAAACCCTTCGATGCCCTTTTCGGTCAGGACATGCTTGAACAGTCCCTTGATGACCGACGGCGGCGCGGTCATCACGTCGGCGCCGATCTTCGCGGCTTCGAGCACGTGGATGCCGTGGCGCACGCTGGCGACGAGGATTTCGGTGTCGAAGGCGTAATTGTCGTAGATCAGGCGGATGTCGGCGATCAGCTGCATGCCGTCGAAGCCGTTGTCGTCGTGGCGGCCGACGAAGGGCGAGACGAAGGTCGCCCCCGCCTTTGCCGCGAGCAGCGCCTGCGTCGCCGAGAAGCAGAGGGTGACGTTGACCATCGTCCCGTCGCCGGTCAGCGCCTTGCAGGTCTTGAGCCCGTCGATGGTCAGCGGCACCTTGATGCAGACATTGTCGGCGATCTTGCGGAGGATTTCGGCCTCCTTCATCATCGTTTCATGGTCGAGCGCGACCACCTCGGCCGACACGGGGCCGTCGACGAGGGCGCAGATTTCCTTCGTCACCTCCTTGAAGTCGCGGCCCGACTTGGCGATCAGCGACGGGTTGGTCGTGACGCCGTCGAGCAGGCCGGTCGCGGCGAGTTCCTGAATGGCGTCGATTTCGGCGGTGTCGGCGAAGAATTTCATGGCTCGGATGATCCTGCTGGATGGTGATTCGGGTTTTCCGATCCCCTAGAACCCTTTCCTCGTCATTGCGAGCGAAGCGAAGCAATCCAGGACGGCTTACGCATGCTCTGGATTGCTTCGCTTCGCTCGCAATGACGATGGTGGGAAATTGCTGGCGTTCCATTTTTGTTCCCGCTAAGCGACCTTCATGGCCAAAGCGAAACGCCAATATGTCTGCCAGAATTGCGGCGCCGTCAGTTATCGCTGGCAGGGCCAGTGCGCCGATTGCGGCGAGTGGAACACACTGGTCGAGGAAGCGGCCGAAACCGTCTTTTCCGCGAAGCACGACCTGTCGAAGGGCGGCCGCACGCTCGCGCTCGAAACGCTCGACGAACAGAGCGCGATGCCCGAGCGGATGCTGTGCGGCATCGCCGAGTTCGACCGCGCGCTCGGCGGCGGCTTCGTCGCCGGGTCGGCGACGCTGATCGGCGGCGATCCGGGGATCGGCAAATCGACCTTGCTGCTTCAGGCCGCGGGTCGGATCGCCAAGGCGGGCAAGTCGGTCGTCTATATCAGCGGCGAGGAAGCGGCGGCGCAGGTGCGGCTGCGCGCGCAGCGGCTGGGGCTCGGCGACGCGCCGGTGGCGCTCGCCAGCGCGACTTCGGTGCGCGACATCCTCGCCACGCTGGAGGGGCATGGGGGTGGACGGGGCGCCGATTTCGTCGTCATCGATTCGATCCAGACGATGCACAGCGACCTGATCGACAGCGCGCCGGGTACCGTCAGCCAGGTGCGCGCGAGCGCGCAGGAGCTGATCCGCTATGCCAAGGACAGCGGCGCGGCGATCGTGCTCGTCGGCCATGTGACGAAGGACGGGACGATCGCGGGGCCGCGCGTGCTCGAACATATGGTCGACACCGTGCTGGCGTTCGAGGGCGAGCGCAGCCACCAGTATCGCATCCTGCGCGCGGTCAAGAACCGCTTTGGCGGCACCGACGAGATCGGGGTGTTCGCGATGGGCGAGGAGGGGCTGGGCGAGGTCGCCAACCCGTCGAGCCTGTTCCTGACCGACCGCAGCCGCGACGTGCCGGGGTCGGTGGTATTCCCCGCGCTGGAGGGCACGCGGCCGGTGCTGGTCGAGGTACAGGCGCTGACCGTCCGCCTTGCGAGCGGCGCGACGCCGCGCCGCGCCGTCGTCGGCTGGGACAGCGGGCGGCTCGCGATGGTGCTCGCGGTGCTCGAGGCGCGCTGCGGGCTCCAGATGGGCGCCGCCGAAGTCTATCTGAACATCGCGGGCGGCTATCGCCTCACCGATCCGGCGGCCGACCTCGCGGTGGCGGCGGCGCTGATCTCGGCGTTCAGCGAGCGGCCGGTGCCCGCCGACGCGATCGTCTTCGGCGAACTGTCGCTGTCGGGCGAGGTGCGCCCGGTCGCGCACGACGCGCTGCGCCTGCGCGAGGCGGCGAAGCTCGGCTTTTCAAGCGGCTGGGGGCCAAAGGGGATGAAGGGTGTGAAGGGGATCGGCGTCACCGGCTTCGGCCGGCTCGGCGAACTCGTTGACCTGATGCTCGGGCGTGCCTAGATCGACGGACATCAAGCTATTCCGTTCGCCCTGAGCTTGTCGAAGGGCTGTTCTTTCCGCCGGGAAGGAGAAAAAGGACGGTGCTTCGACAAGCTCAGCACGAACGGTTGTATTTCATGCGTGATTTTTGGATTGCGGTCCGATGGCGAATCTGACGGCCCTCGACATCATCGTGCTGACGCTCGTCGGCGGCGGGGCGGTGCTCGGCTTTTCGCGCGGGCTGGTGCAGGAGGTGACGTCGCTCCTCGCCTGGGTGCTCGCCTTCCTGGCGGTGCGCTTCTTCCATGCGACGCTGACCGGCCTGCTGGGCGCCTATATCGGCGCCCCCGGCGGCGCGGCGATGCTGTCCTTCGTGCTGTTGTTCGGCGGCGTGTTCGCGGTGACGAAATGGGGATCGCGCGCGATGGGGCAGCGCAGCCGCGCCTCGCTGGTCGGCGGTTTCGACCGCGGGCTCGGCGCGGGGTTCGGCGCGGTGAAGGGGCTTTTGCTCGCGACATTGCTCTTCATGGCGGCGACATTGCTCTACGATGTCGGTTACGGCAACGCGGCACGTCCGGGCTGGATGACCGAAAGCCGCACCTATCCCGCGCTGAGCGCGACGAGCGCGGCGCTGAGCAAGGTCATTGCCGACCGCCGCGCCGACGCGCGCGCGGCGGCGGTGCCCGACGCGGCGGAACAGGATGTCGCGGCGCAGGGCGGGGCGGATCGGGCGCGATGAGCGCGCCGCTCTACAATCGCGACATATTGGCGCTGGCCGTCGCCAACGCCGACTATCCGCTGCTGGATGCCGGGCAGCGCGCCTCGCTGCGCGCGCCGCTGTGCGGCAGCCGGATCATCGTCGATGTCGATTCCGACGCCGCCGGGACGGTGCGCGCGGTCGGCCTGCATGTCGAGGCATGCGCGCTGGGGCAGGCATCGGCGGCGCTGCTTGCGCGCCATGCGCCGGGGCGCAGCCTTGCCGACCTGCGCGCCGCGCGCGATGCGATCGCCGGCTGGTTCGCGGGCGAGGGTGCGGCGCCCGACTGGCCGGGGTTCGACCTGCTCGCGCCGGCGCGCGACTATCCGGCGCGGCACGGCGCGATCCTGCTGCCCTTCGATGCCGCGGTCGCGGCGCTCGCGGGCGCCGACGTCGCGGGATGATGCTGCCGCTCCTCTCGGCGGGCGCGGCGGTGACCGAGCGGGTATCCGAAACGCCGACCGACACCTTGCTGTTCGAAGGCGCGATCCTGCTCGGCGTCGCGACGCTGTTCGTGATGCTGTTCCGCCGCCTCGGGCTCGGCGCGGTGCTCGGCTATCTGGTCGCCGGGGCACTCGTCGGCCCTTATGGGCTGGGGCTTGTCGGCGGCGGCGAATCGAAGCTCGCGTTCGCGGAGATCGGCATCGCCTTCCTGCTCTTCCTCGTCGGGCTCGAACTGCATCCGCGGCGGCTGTGGCAGCTTCGCAAGGCGATCTTCGGGCTCGGCCTCGCGCAGGTGGTGGTGACGGGGCTGGTGCTCACCGGACTGATCCTGCTCACGCAGGGCTTCAGCTGGCAGGCGGCGCTGGCGCTCGGCCTGCCGCTCGCGCTCTCGTCAACCGCGCAGGTGCTGCCCAGCCTCAAGAGTTCGGGGCGGATCAACTCGCCCTTCGGCGAAAAGGCCTTTTCGATCCTGTTGTTCCAGGACCTCGCGATCGTGCCGATGATCACCATCGTCGCCGCCCTGTCGCGCGCGCCCGCCAACCCCGCGGCGCCGCCGGGCGGGGTGCTGGCGCTCTATACGGTGCTCGCGATCGTCGGGCTGGTGCTCGCGGGGCGCTTCGTCGTCAATCCGCTGCTGCGTCTCGTCGGCCGCTATGGCGAGCGCGAACTGTTCGTGGTCGTCGGCCTGCTCGTCGTGCTGGCGAGCGCGGCGCTGATGCACAGCCTGCACGTCTCGACCGCGCTCGGTGCCTTCGTCGCGGGCGTGATGCTCGCCGATTCGCCCTATCGGCACGAGATCGAGGCCGATGTCGAGCCGTTCCGCCTGATCCTGCTCGGCCTCTTCTTCCTCGCGGTGGGCATGGTGCTCGACGTCAACGTCGTGCTCGCCGATCCGCTGCGCGTCGTCGGGCTGGCGGCGGGGCTGGTGATCGTCAAGGTGGTGGTGCTGACGCTGCTGGTGCGCGCGGCCGGCAAGTCGTGGCAGGTCGCCTTCGGCCTCGCGCTGCTGCTCAGCCAGGGCGGCGAGTTCGGTTTCCTGCTCTTCACGCAGGCGGCCGATGCGATGCTCATCGCGCCGCAGGCGGCCAGCCTGTTCAGCGCCGTCGTCACGCTGTCGATGGTGACGACGCCCTTCCTGATGCTGTTCGCGCGGAACCTCGAACTGGCGCCGGGGGGCGAAGAGGCCGGTTATGACGGGCCCGAGGCCGCGCCGCGCGGTTCGGCGCTGGTCATCGGCTATGGCCGCTTCGGACAGATCGTCGCGCAGATGCTGCACGCGGTCGACTGCTCGGTGACGCTGATCGACAGGAAGCCGAGCCAGATCGAGCTGTCGGGACGCTTCGACACCAAGGTCTATTTCGGCGACGGGCTGCGGCTCGACCTGCTGCGCCGCGCGGGGGCGGAGGAGGCGCGGCTGATCATCTATTGCATCGACGACCCGTCCGTCGATGCCGCGACGCTGGCGCCGATCGTCGAGGCCTTTCCGCAGGCGCAGGTGCTGACCCGTGTGTTCGACCGCCGCCAGTTGATGGCGATCGACGGCGCGGGGGTTTCCGGGGCGGTGCGCGAGCTGTTCGAAAGCTCGATCGCGCTCGGGCTGATGGCGCTCGGCCGGCTCGGCGTCGACCCGCGCGAGATGGAGGATGTGGAGGCGGCGCTGCGCCAGCTCGACGCCGAGCGGTTGGGCATGCAGATGAGCGAAGGCGACCTCGGCGCCGGGCGTGATTATCGCTTCGTCGCGGGCGGCGGCCGCCAGGCGGCGAGCGTCCTCGAAGCGCTGCGCGAGCGGCGGGCGGCGGCGAAACGCGCACGCGAAGAAGAGGAAAGCGGCGCGGCGGCGTGACTTCAATAACCTCGCAATGACGAGTGTTTTAGGTAGCCTGCTGCCCGTCCAGAAAGGCCGCCACCGCGTCGAGCCCGTAGGCGTCGGTCACGAAGCTTTGCCCGATGCCGCGCGTCAGAATCAGCGGCAGCTTGCCGCCGCGCACTTTCTTGTCGTGCGCCATATGCGCCGCGAGCGCCGCACCGCCGCTGTTGACCCCCGCACTCGTCAGGCTGTGCGGCAGGCCGACGCCGGCGAGATGGTCGCGCACCCGTGCCGCGTCGGCGGCGGAGCAGAGGCCGTGGGCGGCAGAGAATTGATGCGCGAGCACCATCCCCGCCGCGACCGCCTCGCCGTGGAGCAGCCGGTCCGAATAGCCGGTTTCGGCCTCGAGCGCATGGCCGAAGCTGTGGCCGAGGTTGAGCAGCGCGCGCACATCCTGCGTCTCGCGCTCGTCGGCGGCGACGATGCGCGCCTTGGCGGCGACACTGTGCGCGATCGCCCGGTGCCGCGCCTCGCTGTCGCCCGCGAGCAGCGCCGCGCCGTTCGCTTCGCACCAGGCGAAGAAACCGGCGTCGTCGATCAGCCCATATTTGACCACCTCGGCATAGCCCGCGCCCAGCTCGCGCGGCGGCAGCGTCGCCAGCGTCGTCGGGTCGATCACCACCAGCGCCGGCTGGTGGAAGGCGCCGATCAGATTCTTGCCCGCGGCGACGTTGATCGCGGTCTTGCCGCCGACGCTGCTGTCGACCTGCGCCAGCAGGGTCGTCGGCGCCTGGATGAAGGCGCAGCCGCGCTTGACGATGCTGCACGCGAAACCGACGAGGTCGCCGATCACCCCGCCGCCGAGCGCGATCACATGATCGCTGCGTTCGATGCCTTCGCCGATCAGCCATTCGGTAAGGCGCGCAAGGCCGTCCCAGCTCTTGGTGCCCTCGCCCGCGGGCAGCACGAAGGAGGAGAAGGAGATGCCTTCGGCGCCCAGCGACGCGCCGACGCGCGCCAGATAGGAATCGGCGACATGGCTGTCGGTGACGATCATCGTGCGCGGACGTTTCAGCAGCGGTGCGACGTGCGCGCCGATGTCGGCGAGCAGCCCGTCGCCGATCAGGATCGGATAGCTGCGCGCACCCAGTTCGACCGTCAGCTTGTCCATTGCGATAGGGCCTCCAATATCGCGCGCACCGTATGCTCGTGCGGCTTGCTCGCCGAACTGACGCGCAGATGCGCCTCGGCATAGATGGGGTTGCGGACCGCCGCCAGTTCGCGCAGCACCTCGCCGGGATCGCGGTCCTTCAGCAGCGGGCGGTGGCTACGCCGCGCGACGCGCTCGACCAAAGTCGGGATGTCGGCGTCGAGCCAGATGCACAGGCTGTCCTTCAGGATCAGCGCGCGCGTCTCTTCGTTGATGAAGGCGCCGCCGCCGGTTGCCAGCACCAGCGGCCGGCCGGCGAGCAGCCGCGCGATCACGCGCCGTTCGCCGTCGCGGAAATGCGCCTCGCCGAAGCGCGCGAAAATGTCGGAGATCGTCATGCCCGCCGCGCGCTCTATCTCGTCGTCGGCATCGGCGAAGCGCATCTTCAGCCGGTCGGCGAGCCGTCGGCCGATCGTCGACTTGCCCGACCCCATCAGCCCGACGAGCACGATCGAACGCTCGCGGATCGCGGGGGGAACGGCCGGTGCCGGGCTTTTCGGGTTTCGCGTCATGCCGCGCGCGGCTATACCGCCCGCGCCGCGTGGGACAATCATTTTACCGCTCGCGCGGCGCGGTGTTGCCGTTTTGCGTCGCCGCCGGCAAGGATGGGCATGGACTATTGCGTGCGAAGGACGGATCGGGAAAAAGCCGCTGGATCGGGCGACTGGCCATATCGGCCCTGCTGCTCGCGGCCTTCGCACTGCTGCTGCTGGTCCTCGGCCGGCCGATCGAACCGCGGATGATTGAGGTGGACGTGACCGACAAACTGGCCGAAAGCATGGCCCGATGACGCGCAAGCTGCTTGCCCTGACCCTCGGCCTGTCGGGCACCGCGCTCGCCGCGGCGCTGGTGCTGCCCGCGATCGCGCAGGAATCGCTGCTGCCGGAGGGATTCGGCAGCCCCGCC
>Ga0209941_1002424_pt1 | contig 10341 bp, 9 predicted proteins | sample ThiBiot_300_plan_FD_183945 | JGI IMG/M metagenome (GOLD analysis project Ga0209941, IMG submission 183945) | Wastewater bioreactor microbial communities from Cape Town, South Africa - Thiocy_solids_1 (SPAdes) | ecosystem: Engineered > Bioremediation > Thiocyanate > Unclassified | place: South... | reverse complement strand
CGGCGGGCACGGGGCGCACTGCGTCCTCCAGCGATTCGACCCCGCACAAGCCGCAGCCGCTGCGTCCGGCGAGGCTGCGCCGCCGCTGCTGCAGGGCGGCGAAACGCTCGTGCGGAATCAAGGCCTGCAGGCTGACGCCGCGTCCGGTCGCCAGCACGTCCACCAGCTCGAATTCGGCGGGGCTGGCAACGATGCCTTCGGCCAGCGCGAAGCCCAGCGCGAAATCCCCGAGGTCGCAGGGGGTCGCCATCATCACCGCGAACGACTGGCCGTTGTAGACCAGCGCGACCGGGGTTTCCTCGATCACCCGGTCGAGGCTTGCCTCCCTGCGGTCCTCGCGGATGCGTTGCGTGCGGGCCATCGACAGGCCCCGGTTTGGCTCGCTCGAACTCATCGCGGGTCCGGACTGTAATTCCCGCCAGCGTTTCCCGGAAGTATAGGCGGGCGGGCCGAACGGTGTGGCATGATGCCGGACGTGTATTCCAGCGCGGATGACTGCCGCAAGGGTGGCGCGGTGATCAGGTTCCTGGCCGAGCTCAGGCGCCGCAACGTGTTCCGTGCGGGGACGCTGTATGCCGCCGTCGCCTGGCTGGTCGTGCAGGTCGCCACGCAGGTCTTTCCGTTCTTCGCGATTCCCGATTGGGTTGTCAGGCTGATCGTAATCGCGGCGCTGATCGGATTTCCGGTCGTGCTGGCGGTGGCCTGGTACTACGAATTCACGCCCGAGGGGCTGAAACTCGAAAGCGAAGTCCCGCGCGCGGCGTCGATCACGCGGCAGACCGGCAAGCGGCTGGACCACGCGATCATCGCGGTGCTGTGTGTGATCGTGGTGCTGCTGCTGGCGAACACCGTCGTCCGCAACCGCGATTCCGGTGCGATCCAGGACAAGTCGGTGGCGGTGTTGCCGTTGTTGAACGAAAACGGCGACGCGGGCGACCAGTATTTTTCCGACGGCCTTTCCGAAGACCTGATCTCGATGCTGGGGCGGGTGCCCGAGTTGAAGGTGATCGGCCGCAATTCCTCGTTCCGGTTCCGCGGCGACCTGAGCGACAGCCGTGGCATCGGCGCGAAGCTCGGCGTCGCGAACCTGCTGGAAGGCACCGTGCGCCGGCAGGGCGAGCGCGTGCGCATCGTCGCCAGCCTGGTCTCGGCGGCGGACAGCCGCGTGATCTGGTCGCAGACCTACGATCGCGAGTTGAAGGACATCTTCGACGTGCAATCGGATATCGCGCAGTCCGTCGCAAGCTCCATGCGCGCGACCTTGCTGGGCAAGACGATCGCGTCCACCGACGAACCGCCGGGCGGCAACCTGGCCGCCTACAACGCGTACCTGCAGGGCAATTTCTATCGCGCACGCAGCACCGAGGCCGACGACCGCACCGCGATCGCGCATTACGAGGAAGCGATCCGGATCGACCCGCGCTATGCCAGCGCCCACGCCGCGTTGTCCTACACTTGGACGATGCTGGCCGGCGCGTTCCTGGATGGCCCGGCCATGCAGCAAGCCTATGCCAGGGCGCGGACCGCGTCCGACACCGCGCTGTCGCTCGATCCCGACCTGGCCGATGCCCACATCGCGCGCGGTGTCTTCCTCGACTGGGCGGAATTCGATTGGCGCGGCGCGGAAGCGGCGTTCCGGCGCGGGCTGCAACTGGCGCCGAACGACGGCAATGCGATGAGTTTCCTGGCGGACCTTCTGGCCACGCGGGGGCGCCCGGACCAGGCGGTCGAGTGGAAACGGCGCGCGCTGGAAAAGGATCCGTTGCACGCAACGTGGTACGAAGCACTGGCGAGTTACTACTCCGCGCTTGGCCAACTCGATGATGCGCAGCGCGCGATCGAGAAGGCCATCACGTTGCAGCCGAATGCCGCGAGCTTCCATGAAACCCTCACCGTGATCGCCATCCGGCGCGGCGACGCGGCGACCGCCTTGCGTGTCGCGCAGCAAGGGCCGCCGGGTTCGTGGCGGGATGTCGCGGTCGCGCTGGCGCGCCAGATCGGTGGCGATCCGGCTGCGGCCGATGCGGCGCTGCAGGATGTGGTCGCCAGGTACGGCGACGGCAATGCCTACCAGATCGCCGAAATCTACGCGGTGCGCAAACAACCCGAGCCCATGTTCGCGTGGCTCGAGCGCGCGTGGAGCAATCGCGACCCGGGCATTTCGTACCTGCTCTACGACCCGTTCCTGCTCGCTTTCCGGGACGATCCCCGCTTCGCCGCGTTTTGCCGGAAGGTCGGCTTGCCGCCGCCGTCGCCGAGAAAAGGCGCAGATGCGGGGGCATGAGCAGGCGAACGGGATGCCTCGATACGCCGAAGCCGGGGCGGCGTCGTATCCCCGGTTGCAAGAGGAGGGTGTGACATGGCTGACAATGACCAGATGCCGCAAGCGGTGTCGCCCGACGCCAAGAAGCAGGAGTTGCCGCAGCCGGTGACCGGGAAGCAGGGGCTGGTGTCACCGGATGCCAAGAAGCAGGAAGGAGCGGCCCCGCTCGCGAAGAAACAGGAGTAGTCCCGCCGGCGAGGGCGAAGGCGTGCGGCACCGAACCCGGGTCGTGCGCGTCGACTTGCCTGCGGATGGCGGGCGCGTCTTATTCGATGGCCTTGGATTCCGCCGTGCCCAGTATGGCTTCGGGCGGCTTGCCTGCGGGCCGGCGTACCAGCAGGGGATGCACGAACACCGCGCCCAGGATGACCGCGACGCCCACGTAGAACCATGCGTCGAGCTGGTGCTGCTCGCCCAGCAGGAGCACCGCCAGCACGATCGCGTACACGGGCTCGAGGTTGGTCGCGAGTTGCACGGTGTACGCCGACAGCTTGCGCAGCACTGCCAGCGCGAGTGCGAACGGCAGCAACGTGCAGGCCAGCGCCAACGCGAGCAGCAGCAGCGCGTCCTGCAGGCCGGGCAGCACGAACGTGCCTTCGCCGTGCCAGAGCAAGGTGACAAGCGTCAGGAAAACGGTGCCGGCGCCGAGTTCGAGGCAGGTCACCGTCAGTGCGCCATCGTGGCCGGCCATGCGCTTGTTGAACGCGCCGAAGATCGCGCACAGCGCCGCCGACAGCACGCCCACCGCGACGCCGAGGCGCATGTCCGCGGGCACGCCGCCCACCACCAGCGCGACTCCGGGTACGACGGCCACGCCGATCAGCAATTCACGCGGGTCGAACTTGCGTCCCACCACCAGGGGTTCGATGACCGCGAGGAACACCGGCGCCAGCGCGATGCAGGTGGCCGCGACCGAGGCGTTGGCGAGCTTCACCGCCGAATAGAACGTCAGCCAGTGCAGCGCCACCAGCACGCCGATGCCGGCGTAGGCCGCGACCCGGCGCGGCGGCATCGTGCGCAATCCGCGCCACACCTTCGGCACCAGCAGCAGCGCCAGCGTCACCAGCAGCATCCGCCACCACACCAGTTGCAGCGCGGTGAGCGTGATCAGTTTGCCGAGGATCGCGGTGAACCCCCACAGCAGCACGCAGAGATGCAGTTGCCAGTGGGCACGGGCGACGGAGGACATCGAGGTTTCGGGATGGGAAAGAAAATCGCCGCGCGGGGCGCACGGCACGCGCATTCTGGCACAGTCGGGTGCGCACTTGCGCGCCGCCTGCGATTGCCGCAAAGTTTCCGTCGCCCGGCGCAGCGCGCCACGGGGAAAGGAGAATCGCGATGCTCTGGCAAAAAGGCCGTTCCAGCGACAACGTGGAAGAAGCGAGCGGCGGCGGTGGCGGCGGGTTCGGCATCGGCCGCATCCATCTCGGCCTCGGCGGCACCATCGTCGCGATCGTCATCGCGATGATCTTCCCCTCGACGCGCGGCATCATCTTCGGGTTGCTCACGGGCGGCGACGGTGGGGTGGCGCCGTCCAACACGCCCGCGCAGACCGCCAAAGCCGACATGAGCGATCCGCAGGTGCAGTTCGTCAGCAAGGTGCTGGGCAGCACCGAAGACGTGTGGACCGCGTACTTCCAGCAGGCCGGCCAGCGATACATCGATCCGAAACTCACGCTGTTCCATGGACAGGTCGCCACCGCCTGCGGCGGCGCGTCCGCGGCGGTCGGGCCGTTCTATTGCCCCGGCGACAAGCGCGTCTACCTCGACCTCGATTTCTTCCAGGAGTTGGCGACGCGCTTCCATTCCAACAGCGACTTCGCGCGCGCCTACGTGATCGCCCACGAAGTCGGCCACCACGTGCAGGACCAACTCGGCATCATGGACATGGAGCAACGGCTCGCGCAGCAGGGCGAGCCGATGAAAGGCGCGGATGGGTTATCGGTTCGGCTCGAATTGCAAGCCGACTGCTTCGCCGGCGTGTGGGCCAACAAGTCGCAACAGCAGCTGCAATGGCTGCAACCCGGCGACATCGAAAGCGCGCTGAATGCAGCCTCGCAAATCGGCGACGACACGCTGCAACGCGAAGCCCGCGGCACCGTCGTGCCCGATTCCTTCACCCACGGCAGTTCCGCGCAACGCGTGAAGTGGTTCAAGACCGGCTTTGAGGCCGGAGATATCAACGCCTGCGATACCTTCCACGCGCAGGCGCTGTGAACATCGTTGGGCTTCCCCCGGATCAAGCCCGGAGTCAGCCCAACCTACGCGTGTAGGTTGGCGCTGAGCGTAGCGAAGCCCAACGCGCGGATTGGGCACAAGAGCGAGGGAGCGCAATCGATGCGATACAGAAGGTCGGACGTCGCAGGCGGAACCTATTTCTTCACGGTCAACCTAGCTGATCGATTATCCCACCTGCTGGTCGAACACATCGACGATTTACGCGCCGCGGTGAGAATCACCAAGCAGCGCCATCCGTTCGAAATCGTTGCGTGGGTGGTGCTGCCCGAACACATGCATGCGGTCTGGACGCTGCCTGATGACGATCGGGATTTTTCTGGACGCTGGAGCCTTATCAAGAGCGGCTTTTCGCGAACCGTTGCGCAAACCGATGCCGTCTCGGCCTCACGTGCAGGCAAGCGCGAGCGTGGGATATGGCAGCGCCGGTTCTGGGAACATCTGATTCGTGACGAGATGGATCTGCAGCGCCATGTCGATTACGTGCACATCAACCCCGTCAAACATGGGCATGTAAAGCGCGCGGCGGATTGGCCACACTCGTCCATCCATCGATACATCAAGGCAGGATGGTTGACTCGCGATTGGGCGAGCGACGCCGAAGACGTAGGGATCGGTGGTGAGCGGGATTGAGCGCGCCACGTTGGGCTTCCCCGATGGAGCCGGGTCAGCCCAACCTACAGCGTCTTGGTAGGTTGGCGCTGACCCCGGACCTGACCCGGGGGAAGCCCAACGGCTCCTCAAGCGTTGCCGTAGAACAACTCGCGCCCGATCAGCATGCGCCGGATTTCGTTGGTGCCCGCGCCGATTTCGTACAACTTGGCATCGCGCAGGATGCGGCCGGTGGGGAATTCGTTGATGTAGCCGTTGCCGCCCAGTGACTGGATCGCTTCCAGCGCGACATCCACGGCGTTGCGCGACGACAGCAACAGGCACGAGGCCGGGTCGATGCGCGACTTCACGCCCGCGTCGAACTGCTGCGCGATCATGTACGCGTACGCGCGCGCCGATTGCAGCGCGGTGTACATGTCGGCGATCTTGGCCTGCATGATTTCGAAGGTGCCGATCGGCGCGTTGAACTGCTTGCGCTCGCGCACGTAGGGCAGGGTGACGTCGATGGCGGATTGCATCAGCCCGATCGGACCGCCCGACAGCACCAGCCGTTCGGTGTCGAGTCCGCCCATCAGCACGCGCACGCCTTCGTTGACTTCGCCCACCCGGTTGGCATCGGGAATTTCGCAATCCTCGAACACCAGCTCGCAGGTGTTGGAGCCACGCATGCCGAGCTTGTCGAGCTTCTGCGCGGTCGTGAAACCCTTGAAGCCCTTCTCGACGATGAAGGCGGTGATGCAGCGGCTGCCCGCGGTGCGGTCGGCGGTGCGCATGTAGACGAGCACGACATCCGCGTCGGGGCCGTTGGTGATCCACATCTTGTTGCCGTTGGCGATCCAGTGGTCGCCGCGCTTCTCGGCCTTGCATTTCATCGAACCGACCACGTCAGAGCCCGCGCCGGGTTCGCTCATCGCCAGCGCGCCGACGAATTCGCCCGAGCACAACCTCGGCAAATATTTTTTGCGCTGTGCTTCGGTGCCGTTGTGGAAGATGTTGTTGACGCACAGGTTGGAATGCGCGCCGTACGACAAACCGACGGAACCCGAGGCGCGCGAGATTTCTTCCATCGCCACCACGTGCGCGAGGAAACCCAAGCCGCTGCCGCCGTATTCGGTCGGCACCGTGATGCCGAGCAAGCCCATGCCGCCCAGCTTCTTCCAGAGGTCGGACGGGAACAGGTTGTCGCGGTCGATCTGGTCGGCGCGCGGCGCGATTTCCTTCTCCGCGAAGGCGTGCACGCTTTCGCGCAGCAGGTCGATGTCTTCACCGAGTTGGAAAGGGCGCATGGTTCAAGAGCCGGGAATGGGGAATTGGGAAAGGTGGCGCAGCCGAGTAGCCCGGATGCAGCGTAGCGGAATCCGGAGTTTTAGCGAACCCCGGATTGCGTCGCTGCGCGACTCCATCCGGGCTACACGTGTCCGTCATTCCGGCGTCGAGAGACCGATTGACTCGCGCCATCCATGGCGCTCGCCCTTCGGACCGCCTTTGGCGTTCGCGTTGGCTATCCTGCCAACGCAGTCGGGTTCACCCCTTCGGGGTACCCCGGAATGACCATGAAGGGCGGAACGGCGCATTTTCCGGGTGCGAGTCCCAACGCTTACTGCCCGCGCATCCTGCCCAGGAACCGCGCCCCGTCATTGCCCATCGTCGGCAGCTTGATCTTGCCGATGGCGTTGATGCGTTCCTCGGCCATGCGGTCGGCGGCCTTGTAGGTCGGGATGCCGTCGCGGTCGGCGATCTGGAAGATGCGGCCGACGTTGTAGTAGATGCTGCGCATCATGCGCATCGCGCGCTCGCGGTTGTAGCCGTCGATTTCCAGCGACACGTTCATCACGCCGCCGGCGTTCACCGCGTAATCCGGTGCGTACACCACCCCGCGCTTCATCAGTTCGTCGCCGATCGCGTCGGTGGACAACTGGTTGTTGGCGATGCCGCAGATGATCGGCGCCTTGATGCGGTCGATGGTCTGCTCGTTGACGGTGCCGCCCAGCGCGCACGGACTGTACACATCGCAATCGACGTCGTAGATCTCGTCGACACCGACCGCTTCGCAACCGAGTTCATCGACGCAACGTTGCACCGAGTCCTTGTGGATGTCGGTGACGAACACCTTGGCGCCCTGTTCGCGCAGCAGCTTGATGAACTCCGAACCCACGTGGCCCGCGCCCTGGACCGCGAAACTGTACTTGCCGATGTCCTCGTTGCCGTGCTTGTAGTTGAGCGTCGCCATCACGCCCTGCAGCGCGCCGTAGGCGGTGAACGGCGAAGGGTCGCCCGAGCCGCCGTGCACCTGGTGCACGCCGGTCACGAATTCGGTTTCGCGATACACGTATTCCATGTCGTTGACGTCGATGCCGACGTCCTCGGCCGTGATGTAGCGGCCATGCAGCGAGTTGATGAAACGCCCGAGCGAGCGGAACAGCGCCTCGGACTTGTCCTTCGCGGGGTCGCCGATGATCACCGCCTTGCCGCCGCCGAGGTTCAGGCCCGCCACCGCGTTCTTGTAGGTCATGCCGCGCGACAGCCGCAGCACGTCGTTCAGCGCTTCCTCGTCGGTCTTGTACGGCCACATGCGCAGGCCGCCCAACGCCGGACCCAGCACGGTGTTGTGGATCGCGATGATGGCCTTGAGGCCCGCATCCTTGCTCTGGCAGAACACGACCTGCTCGTGGCCGGTGGTGGAAATGGTTTCGAAAAGCATCGCTGCTTGCTCCCGGAAGCGCCACATGCGTGGCGCGCGATTACGAGGAAGGCGCCCAGGGCGCCGCGGACGAAGCGCGTGCCCGGACCGCGAAGGGCGTCCTGCGTGCACGCAGCCGCCTAGTGTAGCCGGGACGCGTGGCGCAAGACAGGCTCGACCGGCATCTTCCCCTCAACATGCCGGCGTAACGCATTGGTTTTGTTGCAAGCTTCGGATCGTTGATGGGAAGCCGGGTTCACATCGAGCAGCGCGGAGCGCGTCCGTTGGCGCGTGCGCCGCGATAGGTGGGCTCGAGCGCCGGCGCGTTGGCGGAAAGTTTCGCGATGCGGTCGCCGGGTGAGGGATGCGTGGAAAGAAAGCTCGGTCCACGGTTGCCCGGATTGGCCTTTTCCATGTTCTGCCACAGCGTGACCGCGGCCTTCGGGTCGAAGCCGGCCGCGGCCATGTAGCGCTGGCCCAGCACGTCGGCTTCGCTTTCCTGCGCACGCGAAAACGGCAACGTCACCAGGGTCTGCGCGCCGACGCCCAGCAAGGCCTGCAAGGTGTCGGGGTTCATGCCGCGGGCGACGCCGTAGGCGTTGGCGGCGCTCACCCCGATCTGGGTGGCCAGGTTGTCGGAAACGCGTTCGGCTGGATGGCGCGCGACCACGTGCGCGAGTTCATGCCCCAGCACGGCGGCGAGTTGATCCGGCGTCTGCGCGACCTTGAACAGGCCGCGGTTCACGCCGATGCGGCCACCGGGCAGGGCGAAGGCATTGGCGGTGTCGTCGTTGATGATCTCGACATCCCACTTCTCGGTATTCCACGGCGGCGGCAGCACGCCGATCAGCGCCGTGGCGACGCAGGTGGCGTAGGTGCGCTCGCGCGGCGCCTGCGCAAACTTGCCTTGCTCGCGCATCTGGTTGAACGATTCCAGGCCGAGCTGGCTCATCTGGGAACCCGAGACCAGCATCAACTGGCTGCGCCCGGTCGGGCTGGTGGCACAGGCGCCGAGCAACAGTGCGACACAGGCGACGATGGCGAGGTTTCGCATGGTGCCTTCCTCCCGGCAGCGGACGGTGTCGCCACAGCTTAGCGCAGTGCCGTCGAACGCTCTGCCGAAGTTGCGCTCCCGGATGTTTGCAAAATAGTACGAACGTGCTATTGTAGCGCCCATGGTTCTTGCAGCCGCCACCAGCAAGGGTGTCGCCACCCACGGCGCCATCGTCGAGCGGGCGATTGGCCTCGTGCGCAAGCAGGGGCTGGAAAGCCTGTCCATCGGCAGCGTCGCTCAGGCCGCGACGATGTCCAAGAGCGGCGTGTTCGCGCACTTCGGCTCGCGCGAGGACATGCAGCTGGCGGTGCTGGATGCCGTGGCCGAGGACTTCAGCCAGCGCGTACTCGCGCCCGCGTTCCGCCAGCCGCGTGGCCTGAAGCGGCTGCGCGCCATCGTCTCCAACTGGATGGAGTGGGCGCATGACGGCTGTCCCATGATCGCCGCCACGATCGAATATGACGACCGGCCCGGCGTCATCCGCGATCGCGTGGTGTATTGGCAGCGGCGCCTGCGTGAAGCCCTCGCGCGCGCGGTGGAACTGGCGGGGCGAACTGCGTGCCGACATCGATCCGGAACAAGTCGCCTTCGAGTTGTTCGGCATCGTCCTCGTGCTGCACCACGATTCACACCTGTTCGGGGCGACCGATGCGATCGCACGCGCCACGCGTGCGTTCGATCGCCTGTTCGCCAGCCACGCGAATTGATTCCCCTTGCTTCGGATCACAACCATGCCCATTGCCGCAAACACGAAAAGCACGGTCGTTCTAAATACGCTATCGTTCGCCGCCCTGCGGATGGCCAATCGCATCGGCGGCCAGCTCGCCCCCGACGCCACGGCCCGCCGCGCGGCGCGGCTGCTGTGCACGCCGTTCGCGGCCGGCCGCATGCGCGCACGCGACGCCGACGACGGTGGCGCGTTGCGCAGCGACATCGAAATCGACGGGCGTCGCGTGGCCGTGTACCAATGGGGCGACGTGCAGACGCAACCGCGCGTGTTGCTCGCGCACGGCTGGTCCAGCTACGCGCTGCGTTTCCTGCCGTGGGTGCGCGCGCTGCGCGAAGCCGGTTACGCGGTGGTCGCGTTCGATCAGCCGGGCCACGGCCGCAGCGACGAAGGCCGCTGCACCTTGGCGTGCTTCGCCCGCACGCTGCGTGGCATCGCCGAGCGCCACGGCCCGTTCGCCGCGATCGTCGGCCATTCCATGGGCGGCACGGCGGCGATGCTGGCGCTGGCGGACGGCGCCGTCGCAAGGCGCATGCTGTTGATCTCGCCGGCGGCCGATCCCGATGCCGCGACCGCGCGCTTCGCGCGCAGGGTCGGCCTGGTCGGCGGCATCGTGCCGCGCATCCAGCGCCACCTCGAAGTGCAGACCGGCGTCACGGTGCGCGAGCTCACTGCGCACCTGCGGGTGCCGTCATTGGCGGTGCCGGCCC
>Ga0209941_1002419_pt1 | contig 10382 bp, 7 predicted proteins | sample ThiBiot_300_plan_FD_183945 | JGI IMG/M metagenome (GOLD analysis project Ga0209941, IMG submission 183945) | Wastewater bioreactor microbial communities from Cape Town, South Africa - Thiocy_solids_1 (SPAdes) | ecosystem: Engineered > Bioremediation > Thiocyanate > Unclassified | place: South... | reverse complement strand
CGTCGTCGGCTCCGAAAACCAGGGGCTGACCGGGGTCGAGGAAGGCGAGAACTCCGCGCTGGCGGGCGAAGAAGGCGAACGCCGCGTCGTCACCGACGCGCTCGGCGACCCGATCAAGCTGGAAACGGTGAAGGAAGCCCGCGACGGCGAAGACGTCGAACTGACGCTCGACCCGGTGATCCAGGAGACGACCGAACAGGTGCTGGCGAAGGTCGGCGAAACGTACTCGCCGAAGGGCGCGACGGCGATCGTGATGGACCCGCAGACCTCGGAAATCCTGGCGATGGCGAACTGGCCGCCGATCGACCCGGGGGACCTCGCGCACGTCGAATCGAACGAAGAACTGCTGAACCGGGCGACCGGCTTCAACTACGAACCGGGGTCGACCTTCAAGGCGTTCACGGTCTCGGCGGCGCTGGAAGAAGGCCTGGTCACGCCGACCACGGAATTCACCCTGCCGCCGACGCTGGAAGTCGGCGAACGGATCATCCACGACGCCGAGGAACGCGGCACCGAAACGATGACCGTGGAACAGATCCTGGCGCGCTCCTCGAACATCGGCGCGGTGGAAATCGGCCTCCGGGTCGGGGCGACGAAATTCAGCAGATGGATGGAAAAGTTCGGCTTCGGCAAGCCGACCGGCGTGCAGTTCCCCAACGAGGAACGGGGGATCGTGCCGAAGCTGAGCGAATACTCGGGCGCGACGATGGGCAACCTGCCGATGGGCCAGGGCGCCGCGGTCACGCCGATGCAGATGGTGCAGGGGTACGCGACGATCGCCCACGGCGGCATCGAGCGCCCGCCCCAGCTGGTCAAACGGATCGGCGAAGAACGGATTCCCGAGCCGCACGGCCACCGGGTGATCAGCGCGACCGTCGCCGAAGAGGTGCGCAAGATGCTCGAGGGCGTGCTCGGGCCGGAAGGGACCGCCTCGGAGGTCAGCGTCCCCGGCTACTCGCTGGCGGGCAAGACCGGCACCGCCCAGGTCGCCGAAGACGGCGGCTACTCGAAAACCAAATACGTGGCCTCGTTCATCGGCTTCGCCCCGGCGATGGACCCGAAGTTCCTCGCCGCGGTGATCGTCGACCAGCCGGAAGGCGAAATCTACGGTGGGTCGGTGGCGGCGCCGGCGTTCGGCGAAATCGCGGCGTTCTCGCTGCCCTACCTGGGCGTGCCGCAGGAATAGAGCCCGCGAGGGCCACCCGACGCGGTACCTAGAATCGGGCACATGAAGCTGGGGGACCTCGTTTCGGCAGCCTCGTCCACGGGCCGCGTCCAGATCGTCGGCGACGCCGGCGTCGAGATCGCGAGCCTCGCCTACGACAGCCGAAAAGCGGGGCCCGGGACGCTGTTCTTCTGCGTGGTCGGGGAAAAGCGCGACGGGCACGAGTTCGCGACGCGGGTGGTCGAGGCGGGGGCGGCGGCGCTGGTGGTCGAGCGGGAGCTGGAGGTGCCGGTGCCGCAGGTCGTGGTGCCGAGCGCGCGGGCGGCGATGGCGCCGTTCGCGGCAGCGTTCTGGGACGACCCCACGGCGACGCTGAAGGTGGTCGGCGTCACCGGCACCAACGGCAAGACGACGACCGCCTACCTGATCCGCGAGATCCTCGAAGCGGCCGGGGTCCAGGCGGGCCTGATGGGCACGGTCAAGCAGGTGGTCGGCGGGGAGGAGAAGCCGGTCGAACGGACCACGCCGGAGGGGATCGACCTGCAGGAGACGTTCCGGCGCATGATCGAGGGCGGTGACGCGGCCTGCGCGATGGAGGTCTCCTCGCACGCGATGGTCCTGCACCGCGCCGACGGCATCCACTTCGACGTTGCGATCTTCACCAACCTGACCCAGGACCACCTCGACTTCCACGCCGACATGGAGGACTACTTCGTCGCCAAGCGGCTGCTGTTCGAAGCCGACCCGGGGGTGCGGATCGTCAACGTCGACGACCCCTACGGCCGCCGCCTGGCCGAGGAATTCGACTGCCTGACCTTCTCCGCCGAAGGCGCCGAAGCCGACTACCGCGCCGCCGAGGTCGAGTTCGACGCCGCCGGCGCCACCTTCACGGCACAAATCCCCAACCCCTCCCGGCCGACGGGCCGAAAACCTGACTCCTCGTCAGGTTTTCGGCCCGTCGGCGGGGAGGTGCGACTGAAGACGGGCATGCCGGGTCATTTCAACGTGGCGAACGCGCTCGGGGCGTTCGCGGCGGCGCATGCGCTCGGGGTCGATCCGGAGACGGCGGCGGCCGGGCTGGCCGGGGCGGCGCGGGTGCCGGGGCGCTTCGAGCCGATCGACGAGGGCCAGGGGTTCGCCGTCCTCGTCGACTACGCCCACACGCCGGACTCGATGGAGAACGTGCTGCGGGCGGCCCGGCGCCTGACGCCGGGGAGGGTGATCTCGGTCTTCGGCGCGGGCGGTGACCGCGACAAGGTCAAGCGGCCACTGATGGGCCGGGCCGGGGGAGTGCTGTCGGACCTTGCCGTCGTCACCTCCGACAACCCGCGCTCCGAGGACCCCGAGGCGATCGTCGCCGAAGTCGCCGCCGGCGCCCGCGAGGGCGACGCCGAGCTGGTGGTCGAGGTCGACCGCCACGCCGCGATCGCCCTCGCGCTCGGCCGCGCCGAGCCGGGCGACACCGTGGTGATCGCCGGCAAGGGCCACGAGCAGGGCCAGGAGTTCGAGGGCGGGCGGAAGGTCCCCTTCGACGACCGCGAGGTCGCCCGCGAGGAGCTGCGCAAGCTGGGCAGCCCGGCGTGAGGCTGCGCGGCGCGGAGATCGCGGCGGCAACCGGCGCGCGGGCGCTCGCCGAGGGCTCGACCGAGCCGCCGGCCCGCGCGGTCATCGACTCCTCGACCGCCGGCCCCGGCGACCTCTTCTTCGGTCTGCGCGGGGAGAACCGTGACGGCGGCGAGTTCGCGGCGGCGGCGATCGAGGCGGGTGCGTGGGGGGTGATCGTGGGACCCGAGCACGCGGAGCGACTGGGTGGCGCCTCCGCCTGGGTCTTCGCCGCCGACGACCCGCTCGCGGCGCTCCAGTCCCTCGCCACCGCCAACCGCCGGGCGCTCGGGGCGCGCGTCCTCGGCGTCACCGGGTCGGTCGGCAAGACCTCGGTCAAGGACATCGCCCGTGCCCTACTGCCCGGCCGGGTCCACGCCAACGCGCAGAACTTCAACACCGAGATCGGGCTGCCGCTGACGATCCTCGAGGCGCCCGACGACACCGAGATCCTGGTGCTGGAGATGGCGATGCGCGGCTTCGGCCAGATCGCCGAGTTGGCCGCGATCGCCGAGCCCGACGCGGCGATCATCACCAACGTCGGCCCCGTCCACGTCGAGCAGATGGGCTCGGTGGAGGCGATCGCGGCGGAGAAGGCGGCGGTGATCGACGCGCTGCCGGCCGAGGGCGCCGTCGTCGCGCCGGTCGAGGCGGGTGAGCTCGCGCCCCACCTGGAGCGGGCGCCGCGCCTTTTGCGCTTCGGCCCCGGCGGGGACGTCGAAGCCGGCGAGGTCCAGGTCGCCGCCGATGGAGCCACCTCGGCCCTGATCACGACGATCGTCGGCGAAGCGCGCTTCACCTTCCCCTTCGCCGAGCCCTACAACCTGACCAACGCCCTGGCGGCCATCGGCGGTGGGATCGCGCTGGGGGCGGACCTCGAGGAGATGGCCGTCCGGGTGGCCGGAATAGGCTTCTCTCGCTTTCGGGGAGAACAGATCAAGCTCGCCGACGGCATCCTCCTCGTGAACGACTGTTACAACGCCAACCCGGTGTCGATGCGCGCGGCGCTGGACCACCTCGCCGCGATCGACGGGGCGCGCACGGTCGCCGTGCTCGGCGGGATGGGGGAGCTCGGGCCTGAATCGGTCGCCCACCACAAGGCCGTCGGCGCCCACGCCCGGGGCCGGAGCATCGACCTCGTGATCGGCGTCGGCGCTCCCGCCCGCGAATACGACCCCGACGAACTCGTGGCCGACCCCGACGAGGCGGCGGAGTGGCTCGATTCTCACCTCGAAGCGGGGGACGTCGTCCTCGTCAAGGGCTCGCGCGCGGTCGGGATGGAGACGATCGCCGAGGAGCTGCAGGCCGCGCGCGGGGAGGTGTCCTGACCATGGGCGAAATCCTCATCGCGGGCATGGCCTCGATGCTGATCTGCATCTTCCTCGGGCCGAAGTTCATCGAATACCTGCGGGTGCGCGAGTTCGGCCAGCACATCCGCGAGGACGGGCCGCAGGAGCACCACGCCAAGGCGGGGACGCCGACGATGGGCGGCCTGATCATCTTCGCCTCGATCTGCGTGCCGTTCCTGGTGCTCTCCGACCGTGACGCGTCGGCGCTCGCCGTCTTCTTCGTCGCGCTGGGCTGCGCGGCGCTCGGCTTCGCCGACGACTACATCAAGATCATCAAACGGCGCTCGCTCGGCCTCTCCGGCCGCTACAAGCTGCTCGGCCAGCTCGTTCTCTCGCTGTTCCTCTGGTGGGTGGCGCGCCACTCGGTCGGGCTCGAACCGCGCCTCTACATCCGCATCGGCGGCGGCAGCATCTACCTCGGCCCGGTGCTCTACTTCGTGCTGGTCTTCCTGGTCATCGCGGGGACCTCGAACGGGGTCAACCTCACCGACGGCCTTGACGGCCTCGCCGCCGGCTCCTGCGCGATCGTCCTCCTCACCTACACCGCGATCGCCTTCGTCGCCAACGGCCAGCGGGACCTGGCGCTGCTCGGCTGCTGCCTGGTCGGCGCCTGCATCGGCTTCCTCTGGTTCAACGCCTTCCCGGCCTCGATCTTCATGGGGGACACCGGCTCGCTCGGCTTAGGCGGCGCGATCGGGGCGATGGCGGTGATGACCCAGACCGAGGTCCTCCTGATCATCATCGGCGGCATCTTCGTCATCGAGGCCCTCTCGGTCCTCCTCCAGGTCTTCTCCTTCCGCACCTTCCGCCGCCGCATCTTCCTGATGGCCCCGCTCCACCACCACTTCGAGATGATGGCCTGGTCGGAGACCAAGATCATGCTCCGCTTCTGGATCATCGCCGCGGTCTGCTCCGGCATCGGCTTCACGCTGTACCAGCACTCGATCGGGCACTGAGGGTCGCTGCTGGTCGGGGCCCGGAAGGGTCCAGGCCCCGCAAGCTGGCGCCCGGAAGGGACGGGGCCCCGCAAGCTGTCGCCCGGTTAGGACGCGCCCCTCTCGCCACGGCCCGGGCAGGCTGTGGCCGTGGCGAGAGGGGCGGGTGTGCGGAAGGTGTGGAGGGACACCGGCGGGAGGCGCACGGGAGGTTCACGGATCCGTGACGGGACGCCCACGACGGGCGCCGGGGGCCGGGTCCTCGAACGGTCAGGAATCTCCCCGGTTGGAAACTTCGACATGGCCGAAGTTTCCAACCACGCGGACCCCCGACCGGCTTACCGTGGTTCGAAATCCACGCCATACGTGGATTTCGAACCACGCGAGCTCCCGGCCGCCGGATCCGTGACGGAGATGCCGGGAACTCCACGCTTCCTCCCGTGTTGTCCAACACCGACCTACGCGCTGTCGACTTTCGGGCCCCTATGGGGGCCCAAACTCATGCATCGCGTTATCGGCCCTCGATTTCAGGCCCGAGAAGGGCCTCTGAGGGCCGGAAAGTGTGACGTTCCCGGCATCTTCGTCACGGATCCGGGCGAGGTGTGGAGGATTCCGGACCCGATCCTCACGGAAGTCCGACTTCCTCACGTCCCTGTGACGCCTCCCACGAACGCCTCACGTCCTGGGCTCCTCATGGGGGTCACAGCCTGCCAGGACCCCCATGAGGAGCCCAGGACCCCCCTCGGACGGCCGCCAGCGCCCCGGACCCCCGCCCCCGGACCGCCCCCGCCCACTACACAAAACTACGTAGTGCGTTCGATTAGGGTCCTTGACCGGTACGACCTTGTCGAAATAGGTTCAATCCGCTCCCCCAATGAGCGGGAGCGCGCGAAGGCAAGGGGGCCAGAAGCGCAATATCCGAGGCGGAGATCGACCGCCGCCAGGATCCCGCACGTGGATGGCTCGGGGATTCCGGCGGCGGCCCGCCTCGTTCTCCGACGTTCGGGCAAGTCCGGTGCCCACCCCGGTGAGTTCGCACTTTGCCGCGGTATGCGCGGCAAAGTGCGAACTCACCGACTGGGGTGGCGCAGGGGCGGGGGGCGGCGGGGCGAATTGACGAGTTATGTCCCTCATCCCTGCCAAGGAAGTGCGACCGCCGCTGCCGCGGGGGCCGTTCCTCGTGGTCGGGCTCGCCCGCTCCGGGCAGGCGGCGGCGCGGCTCTTGGCGGCGCGCGGCGAGCGCGTGCGGGCGGTCGATTCCGGGCATCCCGAGGGGGCGGAAGGGCTTTCGGCGCTCGGCGTCGAAGTAACCCTGGATACGGATGGGCTGGCGCAACTCGAGGGCATGCACACGGTCGTCAAGAGCCCGGGGGTTCCCCGGGAGGCGGCGGTGATCGCGGCCGCACTGGAGCGGGGGATGGAGGTGACCGGGGAGCTCGAGCTCGCCTGGCGCGCCCTGCCCAACCGCTTCCTCGCCGTCACCGGCACCAACGGCAAGACGACCACGGTGGAGCTGCTCGGCCACGTCTTCCGCACGGCGGGGGAGCCGGTCGCGGTGGCGGGCAACGTCGGCGTCCCGGTCGCCGGCCTGGTCGGTGAGATCGAGCCCGACGCGACCGTCGTCTGCGAGGCCTCCAGCTTCCAGCTCGAGGACACGAGCCTCTTCAGCCCCGAGGGCGCCGTCTTCCTGAACCTGGCGCCCGACCACCTCGATCGCCACGGCGACCTCGCCGCCTACCGCGATGCGAAGCTGCGGATCTTCGCCAACCGGGCAACGACGACGTCGCGGTCTGGAACGGTGACGACCCGGCGCTGGCCGGCGTCGACCTCGGCGGCTGCGCGCGCCGGGTCGAGTTCTGCCGCGGCGCCTCGCCCGACTGCGAGGTGGCGGCGGCGGAGGGCACGATCTTCTACGACGGCGAGCCGTTGATCGAGACCGCCGAGCTCGGCATCCCCGGCGAGCACAACGTCGAGAACGCGATGGCCGCCGCCGCCGCGGCGCTCGCCTTCGGGGTCGACCGCGACGCCGTCGTCGCCGGCCTGCGCAGCTTCGGCGGCGTGCCGCACCGCCTCGAGCCGGTCGCCGAGATCGGCGGCGTCCGCTTCGTCAACGACTCCAAGGCGACCAACGTCACCTCCGCCATCGTCGGCATCGGCAGCTTCGACCGTGGCGTCCACGCGATCCTCGGCGGCAGCGAGAAGGGCGAACCGTTCGCCCCGCTCGTCGAGCCGCTGCGCGAGCGCGCCGTCGCCACCTACCTCCTCGGCGACACCGCCGAGCGCATGGCCGCCGAACTGGCGCCGCTCGCCGCCGCGGGCGTCCCCCTCCACCGCGCCGCCGACCTCGAGGACGCTGTCCGCGCCGGCGCCGCGGCCGCCGCGCCCGGCGAGGTCGTCCTGCTCTCGCCCGCCTGCGCCAGCTTCGACGCCTTCCGCAACTTCGAGGAACGCGGCGAGCGCTTCCGCCAGATCGTCGCGGACCTCGGGGCGGAGCGCGGATGAGCGGCCTCTCCGTCGCGCTCGGCCGGGCGCGCCCCGCCAAGTCGAAGAAGCGGCGCAAGAAGTCGAAGGCGCGCGCCGTCTCCACCGAGTACAGCCTGCTGCTGACCGCGACGCTCTGCCTGCTCGCCTTCGGCGCGGTGATGGTCTTCTCCGCCTCCTCGACCACCCAGGTCCTGCAGAACGGCGGCCTCGCCGACTCCGCCTACTACCTGCAGCGCACGCTGATCGTCGGCGCGATCGGCCTCGTCGTCATGCACTTCACCGCCCGCCACGGCCTGCTGGCGATCCGCAAAGCGACGCCGATCTTCCTCGCCGGGTCGCTCTTCCTGCTCGTCCTCGTGCTCGGCGCCGGGCAGAGCGTCAACGGCGCCACCCGCTGGATCGGCAGCGGCTCGTTCCAGATCCAGCCCTCGGAGCTCGCCAAGGTCGCGCTCGTCCTCTACGCCGCCGACATGCTCGCCCGCGAGCCGAAGCGGATCCGCTCGATCCAGGGCTTCATGCCGATCCTCCTGGTCACCGGCGCCGCCTGCCTGCTGATCATGCTGCAGCCCGACATGGGGACCACGATGGTGATCGCCTTCGCCGTCGGCGCCACCCTGATCGCCGCCGGCGTCGCCCCGCGGGACCTCGGCAAGATCGCGCTGGTCATCGTCGCCGGGATCCTGCTGATGACGCTGATCGAGCCCTACCGGATGGCGCGCCTCACGAGCTTCCTGCACCCGGGCGCCGAAACGGAAGGCGCCGGCTTCCAGGCCGCGCAGGCGAAGATCGCGCTCGGCTCCGGCGGCCTCTTCGGCGTCGGCATCGGCAACGGCGTGCAGAAGGCCTTCTACCTGCCCGAGGCCCACACCGACATGATCTCGGCGGTGATCGGCGAGGAGCTCGGCCTGGTCGGGATCCTCGGCGTCGTCGGCCTCTTCGGCATGTTCGGCTTCGCCGGCCTGCGGATCGCCCAGAAGGCGAGGGACAACTACGGCAAGATCCTCGTCGCCGGGCTGACCTCGATGGTGCTGGTGACGGCGATGATCAACCTCTTCGCGGTGATGGGGCTGGCGCCGCTGACCGGCGTGCCGCTGCCGTTCATCTCCTACGGGAACTCGGCGCTGCTGTCGTGCCTGTTCGCGGTCGGGCTGATCTTGAACGTCGCCCGGGGCGGCACCGCGAGCGCGGCGCGGGGCACGACCCGGTCCGGCAGACTGAAAGTCGTCGATGGCGGGCGCTCGCCCGCGCGTGAAAGGAGCGGTGCCGGCGGTGCCAGACGGGCCAAGAGTGGTGGTGGCGGCGGGGGGAACCGCGGGGCACGTGGTGCCCGCCATGGCGGTCGCCGACGAGCTCCGTGAGAGCGGCGCCGAGGTCAGCTTCCTCGGCACGCGTGAGAAAGCCGAGGCGGACCTGGTGCCCGCCGCGGGCTACGAGATCGACTTCCTGGACGTGCACGGCATCGACCGGCGCAACCCGCTGCGGGCGGCGCAGGCGGGCTTCGAGGCGCTTGCCGCGATCGGCACGGTGCGCTCGGTGCTGCGCCGGCGGCGGGCCGACGTGGTGATGGGCGCCGGCGGCTACGTCGCCGCGCCGGCTGGGATGGCCGCGGTCCTGGGACGCAAGCCCTTGGTGCTGACCGAGGCCGACAGCCACCTCGGCCTCGCCAACCGCCTGCTGGCCGGGCGGGCGCGGCGGGTCTGCCTGGCGTTCCCGATCGCGGGGCGCGAGGGGGACCGCTATCTGGTGACGGGACGGCCGGTGCCCGCGGCGGTCCTGGCGGCGGACCGGGGTGCGGCGCGGGCCCGGTTCGGGATCGGCGAGGGCGAGCGGGTCCTGCTCGTGGTCGGCGGCAGCCTCGGGGCGCGCTCGGTCAACTTTGCCGCGGTCGAGGCGTTCGCCGAGCGCGAGGGTCGGGACTTCCGCGTGCTCCACGTGGCGGGGACGCGCGACCACGCGGCGCTGCGCGAGCGCCTGGACGCGGCGCCGCACGCCGAGGGCTACGAATTGATCGAGTACGAACCGAACCTCGGCGACGTGCTCGCGGCAATCGACCTGATCCTGGGACGCTCCGGCGGCTCCGTCTTCGAGTTCACCGCCGCGGGACGCCCGGCGGTCCTGGTCCCCTATCCCTACGCGACCGCCGACCACCAGCGCACCAACGCACAGTGGATGGAGCGCGGGGGTGCGGCGACGATCATGGACGACGACGCGCTGGACCCGGCGGCGCTGCTCGCCGAGGTCGGCGGGATCCTCGGCGACCCGGCGCGGCTGGAGCGGATGAGCGCCGCCGCCCGCGGATTGGCGAAGCCGGAGGCGGCGCGCACGATCGCCGACCAGGTTCTGGAGGCCGCGGGGCGATGAGCGACTGGAGCGGGCGGCGACTGCACTTCATCGGCATCGGTGGCGCCGGGATGAGCGGGCTCGCGGTGGTGTGTGCCGGGCTCGGCGCCACGGTCACCGGCAGCGACCGCAGCGAGTCCTCTTATATGGAGCGGGTGCGGGCGGCGGGGATCGAGCCGCACATCGGCCACGACGCCGCCAACCTGCCGGAGGGTGCCGAGGTGGTCGTCTCGACCGCGATCGGGGCCGAGAACCCGGAGCTGGCCCTGGCCCGTGAGCGGGGACAGAAGGTCATCCACCGCGGTGAGCTGCTCGCCGAGCTGTGCGCGGAGAAGCGGCTGATCGCGATCGCCGGCACGCATGGCAAGACGACGACGACCGCGATGACGGTCTGGGCGCTGCGCGGCCTGGGCGAGGATCCGGCCTTCTTCGTCGGCGGCGAGGTGCCGGGCCTCGGCCCTGGCGGCGCGCCCGCCAACGCCGGCTGGGGCGAGGGCGAGTGGGTGG
>Ga0209941_1002410_pt1 | contig 10411 bp, 9 predicted proteins | sample ThiBiot_300_plan_FD_183945 | JGI IMG/M metagenome (GOLD analysis project Ga0209941, IMG submission 183945) | Wastewater bioreactor microbial communities from Cape Town, South Africa - Thiocy_solids_1 (SPAdes) | ecosystem: Engineered > Bioremediation > Thiocyanate > Unclassified | place: South... | reverse complement strand
CTCCTCCGGCGTCACGCCACCGTGCAGGAAGGAGCCGCGATAGCGGCTCTGGTACTCGCGCAACTTGGTGGGATAGACGAAGAACGTGTCGCCCACGGCCAGAAGGGTGTTGGCATTGGATCCGTGGTGCGGCAACCGCAACGTATCCTCGTCCCGGAACAGCAGTGCCTGCGACGGATTCTCGGCGCGAAGGTCCTCGCCAAACTTGTAACGAAGATTGGCCGTGGCGTCGCGCTTCGCGAAGACGGTCGCCGGGGTGTTGCAGTGGATGGAACCGTGATCAGTGGTGATGATCACCGGCACGCGCCGTTGTGCAGCCTCGCGCAGTACACTGAAGAGCGCCGAACGCTCGAACCACTGCCTGGTGAGGTTGCGTAGCGCGATCTCGTCGCGCGCCACCTCGTAGAGAATCGTGGATTCGCTACGGCCATGGGTGAGCAGGTCCACGAAGTTGAAGACGAAGGCACTCACCCCTTCGGAAGCAACCGATCCCTGAATGTGACGTTCCAGCTCATCCGATTCGGCGGCGGTGGAGATCTTCTGGTAGCGCACCGGAACACGTCGGCCAAGGTCGCCGAGGTGATGGTCCAGAAGCTGACGTTCGTGGGCGTTGAGCGACTCGTTGTCATCCCGCTCGCCCCACCAGTCGGGGAGACGTGCGGCGATCTCACCGGGAAAGAGTCCGCTGAAGAGGGAGTTCCGCGAGTACGGCGTCGCCGTCGGCAGCACCGCGTAGTAGTGGGTGGTCTCCACCTCGAAGAAGGGAGCCAGGAGGGGTTCGAGCACCATCCACTGGTCCAGCCGCATGCAGTCCACGACGACCAGAACCGCCGCGCCATGACTATCGAGCACGGGAACCACGAATTCCTCGACGACGTCCACCGAGAGGGGCGGCCGATCTCCTTCAAGATCCACCAGCCAACGCGGATAGGCCTTCGCCATGAATGCCGCGAACTCCCGGTGCATGTCGCTGTAGAGGCCCTGAAGTGCTTCGTACAGGCTTGTCTCCCCGGCCTCCTCGAGGTCGATGTCCCAGCGCATCAACTCGGCGAACCTCTCCATCCAGCCACGCCAGTCCTCCGGCCACCGGTCTTCCAACTGCATCTCGCGGAAGCGCGTCGAGAAGCGCCGGGCCATTGCCTGCTGACGGATCTGCGGGCCTTCCAGCAGCTTCGTGATCACCGACAGCACCTGCCGCGGATTCACCGGCTTCACGAGGTACTCGCGCACGTCGGCGCCGATCGCCTCGCGCAACGTGGCGTCCTCCTCGCTCTTCGTGACCATCACGACGGGCAGCGTGGGCGCGAGGGCGCGGATCTCCCGATACGCCTCGAGTCCACGCTTCCCTGGCATCTGCTCGTCGAGCAGAACCAGATCATAAGGGCGGCGCCGGAGCATCTCGACGGCGTCGTCCGCGTTGAGGGCCCATTCCACTTCGTAGCCCTTCTCGCGCAGGAACAACCGATGTGACTCCAGTCGCTCTGCCTCGTCGTCCACCCATAGGATGGCCTTCACCGGGAGCGCCATGGTGCGGTAATGTACGCCCGGGCGCACTCCCAGAGGAAGCGCAGCGTCGTGGCGGCCGCTGTCTCCAGTTCTCGCTACATTCTCCGGGTGCCCTCCTTGCCACCCTTGCCCCGTCCACCGGCGCCAGCGCCGGCCTCGCCCCCTTTCGGACTCGCCTCCCCGGTATTCCCCTTCCCTGCCCTGGCTCGCCTTGCCGGCCTGGCACAGCTGGGAGGGAGTCGCGAGACCGTTCTCGCCATCCTGCTCGGCGCACGACTCGCCATGGCCAGCATGCCACCCTACCATCTGTCCGCCGACGAACGCACAGCCAGGGCGAGATCGGCGCTGGCATGGCTCGACGCCATCAGCCTTCCACCCGGCATCCGTCCGGCCGTCGCGGCAGTCCTTGCAGCCTCTGGCGAGGGACGCCCGGAGACCATCGCCAACGCCATCGAACGGCTTCGCACCGATGCCCGGGACGCTCTGGACGAGCCTTCGAACGCCGAACTTGGGCAGTTGGTGAGCGCACTCCGGCAGGATGCCGCGACGGACGACGAATCGTCGTCAAGGGGCGCCAGGGGCACCGGAACGGATACTCCCCAGCAGCCCACCTGACCTACCGCCAGTCGAGCCACCTCACACCTGTCAGATGCCAGCAGACGATCTTGTCCTCCACCGCCTCCTCATGCGCACGGACGGTAGCCTCACCGCGCCACCCCGGGAGGTTCCGACAGGCTTTCCCAGCGCCGACAAGCTGTTGGGAGGCGGCCTGCGAAGGGGAGACCTGATCGTCCTCACCGGAGATGTCGCCGTGGGCAAGTCGGCGCTGGCTCTCGCCATGGCGCTCCGGGCGTCGGCTGCCGGTCGCACCGCCCTCTTCGTCAGCGGGGAGACGACACCCGACCGCCTTCTCGAGAGGCTGGTGGCCATGCAGTCCAGGCTATCGCTGGACGACCTGCGCCGCGGCACGCTGGACGATGAGTCGCGGGCGGCGGTAGGCGCGGCAGCGTTCGCCCTGCGCGCCAACGCTCCGGCGCTGGAACGGATGGCCAGCGGCAATACCGTTGAACTGGCAGACACTCTGCGACGCGTTCCGGATCTCGAGCTGGCGGTGGTGGACGGCCTGGCCACCCTGGTCACTGGCAACCGCGCACGAGACGAGGAGATGTCGGCATCCATGACGGCGATCAAACGGCTGGCGGTGGAACTGGATATCGCCATCATCCTCACCGTTCCTCTCTCCGACGCCACTCGCAGTCGCCCCGATCCGCGGCCCGTGCTGACGGACCTCGGCGCGCTCGGTACTCCGGCACAGCTTGCCGACGTCGTCCTGGCCCTCTTCCGCGAGGAGATGTACCAGGCCGACCGCGGCATCGAGGGCGCCGCCGAGCTGCACGTTCTCAAGAACCGCCACGGCCCCACGGGCTGGGTGGACCTCTACTTCTACCAGAACTGGTTGCGCTTCGAGGACGTCGCCGAGTAGTGACGGGCTACTGGTCGTCGCCTACTGGATGCATCGCGCGTAGGGCGACGGCACTGGCTTGTCCACGACCGGCCGCTCGGCGCGTTCGGCGATCGTCAGCACGAGGTCGTTCAGGTAGTTGGTGATGCGCGCGTAGTGTGGGTAGTCGATGTACTGCGGCTCGTCCGTAAGCTGGTGGTAGTCGGCGTGGAGTCCGGTAAAGAAGAAGACAACCGGAATGCCCCAACGGGCATAGCTGTAGTGGTCGCTCCGGCAGTAGATGCCCTGGGGGTGGCCATCGGCGTCCATCTCGTAGTCAAGGCGCAGGCCATGACCACCGGCGATGTTGACCGATTCCACCATGTCGCCGAGCTGGGTCGAGAGCCGTCGCGAGCCGACGACCGCGAGGTAATCGGGGCCGCCTATCAGGAGGTCGGCCGACGAGCCCCGGCCTATCATGTCGGTGTTCACCTGGGCAACGATCGAATCGCGCGGTACGGTGGGGTTCTCGCCAAAGTACGCCGAGCCCAGCAGTCCCAGTTCCTCGGCGGTATGCCAGACGAACAGCACCGAACGTCCGGGCTTGCGCGTTCCGGTCATCATCGACTCGGCGATCTCCAGCAGGGCCATCGAACCCGAACCGTCGTCATCGGCGCCGTTGAAGATCGAGTCCAGCCGCGGCGCTCGTAACCGGCGCAGGCTGTCCACATTGACGCGGATGGAGGCGCGCTGTTCGGCGGTAAGGTGAGCCGGAGTGTTGCTCCGACCGCTCATGCTCCACGCCTGGTCCCGGGCCACCTTCAGGGAGTCGTGTTCCAGCGGATGAGGCGTCATGCTCAGGTGATCGGCGTGCGCTCCGAGGGCGACATACTGACCAGCCAGCGCGGGATCGGCGCCTGGCACCACCGCCACCACGTTGTAGATCGGCCGTTGGCCGCTCACGACACCGCCAGCGATGGTCACACGCTGGAAGTAGCTGCCATTGTCGCCCGCCGGCTTCAGGCCCAGCCGGCGCAGTTCATCGGCGATGTAGCGGGCCGCGCGGTCGTAGCCCTCGGTTCCGGTCCCGCGCCCCTGCATCGAGTCATCGGCAAAGATGTAGAGACGTGTCATCAGATCTGCCGCGGTGATCGCCGACTCGGTGGGCCGCGGCGCGAGCTTGAGCGGCAACGACGTGGACGAGCCCACCACGGGTGGTGGTGGTGGCGGCGTGGTCTTCGTGTCGTCGGTGGGGAGGTTTGCCGCACAGGCAGACAGAAGGACGGACAGGGCAACACGGCTGAGGTCGCGGAGTCGGATCATCTGGAAGGCGGACGAGAGGCTCGGCTGGCTCGGGAGGCGATTGTTCCAGCGCCCAACCACGAAGGCAGCAGATGAGATGGTCAGGGCGCGGGTACGTAGACCTGCCAACTGCCAGGCAGAAAGATCGAGTCGGACAGCGGTGGATTCACCTTCACGTCGGTGTACGTCTCGCGCCAGTATGCTGCCCCGTTGCGCAGGAAGACGATCTCCTTCGGCACCAGAAGGCTGTCGACCGTCTGGTAGCTGAAATGATGGTCGGTGCGAACCGTGCGCGTGCCCGCCTTCTGATTGTTCACGAACCGCAGCAGCACCCAGCGCTCGGCGTCCACCCAGAACTGGGTAGACGTGGAGTCACCAGATCCGGCACCCACGACCCAGACCGGGCGGTCGGTCCAACTGTCCCGGCGCAATCTCGTCGTGTCGATACCCAGTTTCGCCAGCGCGCTCACCGTCGTATCCACCGGCAGCGCGTACAGGTCCGCACTGAGCAGGAGTAGCGGATGAAGTTGCGAAACGCGCTGGGTGAGGACGTTGCGCTGGAAAGTGTAGGCGCTGTCGTTCCGGAAGAGGATACCGCTGCCGTCGGCGTCGGGCGTGATGAAATCGATGCGTAGCCGTCGGGGTACGCTCTGGCGTTCGAACCAACTGCTCCTGGTCTCGCCCGCGCTGCTGTAGGCCACGTTGGACTGCCGGAAGGAGAGCGTGCTGTACCAGCGTCCCGCATGATCGGCCTTCATCCGCTCCACCAGGCCCCGCACGGACTGCGGCGCGGCGGCGGCACGCGGCTGCGCAGACGGCCCCTCAACCACCGGGGTACGAGCACAGGCGGTGACCGTCACGGTCAGCAACAGGAGCAGCGATGCGTGCGATCGAAGCATGTCAGGCAGGCTTGGAGGTATGCGGCCGCGAAAACGGGACATGTCCACCATGAATCTATCCGGCCGTGGAGCCATGCGCTGCCAGCATCAGGCACCATGTCGGTGATCCGGGTCACGCCCCGGCCCACCGGGAACCAGCTCGGCGGTCCCGGCCAAGGCGAACAGTTCAGGCCACGGATTGCCTATCTTTCAGTGCATGGCCCAGTGCATGGCCGGTCGCCCTCCCAGCCGGCAGCGGCCAGTTGAGACCAGCTCCCGCAACCCCATCAGCCACGTGAGCAACCACAGACCGCCCGCGGTACTCCTCCTCAGCGGTGGGCTGGATTCCACCACACTTCTGGCACACGCCGTTCACGAAGGGTTCGACGTGCACGCACTCTCGTTCGAGTACGGCCAGCGTCACTCCCACGAACTGGCTGCGGCCCGTCGCGTCGCCGAGCGCTACGGTGCCGCCGAGCATCGCGTATCACGTATCGACCTCGGGCTGTTTGGTGGTTCGGCTCTCACCGATCACAATCTGGCGGTGCCCATGGATCGGGATCCCGCGCAGCCGTCCGCGGGAGTGCCGGTGACCTACGTACCGGCGCGCAACACGATCTTTCTTGCCCACGCCCTGGCCTACGCCGAAGTCATCGACGCCTCGGACATCTTCATTGGCGTGAACTCGGTTGACTACAGCGGTTATCCCGACTGTCGACCGCAGTTCATCGATGCCTTCCAGGCGATGGCCAACCTGGCCACCCGGGCTGGCACTGAAGAAGGACGCCCGCTACGCATCCGGACTCCCCTCATGTCGCTCAGCAAGGCACAGATCATACTCATGGGCCTGGCGCTCGGGGTCGACTACGCCCTCACCACGAGCTGTTACGCCCCGTCCCCGACGGGTGCCGCCTGCGGTCGCTGCGACGCCTGCACGCTCCGTCTGCGTGGCTTTGCCGAGGCCGGAGTGGTTGATCCGGCGCTCCAAGTGGAGGGCGTGGAGCAGTCGACCACTACTGCCGCGCATCCATTTCCCCGGGACTGATGGCTTACACGGTCAAGGAGATCTTCTACACACTCCAGGGGGAGGGGGCGAACGCGGGGCGGGCGGCCGTGTTCTGCCGCTTCTCGGGATGCAACCTGTGGACCGGGCGCGAGGCCGATCGGGCGACCGCGATCTGCAATTTCTGCGATACGGATTTCGTGGGAGTCGGACCGGACGGCGGTCGCTTTGCTTCCGCCAGTGAGCTCGCCGACGCCGTGGCTTCGCGATGGCCGGCAGGCGGCGGCGGGAGACCCCTGGTTGTGTGCACCGGCGGTGAGCCGCTGCTGCAACTGGACGCCGCGGCAGTGGAGGCCTTCCACGAGCGCGGGCTCGAGGTAGCGGTGGAGACCAACGGCACACGTCGGCCGCCGCCAGGGCTGGACTGGATCTGCGTCAGCCCGAAGATCGGTGCCGCGCTGGTGCTCGACCACGGTGACGAACTCAAGCTGGTCTACCCTCAGGAAGGTGGCGACCCCGCGCAGTTCGATGCGCTGAACTTCCAGCATCGCTTTCTGCAGCCCATGGATGGGCCCCGTCAGGCGGAGAACATGGCGCTCGCTGTCGCCTACTGCCTGGCGCATCCCCGCTGGCGACTCAGCGTCCAGACCCACAAGGTGCTGGGTATTCGCTGACCACCGTCACGGCCGTGCCCGCCTGAGGCGAAGAATGGCCGAAGGGTGTCGCTACGCTGTCGGTCGCATTACGATTGTCCTCGGTCGGTCGTCTCCCTGACGACCCAACTCCGAGATCGATCAATCATGTCCTCATACGTCTGGTGCCGCCGTTGAACCGGCTGGTACTGTCCGGCATTCTTTCCTGCGCGCTCCTCGCTCCCACGGCGAGGTTGGCAGCGCAACCGCTGGCAAGATCTGACAACCCGCCGGACGCTGTCTCCGCCTCAGCGCTGAATACCGCGCCCCTGGCCGGCTTCAGCGCATCGGCGACGGCGCTCCGCGACTCCATCGTCTCCATTGCCAGGGCGCAACTCGGCACCCGCTACGTTTTCGGTGGTACCAATCCTGACCGCGGCTTCGACTGTAGCGGGCTGATACGCTACCTGGCGCGCGCGCTGCAACTGGATGTGCCGCGGACCGCGGCCCAGCAGGCAAAGGTGGGCAGGGCGGTCGCCACCGAACGCAAGCTGCTCCGACCGGGCGACCTGCTCACCTTCGGTCCGCCCAAGCAGCCGTCGCACATCGGCATCTACATCGGCGAGGGCAAGTACATCCACGCCAGCACGACTGCCGGCAAGGTCATAGTGGCCGACCTCGATCGCCGCCGCTTTCCTGGCATGAAGCCCTGGACAGGCGTCCGCCGGCTCATCGGAGATGCCGATTCGGGAAGCGTCAGGCTGGCCGACGGAGGCTGATCTTCCTCCGGATGCCGGAGGCAGTCACTTCTTCTGACTGAAGGACAGAACGTCTCGCTCTCCCTGTCCTGCTTTCAGCGCAATGGAATCCGGTTCAGCGGGGAGTGCGACGACGCTGGACCGTGGGCACCCTCCCCACGCTTCCATCCGGCGCGATCCGGGCGCCAGTGCGTGGGAAATCCAGACGACCCAGCGAGTCGATGAGAACGAGAGCTCGACGTGAACTGTCGACCTCCACCTGACCGGCGCGCCGCTGGACGGTGGGACGCACCTCGGCATTGACCACCGTGCCCCCGGCCGAGATGGTTGCGCAGAGCACCGCGCCACGGTTGAGCGGTTCCCGATTAACGAACGGCCCATGGGTAACGAGGTTGCCCAGCGAGTAGGCCACCAGCGAGCTGTCCCGCCATTCCATCGCCCTCAGGACGTGAGGCCCGTGGCCGATGACCAGCGACGCGCCGGCCCCTACCGCCGCCTCGGCGAAAGCCACCGGATTGCCGCGATCCTCATCGTAGTAGCTCTCCGTCCGGCTTCGCGTACGCTGCGCCGCGGCCCCCTCGGCGCCCATATGCACGGTGACGATGACACGACCGTAGCGGTCTGCCGCGCGCCGAACGTGCCGCCGCACGGCATCCAGGTCGCGCGCATCCGGGCGACGCGGCGAGACGGCGAACCCCAGCACCCCCAACGTGTAGCCGTCAATGTCGACCGGGACGGCCAGGGTGTCGACTCCGGTGACGAGAACGCCGGCTCGCGTCAGGTGGGCAAGCGTGCTGTCAAATCCGGCGAGTCCCGCGTCTCCCGCGTGGTTGTTCGCCACGTTTCCGACCACGACCCCCGTCGGCAGCAGCGAACGCAGGGCGTCGGCGGCTGCCAGTGGCTGTCGCATCGCGAAGCAGGCCGTGGAGCCGGGTCGGCACTTCGGGGGCACTGGCCCTTCGCCAATCGCACCCTCGACGTTCAATAGCGCCAGGTCCGCGTCGCCAAAGGCGGCGCGGAGGGGAGCCAGCAACGCTCCCGGCGGCGGCAGCGCGGGCACCGCGAAACCCGCCCGCCGACTGGCCGTGGTCACCCATGTTGTATCCATGTTTGTACCCAGCGTGACGTCGCCGCCGCTGCAGACACGCAGGTCGCCGGCCCGACGATCACCTGCCCCGAACCGGGCTGGTGGCCGCGGGCTGGCGGCACGCTCAGCAGCGACGCCCTGCCGCGCCGCGCGCGCTCGCAGCTCGTCGGCCGTGCGGATGCTGTCGCGACGCGACGCGGCCAGAGCGGCCCGCTTCGCGGTCGCGAGACTGTCAGCCCGGAGGCTGTCGACACGGAGACTGTCGACAAGGGCGTGCCTGGACCGGTCCACACCCATGCTGTCCGGGCGCTGCCTGTCGGTCGGCCGGGAATCGGCCGCCACCGGCGAAGGCTGCCCGCCCCCCGGATCGCGCGCAGCCGGGGCGCACCCCGAAATCCACGCCCCCACGGCGATGAGGCAGAGGCCACCAGGGGTGAAACGAGCGAAGCGTGAACTCATCGTGTCTCCATGATTCGCGGCTCCCATGGAGAGCCACCCGGCCGCTCCAGCGTCGGCTGTGCCATGGCCGCCGCTGTCGCCCGCGTGCAATCCCGGCGGCCAGGTTGGCCGCCACCATCCAGTTCAATATGACACGAAATGCGTCCGCGGTGAACGCATCGCTGGTGGAACCGGCGAGCCAGAGCGCGCGCGGCCGCTCGTGGCTGATGCGCCATCCTGGGCCGCGGCCCGGCGGCCGCCGACGCGGTGACCGAAGCTTCTGACGAACCGCATCCCGGCCGGACAGCGCTTTCAGGCCATGACCCTTTCCTCGTGGCACGACGGCCCAAGGCGGCATCCGAGCCAGCCCGCGTCGCCCTCCCGATCCGGGACACTGCGGTCGCCGTCCGGGCAATCGCACTGTTCGCTTACGGGACACCATATCCCATAACCGGACACAGAGGTGCTCGCGACAATATTCCGACGGGCGTCTAAAACGTTGTGTGTCAATGACTTGTATCGCAGCATCGCGTGGCACGACTCTTTCCCTTGATCATGGCGGCCGGCGGCCCCGCGCTGCCTCAAAGTCCGACTCCGACCACCCCGGAAGGTCCCGTGGATGTTGCTCGTCAACCACGTTCGAAGCGTGGACGCTATCTGCTCATCGGTGCAGGTGTTGCCGCACTGCTCCTCATGACTCTCGCCCTGAGCCGGCTGGAGCCGCGCGCGCCCAGCGTGGACCGGGCGACGCTCTACATCGATTCGGTAGCCCGCGGCACGATGGTGCGCGAGGTGCGCGCACCGGGCACCCTCGTGCCCGAACGCATGGTGATCATTTCAGCGCTCACCGCCGGGCGCGTCGAGGCGTTGCCGCTCAGGCCGGGCGTGACGGTGGATGCCAACACCGTGCTGGCCGTCCTCACGAACCCCGACATCCAGCGCGAACTGCTGGAAGCGCAGCGCCAGTTGGGGAGCGTCGAGTCATCGCTCATAACCCTGCGAGCGACACTATCCCAGCAGCGCCTGCAGCGGGAGAGCGCCATCCGTCAGATGGAAAGCGAGTACGGGAAGGCCCAGCGTGACCTGCGCACCCAACTCGCTCTCGACTCCGTACGGAAAGGACTGGCCGCTCCCAACGAGCTCGCCGCCGCTCGCGACCTCGCCGAATCGCTCCAAGAGCGACTGGGCTACGAGCGGGACCAGCTAAGGATCCTGGAGAGGTCGATGCAGGAGCAGGTGAAGCAGGCCGAACAACAGGTGGAGCAGATGCGGGCCATCGTCGTTTTCAGCCAGGACCGGCTCTCGTCAATGCAGGTGCGCGCCGGGGAGAGTGGAGTACTCCAGGAGCTCCCGTTGGAGTTGGGTC